>Ga0105044_10001608_pt1 | contig 30400 bp, 20 predicted proteins | sample MAT01_FD_78092 | JGI IMG/M metagenome (GOLD analysis project Ga0105044, IMG submission 78092) | Freshwater microbial communities from Lake Fryxell liftoff mats and glacier meltwater in Antarctica - MAT-01 | ecosystem: Environmental > Aquatic > Freshwater > Ice > Liftoff microbial mat | place...
CCGGCATGGCCGGCATGGCCGGCCTCACTGGCATGGCCCAGCGCACCAGATCGACCAGCGGCAAACCGTCGACCGGCATCCGCCACTCGACCACCGCCACCAGCGACGATGCGTGGCATTACCAGGGCCGCGCCGGGCAGTTCACCGGTCAGGAATGGGGCGACTGGGACATCGGCGGCATTCTTGGTGAAGGCGGTATGGGCGCGGTCTATCGCGCGAAGCAGAAGAGCCTCAACCGCCGCGTCGCGGTCAAGGTCTTGTCCCCGAATCTGGCGGCCGATCTGCGTCTGCTGCAACGTTTCCAACTCGAAGCACGCACGGCGTCACTACTGTCCTCGCCCAATGTCGTGCAGGTGTTTGCCGCTGGTGAATTCGAGGGCAATCACTTCTTCGTCATGGAGTACGTCGAGGGTCGCGATCTCTACGACGTGATGAAGGAGCGTACCGCCGCGGGCAAACCCTTCACGCCGGACGAAGCAGCCGGCATCGTCATTCAGGCGGCCAAAGGTCTGGTCGAGGCAGCACGCATCGGCGTGGTCCACCGCGACATCAAGCCGCCCAATCTGATGGTGACCAACGATGGTTTGGTCAAGGTCGCTGACTTCGGCATCGTCAAAGTGATGGGCGAAGCCGTGCTGACCATGACCGGTCAGGCGGTCGGCACGCCGTCATATGTCAGCCCTGAACAAGGCCGCGGCGAATCGGACATCGACCAACGCAGCGATCTCTACAGCCTGGGCGTGGTGTTCTACGAACTGCTGACGGGCAAAAAGCCGTTCGAAGCATCGACCCCCAACGCCATCATCTATCAGCATTGCTACGGCGAACCGACGTTGCCGCGCGAGCTCAACCCGGCGATCGACGAAAAGTACCAGGCAGTGGTGCTTAAGTGCCTGCAGAAGAAGCCGGAGAACCGTTACCAAAACGCCGCCGAACTCATCCGCGACCTGGAGGACATCCGCTCCGGCCGCATGCTTGCCTCGGCGCTGGCAAACTATCGCAACGGTACCGGTGCCGACGAAGCCAAACGCGAGAACATGAGTTGGGCCCAACGCCACCTGTTGGTGTTAGTTGGCGCCATCGGTGTGGTGGTGATCGCCGCTGGCTTGGGCATCTGGTCGCTGATCGCTGCCAGCAACGAAGACAATTATCGTCGGGAACTGGAACTGGCGCAGGCCAAGGAGCTGTTTGAGGTCCTCAAGGATCTCGACAGTGCGCGGGCGATCCCGGACCGCGCGGAAGAGAATCTTGCGACCTACGAGCGGCTGTCGGTGGCCGATCAGCGGCGCGTCGCATTGTGGCGTAACAAACTCCGGCACGTGGGCGAGCTGAGAGAGAAGCTGAAAATTTTGGACGGCACGACGCTGGCATTGGATCAGCGTCGTGAGGCCAAGGTGAACTTGCTAAAATACCAGGACTTCGTCGGCACCAACGACACTCGTTCGCTGACCTGGAACCAGAGCCTGGAGTTTCTCGACAAGGACGAGCGCGATGCGCGCACCCGGCTGCGGCAGATCGACCAGGGCGATCTGAATCAGACGGTAGTCCAGGGTGCCCAACCGCTGCTAGCCCAACTCGCCCTGCTGGCCGGCCAAGATGATCCGCTGGTCAAGCGCATGACCGTGCGCTTCGCCGACTTCGCTACCCAACGCGACCGTCTCATCGCCAGCTTGTCAGCGCTGGATGGGGACGTGGTGATCACTGATGCCATGCGTGCTCGCATGGGCGGCGAACTGGAAGAGCTGAAGCTGATCCTCGGTAAGTTGGACGAGCGCATCACGCGCTGGGGCGCGAAGCTCAATTCCAACGCTGAACGCATCGCCACCCTGCGCGGTTACTTAAATGATCGAGTCAAGGACTTCGACCTCCCGCCAGTGGCGATCCAGCTCGAACTGAGCAAAGATTTTGCCGAGTTGAAGGAACTGGTCGACGTGAACGACCCGCAGATGCAGGCGTGGAAGGGGAAGTTCGCCGCCGCCAACGCCGAGATCGAATCGCTGCGCAAGCGCCTCGCCCGCCTGGATCAGCCGAACCTCCTGGCAGTGGTCGAGGTTGAACCGCTCGCCAAGTTGCTTGAATCGCTCCACCGTTTGGTCGGTGATGGTGATGAACAGCTCCTCGCCTGGCAGGAGCGACATAAGGCGGCGATCGCGCGTCATGGCGAGCTGCGCAGCGCACTCGCGCGTCTGGACAACAAGGATCCTCTGACGCTCGATGAGCAACGCTTGCTGGCTGGCGCGCGTGAATTGTTCGCCAGCGTTGGCGGCTCGTCGCAGGAGCAGGATGCGAACTACCAGCGCCGTCTGAACGATGAGCGCATTCAAACGCAGGTGCGCGTTGAACGTCTGCGCACGCTCGACCAAATTGCACCGCTGCCGGACAAGCTGTGGGACGATCTCGACCTCTATGCGCATCAGGCGGGCGAGCAAGACGCCGATGTACGTCGCTGGAAGCTCAAGCGTGGGCGGATCACCGACCTGACTGCTCGACTGGCCACGCTCGATACGGCGGCACCGTTGCCCGAAGGCGTCGATGCACTGCTCGACCGCTTGGTGGAGGAGGTCAGCGCTGCTTCGCCCGATGTCGACCGCTGGCGGACGACGGTCGTCCGCATCCGTGCCATTGCGGTGTCGTTGGCACCCCTCGATCAGGTGGAATCGTTGCCCTCGGGGGTGGTGGCGAATTTGGCGGAATACGGTGGCCTGGTTGGCGAGAACGACGGCCACTACCGACGGTGGCGGACGAAGGTCGAACGGGTCGCTGCGCTGATCGCCACGCTGGATCGCGCGCTTGCTGCCTACAGTCATTCGCCGGCGGCGCACACCCAGATGCAGGCCGACTACCGCGAACTATCGGCGCTGGTTTCACCACACGATCCGCAGGTGGTGGGGTGGGCTCCGCGCTTGGCCCATCTTGACGGTCCGCCCAAGCCGACCTGGGCCGCGGCGCATGGGCGTGATGATTTTGGCGTCTGGGCGGACCTCGCGATCACCGAAGCGGTGACCCAGCGTTTCCGCTTCGTGCCGTCGGGTGGCTTCGTCATGGGCAGTCCGGACAATGAAGCTGGCCACGAGGCCGATGAAACTCAGGTCCGCGTGACCATCAGCGCCGCATTCTGGCTGGCGGATACCGAGTGCACGCAGGCGCTGTGGCGGCAGGTCACCGGCAACGATCCGGCGCGTCATCGTGGCGATGATCGTCCGGTGGAGCGCGTGTCATGGGCTGATGCACAGGCTTTTATCGTCCGCGCAAAGGATCGTTTCGTCGCGCCGATACGCCTGCCGACCGAGGCGGAATGGGAATACGCCGCCCGCGCTGGTGGCAGTGGCGTGTTGAGCAGTCCACGTGCTGATGCGACCGCACTCGGCACCGTGGCGTGGTATGACGCCAACTCCGGTTCTACGACCAAGGCGGTCAAGCTGCGTTTCCCCAATCCCATCGGTCTCTACGACCTGCACGGCAATGTGTGGGAATGGTGCCAGGACCGTTACGCGCCGTACACCACGGTGCCAGTGAACGACCCGCTTGGTCGCGATGGCCTGACCTGTCTGGTGCGCGGCGGTTCGTGGGGCGACCCTGCGGCGACCTGTCGCGTCGCCAACCGCGCGGCCTTGCGCCCGGACGTACGCTCAGCCTACGTCGGCCTGCGCTTGGCTGCTGACATCGAGTGGGCAGAAGGCGCACCAGCGCCGGTGTTCCCGCCAGTTGCGAATGCGCCCGCCACTCCGATCGCCCCCAGCGCAGCGCCAGTGCTGGCCGTGCCGCCGAGTGACGTTGCTCCTGAAACGCCGGCAACACCGGTAGAATCCGGTGTCCTGCCATGAGCGTGCGTCTGGGATTCCTCGCCGTTGCGCAGGCGCTGGGGCATAGAGTCGGAGCTGGAGTTGCGCTGTTCCTGCTGCTCATCGGTGTTGCCGCGAACGCGCTGGCTGGGGATGTCGCGTCGGTGGTGGTGGTGGAGCCCGGCGGTAATTATATCACCGGTGAGACCCTGACGGTGCGTGTGGCGTTCTCCCCGAGCGTCGATGTCGATATCACTACTGGACCACTCCCTACCATAGCCTTGAACACGGGCGGCACCGCGACCTATTCGGGAATCACCGCGACCAACCAGGCCTTCCTCGACTTTTCCTACACGATCACTGGCGGTACGACGTCCTCGCTCGCTTCGACCGTCACCCCCCTGATCACGTTGGGTGGCGGCACCATCTTCGAGACGGGCGGCGTCGTCCCTGCCGACCTCACCTTCGTACCGGCACCGATCCTATCGCAGACCGCCAGCGGGGTCATCAAGGTGAATCATCAGGAAAGTATCAGCGCCATCGCGGTCACCGATGCGGGCGCCAACCGCACGTCCGGACAGAGCGTCGCCCTGCGCGTGACCTTCAGTGGCGCGGTGGTGGTGAGCGGCACGCCGACGCTGGCGCTGAACTCAGGTGGGAGCGCGTCGTACACGGGCGGCACCGGCACGACTCAATTGACTTTCGTCTACGTCGTCGGTGCGAGCGACAATGCAACCGGGCTCAAGACCGCCAGCGGTACGCCGTTCTCGTTGCCGAATGGTGCCAGCATCGTCAACGCCGACCGTGCGGCGATAATCGCCAACCTCGCCCACGGTGCTTCGGCCAGCAACCTGCTGTCGACCGTGAATTCCCAGCCCACCACCATCAACATCACGCAGCCCGAGACCATCACGAGCGTCGCGGTGGTGCAGGCCGGTGGTGCTTATGTCACCAACGATGTCCTTGATGTGCGCGTGACCTTCAGCGGGCCAGTCGATGTCGTCACTACCGCGGGCACGCCCAGCATCACGCTCAACACCACTGGCAGTGCCGGGGTCGCCTCCTACCTGTCGGGGTCCGGTTCGAATGTGCTGCTCTTCCGCTACACCGTGCTGACTGGGCAGGCCTCCGCCGCTCTCGGCTTCGCCGCAAACGCTTTGAGCCTGAACCTGGGCACGATCACCAACGACAACAACGGCAGCGTCAACGCCACCATTGCGGTGTCCGCCACCACGCTGCTGTCGGTGGTCAATGGCTCGCAGATCAGCGTCAGCAGCCCGACGCCGGCGAGTGTCTCTGGCATCACCGTGAGCGAGGCCAACGGCAACTATACGTCCGGCCAGTCGCTGCATCTGCTGGTGGCTTTTTCTGGTGCGGTCGACGTGCTCGGCACACCGACCATCGCGTTGAACAGCGGCAGTTCCCTGGCGACCTATACCAGCGGTTCGGGCACCTCGACGCTCACCTTCACCGCTATCATCGGCGCGTCTGACTCGACCACCGCGTTCGATTATGCCTCGACGACGCCCTTCGCCCTGCCGGGCGGTGCGCGCATCGCCAATGCCGGCACCACCATCGCGGCCACGTTAACCTGCGCCACGCCTGGGAACGCCGGGTCGATCAGCGACAACCAGACTGTGAGCGTGAACGTTGCGCCGCGTACCATCACCGGCATCAGCATCGCAGAGGTGGGTGGCAATTACCTCACGACGCAGGTGCTGAACGTGCGCGTGACCTTCAGCGGTGCGGTGACGGTCGGCGGTACGCCGACGATCGCGCTTACCAGCGGCGGCACCGCTAGCTATGCCTTGGGCTCCGGCACCGCGACGTTGACCTTCGCCTACACCATCGCGTCGGGGCACACCGTCGCCACGCTCGACCACAGCAGCAATCCGCCCATCGCGCTCGCCGGTGGCAGCATCCGCAACAGCAATGCCGTGGTCGACGCCAACCTGGCCTTTGCGCCGAGCGGAGCGCTGCTGGGTTCCAACAGTCAGCCGGTGAGCGTCAATCTGTCGCCGCGTGCCTTTCTGGGTGGCGGCACCATCGCCGACATTCCTGCCGGTACCCTGACTTTCCCTCCTGGGTCCGGCCCGTTGGAGACCGTGTTGTCGGGGAGTGGTGTGGTCAGCCCGTCGGCCACTCGCGTCCAGAGCCTGACCGTGACCCTGGTCGATCATCCTGATGGCACGTCCGAAACCATCGGGCTGGCCACCGGCACCAATACCACCGTGGCGCCGTTCACCCTGGTAGCGATCGGCTCGTTCAACAACATCACTGGCACCCTGATCATCACCACCAGCAGCGGGGCGCCCACGGGCAGTGACTACACCACCATCGTACGCGCTCTGGTCTACCGTCATGCCAATCAGGCGGGGGCCACGCCTGGCAACCGCCGCATCCGCTTTACCGCCACCGACACCGATAACCGTTCGGGCGCGGTGAGCACCGCCACCTTGACGGTCGCCTCGGGCCTGCCGGTGGTGGCGCTTAGCGGCATCACGGCCACCCCGGATACCACGCTGGAGTATGCCGAAGGTTCCGGCGCGGTCGCCTTCAGCGCCGCCGCCACCATCACCAATCCGACGCCGACCTGGCAGCCGAATTACAGCACGACTCCGTTCAATCCCTTCGATCTCTATCAGATGATCGGCAACACCAACCTGACATTCTACGTAGGTAGCGTGCTCGACCAGGTCGCCATCACCATGACCAATCCCGATGCGTCGGGAATCTTTCCCAATGACGGCAGCGAGACCGTCACGCTCACCCTGCCGAACGAATATCCGTTCAGCGTTGGCGCGCCCGGCCACTTCCTGGCTTATACCAACGAGTTCTTCAATCCTTACCCGATGTATTCCATCCAGAATCCGGGACCGGTCTTCACCCAAGCGGGCCCGCTCTTCACCACGCAAGCCATCGCGCTTGCCGGTGGACAGACTGGAGCGCAGTTGGGACAGCCGATCTACATCAGCCAAGCGGGAAAATTTCCCATTCCGACCGCAACCGTGCAGGACCTGCTGCGATCACTGCGCTATGCCAATACCAACGCCAATCCCACCAAACATGGCACCCGCCGGCTGATCACCGTGACGGTTACCAACAATTCGACCGGGCCGACCAAGACCTCAGTCGCCACCTCATGCATGGTCACCATCGTGCCGAGCAACAACCTCCCGGTGGTGAGTGGACCGGTGAGTTATAGCGCGGCGGAAGCTGATCCGCTCAACAGCAGTGTGCTGGCGCTTAATGGTCTCAGCGTCAATGACATCGATGGCAACGGGTCGACGGAACGCCTGACCGTGAGTGTGGCCAGCGGCACGTTGCTTATCACCACCACCACCGGTTTGACGGTGAGCGGCAATGGTACCGCCACGTTGGTGCTGGAGGGTGCGCTCGATGGGACGAGTGGAGCGCTGAGTAACGCGCTGGCCCCCGGCAACCTGACCTACCGCCCGACCTTATTCTTTAACGGCAACGACACCCTGACCCTGTCGCTCAACGACCTCGGGAATTCGAGCGCCGGCAACGCCCTGCCGCTCACCGGGACCTTGGGGATACCGATCACCGTCGCCGCCGTGAACCAGCCACCAGCGCTGTTGGTGCCCGGTACCCGCACGGTGGCGGAAAGCATCGATCTGGTGCTCACCAATCTAACGTTGTCCGATCAAGATGCCGGTGCCGGGTTGGTCCAGGTCACGCTCAGTGCTGCACATGGCACGCTGACCCTGGCCCAGACCACCAACTTGGTCGCGGTGTTCAGCGACGTGGAGGGCACGGCCGTACCAGGCTCGCTCGTCGGACTCGCGGCGGCCAATGCGACCATGACCTTCCGCGGCATGTTGAGTGATGTCGGCAATGCCCTGAACACGCTGGTCTATCGTGCGGACACCGGCTTCTATGGCGATAACGACACCATTACCGTTGCGCTCAACGACCTCGGTGGCAGTGGCACACGCAATACCACCAACGTGGTTCCCTCTGGGGTGGCGCCGAGTCCCGCTGGCGGTTCGCAGGCGTGGATCGCCACCCGCACCATCAATGTGGTGGTGCGTTTCGCCAATGCGGTTCCGGTGCTTCAGGCGTCGACGATCAATCCGTTGACGGAGAACCGCGGTATTTCGGTGCCGGTCAATGCCTCGGTGGTCCTGCGTGGTGGCACCGGCATCACGCCGACCTATCCACTGCTCAATCAGCCGCGCACTACGATGTACAGCGATCCGGTCCCCGCGAATGCCGGCACCACGGTGCTGACCGACTCCAATCTGGTGGCCTGGGACGAAGAGACGAAGGACCCACGTGGACTGACCTACGTGATCAACCTCGGCGTGTCGCAAGGACGCCTGCTGCGCCAACGTCCTGGTGATCCGCTCGCCGGCATCCGCATCGTCGCCGTGCCGGTGGCCGTCGACGAGGCCAACACTTTTACTCAGGATGATCTCAACCAGGGGTATCTGAGCTACACCCACAACGGCACCTTGAGTGGCGACGACGGATTCGTGTTTACGGTCCGCGATGACAATCCGCTATCGCGCCCGGTAGCATTTGGCTCGCCGCCAGCGACCGATGCCAGCCAGGGTGAATCCGCACCGATCGTCTTCAACATCGGCATCGATCGCACCTTGCCGCAGGTCATCCTCTCAGGTTCCACCCCGGGCTTCAGCGAACCGGTGACGGTTGGGCTGGCGGTGCCGGTACTGATAGATAGCGGTGTTCAGGTGTTCAACTCATCTGACACCAACGTGCCCAGGCAATTCGCTTCGGCGGGCAACAGTGGCGCGAACATCACCGCCTCCATCAGCATCCCCAGCGGGACGAGTGTCGCCGTCCATCTCGCACCGGCCATCCAGGGGGGCGACGACCTCGACGAACTTGGCATCCAGGCTTCCGGTTCGGTCCACCCAGGGACGCTCGATGTGATGACTGGCATCACCCCATTGGTCTATGGCAGCAGCTTCGTCAGTGGGACGCTGATCGGTTCCTTCACCGGCGGGCGTAATGGCGTACCACTGGTCATCTCGCTCGCGTCGGCAAGCCCGTTGCTGGTGAGCACAGTCGAGGACGTCATCAAGCACCTGACCTTCAGCAATACCTCTAGCAATCCGTCGGCATCGCCGCGGGCGGTCACCATCCAGGTGGTCAACGGCGCCACCACATCGAGTGTTGCGGTGAGCAAGAGCCTGACCGTCCTGCCCTACAACCAAACGCCAACACTGACCTCGGTGCGTCGCATCTTGGCGGTGCCCAATGTGGCGGTGCCATTCACCATCACGCGTGGATCCGCCACGGATCAAACGGTGGCCACCATCGCCGATCCCGACGGTGACGTCACCTACACCATCTTGTCGCAACCGATCAAAGGCACGGTCTCGACCACCTCGGTCCCAGGAGTCTTCACCTACACCGCCGCCGTGCCGACGTCCTCCATCAACGGCATCGTCACCGACGAGTTCACCATCATCGCCAGCGACAACGGCCTGGTCTCCGATGGGGCGACACCGGTGACCAAGTCATCGTCGCCATTGGTGATCGACGTGGTGATCACCGATACCGGTGCCTTCGCGCCGGTGATCGACTCCAACCCACCGTTCGAGACCATCCAGGGCTCGCTGCTGAGTTATACGCCCATGGTTATGTTGCCTGCGGTTGGCCGGCTTGGACTGGTTCCGCAGTTGAGCTTCACCCTGATCGTCCAGGGACAGGCGACGACTCCTACGCTCGGGTTCAGCGCCAGCGATGGCACCATCACGTGGGCGGCGGGTTGGGTGCTGCCTGCGGGCACCGGTCTGGAAACGGGAGTGGTCTACCAGCAGCTCGGCATTCTGGTCAATGATCTGGCCAACGAGACCGCGGCCTATCAGCCACTCATGCTGCGCGTTGTGCAAGCGCCGACCGGGAGCAACTGATGCGCCAGAGCGAATCATCATCCCTAGTGCGTGGCGCTGGTGCGGCGTTTGCGGTGCTGGTCATCTCGGTCGTGATCGGCTGCAGCGGCGCCAACCTGGGTGTGTCCTTTGATGGCGGCACTCAGACCGGTGACCTGCCCGAGAGCATCAACGAAGCGAATGCGCTGTTCGTCATCCTCCACTTGGCGAGCGGTGAGCGCACCACCGCCCTGGCGGTCGATGATCTCACCAGCAATGCCGCGTATGCCACCGATAGGATGGTGTTCCGCCGCGTGGTCGGCCTGGGCGGCAGCTACTTGCTGGGCGTGTTCGAAGTCACGCAGGCGCAGTGGCAACTCATTGCTCCCGCGTCGCCCCAGCCGTGGGAATTGATCGATGTGGCACAGGTCGGTTCGTCGGCACAGGGCGATACGCTGCCAGCCTTCAACCTCAGTAACGACGCGCTGGCCACCGCGCTCAGCGCGTACAATACCGGGAAGGTGGTGCAGTTGCAGGTGCCCAGCGAGGCACAGTGGGAATTCACCTGCGCCGCCGGCAGCAGCGGCGCTTGGTCGTGGGGTGATGTCAATGATCGCACGACGTTGACAACCTACGCGCGCGTCGCCGAGACCAGCATCAGCCTGGGACCGCAGGCGGTGGCCACCCGTTCGCCCAATGCCTGGGGATTCTACGACATGCATGGCAACCTGTGGGAGTGGGCCGGAACCGGTGCCGGTGCACGTTGGCGTGGCGGCTCGTGGCATGACGCGGCGGTGCTGTCCAAGACCGCCAACGAGATCGGCACCGCGCAGGGAGTGTATAGCGATACCCATCACGCGCTCGTGGGCGTGCGCCTATTGTTGCGGCAATAGTGCCACAAGAGTGCGACAAGAGTGCTGCAATAGTGCGGCAATAGTGCGGCAATTGATCACCGGCGGAACATCTGCCCTTTGGAGTATGCATGCGCCTTTCGTTTCGCGGTTGTTTGGTGAATCGGGGGACGACCAGCATCGCCAGCATGCTCGCCTGCCTGGTGGTGTTTCCGACGCTGCCAGCGGCCGAACTGGTTATGCGCGACCTGCAGGCGGACATGCTGGTGCTGCCGACCAACTTCGATTTCACCCTCGACACGCCGAACTTCACCCGCTCCGGCAGCGATAGTTTCGATGCGGGGACTGCGCTCGAACTCGGCGGCCGCTATTCGTTCAGCCGGGTCGGCGATCCGTTCGGCTTGGTCGTCGGTCTCGACGCCACCACCCAGGCCTACAGCTATGATTCAGAGGATTTTCTCTTCGCCTATGGAGCGCGGGCATCGCTCGGTGCGGGTTACGCCCTCACGGATTCCTGGGCACTGACGACAGAGTTTGGTGCCGCGTTTGGTTGGACGGACCTGTCGCTGCCTGAGAGCGGTAGCAACCAGGGCTTCAGTGCGGATGGTGACTACCGGGCATTCGATCTGCGTTTGGCCGCGCACTACACCATCAGCCGACGCATGCTGATCAGCCTCCAGGTCGGCTACCTGTCGCAGACGCATGACTTGACCACCGATCAAGGCGACGATCTGGAGTTGGAGGTTGCCGGCGTGTTTGTCGGCGTGGGCATGACGTGGCGCTTCTCCAACGCCCCGGAGCGCGTCGAGTAGATTTGCGTGTCGTGGTTGCGGTGCCCACGCTCCCTTTGAACATCCGCGCGTATGAAACCACATCCCCCAGGTGCAGTCGCGAGTCTGGTATTCGGCATCTTGGCGTTGCTGGCCGGGGCCATGCCGCTGATGTTCGGCTTCTTGGCAGTGTTGGCGTGGTACATGCCGTTGCTTGGGTTGATATTCGGTGTGATCGCAATCGTTTCTGCCCAGCGCGCCAGAAGTTCGCTCACGGCTGTGCCCAGCGACTTCGAACCCGGAGGCATGCACACCGCCGGTTTGGTCACCGGCATCATTGGTCTGGTGGTGTCAGCACTGGTGGGGCTGTGGTGCTTGATGATCATCGGGTTGATTGGCGCGATCTTCACCGCGGCGACGAGTGGCCAGCCGATGACTCCACTAGAACAGCCACTGCTCTGGTGATTTGAATCCTGCGCTCACTCAGCCAGCGGCGGGTGGCTTGGCCACCACCACCTGGGCAGCGCGCACCAGTTGGTCCTTCAGTTTGTAGCCCGCACGAAAGACCTGCACGATGGTGCCTTTGGGGACCTCGGCGTTTTCCGCTTCCGCGAGCACTTCATGGACAGCCGGATCGAAGATGCCTTCGCAGGCGACCGCTTCGATGCCGGCTCCACGCAGCGCGGCTTGCAGGTTGGCCTGGATCATCGTCACGCCTTGGGCGAACTCGGCGAAGGCTTCGGGGGTGGCGGCGAGCACCGCGCGTTCGAGATTGTCGAGTTCCGTCAGAATCGGTTTGACGAAGCGTGCGACCGCGCGCGTGCCGGCTTCATCGGCTTCCTTGCGCAGACGTTTGCGCACGTTCTCGAACTCGGCCTGCGAGCGCATGCAGCGCTCCTTCCAGTCGCTGGCGTCGCGTTTGAGCGCTTCGAATTCGGCGACGGTGATGGTCAGGGCTTCATCAGCCCCAGCCTGCGACGCACTGTCGGCGACATCGTCGGGCTGTGGGGTCTCGGGAGCTGGTTGGGCGGCGTCATTGCTCATGGGGTCACTCGTCTGTCGGGCGCCGAAGAGGCGCGAAAAGAGGGTCACTCGAACAGGCTTTTCATACGTTCAAAAAATGATTTCTGCTCACCGACTTTGTCCTCGATCTCGCCCATTTCCTTGAGCAGTTCCTTCTGACGGTCGGTAAGGCGTTTAGGAATGCTGACCTGCACCACCACGATTTGGTCGCCGCGGCGGCCGCGGTCGTTGGGCACGCCCTGACCGCGCATGCGCAGCAGATCGTTGGGCTGGGAACCGGCGGGGATCTTGAGTTTGGCGGAGCCATCGAGCGTCGGCACGTCGATTTCGGCGCCGAGCGCGGCCTGGGCGTAGGTCACCGGCACTTTGCACACCAGATCCTGTTCGTGACGTTCGAAGAACGGATCAGCTTTCACTTGGACGTAGACGTAGAGATCGCCGCGCTGTCCACCGTCGCGGCCGGGTTCGCCTTCGCCGCTGACGCGCAGCCGGCTGCCGTCTTCGATACCGCCAGGGATACGCACCTTGATGGTGACTTTCTTCGGTACCGTGCCCTGCGCGCGACAGGTCGGGCACGGATCGCTGACGGTCTTGCCCTGTCCACCGCATTGTGGACAGGCGGTCTGCAGCACGAACAGGCCCTGGCCCTGACGCACCACACCGCGACCGCCGCAGAGTTTGCAGGTCACTGGTTTGGTTCCGGGTTTGGCGCCGGAGCCGTGACAGGTTTCGCAGTTCTCGTTGCGCTTCAGGTCGATGGTTTTGGAGCAACCGGCCATCGCCTCGCGGAAGGTGATCTCCAGGCCGAGTTTCAGGCTGGCACCTTGGTTCGGCGCTTCGCGTCGTTGGCCGCCGCCGAAGAATTGGTCGAAGATCGAGCCGCCGCCGAAGACATCGCCGAATTGGGCGAAGATGTCTTCCATCGAGTTGAAGCCGCCGCCCGCGTGGCCCATGCCGTCGACGCCCGCGTGGCCGTACTGGTCGTAGCGCGCCTTTTTGTCGTCGTTCGACAGCACTTCGTAGGCTTCGGCGGCTTCCTTGAACTTCGCCTCGGCGTCCTTGTCCCCAGGATTACGGTCCGGGTGGTGCTGCATGGCCAGCTTGCGGTAGGCCTTCTTGATGTCGTCAGCGCCGGCGCCCTTCGCCAGACCAAGAATTTCGTAGTAGTCGCGTTTCGTCGTGGGCATGGATAGCTCAGCCGCAGTTAAGAAGGGTGGGAACGGGGGAAGGGTGGGAACGAGTCAGGGTGACCCGATCAGGACAACTCGGAGACACTAAAAGCACATCCCGCGCCAGTGGATCGGGTCATTTGGCCGGTTGCTCAATCAGCTTTTTAGCAGCCGGTTTATCCACTGGAGGCTTATCCGTGGGGGGATCACCCAGGTCGAAGGCCGGCTGGCCGAGCAGTTCCCGCGACAGAGCCACCAACTCGCTGTCGGCTTTTCGCAGCCGCTTGCCCAGAAGGGGGCGCTGGTCTTCAGCAATGGTTTTGCGTTTTTCGATCGCCGAGAGGTAACGCTCGCCGGCCTTGAGCGGCTGTTTGACGTCGATGAAGGCGTGGACCTCTAGCAGCAGTACTTCGATCTCGGCCAGCGCGGTCTCGGCCAGCGGATCGGGACGGGTGTTGACCTGTTTGAGGTAGGCGTCGGCGGCGTCCTCGGCCTTCTTTGCCGTGGCGGCGTCGACGGTGACCGGAGCGTCGTTGGTCTTGGCAGGTACAGGCGTCGGTTTCGGCGCATCCGCCGCGACGAGCGACGCCATCACCGCAGTTAGCAGGATCACTCGCATCAGGCAACTCCACTCAGTCGTGCAGGGGGACGCACCGCGACACCGGCGGCGCTCATTGCGGTCTTGATGTCGCGCACGGTGTAGTCGCCGTAGTGCACCATGCTGGCGATCAGTGCCGCGTCAGCGTGGCCGCCGTTCGGCGCACCGCTGACCGCGTCGATCAGGTGTTGTGGCGTCCCACCACCACCTGAAGCGATCACTGGGATGCGCACGGCGTCAGCGACGGTGCGCGTGATCGTCAGTTCGTAACCGTTGCGGACGCCGTCGGTGTCGATGGCGTTGAGGCAGATTTCACCAGCACCCAGCGACTCGGCTTCCTTCGCCCAGGCGACCGCATCCTTGCCGGTCGGCGTGCGACCGCCGTCGATGACCACTTCGTAGCCAGAGGGGATTGCTGCCGAGGCGGGAACTTTTTTCGCATCCATGCCAAGCACCACGCACTGCGCGCCGAACGCTTTCGCGCCTGCGGTCAGCAGCGACGGATCGCGCACGGCCGGCGAGTTCAGCGAAACTTTCTCGGCGCCGGCAAGCAACACCGCGCGCATCGCTTCGACCGAACGGATGCCGCCACCGACTGAGAACGGGATGAAGATCGCTTCGGCGACGCGCCGCACCACGTCGATGAACAGGCCGCGTTTCTCTGCCGAAGCGGTGATGTCGTAGAACACCAGTTCGTCGGCACCTTGCTGATAATAGCGTCGCGCGTAGTCAACCGGATCGCCCAGATCGACGTTGCCCTGGAACTTCACGCCCTTGGTTACCTGTCCGTTGCGGACGTCGAGGCAGACGATGACGCGTTTAGTGAGCATAAGCGGCGTGTGGGATGTATCGCGGGGGCGCCAGTCCGGAAGTCCGGAGGTCCGCTGGTCCTCGCGCGGATCCGCCGCGGGGCCGGAAGTCTTGATGCCGGGACGAATGACGGATATGAACCGCTGATCATGCGGTTGATGTCGAATAGAAAGACTTCCGGACCTCCGGACTTACGGACCTCCGGACCGTGGCAATCATGCCACCCATGCCCAAGAAGAAGGACTCCAGTTGGACCCCGTCGTGGCTCAAGCACCGCGCACTCTTGGCGGGTGAGGTCATCCTGGTCATCGGGGTGGTGCAGGAACTCATCCAACGTCAGGTGAACCACCTTGGCTTGCCGCCCTATGGCAAAGTGTTGTGGCTCATGGCCTGTACTCTGGGCGTGCTCGGCGTGCTGCTGTTGGTGGTCCAAGCGGTGATCAAACGCAGCCTGGCCAAGACCCACGATGTGGTGCAGGGAATACCGGTACCGATGCCCATGCTGTTGATTCATGGGGCGGCCTACATCGGTTTGTTTTATCTCTACGCCTTCGTCTGGAACCTGCCGGTGTGGCCGTTGGGCTGAGCCGGTCGAGGCCCCGTAACCCGCGGTGGCCCGTCACTCAATCACCGCCACAACGTTCGGAAGGTGCCTAGTGGCGTCGCAGCGGCGATCCCTAGAACGCCTCAAGTTCCCCGGATGGAAGCGCTTTCGACGCGCTTCTGCGCCAGGCTCGCTTCGACCTCGCTTCAAACCACAGGACCGTCCCATGTTCCAACATCTCCGCTCCGCCACCTTGCTGCTCACCGTGCTCGCTGCGGGTGCGGCGGAATTGAATCCTGGGCTCGTAGGCGCGTACTACCGCGTTGGCGATGGGACCACGTTCCCGGCGGTCGATGCGCTGGGCAAGCCGGTGCTGGTGCGGGTGGAGCGGCAGATCGATTTCTCTGATGAAGGTGAAGGCGAGTTCCACGGGACACGGCTGATCGAGAACTTCTACGCGCGCTGGATCGGTGTGCTCACCGTTACCAAGGCGGGGACGTACGGTTTCGCCACCACCTCGGATGACGGCTCGCGTTTGACCATTGGTGACAAAGTGGTGGTCGAAAATGGCGGTGTCCATCCGATGGTGAAAAAGACCGGGACCATCGAACTGGCTGCGGGCGAACATCAGATCGTGCTGGAGTTTCTCCAAGGCGGCGGCGGTGCAGGTTGCATCCTTGCCTGGCAACCGCCGGGTACTGGTGAAAGTGTGGTGCCCGCGAGTGCCTTCGGGCACAAACCGGGAACGGAAAGCATCGCCTACGACAAGGCGGCGTGGGAGAAGCTGGCGACCAGCGCATCCAGCGGTCCGACTTCCGACTACGGTCCGTATATGACGCACTGCATTGATGCGTCGTTCCCGGTAGCGAAGAACCAAGCGTTCAAGGGCTTAGTGATCAAGCTGACGCCGGACGCCAGCGCCAACCTCTGCTTCGATACCGAAACCATGCGCGTGTCGTGTGCGTGGAACGGTGGTTATCTCAAAATGCCCAAGGGCCGCGATGGCCTGGAAGGTCGTCCGCAAGTTGCGGGCACGCCAGCTTTCGGCACTAAACCTGGACCCGGTTGGGCCAAGGGCGACAGCTTCGCTGATCCGCGCGCGAATGCGCAGGGGCCGTTGCCGGCGGACTGGGCGAAGTGGAAGGGACTGTACCTGGATGGGCAGACTGTGGTGTTGTCGTACACCGTCGGTGGTGCGGCGGTGCTGGAGTCGCCGACCTACGCTGACGGCGTATTCCTGCGACGTTTCGCCATCGGTGCGACCACCGTGCCGTTGACCATGCTGGTGAGCGAAGAAGACGGCGTGGCGGCAAATGCCACCGGCGCCAATGCCACGCTCGGCAATCCGACCAAGATCACCGCGATATCGCTCATCGGTTCGCCCACCGGCGTGGCGTTCGCCGCGACACCGGGACGGGTGACGTTGACGGTCGCGCCGAGCGCCACGCCACGTTCGTTCGTCGTCGCGCTGGCGCGCGGCACGGTTGAAGAGACCACCGGCGCGGTAGCGAAAAGCACAGCGAAACCACTTGATTTGACCACGCACACCAAAGGTGGCGCGCCACGTTGGGGCGAGGCGATCAAGACCTCGCTCAGCGACGGTGCGGGCGACGGTCCGTACGTGGTCGACACCATCGCGGTGCCGAATGAGAATCAGTGGAAGTCGTACATGCGCACCAGCGGTTTCGATTTCTTCGCCGACGGTCGCGCCGCCATCTGCACCATGGATGGAGATGTATGGATCGTTTCTGACTTCGCCAAGGGCCAGACGCCGTCGTGGCGCCGCTTCGCCACCGGCATGTTCCAGCCACTCGGGCTGAAGATCGTCGATGGAAAGGTGCACGTGCTCGGTCGTGAACAGCTCACCGTGCTGCACGATCTCAACAGCGACGGCGAGGCCGACTTCTACCAGAACCTCAACAACGACTGCGTAGTGACCGACAACTACCATGAGTTCGCGCTCGACCTGCAGACCGACAAGGCCGGCAACTTCTACTACGCCAAGGGCTCGCCCTGGCCGCCGCAAGTCACTAGCCCGCACCAGGGCTGCATGATGAAACTGAGCAAAGACGGTTCGAAGCTGGAAGTCTACGCCACCGGTTTGCGTGCGCCCAATGGCTTGGGCATGGGCCCCAATGATGAACTGACGTTCAGCGACAACCAAGGCCACTGGATCCCGGCGTGCAAGGTCAGCTGGGTCAAACAGGGGGGGTTCTACGGCATGACGCCCGCCGCCCATACCAGTCCCGCGCCAACCGATTTCGACAAGCCGCTCTTCTGGCTGCCGATGAACATGGACAACAGCAGCGGTGGCGAGGGATGGGTCAGTGGCGACAAGTGGGGTCCGTTCAACGGGCAGCTGCTGCACACGTCCTACGGCAAGAGCACGTTCTTTATCTGCTACCACGAAGAAGTCGGCGGCAAGATGCAGGGCGGCGCAGTGAAATTGCCGCTCAATTTCGTTTCTGGCGTCATGCGAATCCGTCAGAGCCCGAGCGATGGCCAGATCTACGTCTCGGGCATGCGCGGTTGGCAGACCAGCGGTGCGCAGCCCGGCGCGTTCCAGCGCGTGCGTTATACCGGCAAACCGGCGAACCTGCCGAAGACCATTCGCACGCAGAAGGATGCGCTGGTGATCACCTTCACCGACGCGTTAGCCAAAGATTCAGCGTCGGCGGACAACCTCGCCATCGAGGCTTGGAACTACAAATGGTCGGGCAACTACGGCTCGCCGGAGATCAAGCCGAGCGACGGCAAAAACGGCCACGATATCATCGTCCCGAGTGCCGTGACGTTGTCGCCCGATGGCAAGACCCTGACCATCGGCCTGCCTGGACTGAAGCCGGTCGATCAGCTCAAGATCAAGTACAAGTTGGAGACCGCAGCGGGCGGCGAGGCGAGCAACGAGATTTATTACACCATCAACGCGGTGCCGTGAATGTCCGATGTCCGATGTCCGATGTCCGATGTCCGATGTCCGATGTCGACATCGGACATCGGACATTGGACGAGCGCGGCCAGCGCGGTCGGACATCGAACGAATCTAGCGCCGTAGTCTGAGCCAGAAACTCCGCCCACTCTGATAAACCTGCACGATCAGTTCACGGCGGCTGGCGAGCGCGCTGGCGTCGTCGGTGGAGGCGAGCGGCCCTTGTGACCGTTCATGCAGCAGGCGATCGCCGATTTTCAGTCCGGCCTGCTCAGCGACGCCACCGGGTTCGATGCGGGTGATGATGAGCCCTGTTTGATCGTCGCTGGCCAGCCACAGGCCGAAGCCGGCGAGCGTGACGCCTTGTTTCGCGGCGGTGGCGCCAGCGGCGGCTTCAAGTTTGCCGCGCAGATCGTCTTCGGCGATTGGGATGACGGTGCGGTCGAGTTGCTTGCCGGCGCGCCAGACATGCAACGTCAGCGGTTGTCCGAGCGTGCTGCTGGCCACGCGCGATTGGAATTGTTGCAGGCTGACGATGCGTCCCTGGTTGATGCTCAGGATCACGTCGCCGACTTCCAGTTCAGCCAGGGCCGCGGGGCCGCCTGGGACGATGCCGGTGACCTGTACTGCCTGAGTTTGTGGCAGGCCAAGTTTCTGCGCGGCATCGGCGCCCACGTCGTCGAGGTTCACACCCACCATCGGACGACGTACACGTCCGTGTTGGCGCAGATCATCGGCGATGCGTCGACCGAGATTCGCCGGGATGGCGAAGCCCAGGCCGATGTTGGCGCCGGTGCTGGTCTTGATACTAGCGTTGATGCCGAGCACCTGGCCGTTCACGTCGACCAAGGGACCACCGCTGTTGCCGGGATTGATCGCCGCGTCGGTCTGGATGAATGAATCGAAGACGCTCAATCCCTGGAGACTACCAATCGAACGATCGGTCGCCGAGACGATGCCAGAGGTCGCGCTGTAGCCGACGCCAAGGGGAAAGCCGAGCGCTACCACCCAGTCACCGACCTTGGCCTGATCGCTGTCGGCCCATTCCAGCGCGGGCAGATTGGGCACGTCGATCTTGAGCACCGCCAGATCGGACTCGACGTACACGCCGACGTACTCGGCTTTCACTTCACGGTTGTTGCTTAGCACCGCGACGATGCGGTCGTACCCCACCGGCTGGCCTTTGTTGCCAGTGACGAACTGTTGATCAGCGTTGGTTTGCAGGACGACGTGGGCGTTGGTCAGGATCCAACTCGCCTGGTCATCGCTGTGGAAGACGAAACCGGAACCTTCACCGACCTCCATCTCGCGTCGTTCGGCGAACAGGCGACCACGGTACAGGAATGGCCGCAGACGTTCCTCGCGCGTATGAATCGACACCACGCTCGGTGCCACCAGTTCGTGCACCAGGTTGACTGCACGTGAAAATCGCACGAGTTCAACCGAGGCTTGTTTCAGTTCGGCTTTAAGCTGTTCCCGGCGTGCGTCCTCACCGCCATCGACGACCGCGACGGCCGCGCAGGACAGCAGCACCAGCAGGGCGTGGCGATGAAACATAGAAACCTCCGACAGGGCAGCAGGACGATGCAACCGGCGGGAGTTTACCGCCCAAGGACGGTCAGACTCCGCCGAAGCGGCGTTCACGAGCCTGGTATTCCTGGAGCGCGGCATGGTAGGCCGTCACGCCGAAATCCGGCCACAAGGGCTCGACGCTGACGTACTCGGCGTAGGTCGCCTGCCACGGCAGGAAGTTCGACATGCGCTGTTCGCCCGCAGTGCGGATCACCAGATCGACATCCTCGGCGCGCGGGGCGTAGAGGTAGGCCTGGATGGTTTCCTGGGTGATCTCGTTTGGTGCGATGCGTCCGGCGGCGACCTCGGCGGCGATCGCGCGGCAGGCGTCGGTCAGTTCATCGCGACCGCCGTAGCTCAGCGCCAGGCTCAGCACCATCGAGCGGTTGCCGGCGGTGGCGGTGATGGTGCGGTCGAGCGTCGCGCGGACGTTCGCCGGCAGACGGTGCAGGCTGCCGATCGCCTCCAGCCGCACGTCGTTGTCCATCAAGGTTGGCAATTCACCGATGAGAAACTTGTCGAGCAGCGACATCAGGTAGTCGATCTCGTGCTGCGGGCGGATCCAGTTTTCAGACGAGAAGGCATAAAGCGTCAGACGGTCGATGCCGAGTTTCACGCTTTCGGTGGTGATGGTGCGCACCACTTCGGCACCCTGCTGGTGACCACGGGTGCGATCCCAGGTCCGCGCCTTCGCCCAACGACCATTGCCATCCATGATGATCGCCACGTGACGCGGCATATGTGTCGGATCAAGTCCGGCGGCGCGCGCGTGTGCACAAGGTTTGGCGTGGGTCAGCGTCATGGTCGATGCTTTTTCCGGGACGGCTCCAGGACGGCTCAGCGGATCACGATCTCTTCACGCCCAGGACCGGTACCGATCCAACGCACGCGCACTCCCAGACGCTTCTCGATGAACTCGATGTAGCTGCGCGCATTGGCCGGCAGGTCGTCCCAACGGCGCACCGGATTGAGCGGCGAACGCCAACCCGGCAGCAGCTCGTAGATTGGCTTGGCGCGGGCGAGGTCATCTATGCGTGCGGGAATGGTATCGATGCGTTTGCCATCGATCTCATAGGCGACGCACACTGGGATCTCGGCTTCGGGATCGAGGATGTCGAGCTTGGTCAGCGCGATGGAATCCACGCCATTCAAGCGGCAGGAGAAACCCACCGCGACCAGATCGAGCCAGCCGCAGCGGCGCGGACGGCCAGTGGTGGCGCCGAATTCGTGGCCGCGTTGGCGAATCTCTTCGCCCTTGGCGTCCAGCAATTCAACCGGGAACGGACCAGAGCCGACGCGCGTGCTGTAGGCCTTCACCACGCCGATGATCTCGCCGAGGCTCTTGTGCGACAGACCGCTGCCAGCGATCACGCCGCCGACACCCGTGTTGGAACTGGTGACGAACGGATAGGTGCCGTAGTCGATATCAAGCAGCACGCCCTGCGCACCTTCGAAAAGGAACGTTTTGCCAGCGGCAAAGGCCTGGTGCAGGAGGTCAGCGGTATCGGCGATGAGCGGCGCGATGCGCGTACAGGCCGGCATGATCTGCGCGATGGCAGCGTCGACATCAAGCGGCTTGGCGCCCAGGTGCACGAGCTGGCCGCTCACCTGCGTCAAGTGCGTGCGCAGCTTGGCGGTGAACGCCGCGAGGTCGCGCAGCTCGCCACAGCGCAGACCCGTGCGGGCGATTTTGTCGGCGTAACACGGACCGATGCCACGCAGGGTGGTGCCGACTTTGGCCGCGCCCTTGTTGGATTCGAATGCGGCGTCGAGCGCCTTGTGGCTCGGCAGCACCAGGTGCGCGCGGTCGCTGACCAGCAGGCGTGGCGTGGGATCGACACCGCCAGAGATGAGTTCGTCGAGTTCATTGCACAGCGCGAGGGGGTCGACCACCACACCGTTGCCGATGATGCACGTGGCTTGGTCGTGCAGGATACCGGATGGCAGCAGGTGCAGGACCGACTTCTTACCTTTGACCACCACCGTGTGGCCGGCGTTGGCGCCGCCCTGGCAACGCACTACCACATCGGTGCGCGCGGCAAGCAGGTCGATGACCTTGCCCTTGCCCTCGTCGCCCCATTGCAGACCCAGGACCACCTTGTTTTTAGCTTCCGGGTTCTTGGCTTCCGGGTTCTTGGCTTCGGGAGAAGTCGTCACAACCGTCATCTGCAATCCTATCATCTGCCACCGTGTGGCCCTGGGCGGTTCGCCCATCGCTGTACGTGAAAGCACCCGCCGCCGGCCCCCACCAACTGATGGTGGGCCCGCGACGGGGCGGCGCTACGCTAGGTGACCGGGCTGGACGGCAAGCAGGGACTGCGCCACACGCGGCTGCCCCGCAGAGGGATTCGTCCCATCACCGGTGCCCGGCACAGTGCTAAACCCCTGGCATGTGCCCGCAGCCCCGTTCATCGTCGCCGGAAGAAGAATCCTACAGCACGATGGACTTCATCGCCGAGGCGCGTCGTCCGCTGCTGGTGGAGCGTCATCGTAAGCTTATCGATGAGATGGAGTCGAGCCTCTCCGACAGCCTGATCACCGGCGCGTCGGACAACCCGCGTCTGCAGGCGATGCTCAAGGAACTCGAAGCCGACAGCGAGAAGGCGCGTCTTGATCGCACGCTCAGGGCACTGGCTGACGACACCCACTACAAGGACACCACCTTGCGCAATGCGCTGGTGGAGCAGCTCTGCCTATGGCGCGAAGAGGGCAACGTTGAGGTCGCCGCGCTGCAGCTGCACGTCATCGGCATCTATCGCACCGTTGGTGCCAACGTCCATAAGCGGCAGGGCGCGTTGCCGTCGTTGGCTGACCTGCGCGAACTGCCGGCGACCATGCTCGGTCGACTGCTCAACGCCATCCCGCCAGCCTTCGGTTCGCCGACGCTCAACGAGGCGCTGGTCTACACGCCGTCGTTCGCCGACCGCAGCATGCGCACCATTCGTCGCATGCGTAAAGCGGAGAATGCCGACAGTGGTTGGGCCGACGCCAACGGCGAACCGTTGATCCCGCGCGAGATCGAGGAACCGCTCGACGCATTGCCCGAAGCCGAGCGCAAGGTTGCGCGCCAGCTGCTGGTGCGTGATCGCATTCGTTCGTCGTTCTACCGCGAGGTGTTCCTGAAATACCTCAGCCGTGATGAATTCGATATCAGCCACGATGATCACCCGACCGTCTTGCATTGGCTTGAGGCGATCGAGACCACCGGGCATCTCTATCCCTTTATGCAGGGCCAGACTGCGGGGCAGAAGACCTTCCGCCTTCAGCACCTGATGCAAAAGGTGCTCCAACTGCATGAGATCTACGCCCGAGTTGCGCTGGCCAGCCAGCACCCGACGTATCGCGAGAGCTTCAAGGACAAGACCACCCGCGTGCGATTGGCGGAACTGTCCAAGGATCATTACCCGCCCCTGGGGATGACGCCGGAACTGACGTTGGCGACGATGCTCTGTCCGTTCCGCATCTTCGTCGACTGGGTGCAGTCGCGCGTCGCCGAACACGACTTTGTGCTGCCGCCGGATCCGAAGAGATAGCTACGAGCTACGAGCTGCGAGCTGCGAGCTGCGAGCTGCGAGTTACGAGTTACGAGTTACGAGTTACGAGTTACGAGTTTGACCGCTGGTTTCGAGGCCCTCGCAGCTCGCAGCTCGTAACTCGACATCAAACAAACTGACGTTTCCTGGCACCTGGTGCTGCCCACTGTCGGCAACAACGCCCACGACCCTGTGTATCAAACAGCAGGCTGAGGCACACAGCACGTCAGGTCCTCGCTCCTCCATCGGAGCGAGGACCCTGGGCACACCACGATGCACCCGCCTCGCCAAGGAGACCACCATGAAGCCGATGTTCCTAACGATCCTGATGTTGCTGACCGGTTGGGCGGCAGCGCTTGAGAACTCGCTAGTCATGCGCTCGCCGGGCCAAGGTGGCAGCGGGCTCTACGCCGTGGTCAGTCCAAGCACGGGTAACGTGACGTTGTACGCCATCGAAGGCACCACCACGACGCGCTATGGCTCAACCAACTTCCTCGCTGACTTGGCGAACCTCGAAGGCCTGCCTGGCGGCAAACAGGGTGAGATCACCTATTCCGCGTTGCGCATTGGCCATCCGGATTTCGTGCCGACGCCGGCGGACCTGCTGAACTCGGTGGCGTTTCCGGAGAAGCCCAGCGCCAAGGAAAAGGAATTGGGCCTGAAGGGGTTGCGCTGGCGCGCCATCGAAGCGGAAGACGCCTTCTGGGCTGACGTGAAACCGTACGACGGCGTGGTGCGCGGCGCGATGGGCTCGCAGTACCTGCTGCTGTGCGTGCCGATCAAACACGCGCTGCTGTGCTACGATACCCAGGACCGCAACAAAGGCCCGGTGCTGGTCAGCTTCCGGAATTACGGTGTCGACCTGATGATTCCGCAGACCTTCGCTTCTGATCCTGCTCCGCAGGCGATCCTCGCCGCGTTGCCTGCCGACATCAAAGACGAGCAGAAGAAGGCCATCGAAGAACAACTCACCGCGCTCGCTGGGGGCGGCGGAGCGCTCAAGTTGGAGCCGAGCGATCCATGGATCGCTTCCGGTTCCGGTGATCGTTGGGTGCTGGTCGATCCGCCCAACAAACACATCGTCACCTACGAATACCTGGGCAAGAAATGGGCGGTGAAATCCTCGCGCAACATCGCGGTCGAACACCTCATCCCGACGTCGTTCCGCAGCGCGCCGAACGAACAGGAGCAGTTCAACGAATACATTCGGTCGCGTAAGAAGCAGATCGAGAGCGTCGGCATCATTCCCGACATCGCCTACTTCAAGGCCCTGGTCGATCAGAAGCAGGTCGCCAGCGCCAAGACCAGTGACATCCAGGCGAGCATGGTCGGTGACGACCTGGTGCTCGATTTCATCAAGCTGCGCAAGATCTTCGCCTACCGCCTGAACGGCGCCAACAACGGTCTGGAACTCTTGTCGATGCGCGATTATACGCTCGACGTCGGCTTGGCGCTTCAGGACGTGGAGTTCCGGGCGGCGGTCGACGCGATCAACGCTTGGAATCTGGCCAAGAAGTTCCTCGCCAAAAAGGACGACGATTCGGCGTGGTTGGCGGTGAAGTACGCGCTGTCGCTCGATCCGTCGATCTACAAGGTCATCGAGAAGGACAACGGCAGCAAATCGCTCAAGAAGCTCCCCGATTGGCAGGCGACGCTCGACGACGCGATCAAACGCGCGCAGGAGCAGGAGAAGAATCTTGAGGAACGCCGCAAGGCGGCCGAAGACGAGCGCAAGCGCAAAGCTGCGGCCAACCGCTGATCGCCAGCCACCGCGACGAAGTCGCGTTGTCGGGGGGTCGCTAGACCCCCTGACTGCGATTAGCCGCGTTTGTCGCGGCGGGCCACTTCGCGTTCGACATCGCGTTTCATCGCCCGCTTGATCAGGTCCTGACGTTTGTCGCCACGGTCCTTGCCGCTCGCCAGACAGATCACGATGCGGGCGAAACCACGACGGAAATGTAATTCATCCGGCACCAGGGTCATGCCTTTGGTGGCAAGTTGCTCGGCAATCTTGTCGATTTGCTTGCGGTGCAGCAGCAGCTTGCGCGGTTGCACTGGCTGATGACCGAAGGTGCCGGCTTGGCGGTACTCACCGATGTGCAGGCCGTAGAGCCACAACTGGTTGTTCTCCATCCGCGCATGGCAGTCGCCCCACTGCACGTCGCCGGCACGCAGGCTCTTCACCTCACTGCCCATCAGCACCATCCCGGCCTCGAACGACTCGACCACCGCGTACGCGTGGTGCAGTTTGCGGTTCTTGAGGATGAGTTGGACGGCGTCCTTGGTCTCGGCGGCGCCGTTGCTTTTTGAAGATTTGGCTGGTTTAGACATGAGGGATCGTGATCCGGAAGGTGCGAGCGGTCCGAGGGGTGTGGCTCAGCGCTTCAGGAACGCCTCCACCACGGCAGGCTGGGCGCAATCACCCTCCACCAACCGTCCCCGTTCCATGCCGTGTTCCAGGAACAGCAGCGTCGGAATCCGGGTGAGGCGCGTGGTGGGATGCAGGCGGTAGGGGTGCTGCGGCTGGTTTTTCCAGGCGGAACGCAGGCCGACGGGACATTCGTAGAGCACCAGGTCCGGCCGCAGGGTGGTGCAGACGCGGCGCAGGATCGGATCGGCGATTACGCAATCCGGGCACCACGACGCGCCGGTGGTGGGATCTTCACTGCCGAAAAACAGGTAAAGCGCCGATCCTTGGCCAACAGCGACGCTGGCGAGGTGGGCCTCGAACTCGGCAATGGTGGCAAGTCGACCGATGGGCATGGCCGGGAGTGTGGGATGGTCGGTCGGTGCGCCAGAGCAGGGCACCTGGCCGCCCATACACGCCTCCCCCGTCCTCAGAGCCCGAATTGACAGGTCCTAGTCCGTAAGGAAGTTGTGCCCTGATCCCATGGCTGCCACCTACTCCCTGATCCTGCGTGCCTGCCCGGAAGGCTCCCGTGACCCGGTGGCACACTTGCTGGGGCGCGCCTTCAGCTTGAAGGACAGCACCTGCGTCTCGATCGCCAGTTCGACCCCCATCGTTCTGCTGACGGAACTCAGTAAGGACGAGGCCGCTGCGCTGTGTCTGGCGATGGTCGGACTGGAGCAGAAAGGTGCCACCGTCGAACTCACCATCGAGGATGTGAGCGAACTGCCGAAAATCGACTGGCCCAAACGTCCGTTGGTATTCAAGCGCGACATCACTGAGTTCGCCGCGGATTTTGCCGCACTCTCCTTGAATATTCCTGGCACCAACCGCAGCTATACCTTGTTGGAATTGTTGTTGGTGCGGCTCGACCCGCAGTCGCGTCCGGTCGGCCAGGCGGGGCGTGCCTCGACGGAGTTCAAGGGCGCGCACCTGCCGGAAGTCACGCCGTTTTCGAATCAGGTGTTGTCCTCGCCGACGCCTACACCGGTGCCGGCTCACACCCAGGCGCCACGTGCTCCAACGGCGTCCGCCAACAACGACACTGATGCGGTATCGCGATTGAATGAGCTGTTCCCGGAGGAGGACAGCGGGTTCATGCCCAACAATGATGACATCACCAGCATCCTCGACCGGCTGCTGCCGGATGAGGAAAAGGGCGTGGCCCAGCCCGGCAGCGGACCGGTTGGTCAGAGTTCCGGTTCCGGACGCATGGCGGCGGCGCCCGCGCCCGCGGGATTTTCGGTTTTCCTCGCCAAGATCGCCGACGAGGTGCGGCGTGCCAAGGCGGTCCCGATTCTGGCGGAGTTGTCCGGCCTCTCGCGCGAAGAAGCCGAGGCGTTGTCCAAGAAGGTCATCATTCCGGTGGTGAAGGGTGTGACCAAGGAAGAGGCGGAAGCCGCAAAACTGCGTTTCGCCAAGATCGGTATTCTGGCGCGCGTCAAAGGCCCCGGCGGCGCGTGACGCGAACGCTCAGAGGCATGTGTCGTTCCTCGCCTGTATTTCAGATTCTGAATAAGTGATCAAGCAACCGGGGCGCGTCGTGCGCAGACAAAAAATAATTCCCGTCGAACGACATCAGCGCAGCGGCATCACCCGGTAGGCGATTGAACCCCAGGGCGGCAATGACACCGGCAGGCCGCCGTGCTGGAGTGCTTCCGCCTTCAACTGGACTGGGGCCACGTTGGTGAAGCACTGCTGGAGCTGGCAGTCGCGTTCCACCAACGGACCAGCCTGGACGGCGCCCTGTGCCTGTTGCCAGCTAGCATTGACCACCAGCGCCACCGCATGGTGTCCTTGCAGCGTCCACAGACAGCCGACCAACGGCGAATCGTAACCCACGGGCTCAAGCAAGTGCCACGTGCCGTTTTGTCGCGCCGGTTCGCTCAGCAGGTGCATGAGGTCGCGATAGGCCTCGCAGTGCGGAGCCGAACCCGCTTCCGGCGGTCGACGGTTGGCGTGGTTGGACGCATGGAGACGACGTCCATCGTCTTGGCCGTGATTGCACAACAGCAGGCCAGGAACCATGCCGGTGAGCAGCAATGCCCCGCGATGGTGCTCGGGTACGGTGAAACGCGTCGCAGCGCGTTGTTCTGCGTGGTTTTCCAGAAAACGTACGCAGTGTTTCTGATAGTCGCGTGCCGCGCGCAGGTGTCCACGGATGGACTCGGCATCGCCCGACAACAGGCGGTCGTAGAGGATCTTGTCGAAGGTGAAATCGAAGCCGGCCTGTTGCAGCTCGTACTCACGGTTCCAATACACTTCGGCCATGAACAACGTGCCCGGATGTTCCGCGCGCACGCGGTCGAGGCATTTGCGCCAGAAGGGCGGCATCGGCCGCTTCCAGGTGTTCTCGAATACGTCTTTCAGCAGCAACATCGCGAGGTCGCAGCGCAGGCCGTCGCAGCGCGCGGCAATCGATGACGCCACCTGGATCATCGCCTCCTGCAGGCGTGGGTTGCTGTAGTCGAGTTGCACCGAGTTCTTCCACGGCGCAAAGAACGGATCACGACCGTAGGCGAACACCCGACCGTGCAGACGGCACCAGGCTTCAGGCTGCGCCGCGAGCCGATCTTCGTCGCCCTGGATGCAGTAGTCCGGATGGTCGCGCAGCCACGCATGGTCGAGCCCGACATGGTTGGGGATGAAGTCGAGCATCAGCGAGATGCCCGCACCACGTGCCCGCTCGCGCAGTCGTGCGAGTGCCGCGTCGCCGCCAAGTGCCGCGTCGACCGCGTAGGCTTCCGGCATGAAGGGCGATCCGCAAACGTCCTCATCGCGGAAGTTCGGCAGGACCCCGGTCAGGTAGGTGCGCAGGTGCTGGTCACGCAGGGATATCTCACGCGCCAACGGCCCGGTCGGCCACACGCCGATGAGGTAGATCCAGGTGAAGCCGTGCTCGACCAAGCGGTCGAGCATGCTTTCCGGCAGGTCATCCAAGGTGGCGGGACGGCCAAGTTCAAACGAACGTTCGGTGCGCCAAGTACGCACGTTCAGTTCGTACAACTGCTGCATGCCTGCACCATACGCCGTAAAAACCAGGTCGACAAAGGGATTCTGGCACCTGGGGGCGACGCTGCTGCGTGCCCGCACAGCGGTGTCTCATGGCACGGGCGGAAATTGCAGGAACCAGGCGATGGAAGCCTGGCGAAACGAAGCACCCCGCCGGGTTCCCGGCGGGGTGCAAGGGATCGTCAGTTGGTCAGGGTGCTCAGGCCTTGATGTCCGGGCGTGGAAGGCTGACGCCGAACGCGCCGAGCGCGGTCGACAGTTCCTGCACCACGCTCTGGCCCGAACCGGGGGCCTTGTACAGGTCGAGGTCGCTGTACTGCGCCAAGTCACCGATGCGCGAGACGCCGAGGCCTTCGAGCATCGCCTGGCTCTTGTTGCCCAGTTCGAGTTTTTCGACGCTTTCGCCCAGGACCTTCTGGTCGGCCTTGGAAATCGAGCGCTCTTCACCATCGCGGAACATGCCGAGGCGCAGGTTACGGGCGGCGAGCATCTCCTTCACTTCCTTCAGCGAGGTCTCGCCGAAGTTCTTGTAGGACAACATTTCCTGCTCGGTGATTTTGAGCAGGTCGCCGAGGGTGAAGATGTTCATCTTCGCCAGGCAGTTGCGGCTGCGCACCGACAGCTCGAAATCGTTGACCGGCGTGCGCATGATCTTTTCCATGCGCTCACGCTCGCGCTCTTCGCGCTCGTCGTAGTACATCGTGCGGCTCGACTTGGCGTCGCGCAGCAGCATCAGCGCGCGACGATCGCGCGGGTTGTACGCCAACACCTGACGGAAGCAGTCGATCGCGGCGTTCGATTCGCCACGTTCTTCGTACAGAATGCCGAGGTTGGTGATGCCCGGAACGAAGTGCGGGTGCACGTCAGCGCACACCGAATAGTATTCCAACGCCATGTCGTCGTCACCGATACGGTCGAGCAGCACGCCGAGTTGGAACGCCGCTTCGACATGTTCCGGCTCTTTTTCGAGCGCCGCTTCGTACGCATTGATGGCGGCTTCGGTGTTGCCCTTGGCCTCGTTCAAACGGCCGGTGAGGAACTCTCGGTCAGCGCCATCAGCAACGCTGGTGAGGGCTTTCTCGGCCTCATCGATCAGGTCGCCATCCAGCAGTGCGCGCACCAGTTCAATCTTCGCTTCGGGCATGCCTTTGGCAGCGGTGGCGAAGTGGGTCTTGGCGTCGGCGTACTCACCGAGTTCGTGGTAGATCAGGCCGAGCAGCGCCTGGTTGTAGGCATCGGCGCCATCGATCGCTTCTTCGGCGTCGCTGAAGTGGCCGAGGGCGAAGGCGAGGATGCCCTTGCGCACCTTGGCGTCATCCTTCACCCCACCGAGGCCTTCCTGCAGGGCGGCGGCGAGCTTGCGATGCTCCTCCACATCCTGGACGGCGACACGACGCAACAGACGGATCTGGGCAAGCGTCGGACGCTGGCTGGCAGTCAGGACCTGGGCGCTACGGGGCAAGGTGGCAGTGGCCATGGGCACTCCTCGGGGGAAGGGGGCGGAAAGATAGAGCCGTCCGGCCAGGGGTCAATGCG
>Ga0105044_10001609_pt1 | contig 30388 bp, 27 predicted proteins | sample MAT01_FD_78092 | JGI IMG/M metagenome (GOLD analysis project Ga0105044, IMG submission 78092) | Freshwater microbial communities from Lake Fryxell liftoff mats and glacier meltwater in Antarctica - MAT-01 | ecosystem: Environmental > Aquatic > Freshwater > Ice > Liftoff microbial mat | place...
AGGCGCGTGGCAGCGGGGCTTCCCGCAGGGCGTCGAGCACGCGGGCCACCTGACGGCGCAGTGGCCAGCCGTCATGGGCGATCAGCCGGGTGATGCACTTGCCGTCCCACCCCGAGACCGCGGCTTCGCAGTCGGGCTCGGTCAAGGTGGCGCGGACGCGCGGCGCGGCGGCCTCCGCACCGGGGCCGATCAGGGCAATGACGGAAAACGCGCGCGCTTGGCCAAGCAGGGCTGGCGCCGCGCCTTGGCCCAGCCAGTCCGGGGTCAGGCGCAGCGCTTCGGCCCAAACGGTCCGCCCTTCACGGCGCACCAGACGGCGGTCGGTCAGGCGGGAAAGCCTTGGATCCTCCCCCATCGCATGACGGCCCAGAACGACGGTTTCGACCAGGAGAACCGTCGCATCGGCGGCCAGATCGACAGTGGTCTGCCGGGACAGATGGGCGTCTTCATAGACCAGCAGTTCCTGTGGCAACCAGTCAAGACGGCTTCCAGCCCCGATGTCCGCGGCAAAGCTGAACGAGGCCACAGCCCCGGTGCTTGCATAAGCGCGCTCGGCGGTCTGGCTGGTGGCCACCGCCCGGCAGCCTGGCCCGAGCGTCAGGGCGTAACCGACCCGGTCACCCCCGGTCAGCCCGCCCGAGGTGTTGAGGAACACGATTTCCGGCACCGGGCCCGGCACTCGCGGCAGCATCGCCTTGGCCGAGCCGGATTGGTAGAGATCGGCAAGCGCAGTCTGCCCGCGCCGCACATCCAGGCTGACCGCAGCGTCGCCGCGGCTTCGCTGCATCCGGAGCTGCGGTGTCAGATCAACCATTGTTCCCCCGCCGGAGGCCGGCACCGCCAGCTCTTGTGCCCGCCCTGTCAGGCCAACCTTTCGAAACTGCGAGGTGGGCTCAATTCCGCTCTCGCGCGCGATGCGGAAAGACCGGATCAGAAGCAGGCAAGAGATCAAAGATGCGGCGCATCGCATGTAAAATAGGCGAACCGAAAATCTCTGCGCCTATTCCTGCAGGCTTCGCAGTACAAAGACGCGGATCGCGGAAGCAAGACCCACATCAGCATCGCGGGCCGCGTCAATTTTGGCGGCAAGCGCATTGAGCGACAGGCCTCGGCTGGCTGCGAGGTCACGAAACGCCGTCCAGAAAGCCTCCTCCATCGACACGCTGGTGCGATGACCGTGAATTGTGAGCGAATGCTTGACCGGGCGAGCTGTCATCCCCGAGCGGTACCCCAGATCGCGCCCACGTGCAAAATCCTTGAACAAGGATTTTGGCGAATTTCCATGCGAGGGAATTCGCGTGAGGAATTTGCGCGATGGAAATTTCGGTCGAGGACTTCAGGCCAACAGGCGCGTCGGTTCTGCGTTGCAAAAGATTACGAAATGGCCCGCGTTTTCGATGACCCGGTAGCCGCGGGCGCGCATCAGGGTGAGGAACGGGTCTCGCCCGACCAGCCGCTCCACGTCAGCGTCCTGACGTCGGACGATGCCGCCGTCGATGGCTCTGCGGCTTGACAATATCTGGCGCAGCCATTCCTGCGGTGAGACCGGCAATGGGGCTCGACTCATGGCGTATCCTCCCTCGACGGGAGATTTGGCCGATCACCAATAAGGCGAGGTCAATCCGGATCGCGCCGATGCTGGTCCAGATCGCGCGCGGCTTTTTCCGCCCGCGCGGCCTCCAGCGCTTTTTCGGCTTTGGTACGGCCATGGTGCGCTGCGTTCTGGTCCGCGGTCTGGCGGTCGGCCGCGCGATCGGCTGCCTTGCGCCGGGACCGCAGATTGATCACTTCGGCCATGGCTCAGCCCTTCGGTCCGATCATGTCCTGCGGGCGCACGACACGGTCGAAGGTTTCACCGTCCACAAACCCAAGGGCGATGGCCTCCTCGCGCAGGGTGGTGCCGTTCTTGTGCGCGGTCTTGGCGACCTTGGTTGCGTTATCATAGCCGATTGTTGGGGCAAGGGCGGTCACCAGCATCAGCGACTCGCGCATCAGCTTGTCGATCCGGGCCGTATTTGCCTTGGTGCCCTTGACCATGTTGTCCGTGAACGACCCTGCGGCATCCCCCAGAAGCTGCATGGACTGCAGCACGTTATAGGACATCATCGGGTTGTAGACGTTGAGCTCGAAATGCCCCTGACTGCCCGCGAAGCCCACGGCGGCGTCATTGCCCATGACCTGGATGCACACCATCGTAAGCGCCTCTGCCTGGGTCGGGTTGACCTTGCCCGGCATGATCGAAGATCCCGGTTCGTTTTCTGGCAGGATCAGCTCGCCCAAACCGGACCGCGGGCCCGAGCCCAGAAGCCGCATGTCATTGGCGATCTTGAAGAGGCTCGCGGCCACGGTCTTCAGCGCGCCCGAGAACATGACCATCGCGTCATGGGCGGCCAGCGCCTCGAACTTGTTGGGGGCCGTGACGAAGGGGAGGCCGCTGATCTCGGCGATGCGGGCGGCGATACGGGTGTCCCAGCCGACCCGGGTGTTCAGCCCGGTGCCGACCGCCGTGCCGCCTTGCGCAAGCTCGTAGATCTCGGGCAGGATCTTCTTCACCCGCATGATCCCCTGCCCCACCTGATGGGCATAGCCGCCGAATTCCTGCCCCAGGGTCAGGGGCGTCGCATCTTGCGTATGGGTGCGGCCAATCTTGATTATGTCCTTGAACGCAATAGATTTTTCTGCAAGCGCCGCATGCAGCTTTTCCAACCCCGGCAAGAGCACATCGCGTGCCATCATCCCGATGGCCACATGCATCGCGGTCGGGAAAGTGTCGTTCGAGGACTGGCCCATGTTTACATGGTCATTCGGATGCACCGGCTTTTTGGAGCCCATCACGCCGCCCAGCATCTCGATCGCGCGGTTGGAGATCACCTCGTTGGCGTTCATGTTCGATTGAGTGCCCGACCCGGTCTGCCACACCACCAATGGGAAGTTGTCGTCGAACCGCCCGTCGATCACCTCCTGGGCGGCGGTTGCGATCACGCGGCCGAGGTCGGCAGGCAGATCGCCCTGATCAATGTTGACCAGCGCGCAAGCTTTCTTGATCAAACCGAGCGCGCGGATGATGGCAGCGGGCTGACGCTCCCAGCCGATGGGAAAGTTCTGGATCGAGCGTTGCGTCTGTGCACCCCAGTACTTGTCTGCGGGGACCTCCAGCGGGCCGAAGCTGTCAGTTTCCGTGCGGGTATGTGCCATCGGGGCCTCCACTGCGAACCTCCGGTCCTCTTAGTCGGCATATACCGCGAAATCAATCTGCACGCCGTCGCATGCCGCGAGCAATCTCAGGCTTTGCGGAAGCGGTAGACGCGGGCCGGAGGCAGGTTGGCAAGCACCAGGGCACCGATTTCGACCGAGAGGCCAAGCTCGGCGATCAGGGAATCGGGTAGGGGCGGGTGGCGTCCGTAGGTGAACTGGACCAGGGGCGCGCCGGGTTTCAGGATGGTGAAGGCCGCCTCGACGATGGACTGGCGCACCGCGACCGGCATCGACAAGAGCGGCAGGCCAGAGACGACCGCACCGACACCTTGCGCCACGCGTTCACCCGCTGTCTGGGCGCCCGCGACATGCACTGTCACACCCGGAAAGCAGCCTTTCAGGAAATGGGCGAACTCGGCATCCATCTCGAACAGGGTGAGGTTGCGCGGTTCCACCCCGCGGGCAAGCATGCCGCGCGTCAGCCGCCCGGTTCCGGCGCCGAATTCCACGATGCGGCCGGTTTCAGGACCGAGGCCCTCGCTCATCGCGCGGGCCAGAAAGCGGGATGAGGGCGCGATGGCCGAAACCTGCCGCGGATTGGTCAGAAGCCTGCGACGGAAGAGGCCAAGGTCGGACATCGTGCAGACCTGACTTTCGGGTTTTGCGGGGCACCCGCGCTATTGCTTGCGGAACTTGTCGAGGCTTACGACTTCTGCATCCGGGCGCGGGCTCGCGTCGTCTTCGCCGTCGTCCTCATCGTCATCGCTGGCTTCGGTGCTCGTCTCGAACCTCAGCCCGAACTCGACCGAGGGGTCCACGAAGGTGCGTACCGCGTCAAACGGAATGACCAGCGGTTCGGGGTTGTTTCCGAAGTTCAGCGTGATTGAAAACCCGTCGTCCGTCACAATCAGGTTTTCGAACCAATGCTGGATGACGATGGTCATCTCGGCCGGATAACGGCTGCGCAACCAGTCGGCGATGGCTACATCGGGATGCGTCGTGTCAAAAGTGATGAAGAAGTGATGCGCGCCGGGCAACCCATTCTTGCCCACATCCGTCAGCACTGATTGGATCAGGCTGCGCATCGCGCGGTGCATCAGATTGCCATAATCAATCGAACGGGACATCGACACTCCTACCGACTTTTACGCAGCATAAGGGATTCGCGGTTCAAGGGAAGGGGCGTTGCCGCCCAAAAACGGGGGCTCAGAACAGAAGTGCCGCAGCCGAGGCTGCCGCTGCGGCAAGAAGAACCCAAGCGAGGTTCCAGTGTGCGCGCAAAAGCGCCCACGCCGCACCAAGACCGATGAAAAGCGCGAGCGGCCGCAACGAGCCGGGGTCAGGCAGGGCAAGGTGCAGCGGCCCGGCTTGCCACGTCGTTACTGTCGCAAAAACCACATGCAGCGCGAACCACAGTGACAGGTTCGCAATCACCCCAACCACGGCGGCGGTGATTGCGGCGAGCGCTCCGCTCAGCCTCGGCTGGCCGGTCAGGCGGGTAATGTAGGGGGCGCCTGCAAAGATGAAGACGAAGGACGGCACGAAGGTCACCCACAGCGTCAGCGCCGCCGCCGCAATGCCGTTTGCGATGCCGCCCTCGCGGTAGGCCGCCATGAAGCCCACGAATTCGGTCACCAGAATAAGCGGCCCGGGCGTGGTTTCGGCCAGCCCGAGCCCATCCATCATCTGCTTCAGGGTGAGCCAGCCCTTGTCCTGCACCACCTCCTGCGCCATCCAGGCGAGCACGGCATAGGCGCCGCCGAAGGTCAGGATCGCGAGCTTCGCGAAAAAGGCGCCGATCTCGACCAGCAACCCCGCATCCATCGCCCAAAGAAGGCCGAGCGGGACGAGCCAGATCGCCGCGCCGCCCCCCAGAACCGCCAGCGTGCGGGTCAGCGGAACAGGCGCTGCGAGGGCGCTGACAGGGGCGCCCCGGCTGCGTATGAACCCCCAAAGACCTGCCGCGATGATGATCAGCGGAAACGGCAGATTGAAGACGAAAAGGCCCGCGAAGGCCAAGGCCGCGACGCCCCAGGCCTCGGTCGTCTTCAGCGCGCGGCGGGCGACGCGCAGCAGCGCCTCTATCACGATGGCGACGACGGCGGCCTGCACGCCCGCAAAAAGCGCGGCCACAAGCGGCACCTGTCCAAACAGCGCATAGATGATTGAAAGGGCCAGGACCACGATTGCGCCCGGCAGCACGAACAGCCCCCCCGCGATCAGCCCGCCGGGGACCCCGTGCATCCGCCAGCCGATCCAGGTCGCGAGTTGCATCGCCTCCGGCCCCGGCAAGAGCATGCAAAACGACAGGGCGCGCAGGTATTCCTGCTCCTCCACCCACTTCTTTTCGTCGATCAGGGTCCGGTGCATCAGGGCGATCTGTGCCGCAGGCCCGCCAAAGGACAAAATCCCGATGCGGGCGAAGGTGCGTGTAAGTTCGGGCAGTGAAACGGTCATCTCATCTCCGCGCCGCGGGCCGGTCGTGGCCCTTGTCATGCCCGTCGCGGGCCCAACGGTAAAGCGCGTCATAAAGCGCGATCCCGGCGTCCAGTTGTTGCAGATCATCGCGATATATCCGTGACAGTCCGACTGACAGCGCAAGCAGACCGGCCGCCTGCTGCGACAGATCGTGCCGGTCGGTGTTTGCGGCGCGCACCACCGTCGGAAGGTGGGCAAGCGGTTCGGTCGTCAGGGCGATTTCGGCCAGCATGGTGTCAAAGGTGCAGCCGTCGCCGCGGTGCGACCAGAAAACGCCCTCGATGTCGAAGGGGATCGCGCCGAACCGCTCTGCCACCGCGGTCACCTCGGAGGGGGTGACGAACAGAAACCGCGCGGTCGCATCGACGAAGCGCCGGATCAGCCAGGGGCAGCCGATACGGTCGATCTTGGGCCGATGTCGGGTGACCCAGAGATTGCCTTTGGGCAAGGCGGCAAGGGGAATCATCGGCAGTCCCGCCTCAGTCCAGGCCAGAGCGCCGCCCTCCAGCACTTCAGCCGGGATCGACTGTGCCCGCAGCATGGCCGCCACCCCTTCGGACAACTTGCGCCCGCGCGCGCGGATGACGACGGCGCGCCTGCCGGTCAGCCGCACCGGCGCGGCGTCAAAGGTGGTGTGGGGCAGGGCGATGCTGCCGGGGACAATCCTTGGGTCGGCGGCCAAGTCTGCGGCCAGGCGTACATCGACCAGCGTGGGCGCCTCGGGCGTGCCGATCAGGCGCATCAATTGTGCAGGCGTAATCTCGCTTGGTCCGGGCATCACGGGCATCCTTTTGCTGGGTGCGGGGGATGCGAGTCTTCGGCTGGCGCCTCACAGGGCGTTCGCGGACCCCATGAGACGGGAATATTTCGCGACGGCACGGGTGTCAAGGGGCCGCTTCAGGTTGGTCGCGGGGCAGACCGCCAAGGCTTCGCACCGGGCGGAAACTTTGCTTTAGCGCGACGGGACTGCGTCTCCGCAATTCTTGTAGGCCGTGATGCTGTAGCTGACCGATCCGGCGCTGTAGGCGGCGATTGAGTTCCAGCTATCGAGGCGCAGGCGCGTCGGTGGAAACGGATCCTGACCGACAAAGCCGCCGGAGCTGACAAGATCCTTGCCATCGCGCTGGACGTTGCCCCTGTAGGTCTCCCGGGCCCCTTCGGAATTCTGGTAGGCATAGACGCAACTGCCCGGTTGCGCAAAACAGGAATAAGGCCCGAAGGTCTCCCATTGCCCCGCGGCCCAGACCTTCTTCACCATCCAGCCCTCGGCATTGAAGGTTGTGGTGCGCAGAAGATCGCGGTTGTTCGGATCGCCGTAGGTCTTGACAACAGGCTTGCCTGCGTGCCTGCCGATGTATTCGTCGATGGAAACCGACCCGTCACTATAGACTCCGGAGATGCGGCAACCGACCGGGATCAGATCAAAGCGGATGCCCGACGGAGTTTCGGCGGCGACGCCTGCGGCGGCCAGCGACAGGGCGGTTGCGACGGCGGCACATGCGATCCAGCTCATGGCAGTGTCTCCCCGGTCTGCAGGTACAGCCGACGCCCGGTATCTCAAAACTGCAGGGTCAGGTCAATCGGGGGAAAGGTGCAGGTTTCTGTTGCCAGGTACCTGCGAACCCCGCCCTACGCGGCTAAGCGCAGGGACTTAGTTTTGGTATTGCGAACTGCTTACGCAGCAAGCGCTACCGGAGCACGGTTGTCATTGGCAACTGTACTTTTGCACCGATAACGGTGGTAGCTCACCGAGCGAAAGCTGGCCCCTTTGAACGTTCGTCGATCCTGTTTCGGCCCCGTTCCCCCGCAATGCCGGGTGTCTGGTGGAGCCGCCGGGTACCGCCCCCGGGTCCGAGCCGCCTATTATGGGTGCGTTTATCGCCATAGTCCGGATTGCGCCGGACAGATTAAACATAGGAGGGTAGGGGCGGGGGCGCAAGGTGCTGTCGGAGTCGCCCCTGAGGGTGGCGACCCTGCGTCCTTCGCATCGTGTGGGCCTGTCCCATGCCCTTGGGCGGTGGGGAAGTAAGAGCTGAAGATCAGAGGTCTTGATCATGGAAACAATGAAAGCGCCCGGGCAACCGCCCGGACGCGATGTTTGCTTAAAGCAATGTTCAGAAGCCCGACTTGATCAGCTCGAATTCCTCGATCATCTTCGCGCGCAACTCGGGCGAGGTCGGTGATTGAAGGAACAGCGTTGTCGTGACCGGGTCGAGGAAGGCGGCTTTGAGATCGTCCGGCGACAACTTGCTCATCGCCTTGAGGTTCGACGAGGCATAGCCGATCGCATCAACGACCGCCGCGGCGCCTTCGTCGGACTGAAGCGAGTTGACCCAGTCATAGACGTTTTCTTCGTTGCCGGGGCCATCCTTCATGTTCACGAGGCCGCAGAAGAACGTGGCCGAGCCTTCCTTGGGCGAGCGGTTGAAGCCCACAGGATAGCCTTCCTCCTGCAAGAGCACCACGCCATCGTTCCACGACCAACTGACCAGCACCTCACCCGACGCCATCAGCTGCGTCATTTCTGCCGGGTCGGACCAATAGGCGCGGACGTTGGGATGGACTGCGCGCAGCCAGTCGGCGGCAGCCATGAACTGCTCATCCGTCACGTCTTCCCATTTGGTGACGCCGGTAGCAAGGAACGCCAGCGACCAGACGTCATCGTTGCTGTCCGGCAGTGAAATCCGACCGGCATATTTCGGATCGGTGAACACTTGCAGGGTCGCGATGTCTTCGGCGGGGACCTGTTCGGTATTGTAGGCGATGGCCGCATAAGCCTGGTCAAGCGGCAGGAACCACAGCCCGCCGTCGTCCTTCAGGAAGGGGGAGGCATACATCCGCGGATCAATGTCGGCGAAGGCTGCAATCTTTGAGGTATCCCAGGGCTCGATCAGGCCTGCATCGCGGTACCGCGGGACTGACGGCGAGCACGGGTGGACCACATCGGCCCTGAAGCCGGAGTTCACCTTCTGAAACGCTTCGTCATCGTCGCCAAAGAAGGAATAGGTCGGGTGCTCGCCATGCTTTGCGACATAGCCCGCAAGCGCGCCGTCGATTTCCCATCCTGCCCAGTCAAGCACAAGGAGGTCAGTGTCAGCGGCCCGGGCCGCTCCGGACAGGGCCAGAACAGAGGCGGCACAGGCGATGGCGGACGCATAGTACTTCATTGATGTTCCCTTCAGTTGGCGGCGCGGTGGCAATTCACACAAGCATGCATCGCCACAATGGAATGCCGATCTTACGGCATGGGCGACGTCGTCTTGGCCAAAAGCAGATGATCATTCCTGATCCTTGCGGCAAGAGGAAAGACGGGGTCATGACCGCAAACGCTGCGGCATTCGCCGCAGTAAAGGCATTTTTGCCTATCAATTATGCGCGATGACCAGGTCTGGATGGATCCGCGAGCGGCTTTCCTTTCGTGTGGCACTTGTGCAAGGTGCGCCCTGCCGGGCCGTCCCGGTCACCAGTCAGTTGCGAGATGCCATGGCCAAGATCGACCTCCAATTCGTGCAATCCCAGTTTCCGGCCTTTCAAAGCCCGGTCCTGTCGAGCCATGCCTTCTTTGAGAATGCGGGCGGCAGTTATCCCTGCCGGCAGGTGGTGGAACGTCTGATGCGGTTTTACACCGACCGCAAGGTGCAGCCCTATGGCCCTTATCCGGGCGCGCAGTTGGGTGGCGACGAGATGGACGAAGCCCGCACGCGGCTGGCTGCGATGATGGGGGTTCACCGCGAGGAGGTGTCCTTTGGCCCCTCGACCTCTGCCAATACCTATGTTCTGGCGCAGGCGGTTCGCGGCTGGCTGAAGGCGGCGCGCTGCGCGATCGTCGTGACCGACCAGGACCACGAGGCGAATTCCGGCGTCTGGCGGCGTCTGGCGGATGAGGGGATCGAGGTTCGCGAATGGCAGATTGATCCCGAGACCGGGCATCTGGACCTTGCGGCGCTGTCGCAACTGCTGGAAGACGGGCAGGTGCGGCTGGTCTGTTTCCCGCATTGTTCGAATGTTGTGGCCGAGATCAACGATGTTGCGGCCATCACCGCCATGGCGCGGGCGGCGGGCGCGCGGACAGTCGTGGACGGCGTGTCCTACGTACCGCACGGCTTTCCGGACATTCCGGCGCTCGGGTGCGATGTGTACCTGTTTTCTGCCTACAAGACCTTTGGGCCGCATCAGGGCATCATGGTGATCGCGCGGGATTTCGGCGAGGCGTTGCCGGGGCAGGCGCATTGGTTCAACCATGGCACGCTTTACAAACGCCACACGCCTGCGGGGCCCGACCATGCCCAGATCGCCGCCTGTGCGGGGATGGCGGACTATGTCGATGCGCTGCACGACCGCCACTTTGCGCCTGTGGCGGATGCCCGCGCGCGTAACCGGGCGGTGCATGACCTGATGCGCGCGCAGGAGATTGCCGTCGTGGCCCCGCTGCTGGAATACCTTTCCGCGCGCAACGACGTGCGCCTGTTGGGGCCGCGCGATCCAGGGGCGCGGGCGCCGACCGTCGCGGTGGAACTGGCAATGCCCGCAGTTCCGGTATCCGAGGTGCTGGGGCGCGACGGGATCGCCTGCGGGGCGGGTGATTTCTATGCCCGCCGCCCGCTGGAGGCGATGGGCGTGGACATGGGGCGCGGGGTGCTGCGGATGTCGATGGTCCATTACACCGGGGCTGCGGATGTGACGCGGCTGATTGCGGCGCTGGACCGTGTGCTCTGAGGCGGGGCATCGGGACCGGGCGTGGTGTCTGGAACTTTTTGCCGAATGATTGGGCAGAAGTGATCCGCCGGGCGGCGGCGCGCGTTAACCTTTGGCGACGTATAAGAATTGGAATGCGATGACCGACGCTCCGCTGATCCTCTGGTTCCGCAGGGATTTCCGGCTCGCCGATCATCCCATGCTAACGGCGGCGGTGAAGACCGGGCGGCCGCTGCTGCCTTTGGTCATTCTCGACCCCGAGACGGAGGGGCTGGGGGCCGCGCCACTGTGGCGGTGGGGGCTGGCAGTGGAGGCCTTCGCCGCGGCGCTGGACGGGGTCGGCGCGCGGATGGTGTTGCGGCGCGGTCCGGCGTTGGAGGTTTTGCGCGCGGTGATGGCCGAGACGGGGGCTGTCGGCGCGATGTGGTCGCGGCTTTACGATCCCGCATCGGTTGCCCGCGATACGGCGGTGAAGGCGGCCTTGCGGGCAGAAGGGCGCCTTGCGGTGAGCCATCCGGGGCATCTGCTGTTCGAGCCATGGGAGGTGGCGACCGGGGAGGGTGGGCCTTACCGGGTGTATTCACCCTTCTGGCGCGCTGTGCGAGGAATTTTGGTGGCCGGGCCGGAACCGGCGCCGGTGCGGCTTGCGCCTCCTTTGGTCCGGCCTGCTTCCGACCGGCTGGCGGATTGGCGGCTGGCGGCGCGCATGGGGCGGGGTGCCGCCGTGGTGCGCCCCCACGTGCGCCTGGGCGAGGCTGCAGCACTTGCGCGGCTGGACGCCTTTCTGTCCGGGCCGGTCTGCGATTACAGCGAGGCACGCAACCTGCCCGCAGTGGCGGGAACCTCGCGCCTTTCCGAGCACCTGGCCCTGGGCGAGATCGGGGCGCGTACGGTCTGGCATGCGGGGATGCATCTGCTGGATCAGGTGGGGCGCGGAGCGGAGACGTTCCTGAAGGAAGTGGTCTGGCGCGAGTTTTCCTATCATCTTATGCACCACTTCCCGCAGATCACCACCCGCAACTGGAAGCCCGAGTGGGACAGTTTCCCTTGGCTGGAAGACAACCCGGGGGCCGAGCGCTGGCGACGCGGGATGACGGGCGAACCCTTTGTCGATGCGGCGATGCGCGAGATGTATGTCACGGGCACCATGCACAATCGCGGGCGGATGATCGTGGCGTCCTACCTTACGAAACATATGATGACCGATTGGCGCGTGGGCCTCGCGTGGTTCGAGGACTGTCTGATCGACTGGGACCCGGCGGCGAATGCGATGGGCTGGCAATGGGCGGCGGGGTCAGGTCCGGATGCGGCGCCCTACTTCCGCATCTTCAACCCCGCGACGCAGGCCGAGAAGTTCGACCCCGACCGACGCTACCGCGAAGGCTTCATCGCCGAGCTTGCGCGCCATCCCGGGGCACAGGCGCTGTCCTATTTCGATGCGGTGCCGAAATCCTGGTGCCTTTCACGCGGATTGCCCTACATTTCGCCATTGGTTGATCTGGCTGAAGGGCGGACGCGGGCATTGGCAGCCTACAGTCTACGAAAAACTTGAGCGCGGGTTCGCAATCTGAAACGTTGCGCCTGAATAAAATCCTGCAGGGAGGGGACATGACCGTACTGACGACCACAAAGGGCCAGACAGGGCTTCCGCGTTACTTTGCTTCGGCGTTCGAGGTGGCCTCGCGTCTTGGCAAGGGGCGGCTGGACTTCGTGCTGCCCGACGGGCGCCGGTTTCGGGTCGAAGGAAAGTTGCCGGGGCCGGTGGCCGAAATCATCATCCACAACCCCGATCTTCTTGCGCGGCTGATCCGTGAGGGGGACCTTGGGTTCTGCGATGCCTATCTTGACGCATGGTGGTCGGCTCCCGACCTGCAAGTTTTCCTCGACCTGGTGCAATTGCCGGAAAACGACCCCGTGACGACGGCTTTCCCGGCATGAAGATGGTGCGCGCCTTTGAGAGGTTCCGTTTCTGGCTGCAGTCGAATTCGAAAAAGCAGGCGCGGCGGAACATTTCCCACCACTATGATCTGGGCAATGATTTCTACCGGCTTTGGCTCGATGAGACGATGACCTACTCCTCGGCCCTGTTCGTGACCGGGCAGGAAAGCCTCGAGAAGGCGCAGACGCAGAAATACGCCTCGATGGTGGATCAGATGGGGGCGGCGCCGGGCGATCATGTGCTGGAGATCGGCTGTGGCTGGGGCGGGTTCGCCGAATATGCGGCGAAAGAGCGGGGATTGAAGATCACGGGCCTGACGATCAGCCAGGCGCAATACGACTATGCTGTGGAGCGGATCGCCCGCGCGGGTCTTTCGGATCAGGTGGAGATCAAGCTGCAGGACTACCGCGATGAGCGCGGCAGTTACGACGGCATCGCTTCGATCGAGATGTTCGAGGCGGTGGGTGAGCGGTACTGGCCGGTCTATTTCAACACCCTGCGCGACCGGCTGAAGCCGGGGCGTCACGCCACGTTGCAGATCATCACCGTGGCGGACCGGCGCTGGCCGACCTACCGGCGCGGCGTGGATTTCATTCAGAAATACATCTTCCCGGGCGGCATGCTGCCTGCGCCCTCGGTGCTGCGCAGCGAAGTGGAGCGGGCAGGGCTGCTGGTCAAGCAGACCACCGAGTTCGGGCAAAGCTACAGCCAGACCTTGCGCCGCTGGCACGAGGTGTTCAACCACCGCTGGGACGAGGTTGCGGGCATGGGGTTTGACGAGCGGTTCCGTCGGATGTGGAACTTCTACCTCACCTCTTGCGCCGGGGCCTTCGAGGGGGGAAGCTGTGATGTGACGCAGATCACCGTGACCCGTCCGCGCTGAGAGACCTTGCATGCCTACCGCCGCCAAGCTGATGTCTGCCGTAGCCTTTGCCCTTGTCGGCTGGTTCGCCGCGCGGGCCTATATTCCCGGCCTGCCCGAAGGGAGCCAGACCCGCAACTTCCCCGAGATCACGGCGGCTCTGGGGTTGATCATCGGCTGGATGGTGATGGGCAATGCGGTGGGCAAGGGCTACTCGGCGGCGATCGGCTCGGGGATCCGCACCTCGGTCACCATCGTGTTCTGGGCGCTGGTGGGGTTTTCGATCTACGACATGGTGCTTGAATCGACCAAGCTGCGCTACGACGGTCCGATGGAAGCCGTCGTTGCAACCTTTGGCATCATGATCGACTACGGAGCCCTTCTGGCGCGCCAGCAGGTGATCGCTGTGCTGGCCATCGGTGGCATCGCGGGCGGCATTCTTGCCGAAGCGGTGAGCCGCCGTTGGAAGTAGGCAGGCCGGTCTTTTTGTGCGGGGCGCTGGCGTATCCGGCGGTTCTTCGGTTGATCCTGGGGCCGTCGGTCCCCGGGGCTGCGGCGCATCTGGCCGGTCACCGGGCAATCTATCCCAAGGCTGACGCGGTGCCGTTGATCGTGGCCTCCGACAGCCCGCTGCCCGGCCACCTGATCGGGGAACCCGAGGCTGATTGCGCACGGCGGCTGGAGGCGGTCGCGACGGTGCTGGGGCTGGAGTGGCGGAATGTTACCCTTGCCGGGGGCGCAGGGCAGGCCCGGGCCGCTGCGCGCTGGCAGGACGGTGGGGGCCCGCAGGATGCCGGTTTGGCGCAGTGGGAGGCAGTCTGGGCGCCGATGCTGGTCGAGGTCTGCGTCGTGGTACTGCGCCTGTTGCCTTCGACAACGCCTGCCGTGTTGGCGCGGCGCCTGCCGCAGATGCTGCTCGCTGCGGCCGGGCGGCTGCGCGCGGCAGGGGCGCCCAGCCCTGCCGCCGTGCGCCGTGCACCGGGCGAGGTGCAGATTGCAGCTCTTGATCTGCCCTATGCCGGGTTCTTTGGCGTCGAGGAATACCGCCTGCTCTATGCCCGCTTCAACGGTGGGCTCAGTGCCGAGGTGCTGCGGTCCGTCTTCACCTCGGGTGATGCGGTGACGGTGCTGCCCTATGACCTGGCTCGCGACCGGGTGCTGCTGATCGAGCAGTTTCGCATGGGGCCCCTGTCGCGCGGCGACCGCAACCCTTGGCAGCTCGAGGCTGTCGCCGGGCGTATCGACCCCGGCGAGACACCCGAAGAGGCCGGGCGCCGCGAGGCCGTGGAGGAGGCGGGGCTGGCGGTTGGCGCGCTGTTGCCGGTGGCCGAGTATTACCCGACCACGGGCGCGGTGTCGGAATACCTTTATTCCTATGTCGGCCTTTGCGATCTGCCGGATGGTACGGCGGGCGTCTTCGGACTGGAAGTGGAGGCCGAGGATATCCGCGGCCACCTGTTGCCTTTCGATGCGCTGATGGATCTTGTCACTGCCGGCGAGGTTACGAACGCCGCCTTGCTGATCTCTGCCCTGTGGCTGCAACGCGAACGCCCGCGCCTGCGCGCCGCCCGATGATCAGAGCGCGAGCTTGGTCCACGCGCCGTTTCGGGCAGAGGAGCGCACGCAAGCATCAACGAATGCCACGCCCTGCAGTCCCTCGGCAAGCCCCGGGAACGTGACTGCGGCATCCAGCGCAGTGCCGTCGCGCCGGGCAAGGATCGCCCGCGCCGCCTCGGCATAGATGTTGGCAAAGCCTTCGAGGTACCCCTCGGGGTGGCCCGGTGGCACGCGGGTCAACCGCGCAGCCTCTGGCCCCGTCCCAGCCCCACCCCGCGTCAGCCGATAGCGCGGCGCGCCAAGCGGCGTGACCCACAGGTAGTTCGGGTCCTCTTGCGCCCATTCGATCCCTGCCTTGGTGCCATAGACCCGAAGGCGCAGACCGTTTTCATTGCCCGAGGCAACCTGGCTGCACCACAGCATCCCCCGCGCCCCGCCCTGATAGCGCAGCAGGACATGGGCGTTGTCGTCCACCCGCCGCCCCGGCACGAAGCTTTGCAGATCGGCCGCCAGTGTGTCGAGCGTGAGGCCAGAGACAAAGTTCGCAAGGTTGAAGGCATGCGTCCCGATGTCGCCAGTGGACCCGCCCGCCCCGCTGCGGGCAGGATCGGTGCGCCAGTCGGCCTGCTTCTGACCTGTCGCCTCCAGCGGTTCGGCCAGCCAGTCCTGCGCATATTCTACCTGCACAAGGCGGATGTCGCCAAGCCTGCCTGCATCCACCATCGCCTTGGCCTGCCGGATCATCGGATAGCCAGTGTAGTTGTGCGTCAGAGCAAAGACCACGCCCGAGGCTTCTGCGGCCTTGGCCAGACGCTTGGCCTCCGGCAGGGTCGCCGTCAGCGGCTTGTCGCAGATGACGTGGATGCCCCGGCGCAGGAACTGCAGTGCGACCGGCGCATGCATGTGGTTGGGGGTGACGATCGCCACAGCCTCGATCCCGTCGCGGCGGCGGGCCTCGCGCGTGGCCATGTCGGCAAAGCTTTCATAAGTCCGCCCCGGTGCCACGCCCAGATCGGCGCCCGAGGCCATCGATTTCTCGGGGTTGGCGGAAAAACACCCCGCCACCAGCTCATATTGGTCGTCAATGCGCGAGGCGATGCGGTGGACGGCGCCGATGAAGGCATCGCGCCCGCCCCCGACCATTCCAAGGCGGATGCGGGGCGCGCGCGCAACGTGGGCTGCAGTGATGGCCATGGATCTTCTCCTGTCAGGCTGATGCGAGGGCACGGCGCAGGGTGGCGAGCCCCTCTTGCCAGACCTGATCTTCTGATGTGAACAGCGGCCGCCACACCTTGGTGGCCGCGGCGATGTCGGGCAAAGCATGGCCGAACGCCTCGATGGTCAGCCAGCCGTCATAGCCCCCTGCCTTCAGCGCGGCGATCACCGGGACAAAGTCGATATGCCCCCGCCCGGGCGTCCCGCGATGGTTTTCCGAGATGTGGACATGGGTGACCCGTGCCAGCGTCTCGGTCAGCGCCGCGACCGGGTCCGCCTCTTCTATGTTGCTGTGGAAGGTGTCGAACAAATAGCCATAACCGGGCGTGGCCACCGCGTCCACCAGCCGCGCGGCATCACCGCAGGTGTTCAGCGCGTAGCATTCGAAACGGTTCAGCGGCTCCACCGCCAGGGTTACCCCTGCAGCATGCGCGTAAGTCGCCATCACGGTCTGCGACATGACCAGCGCCTGCCATTCGTCTTCGGTCGGACCCCGCCCGGAAAACACACCAAGCGGCTGGTAGAAGGGCCCGGCCAACACCTCGGCCCCAAGGGCCGCCGCGCAATCGACCAGTTCTTTCAGATGATCCAGCCCCGCCGCGCGATGGGCCGCGTCATGGCTCATTGGATTTCGCGCTTCGTCCTGCACGATGGCCACCACCGTACGCTTCAACCCCAGATCCGAGAGCCGTTCGCCCACGTCGCGGTAGAAATCGGCGTCGCCCGCAAAGACAGGCACCTCAACCCCGTCGTAGCCCGCCTTTTGCAGCCGGGCACAGCGCGGATAGATATCCTCGGTCATGTGGGCGGTCCACAACAACAAGTTGAAGCCAAGTTTCATCGCATTCCCCTTTCAGTCGAGGCCGAGCATCCGGCGGTTGGCTGCCACATCCGTGCCCGCACCGGCAAAATCGTCAAAGGCCTTTTCGGTCACACGGATGATGTGGGCGCGCACGAATTCCGCCCCTTCGCGGGCGCCATCCTCGGGATGCTTCAGCGCGCATTCCCATTCGACCACCGCCCAGCCCGAGAAATCATACTGCGTGAGCTTGGAGAAAATGCTGCCAAAATCAACCTGCCCGTCGCCAAGCGACCGGAAGCGACCGGCACGGTTCGCCCAAGACTGGTAACCGCCGTAGACGCCCTGCCGCCCGGTAGGATTCAGTTCGGCATCCTTGACGTGGAACATGCGGATCCGCTCGTGGTAGATGTCGATGTGATCCAGATAATCCAGGTGCTGCAGCACATAGTGGCTGGGGTCGTAAAGCAAGTTGGCGCGGGCGTGGTTGCCCACCCGTTCCAGGAACATCTCGTAGCTGATCCCGTCGTGCAGATCCTCTCCGGGGTGGATCTCGTAGCAGACATCCACGCCGCAATCCTCGGCATGGTTCAGGATTGGCAGCCAGCGGCGGGCAAGCTCGTCAAACGCCGCCTCGATCAGCCCTGCGGGGCGTTGCGGCCAGGGGTACACATAAGGCCAGGCCAGCGCGCCCGAAAAAGTGGCTTGCGCATTGAGGCCGAGGTTCTTCGACGCGGTCAGCGCCTTTTTCACCTGATCGCCGGCCCAGGCCGCGCGGGCAGCCGGATTGCCGTGAACGGCCGGTGCCGCAAAGCCGTCAAAGGCCGTGTCATATGCGGGATGCACCGCAACAAGTTGGCCCTGCAGGTGTGTCGAAAGCTCGGTGATCTCGACCCCGTTTTCGCTGGCGATACCTTTCAGCTCGTCACAATAGGTCTTCGATGCCGCCGCCTTGTCCAGATCGAACAAGCGACCGTCCCAAGAGGGAATCTGTACCCCGGCATAGCCGCAATCGGCAGCCCAACGGGTGATCGCGTCCCATGAGTTAAAAGGTGCGGCGTCGCCTGCGAACTGCGCCAGAAACAGCGCGGGGCCCTTGATCGTCTTCATGGCAGGTTTCTCCGTTGGGGACTGAGGGTCAGGGTGTATCTATGAACTGGCTCTGTTCTGGTGCACGTCGTTCTATCGCAGCCATAACGGCCTTGGCAAGAAAGGTACCCGCACGGCCCACATCTTCACAAAGCACGAGAATTTCGCCGCGGAAATACTGCAGGAAGGGGAATGCCTCTTTCGCCACGGTATCGAAGTCGCGGCCTACCACCAGACCGCAGGCTTCTGCCGCAATGACGGCGCCGATGGCGCCCGAAGTCGACCCGCAGACGTACCCATCGGGCGCGGCCTTCTCGCTGATCTGGGTGCCTATTGCCGCCGAGATCGCCGAGATGGGCGAGTCTGACGTGGCATCCCGCAGAAGTGTCGCCTCGAGCCCCGCAGCGGCGCAGGCTGCCGTGAACCCCGCGACCATGTGGCCCGAATAGGTCTGGACACGCGGCGGCTGCACCAGCATCAGTCGCCTGCGCCCCCTCGCCGCGAGCATGCCGACTGCCTTTTGCGCGAACAGGTTGTTGTCGTAATCGAAATAGGGGTGCGAGATGTCCATCTCCGTTCGCCCATGGGTGGCGAAGGGAAAGGCGTGTTCCGACATGTAGCGCACGCGCCGATCATCGGGATGGGTCTGGTTCAACAAGACGCCATCCGCGCTTTCCGTCTCGACGATGTAGCGTATGGGGTCCATCGGATCCTGGTCGGGAAAGTAGGGCATGACGACCAGATGATAGGCCGTACCCCGCAACGCCGCAGCGACGGAATAGATCAGCCGCGAGGTGTGGTTCATTACGTCCTCTTCCGACGACAGGACGAGTGCTATGACATTGGTCTTGCCGGTGCGCAGGCGCACGCCTGCGCGGTTCGGACGATAGCCCAGGGTCTTGGCGACCTCGCGCACGCGGCGCTTGGTTTCTTCGCCGATGTCGGGGGCATCCTTCAGGGCGCGGCTGACGGTGGCAATCGCAAGGCCGGTCGCCGCCGCGATTGTCTTGAGGGTCGGCCGTTCCTGATTCGGCTCCCCCGTCTGGACAGGAGGCGGAAGGTCTGACCCCTCGCTCATCTCGCGCAGTCCCCTGTGGTTGTCAGCGCGCCTGATTCGCAGCGCGAGGACGCGAATGCGCCTGCAGAAACCGTGCCTCCGCAAGCCCCGAATAGGTTCCGCAATCCAAGACGTTCCTGAATGTTTTGGCAACGCAGCATGATAACGAAAAGGTCCCGGAAAAGCGCAAGCAGATGAGCGATCTCTGCCAATTGATTGCCGCTTGCCGCCTGCTTCACAAGCAAAAAGATTACTTGCCTGAACAAACTACAACGATATAGGAATTGACTATAACGTTTCAGAACTGGGAGGACTGCATGAAATCGTTCAAACTGCTGGCTGCGCTCTGCGTGACCGTGGCGATCCCCGCCGCGGGTTTTGCAACAGATCTTGAGGTCACCCACTGGTGGACTTCGGGCGGCGAAGCGGCCGCTGTCGCTGAATTTGCCAAGGCGTTCGACGCCACCGGCAACAAATGGGTCGATGGCGCAATTGCCGGTTCCGGCGACGTGGCACGCCCGATCATCATCAGCCGTATCCTTGGCGGCAACCCGATGGGGGCCACCCAGCTGAACCCCGGCAAGGACGCCGACGACCTGATCGCGGCAGGCCTGATGCAAGACCTGACCGAGCTTGCCAAGGCAGAGGACTGGGCAACCATCCTGCGCCCGAAATCGCAGATGGACAGTTGCACCCTCGACGGCAAAGTCTATTGCGTTCCGGTGAACCTGCATTCGGGCCAGTGGATGTGGACCAACCGCAAGGTCTATGAAGACGCAGGCATCGCACCTCCGCAAAACTGGGCCGAGATGATCGCCGCAGCTCCGGCGCTCAAGGCAAAGGGCATCATCCCGCTGTCGCTGGCTGAAGGCTGGCCGGTGGGTCTGCTCACCGAGGATCTGATCGTCGCCATTGCCGGCGTCGATACCTACGTGTCCGTCTATAAAGACCGCAACCTTGAGCTGGCGCGTGGCCCGGAATTCGCCGAGGTGTTTGCGGCAATCGACGAAGCGCGTCAGATCATCGACCCCAAGACCGTTGTTCCGCAGTGGAACGATGCCGTGGCGCTAGTGATCCAAGGCAAGGCCGCAGCCAACGTGATGGGCGACTGGGCCGGTGGCGAATTCGCGGTCGCAGGCCTTGTTGCAGGCAAGGACTTCGACTGCCTGCCGGGTCTGGGTGTGGAACCGGTTCTTGGTACGGGCGGCGACGTGTTCTACTTCCCGAAGAGCGAAGACCCCGAAGTGACGAAGGCACAGTTGGCCATGGCCTCGATGATGGTGACCAAGGAAGTGCAGGTCGCCTTCAACCTGAAGAAAGGCTCGCTGCCGATGCGCGCCGACGTGGACCTGGCCGCCGCCAATGACTGCATGAAGAAAGGTCTCGAAATCCTCGACAAGGGCACCAAAGTGTTCCCGAACAACTCGCAGATGCTGGACCGTGACTCGCTGAACCAGATCAACGACGTGATGAAAGAGTTCTTCTCAGACCTTTCGATCACGCCGGAAGTCGCACAAGAGCAGTTTGCAGCGGTCATCGAAGCGGCACCCAAGTGATCTTCGGTTCCATCGCAATCTGAAAACCGGCCCGGCAGCAATGCCGGGCCGCGCTCGACCGGTGCTGGGCGAAAGAGGACCCTGTGACATGACGCGGCCCAATCCCCTGTTCCGCAACCTGACCTCCAAACTGGCCTCATCGCCGATGATCTTCATCGTTCTTGTGGTCTTTGTCGGCAGCACGATCTGGACCGTGGCGTCGTCCTTCACCAATATCAAGACATTGCCGATCTTCACCCCGCGCGAATTCTATGACGCCTGGGCCGGCTTTGCGCAGTACGAGCGGCTGTGGAACACCCCGCGCTGGATCACGTCGATCACCAATCTGGCGATTTACGGCATTCTCTATTCCGGGTTTGCCTTCATCATCGGCTTTCTGCTCGCAGTTCTGATGGATCAGAAGATCCGCGCCGAGGGGGTCTTTCGCACCATCTATCTTTATCCCTTCGCTTTGTCGTTCATCGTGACCGGAAAGGTCTGGGCGTGGATCCTGAACCCCGCATTCGGGCTGGAAAAAACTGTTCGGGACTTGGGTTGGACGACCTTTTCCTTTGATTGGCTGACCAATCGCGACATGGCCATTTACACCGTGGTGATTGCCGGACTGTGGCAGGGCACCGGCCTTGTGATGGCGCTGATGCTGGCAGGCCTGCGCGGGATCGACGACCAGATCTGGAGCGCGGCCCGCGTGGACGGCATCCCGAAATGGCGTACCTATCTGCAGATCGTGGTGCCGATGATGCGCCCGGTCATGATCACGATCTTTGTCATCGTGGCCTCGGGCTCGGTGAGGGTCTATGACCTCGTGCTGGCCCTGACCCAAGGGGGGCCCGGCAACTCGTCGCAGGTACCTTCGATGTATATCTACGAAAAGCTGTTCGTTGGTGCGCTGGCGCAGGGCACTGCGGCCTCTTCGATGCTGCTTTTGGCCACCGCCGTTATCCTGATCCCCTGGATCGTCGTCGAATTCGGCAAGAAGAACAGGGTTTAAGCATATCATGGCCATGTCGTCTGCAACTGGGATCAATCCTTCGGGGGCCAAGCCCAAACCGTTTTTCGCGCCGGGCCGCGTGCTGATCTATACCTTGCTGATCGTCACTTCGATCTACTACCTCATCCCGCTTTATGTGATGGTCATCACCTCGCTGAAGGATCTGGACCAGATCCGTGAGGGCAACATCTTCATCCCGACCCTGAAGCCGACGTTTGATGCGTGGATCAAGGCCTGGTCTGCCGCTTGCACCGGGTTGAACTGCACTGGCCTTGCCCCCGGGTTCTGGAACTCGGTCTTCATCACTGTGCCGTCCGTGGCCGTGTCGATCGTCGTGGCGTCGATCTCGGGATATTCGCTGGCTAACTGGCCGTTCAAGCTGGCCGAGTGGTGCTTTACCATCCTGCTGGTCGGCTCGTTCATTCCCTATCAGGTGTTCCTCTACCCCCTGGTCATCATCACCCGCGAAATGGGCATCTATTCGACGCTCTACGCCGTGATCTTTGTGCACACGGTGTTCGGACTGCCGATCCTGACGCTGCTCTTCCGCAACTACTTCTCATCCCTGCCGGAGGAGTTGTTCAAGGCCGCGCGTGTCGATGGGGCGGGCTACTGGCGCATTTTCTTCCGCATCTTCGTGCCGATGTCGCTGCCGATCTTTACTGTCGCGGTGATCCTGCAGGTCACGGGGATCTGGAACGACTTTCTCTTCGGTGTGATCTATGCGGGGCCGACAAACTACCCGATGACAGTGCAGCTCAATAATATCGTCAACTCCCTGCAGGGGGTTAAGGAATACAACGTCGAGATGGCTGCAACCATTTTGACCGGCCTCGTGCCCCTGACCATCTATTTCCTCTCTGGCAAGTACTTCGTGCGCGGCATCGCCGCCGGCGCGGTGAAAGGCTGACCTTCCGTGACACATTCGATCTCAATCAAGGACCTGACGCTGAACTTCGGCGCGGTCTCCGTGCTCAAGAACCTTAATCTGGATGTCGCAGAGGGAGAGTTTGTCGTGCTTCTGGGGCCGTCGGGTTGCGGGAAGTCCACGCTTTTGAACTGCATGGCCGGGCTTCTGGACATTTCCGAGGGCGAGATCTGGATCAAGAACAAGAATGTGACGTGGTCCGAGCCGAGCGAGCGCGGCATCGGGATGGTGTTCCAGTCCTATGCGCTTTATCCGCAGATGACCGTGCGTGGAAACCTGACCTTTGGCCTCAAGATCGCCAAGTTGCCAGGCGCCGAGATCGAGAAGCGCGTGGCGCGGGCGTCCGAAATTTTGCAGATCGGCCCGCTTCTCGACCGCAAGCCGGGGGCGCTGTCGGGCGGGCAACGGCAGCGGGTTGCCATCGGGCGGGCGCTGGTGCGGGACGTGGATGTGTTCCTGTTCGACGAGCCTTTGTCGAACCTTGACGCCAAGCTGCGATCGGAACTCAGGGTGGAGATCAAGCGCCTGCACTCGCGCCTCAACAACACAATGGTCTATGTGACGCATGACCAGATTGAGGCGCTGACGCTCGCCGACCGGATCGCCATCATGCGCGGCGGGGTGATCCAGCAACTCGCCGCCCCGCAAGAGGTCTACAATCGCCCGACGAACCTGTTCGTGGCAGGCTTCATCGGGTCGCCCTCGATGAATTTCCTGCATGGCTCGACCACCGATAATGGCCGCGCCTTCCAGTTCGGCCCGACGAAGATCGACCTTGTGGGATATGAGGGCGGCGCCGTGCTGGAGCGGTCTAAAGCCATCCTCGGCGTGCGGCCCGAGCATACAGTAATCCAGGCCCATGCCGAACCGGGGCGCACGATTCCCGCCACGGTCGAAATCGATGAGCCGATGGGGGCCGACAGCCTTGTATGGCTGAAGGCGCAAGGCTCGCAGATGTCGGTCCGCGTGCCGGTGGAACACCGCCCTAAGCCAGGGACCGAGGTTCATCTGAAGGTGGATATCCCCAAGGCGTCGATCTTCGATACCAAAACCGAAATGCGGATCTGACAGATGCAATCATTGCTTGGAGACTGGACCCTCGCGGAACAGGGTAGTGCGGATGCCATTGCGATGGCGCTGCCCGGAGACGGCGTAAGCGCGCTGCACGCAGCAGGGCGCATCCCCGACCCCTATTTCGGGCGCAACGAGTATGACCTGCGTTGGATCTGCCAACGCGACTGGGTGGCGCGGCGCAGTTTTGCGGTAGAGCGGACGGACCTTGTGCTTGTGGTGTCGATGCTCGACACGGTGGCCGAGATTGCAGTGAACGGGCAATTGGTGCTTCGCGCGGACAACATGTTCCGCAGCCACCGGGTGGATCTGTCGCGCGCACTGCGGCTGGGGGCGAATGACATCGCGATCACCTTCCGCTCCGCGGCGGTCGAGGCGGCAGCGCGGCAGGCGGCGCAGCCCTATTTTGTGCCCTTCAGTGCCGACAACACCCCCATTCCCAACGGCAACATGCTGCGCAAACCCGCCTGCGATTTCGGGTGGGACTGGAACATCGCGCTCGCAAGCTTTGGCATTTACGGCGATCTGTTTCTGGAGCCTGCGACTGTTTCGCGCATCGCAGCCCTGGTCGTGTCGCAGGATCACACTCCGGGTTCTTTGACAGTGGGCGTCGTGGCCACGATCGATGGCGAGGCGGAGGGGCAGGTGGTGCGCCTTTCCCTCGCTGGTCAGCAGGCCGAGGCGGTCGTGCGGCGCGGCGAGGCGCGGCTGTCGGTCACGCTTGCGAACCCTGACCTGTGGTGGCCTGCAGGCCTTGGGGCGCAAACCCTGTATGACCTGACGGTGACGCTCGGCGATCAGGACGCACACCGCCGCATCTTCTTTCGCGAGGCAACGCCGATCACCGAGAAAGATGCGCGCGGTCTGGGCTTTGCCTTCCGCATCAACGGGCACGATACCTTTGCCCGGGGTGCGAACTGGATTCCCGCCGATGCGCTTTCGGGACGCATCACGCCCGAGGCCACGCGGGGGCTGCTGCAGTCGGCAGTTGACGCTGGCATGAACATGATTCGCGTCTGGGGCGGCGGGCGGTACGAGCCGTCGTGGTTCTATGACCTATGTGACGAGATGGGCTTGATGGTCTTTCAGGACTTCATGTTTTCCTGTCACATCTACCCATCTGATGAGGCGTTTCTTGGCGATGTCGCGCAAGAGGCGCGCGAACAGGCGCTGCGGCTGCATCACCACGCGAGCCTCGTGCTGTGGTGCGGCGATAACGAGCTCATTGGCGCGCTGACCTGGTTCCCCGAGACACGGGCGAACCGCGACCTTTACCTCGTTGGCTATGACCGGCTGAACCGCACGATTGAGGCCGCGTTGAAAGCGGCGGTGCCGGGGGCGGTGTGGTGGCCGTCTTCGCCATCCCCGGGGCCAATGGATTTCGGCGATGCCTGGCACGACGACAGCAAGGGCGACATGCATTTCTGGAGCGTGTGGCACGAGGGGCGGGATTTCGACCACTACCGCGACGTCCGCCCCCGCTTCTGCTCCGAATTCGGCTTTCAGTCCTACCCGTCGATGGACGTGATCCGCCGCTTTGCCGATCCGGCCGATTTCAACGTCGCGGCTCCGGTGATGGAAAGCCACCAGAAGAACGCGGGCGGCAATGCAAGGATTGCCGAGACGATGTTCCGCTATTTCCGCTTTCCGGTGGACTTCGAAAATTTCGTCTACCTCAGCCAGGTGCAGCAGGGGCTGGCGATCAAGACGGCGGTTACCCAATGGCGCAGCCTGAAGCCGCATTGCATGGGCACGCTCTACTGGCAGCTGAACGACACATGGCCGGTCTGCAGTTGGTCCAGCCTCGATCACGGCGGCGGATGGAAGCTTTTGCACCACATGGCTAAGGGCTTCTTTGCGCCGGTGACGGTGGTGGCCGTGCCCGAGGCACAGGGCGTTTCCCTGCGCGCGGTGAACGACACCCGCGCCGCCGTCACGCTGAAAGTGAGCGCCCATGCAACGGCGATGGACGGGCGAACCCGCCCCCTTGGGCAGGCCGAGCTGACCGTGCCCACCAATGCCGCGACACTGGTCTTTGATGTGCCCGCAAGTGCGCTTGGGCCGCAGGAGGTGCTGGCCTTCACCTGGGAAGGCGAGGGCCATCAGGGCGGCGATGTCTTTGCGTCAAAACCGTGGAAGTCCTACGACCTCATCCCTTCCGGTCTGGCATCGGATGAGACCGAAGCAGATGGCCAGCGCCGGCTCACCCTCTCGGTCACGGCTCTTGCGCCCTTTGTCGCCGTCGAGGCGGATGAGCCGGGGCGGTTCTCGCAAAATGCCTTCACGCTGTTTCCGGGCCGTCCGGTCACGATCACCTTCACCCCGACGGACCCTGCGGCCCGCCCCTGCTTCACCTTCCGCGATCTCCACGCCGCCACCTATGGCGCGGCCTGAAAGGATACCTGATGTTCTCTTACCAGCTCTACTCCTCGCGCAATTTTCCGCCCTTGGGGGCCACGCTGAAGATGCTGGCCGAGACGGGTTACACCGCTGTCGAAGGATTTGGCGGTCTTTATGCCGACGAGCCGTCGCTTGCCGCCACCGTGGCCGCGATGAAGGCGACCGGTCTGAAGATGCCGACCGGGCATTTCGGGCTCGACATGCTGGAAGGAAATCCGGCCTGGGCCCTGAAAGTTGCGCGAACGCTGGGGATCAAGCGGATTTACTGCCCCCACCTCATGCCCGACCAGCGCCCGACCGATGGCCCCGGATGGCGCGCCTTCGGGGCGCGCCTAGAGCTGGCGGGGCGACCCTTCGTGGCGGCGGGCCTCGGGTTCGGCTGGCACAACCATGACTTCGAGTTCATCGCAACGCCCGATGGAAGCGTTCCGCAAGCCGAGATCCTTGCGGGAGGCAAGTCGCTCGAATGGGAAATTGACGTCGCCTGGGCGATCCGCGGTGGGGCGGACCCGATTCAGTGGATCCGGCGACACGGGCCGCGCATCACCGCAGCCCATGTCAAGGACATCGCCCCTGCAGGCGAAAACCTTGACGAGGACGGCTGGGCCGATGTGGGTCAGGGCACGGTGCCCTGGGCCAGCATCATGGCGGCGCTGCACTTCGCCGGTTGCAAGCATTTCGTGATGGAACATGACAACCCCGCCGACCACCAGCGCTTTGCCAAACGCTCGCTGATGTCGATCCGCACAGTCTGAGGAGAAGAACCATGACAACGCTAGGCCTCGGCATCATCGGGTGCGGCAACATCTCGACCTCCTATCTGGGCCTTTCGCCCTTGTTCAAAGGCCTGAAGGTCCGCGCGGTGGCCGACATCTCGATGGCGGCAGCCGAGGCGCGGGCGACGCAGTATGGCGTGCCGGCGCAGACGGTGGATGACCTCCTCGCCAATATGGACGTGGATGTGGTGATCAACCTCACCGTGCCGGACGCGCATTTCGGGGTGTCAAAGCGCATTCTGGAGGCGGGCAAGCACGTCTATTCCGAAAAGCCGCTCACGTTGACGATCGAAGAGGGTCTGACCTTGCGCGATCTGACGAAGTCCAAGGGGTTGGCCGTGTGTTGCGCACCGGACACCTTCCTTGGGGGCGCGCATCAGCAGGCCCGTGCGCTGATCGACGAAGGGGCGATCGGCACCATCATCGCAGGCGGTGCGGCCGTGCTGAACCACGGGATGGAGCATTGGCACCCGAACCCCGATTTCTTCTTTCTGCCCGGAGCGGGGCCGATGCTCGATCTGGGGCCATACTATGTGGCGAACCTGATCAACCTGATCGGGCCGGTCCGCCGGGTGGGCGCGCTCACCTCGGCCGCACAGTCCGAACGGACGATCGCCTCAGAGCCGCGCCGGGGCCAGACCGTGCCGGTCAAGACGCCCACCAATATCCATGCGCTGCTGGAGTTTCACAACGGCGCCACGGTCAACCTGTCCACATCCTGGGACGTGTGGTCGCACAAACGCGCGCATATGGAACTTTACGGCACCGAAGGCTCCCTCTTCGTGCCGGACCCGAACTTTTTTGGCGGGACCGTCGAGATGGCGGGCCGTGACGGGGTGGTCACGCCGGTGGCTCCCTGGGCGCATCCGTTTGGCAAGGCAAATCAGGACCACCAGGGCCGCGCACTTGCCAACTATCGCAGCGCGGGGCTGGCGGATATGGCGGCGGCGCTGATCGAGGGCCGCGACGCGCGCTGCGCACTGGATCGGGCGCTGCACGGGGTTGAGGTGATGACGGCCTGCCTGAAGTCTGGCGAAACCGGTCAGTTTGTCATCTTGGAGACAACCTGCAGCAGGCCTGCTGCCCTCGGGATCGCCGAAGCGCAGGCGCTTCTGGTCTGAGGGCTGGCCTCGAACCGTCTGTGGCGGGGGGGATTTGCATCTCCCTAAGCCCGCCGGCCCTTCTGGCCGACAAGCCCCCCTCGCCTTCAGGATACTTGTACCCGAATGAAGGGGCGCAAAGATTTGATCAGATCTTGATTGCCCGGCGGTTGCCGTCATAAATGGCCAGCGGAAGGGAGCCCGATGACGAACGACATCCGCAAGATACCGGCGCATGAGGTCACTTACGCGCGCCTGCGCGACATGGTGCTGTTTGGACATCTGGAGCCTGGCCAGCCGATCACCATTCAAGGTCTGGTGGCAAAGCTTGACGTCGGCATGACGCCGGTGCGTGAGGCGATCCGGCGCCTGACCGCAGAGGGCGCGCTTTTTCCGCAGGGCAACCGGCGCGTAACCGTCCCGCAGCTGAGCCCGGGGCTTCTGGACCAGGTGGCTTTCGTGCGTCTGACCATCGAGCCGAAGCTCGCCGAGCTTGCAGCAACGCATCTGACGCCCGAGCGCATCGAGCAGCTGCAGGCCATCGACAATGCCGTGGACCGGGCGATCCAGTCGGGGGATATCCAGGGGTACCTTGCAGCGAACCATGCGTTTCATTTTGCGCTTTACGAATTGTCGGACGCGCCCGTCCTGATCGACATCGCGCGGTCCCTGTGGCTGCGTTTCGGGCCTTCGCTGCGGGTGGTCTGTGCGCGCCATGGTTCGGCGTCGCTGCCCGACCGGCATTCCGAGGCCCTGGCGGCAATGCGCGCAGGGGACGCGCCAAACCTTGCTGCAGCCATCGAGCGCGACATCGCCCAAGGCGTGGACCAGGTGCGCAATGCCTTTGACCTCGGACAGATCTGACGAGGCTGGTACCCAAGGAATTTGATCAAATTCCTTGAAACGTCATTCGTTTGATCATATTCTGCGCAGCATCCGGGGCGCCGTGCCCTGCCGATTCCCGAGGAGCCGCATCATGAACGCCATCACCAACCACATGCCGACCGCTGAGTTGCAGGCTCTGGATGCTGCGCACCATATGCATCCTTTCACCGAGAATGCAGCTCTGGCGCGCAAGGGCGTGCGGATCATGAAATCGGCCAAGGGCGTGTGGCTCACCGATACCGAAGGTCACCGCATCATCGACGGGATGGCGGGCCTGTGGTGTGTGAACATCGGCTATGGGCGGCGCGAGCTGGCCAAGGTGGCCGCGCGGCAGATGGAGGAGCTGGCCTATTACAACACCTTCTTTCAGACCAGCCATGTGCCCGCCATCGCACTTGCAGCCAAGATCGCTGAAGTCGCGCCCGCAGGCCTCAACCATGTGTTCTTCGCAGGCTCGGGGTCCGAGGCGAATGACACCAACATCCGCATGGTGCGGCGCTACTGGGACATCAAGGGCCAGCCGGAAAAGCGCATCATCATTGCCCGCAAGAACGGCTACCACGGCTCCACCATGGGCGGCGGATCGCTTGGCGGCATGTCGGGCATTCACAAGCACGGCGGGATGATCGCCGGGATCGTGCATATCGACGAACCGAACTGGTGGGCGCAGGGTGGCGATGCGACGCCCGAGGACTTTGGCCTCGCGCGTGCGCGCCAGCTGGAGGAAAAGATCCTCGAGCTTGGCGTGGAAAACGTCGCGGCTTTCATCGGCGAGCCGATTCAGGGCGCGGGCGGGGTGATCGTACCGCCCTCGACTTACTGGCCCGAGATCCAGCGGATTTGCGACCGGTTCGGAATCCTGCTGATCGCCGACGAGGTCATCACTGGTTTTGGCCGCACCGGCAACTGGTTTGGCAGCGAAACCTACGGGATCAAGCCGCATATCATGACGATCGCCAAGGGCCTGTCTTCGGGCTACCAGCCCATCGGCGGATCAATCGTGTGCGACGAGCTGGCTGAAGTGCTGGGCTCGCATGGCGATTTCAACCATGGCTATACCTATTCCGGCCATCCGGTGGCCGCGGCCGTCGCGCTGGAAAACCTGCGGATCATCCAGGATGAGAAGATCATCGAGCATGTCCGTACCGTCGCCCACCCCTATCTCAACGAACGCTGGCAGGCGCTTACCGACCACCCTCTGGTGGGGGAGGCGAAGCTGGTGGGGCTCATGGGGTCTATTGCCCTGACGCCGAACAAGGCCACCCGCGCGCCTTTTGCGTCCGAGGTGGGCACGGTGGGCTATCGCTGCCGCGAGCGGTGTTTTGCCAACAATCTGATCATGCGCCATGTGGGTGACCGGATGATCATTTCGCCGCCGCTGGTGATCACGCCCGACGAAATCGACATTCTGTTGGAGCGGGCACGGAAATCTCTGGACGAATGCTACGCGGGGCTGAAGGCCGACGGGATGCTCGTCGCGGCCTGAGCAGGGCGGCACAAGCGCGCCTTTTTCGTCTTCTGGCCAAGGAGGACCACGGTAATCGGGACGGCAGATACGGTGAAGGCGACGGCGGGAAACGGGGGCAGAGGGGCGACACCCCCTCTGAGCGCCGCCATCCTCATGATCCCGCCGCCGCTGCCAATTGCCGCATTTCCTGGGATAATCATGGATAGCGCCCGTGCAAGATCGCGGATGCGCAAGGCAGGGGCCCCCAACCACGGCGGTGCTCCCTTTGGCAAGAGCGCGAATTAATCGACCGGCGACAAGGCTCCCAGAGGCCCGGTGGATTGCAAG
>Ga0105044_10001610_pt1 | contig 30386 bp, 20 predicted proteins | sample MAT01_FD_78092 | JGI IMG/M metagenome (GOLD analysis project Ga0105044, IMG submission 78092) | Freshwater microbial communities from Lake Fryxell liftoff mats and glacier meltwater in Antarctica - MAT-01 | ecosystem: Environmental > Aquatic > Freshwater > Ice > Liftoff microbial mat | place...
CGACACGCAGAACTGGAACATCGTGTGGATGCGGAACACGACGTCGTCGAACTTGGACATCCGCGGTGCGCAGGTGCGCTGGGACGGCAACCTGACGACGCCGACGTTCACGGTCGACGCGACACCTCTGTCGGAAACGTACCCGTCGGCCTCGAGCCCGCTCGACGCGGCATCGGGAGCACGGCCGTGGATGGTTGCCTTCGAGCGCAACTACGGCGACACGGACATCCAAGCCAAGGTCCTCGTGGGGACGACGGTCGTGAGCGAGACGAACTTGAGCGCGACCGAGAACGCGGCTCTCCTCGAGAACCAGATCCGTCCGAGCGTCGACTCGAACGGCCAGCGCTTCGTCGTCGCGTACTCGGAGAGCTACCAGGGCAACAACTCGGACCGTGACGCGTACATCGCGACGCTGGCGTACGGCGAGTTCGGCCTGCGCCTGGACGAGAGCCACGTGAACTTCGACTACTCCGTGCGCGACACGTACGGCGTCCAAGTTTCGTGCGGAATCACTGCGGGAAACTACGGGTTTGGGACGTACGGCCTCGCCTGGCCGCAGTACGGCGGCGGGCCGGGCGACGCCTTCTGTGGCACGTACTACGAGCCGGCGACGTACGAGAACTTCTGCTTCGGCGACGGCACGTCGGGTGCGTGCCCGTGCGGCAACACCGGCGGCAGCGGCCGCGGTTGCGCGAACTCGGCCACGATCGGCGCCGGCCTCTTCCCGAGCGGCTCGACGAACATCGGCGCGGACATGTTCAGCCTCTTCGCGTTCTCGATGCCGAGCTCGACGACCTGCCTCTTCTTCCAGGGCTCGACCGGCTCGTCGGGCGTATCGTTCGGCGATGGCCTGCGCTGCGTCAGCGGTTCGGTCGTGCGCATCGGCGCGAAGACGGCGGTCGGAGGCAACGCGACCTATCCGGAAGCGGGCGACATGCCGATCTCCGTGCGCGGCCTGGTGCCGGCGGTCGGGGCGGAGCGCACGTATCAAGTCTGGTATCGCAACGCGGCGAGCTTCTGCACGTCCTCGACGTTCAACATGTCGAGCGGGGTGCGCGTGCGCTGGCTGCGCTGACATTCGACGAGGCGGGTGAGGACTCGCCTGCGCGGGGCCGTCGGTGCGAACCGGCGGCCTCGCGCCTTTCACAGCAGGCGGCTCGCGCTCAGTCGCTCGAGCGCCGTCGGCCGCATGCGAAGTCCGACGAAGCCCGATCGCGCGGATTCGGATGCCCGCATCGGATGCGCGAGGATCGACGCGGTCACGGGAGGCTATGCTTTCGGCCCCTATGCCGAGATCCCACGACGCGGACCCGATGCAGGTCACACCGCTCGAGTCCTTCCCGCCCTTCGAACAGTGGGACGACTGGGTCGAGTACGACGCGAAGGCCTGGCCGCGGAAGGTCGAGAAGCGCTACACGCTCGTCCCGACGACGTGCTTCAACTGTGAGGCGGCCTGCGGTCTCGTCGCCTACGTCGACAAGGAGACGAGCGAGGTCCGGAAGCTCGAAGGCAACCCGTACCACCCCGGTTCACGCGGCAAGAACTGCGCGAAGGGGCCGGCGACGCTCAACCAGGTTCAGGATCCGCAGCGCATCCTGTATCCGCTCAAGCGCGTCGGTCCGCGCGGCTCGGGCCAGTTCGAGCGCACGACGTGGGATCACGTGCTCGACGTGTTCGCCGCGAAGATCCGCGAGTCGCTCGTCGCCGGACGCAAGACCGAGGTCATGTACCACGTCGGCCGTCCCGGTCACGACGGCTACATGGACCGCGTGCTGCAGAGCTGGGGCGTCGACGGGCACAACAGCCACACGAACGTGTGCTCGGCGGCGGCGCGGCTCGGCTACGCGCTCTGGAGCGGCGCGGATCGGCCTTCGCCGGACCACGAGAACTCGAAGTTCATGCTGCTGCTCTCGTCGCACCTCGAGACGGGGCACTACTTCAACCCGCACGCGCAGCGAATCATCGAGGGCAAGATGCGCGGCGCGAAGATCGCCGTGATCGACGTGCGCTTGTCGAACACGGCGTCGATGGCCGACTGGTGGGTCGCGACGTGGCCGGGCACCGAGGCGATGCTGCTGCTCGCGTTCGCGCACGTGATCCTGCGCGAGAAGCTGTACGACCGCGAATTCCTCGAAACGTGGGTGAATTGGCGCGAGTACCTGGCCGCGCAATCACCAACTTCTCCGCGGACCTTCGACGGTTTCCTCGCGGCGGTGACGGAGCGCTATTCGACCTACACGCCCGAGCGCGCGTCCAAGGAGTGCGGCATCGAGGAGAGCGTGATCGTCGACATCGCGCGCGAGATCGGCAAAGCGAAGAGCGCGTTCGCCTCGCACGTGTGGCGCAACGCCGCGTCGGGCAACGAGGGCGGCTGGCAGGTCGCGCGCTGTCTCCAGTTCCTGTGCGTGCTCGTCGGCGCGGTCGGCGCGGAGGGCGGGACGCTCCTGAACACGCAGTCGAAGTTCGTGCCGCCGCCGTTCTTGAAGCCGCCGCCGCAGAACGCCTGGAACGAGCTGCTCTATCCGCGCGAATGGCCGCTGAGCCACCACGAGCTCTCGTACCTGCTCCCCCACTTGTTGATGGAGGGCAAGCAGAAGATCAGCACCTACTTCACGCGCGTCTACAACCCGGTGTGGACGAACCCCGACGGCATGTTGTGGGAGCAGGTGCTGCGCGACGAGTCGATGATCGGTCTGCACGCAGCACTCACGCCGACGTGGAGCGAGACCGCGCAGTACGCCGACTACGTTCTGCCGATGGGGCACGGCACCGAGCGTCACGACCTGATGTCGTCCGAGACGCACGGCGCCAAATGGCTCGGTTTCCGCCAGCCGGTCGCGCGCGTCGTCGCCGAGCGCGCAGGTCGCAAGATCGAGTACACGTACGAGACGAATCCCGGCGAGGTCTGGGAAGAGGACGAGTTCTGGATCGCGCTGTCGTGGCGCATCGATCCCGACGGCTCTCTCGGCATCCGCAAGTACTACGAATCGCCGTACCGTCCGGGCCAGAAGATCACGGTCGACGAGTACTACGGCTGGATCTTCGAGAACTCGGTGCCGGGCCTGCCGGCCGAAGCGAAGAAGCTCGGGATGACGCCGCTCGAGTACATGCGGCGCCACGGTGCGTTCCTGGTCGAGAAGGACGTCTACGACAGCCACATGCGCGCGCTGTCGGAGAAAGAGCTCGCCGGCACGACGACCGATGCGTCGACCTCGACCGTGATTTCGGCCGGAAAACCAGCCGGAATCGTGGCCGACGGCAAGCCGCGCGCCGGCTTCGCGACACTCTCGAAGCGCCTCGAGATCCACAGCCAGACGATGGTCGACTGGGGCTGGCCCGAGTACGCGCTGCCCGAATACATCGAGAGCCATGTCCACCGTCGTCACATGGACCGCTCGAAGGGCGAGATGTGCCTCGTGCCGACGTTCCGCCTGCCGACGCTGATCCACACGCGCTCGGGCAACGCCAAGTGGCTCTACGAGCTGTCGAACACGAACCCGGTGTGGATCCATCCCGAGGACGCGGATCGCATGGGCCTCGTGACCGGTGACCTGATGCGGATCTCGACGCGCATCGGCCACTTCGTGAACAAGGCCTGGGTCACGGAAGGCTTGCGACCGGGCATCGTCGCGTGCTCGCACCACCTCGGACGCTGGCGCTTGTTCGACGACGTGGGCGCGGACAAGTGGGCCAGCGCGCTCGTGCGCAAGGACGACCTCGGCGACGGCCGCTTCCGCTTCCGCCGCCTCGCCGACATCGCGCCGTTCGATTCCGCGGACAAGGACAGCAAGCGCATCTGGTGGACCGACGGCGGAGTGCACCAGAACCTGACCTTCCCCGTGCAACCCGACCCCGTGAGCGGCATGCACTGCTGGCACCAAGCGGTGACGGTCGAGCCCGCGCGCGCGGACGATCAGTACGCCGACGTCGAGGTGGACACACGCAAGTCGATGGCGATCTACCGCGAGTGGAAGGCGAAAGCGCGTCCGGCTCCAGGGCCGGGCGGATTGAGGCGACCGCTGCACTTTGCGCGGGCGGTGAAGCCGAGCGCCGACGCGTACCGGTTGACGTGAGCGGTACCCGGCCAACTTGCCTGCGCGGTGCCTGGCTAACTTCACCGTAGTTGGCCCATTTCTGGGCCAAATACGGTGAAGTTAGCCAGGCACCGCGCAGGAATACGTGACGGGTACTGAATGATCGAACCAGGCTCGTTCCTTGTCAGTGGACTAGCCGGGCTCGTTCATTCGGTTCAGCGCACGTCGACCCGCACGACCTGCTCCGCGTCGGAGTCCGCGGCGACCTCGACGCGCGCGCTGCCCGTTCGACCGTCGGTCGTCGTCACGTTGAACTCGTAGCGGCCCGGGCGCAGGCGGAGTACGGGCTCGGGCCCGTACTTGCGCTGATCGAGGCGCCCCACCACCTCGCCGGCCGCGTCGCGCGCTTCGATCGCGTAGTCCTCGAGCCGATCGCCGCGCACGTCGAGCCGCACGGGGCTCCCGAAGTGCACTTCGACGTCGACGAGCGTCATCTCGCCCGCGCGGATCGTGCAGCGCTTCTCCATGAGTGCTGCGCCGCCACCCCAGAGGCTGATCCGGTACTCGCCCTCGGGCAGTCCTTCGGCGGTCCAGTCGCCGCCGCGGTTTGCGCCGTTGCTCACCACGACCTGGTCCGAGATCCCGAGCCGGTACGCGACGATCTGCACACGGCGCGCATCGACGTCGGCGTGCGGATGCAGGCCCACGAAGAGCGTGCCGAGTCTGGGCAGCACGAGGTCGCCCACGGAACGCGTCTCCCCGGCCTGCAAATCCACGGTGATCAGGTGGCACCGGCCGACGCCGTAGGGAGTCACGGACAGCGAGTGCGGCCCGCTAGCGAGCAGAGCCGTTTCGAATCGTCCTTCAGCGTCGAGTTGGGTCGTGCCGAACCTGTCGGACCAGACGGCCACATCCCGCGCGGGATTTCCCGCGGAGTCGACGATGCGACCGACGATGCGCGCGCTCGGCGCCTCGAAGACGAGCACGAACTCGGGATCGCCGGGCCACGCGTCGCGTCGCGCTCCGACCACGTCTCCCTGCCAGGCGGTGACGGCTGCGACCTGTCCCACCTTCGCGGTCAATTCGAACCGTCCGAGGGCGTCCGTCCTCACTTCCGTGAGCTTCCTGGATCCGTACGACACCGATCCGCCCACGAACGGCCGGCCCGCGAGATCGACGACGCGACCGCGGATCGCCGCCGTCGCGCCGAGCACGGGCGACCAGTCGCGGTCCTCGCCCGGCGCGAGATCCGCCTCCACCTGCAGCTTGCCGCGTGCGTGGCGCACGGCGAGCAGCACGCGACCGGCGGGGACGAAGCCCGTGTCGTAGCGTCCATCGGCGTCCGACAGGATCCACGAGGTGGCCGCCGGCCCGTCGACGCGGCTCACCTCCACGTGCGATCCGCCGCAGGGCGCACCCCCGTGTCCGTGACGCGGCCCTGCAAGCGCGCCATCGCCGGCAGCGCGACGTCGGCGCGCGTCGTCCGGCCTGGACGGACCTCCACCACGACGGTGGTCTTCGTGCGGTTCAGCGCGTGGAAGTCGAGCACGTAGCGCCCCGGCCGCAGGTCCCGCAGAGCGAAAGCGCCGTGCGCGTCGGCGCGCGCGCCCGCGGACGTGTTCGCCGAGGAGCGCACGCCGGCCGGATCCGTGATCGTCTCGCTCGAGATGCGCGCCGCGATCGGCAACCCGCGCATCGGGTCGCCGGCCGCGTTGGTGATGCGACCCTCGATGGCGCCAGGATCGGCGCCGAGCCACAGGTCGAGCGCGTAGCGGGCGTCCTGACTTGGAAGCAAGTAGGCGCCCGATGGACTATGCCCCGCCGCGCGAGCGAAGACTCGCGGGCCGGACGGGACGCCCTCGATCGCGTAGCTGCCGTCGGCGGCGGAGCGCGTCACGCAGCGCGACCACTGGGACGAGACGCAGACCTCCGCGCCGGCGACGGCGGCGCCGGATGCGTCGAGCACGCGCCCGACGACCTTCGGGGCGCGCGGCAGCTCGAGCTCGACCTCGCGCGTTTCTCCCGGCGCGAAGTGCAGGCGCTTCACCCCGAGCGAGCGATCGAGGCCCACTTCGAAGTCGCCCGAGCCGACCTCGTCGATGCGGAATCGTCCCTGCGCATCGGTCTCGGAGTACGAGGGCTCCCCCAAGTCCGGCCGCTCGGGTCGCGACACGCGCACGCCGATGCCGACGGCCGGTTCGCGATCCGGCAGCCACACGACGCGTCCCGCGAGTTGTGGCGCAACGGTGAGCTCGGCCGCGGTGACGGCTTCGACGCGCGCGTCCGTCCCTTCGACCGGCACGACTCCCTGCGCGGCTGCGTCGGGCGCGGGCGATGCGCTCTCGAGCGCGACGGCTCCCGCGACTTCGGAGTCGGGATCCCGGTGCCCACCGATGCCGAACACGGCCCACAGGACGAGCAGGGCGAGAACGACCGCCGCAGCGACGCCGAACTTCTTCATCAGGAACACTCCTCCGACCGCAAGCGGCACGGCCGCGGCTTCGGGCTGCGCGAGCGGCATCAAACACGCGCTCCACGCGCCGCGATCTCCGCCGAATCGACGATCGAGCCGCGCGCGCAGGGCGTCGAGCCCGCGCTTCAGCCACGAGCGCACGGTCGCGCTCGGCACGCCGAGACCGCGCGCGTACTCCTCCGCGCCGACGCCCTCGAAGTACACGGCCAACACGGCGCGTCGGTAGGGCTCGTCGAGGCGCAGCACCTCGTCGGCGACCGCGCGCTGCACCTCCATGCGCTCGACGAGGTCGCTCGCGGACGGCAGCGGCTCGCGGCGCGCGGCGTCCATCTCGCGCGCGCTCCGTCGACCGTCGCCGCGGTGCCGGCCGGCGGCGAAGTTGCGCACGACGCGCACGAGCCAGGGCCGCAGCGCGCGGCCTTCACCCGGCGCGTGCTCGATCCCGGCGGCGACGGCGTCCTGGAGCACGTCGTCGGCCTCGCCCTCGCCGACCAGCCGGACCGCGAGTCGTCGCAGCCCGGCGGCCTCGGCGATCAGCGCCTCCACGTTCGGGGGATTCCGGCTCGGCATGCGCCGTCAGGGATACCGCGCGCCGGTTTTCGTTGCGGGGAAACCCGGATCCCCGCCGGAGCTGGGGTTCCCTCTGGCGCAGAACCCGTTTCCGATGGAACCTTTGGAGGACCACAGGGATCCAACGGAGTGTGATGCTTTCGGAATGGGATCCGATGGCCATCGCTCCGCGGGCTAGGCAGGGCTGCGTGGATCCTCGAAACCGACTCCTCTCCTCGGACATGCTCACGAACCAACATCTCCGCTACGGCGGCGCCGTCGGCGTCGCCTTCTGTCTCCTGGCGCTGCCCGCGGCGGCCCAGACCTCGCTCGGCGGACAACCGGAAGGACTCCTGCGTCCGCTCGCGACCCAGGCCCCCGTCATCGCCGCCCCGACCCCCGACGTCGCGGCCTACATGGCCGCAGATGAAGAGCGCAACCATCGTCCGCTGCGCTACGGCGCGCTCATCGACGTCGGCGTCGACATCGCGGACGGCGCGTGGACGACCTTGCGCGATGGTTCGCGCGTGTGGCGGCTCCAACTCGTCTCGCCGGGAGCCATGTCGCTCGCGGTCGAGTTCGAGCAGTTCGACCTCCCCGTCGGCGCGAAGATGTACGTCTACGACGAGGAGCAGGAGCTCGTGCTCGGCGCCTACACCTCGGAGAACCGTCACGAGGACGGCGGCTTCGTCTTCGAACCGTTCCCCGGCGACCGCCTGACGCTCGAGCTCGACGTGCCGGCCGGCGCGAGCGAGCCGGTGCTGCTCACGAAGGCGATCATTCACGACTACCGCGACATCTTCGGCATGATGAACGGCACGGTCACCGTGGGCGGCGGGAGCGGTCAGCAGTCGCTCGGCGCGTGCCTGATCGACGTGAACTGCCCCGAGGGAGCGAACTGGAACGATCAGAAGCGCGCGACGATGCGCACGCTCTCGAACGGCGCCCTGTGCTCGGGCGCGCTGGTGAACAACACGGCGCTCGACGGGACGCGCTACGTCATGACCGCAGACCACTGCGGCCAGACGGCGAACACCGTGTTCACGTTCCTCTACCAGCGCCCGAATTGCAGCTCGGGGGCGGCGCCGACGAACATGACGGTCACGGGCTGCACCGTGCTGACGACGAGCCCGGCGTACGACAGCCGACTGCTGCGCATCAACTCCGCGATCCCGGTCGGCTACCAGCCCTTCTTCGCGGGCTGGACGCGTTCCGGCACGGGCGCGTCGATGGCGTTCGCGATGGGCCACCCGAGCGGCGGCCCGAAGATGATCTCGATCGACAACAACGGCACGATCACGGATCCGCAGTACTGGCGCGTCACCTGGAACACGGGCACGCTCGAAGGCGGCAGCTCGGGTGGCCCGCTGTTCGACCAGAACGGTCGGTTCAAGGGCGCGGCGTGCTGCGTGAACGACTTCGTGTGCAACAACCAGACGGCCTACTTCGGGCGCTTCGACCTGTTCTACAACTCGAACGCGGTGGCCCAGTGGCTCGACCCGCTCGGCCAGAACCCGACGACGCTGAACGGCATCGACCCGCAGTCGTGCACCCCGGCGTTCCAGACGTGCTTCACTTCGCCCAACTCGGTCGGGCCGGGCGCGATCATCGGGTACTACGGCTCGCGCTCGGTCAACACGAACGACTTCAACCTGCTGACCTCGGGGCTGCCGCCCAACGGCTTCGGCCTTTATTACTACGGCCAGAACGAGATTCTGACGCCGTTCGGCAACGGCTACCGCTGCGTCGGCAGCCCGGTCACCCGCCTCGGCGTCATGCAGGCCAACACGTTCGGCGACGCGGTCCACGACCTGAATCTCACGGGCACGCAGATCGATGCGGGCGAGACGTGGATCTTCCAGTACTGGTATCGCAACCCGGCCGGCGGCGGCGCGGGCTTCAACCTGAGCGACGCGATCGGCGTACCGTTCTGCCCCTGAGTGCGGGCGGGCGACCTGCGCCCTGAAAGTACGCGGGCCGGAGCTCGAAAGCTCCGGCCCGCGTGATTTGCGCGCACTCTTCGCGCGCACTCTTCGCGCGCACTCTTCGGGTTCACTCCTCGCGCGCAACGTCGACGCACGACACGACGGAGCAAGGGTCGAGATTGCAGAGGCCGGAGCGTCCCACGGACAGTGCCCGACCGGCCGCGCGCGGCCGGATCAGGAAGCGTTCAACAGAGCGGCCACGACCGCGACGCGTGCGCCGACCTTGCGCACCGAATCCGCTTGCTTCGCATCGCGCAGTCGACCCTCGTCGTCGAAGGCCTCGTGGGCCTTCGCGACCGTGACCTGCTCGGGGAGCACGACCACGCGGATGTTCCCGAGGATCGAGCGCAACGTGACGAGCCCGCGCAGGCCACCCAACGGTCCGGGCGATGCCGCGACGAGTCCCGCGACTTTTCCGTCGAAGCACGCCAGCGCCTGCTCGCCCGGCTCCGCGCGCGATGCCCAATCGATCGCGTTCTTCAGTACGCCCGAGATCGAGCTGTTGTACTCGGGGCTCGCGATCAAGAGCCCCTGGTGCGCGAGCAGAAGCTGTTTGAAACGCCGCGCGCTCTCGGGGATCCCGGTGGATGTCTCGAGGTCGCCGTCGTAGATCGGCATCGCGACATCGAGCAGGTCGAGCACTGTGACCTCCGCGCCCGCGGCGCGCGCGCCCTCGGCCGCGACGTGCACGAGCTTCTTGTTCAAGGACTCACGGCGCGAACTGCCGGCGAAAGCGAGGATCCGGATCGGGGGCGTCATACCGCGGACGATAGCGACCGAGCAGCGGAGGCGCAGCCTCTCGGGGAGCGTTCCCTCGTGGTTACCTCGACTGCGCGTGCGGCGTTCGAGCACGAACGTTCGTCGGGCTCGTCGGAAGAGACCCGCTCGGCGCACGCGGTCCACGGCACCGCGCTCGGCTCGAGATCAGGTCCAGACCTCGGCATCGCCGTTCGTCTCGCGCACCTTGTAGACCGTCGCCTTCGGGCACGAACCGCGCATGACGCGGCCGTTCTTCGGGTCGAACGTGTAGTTGTGCAGCGGACAGATCGCGTGCTTCCCGTCGACGAGGGGGCCGTCGGTGATGCGCCCGCCATCGTGCGGACAGCGCGTGTCGAGCGCGTGGAGTTCGCCGTCCACGCGACACAAGAGGATCAACTTCCCCCCGGCCATGATGTCGCCGATTTCGACCTTCTTGGCGTGACCCTCGGCCAATTTGCCCGTGCCGCGGACCAGCGCTGGCTTGCCGCGGAAGAGGTTCAGGAGGCGATCCATCATCCGGCCGATGCTAGCATCCGCCGCGCGCATGGAACCCGTGGTGTTGATCGACGTCGTCGGCCTGACGTCGCGAATGCTCGGGCCCAGAACGCCCAACTTGTCCGCACTGGCGGCCCGAGCGCCGATGACGACCGTGCTGCCGGCGGTCACTTGCTCGGCGCAGGCGACGATGCTGACGGGCCTCGCGCCTTCGGAGCACGGTGCCGTCGGAAACGGCTGGTACGCACGCGACTCGGCCGAGATCGCGCTGTGGCGGCAGTCGAACGCGCTCGTCTCGGGCGAGAAGCTCTACGAAACGGTGAAGCGCCTCGATCCGCGCGCCACGACCGCGAAGATCTTCTGGTGGTGGAATCTCGGCGCGCGCGTCGATTGGTCGATCACGCCGCGCCCGTTCTATCCGGCTGACGGGCGCAAGATCCCGGCGACGTACGCGTGGCCCACGTCGTTCGGCGAGTGGCTCGACGCGGAGCTCGGCCCCTTCCCGTTCTTCGACTTCTGGGGCCCGAAGTCGGGGCTGCCGTCGAGCCGCTGGATCGCGGACGCGACGATCCACACGTTGCGCGCGCAGCGTCCGACGCTGACGCTCGCTTACCTCCCCCACCTCGACTACGACTTTCAGCGCTTCGGGCCCGACGACGCCCGCTCTCAGCGCGCCATCGCTGAGATCGACGCGGTCGTGGGCGACATCGTGCGCGCCGCGAGCGAAGTCGGCGCGCGCACCGTGGTCGTCAGCGAGTACGGGATCACCGCGGTCGAGCGCCCTGTGCACGTGAACCGCAGTTTGCGCGCAGCGGGGCTTTTGGTGGCGCGCAAGACGCCGGCTGGCGACGTGCTCGACGTGTTCGGCAGCCGCGCGTTTGCCGTCGCGGACCATCAGGTCGCGCACGTGTACTGCCGCGACGAACGCGCGCGGTCGGAAGCGCGCGAGCTCTTGCGCGTGCTCGCGGGCGTCGAGCAGGTGCTGGAGGGCGCGGAGCTCGCGCGCCTCGGGCTGGCCCACGCGCGCAGTGGCGACCTCGTGCTCGTGTCCGAGGCCGACGCCTGGTTCACGTACTACTACTGGTCCGACCGCGCGGACGAGCCCGACTTCGCGCGGTCGGTAGACATCCACCGCAAGCCCGGCTACGACCCCTGCGAACTCTTCGTCGATCCGCGGATCGCGTTCCCGAAGTTGCGCGTCGCACGCCGGCTCGCGCAGAAGCAGCTCGGCATGCGTTACCTCATGGACGTGATCCCGGTGGACGCGAACCTCGTGAAGGGCAGCCACGGCCGGATCCCCGATCACGTCGCCGATGGGCCAGTGTTTTTGTGCAGCGAGTCCTTCGCGCGCTGCGGCGGCGAGCCGCGCGACGGCGTCGTGGACATGAGATCGGTGCCCGAGCGCGTGCTTTCCCTGATGCGCTGACCGCGAGAAGGCACAGCGCGCCCGCGTGGCCGTGCGCCGAGAGCGTGGAAAGGCGTCCGGCTTTCGCGCTCGCGGATTCTCGCGCTCGCTGATTCCCGTGCCCGCACATGCGCGCGCTTGCACATCCCCGGAGCGCGCGCGACCCCGACGCGTCGCCCGTGAACACCCCACCTGCTCGGATCGCGCGGATCGAGTTCCGGGACGCCCGCGGATTCAGCCCGTGCTCACGGGCAGAAGCTGACGCGCAACGCCTTCGAGAATCCGATGCCGGTTCCGTCCGGGCTGCCCGGATCGCGGAAAAGGGCCTGGAAATAGCGCGTCGTTCCGACCTGCGAAGGCTGCACTGTGTACGTCGATTCGGCATCGCCGAACGCGTCGAGCTGCCACGCGATCTCGCGCGCGAACGGCTGCGCGATGAGCAACGTCCCGCCGAGCATCGGTGTGCTGGCCGGCGCGTGCGACGAGTACAGCATCGCCGGCCGCAGCGGCACGCCGCCCTCGAGCCGCATCTGGAACGGGCCGAAGAGCAGGCTCGTGTCGCCGATTGCATGGAGGCGCGCGATCGTGGAGCCCGAGTGCACCTTCGCCGGTCCGTACCCAGTCGGCGAGACGCAGTCGTTCGTCGCCGGCCCGATCTGCGTGACCACGACGTCGTCCACGTTCCACCCGCCGAGTTGCACGCTCGCGTTGCTCTGCAGCTCGAACTCGATCTGCACCGCGGGGTTGCCGTCGGCGTAGGACGAGATGTCGAGGACCTGCGTGCTCCAGGCCATGTCGAGCAGGTTCGTGCTCGTCGGATTCGACCAGACGACGTTCCCGTTCACGCGAACTCGCGCCTGATCGGCGCTGCCGTACTGGACGCTGAGCCAACGGCTGAAAGAAAGCTGCGCGCCGCGCGCGACCGTGCAATCGATCAGCGGCGAGCGTAACCACACGTGCACGTTCGTCCCGTAATTGCCGTTCGAGCCGTTGCCCAGGTCGATGCCCCAGCAATTCACACCGCTCGCTGCGTCCGCGGGATCGCGCCAATGGATGACCTGTCCCAGTTGGGCCGTGTCGCCGAAGCGGCCGGCGGGATCGCCGAGCTGCCATTCGTCGGCCGGGTTCGGCGTGTCGCCGTACGTGCCGTGCGTCCAGCCCGCGATCCCGGACTCGAAGTCCGAGCTCCACAAGGGAATCGGCGCGCCGACGCGAAAACCCTCCACCGCGCCCGGCCCCGGCCAACGCACGGAGTTCCCGAGCGTGTCGGAAGCGACGACGTAGTAGTCGATTTGCGCCGGCGTGGGCGTGATCGGGATCGACGTGCCGAAGAGGAACGCGCCTTGCGGAACGAGCGGGACTGGCGTGAACGCGGATCCGTTGACGCGCCAGTAGAGGTCCGCGCTGGTCAGGCCCGCGCCCGCGAAATGCGCAGCGATGCGCGCTTCGATGCCGTAAGGGCCGACCTCGACGGTCGAGTCGGGCACGAGCGTCACCTGCTCGATCGTGACCGGATGCAGCTCGACGCCCGGGAAGCCTTGGTCGCGGAAACCGCCGTCGATCTCGGGGTAGTGCGGCGAACCGTTGTTCAGGTTGCCGTCGTCGTCGTCGAGCACGAGCCACTGCGTCTCGATGATCGAGCGGATCGTGCTCTGGTCGTACGCCCCCATCCAAGTGAGGAACAGCGTGTTGGCCGTCAGGTCACCGGTCGCGTTCCCGAGGGTCGCGTTCAAGCGCTCGCGCACCTTCCACGCCGCGCCCATCCACGGCTCGCCGTCGGCGTGGACTTGTCCGTAGCACTGCGGCGTGTTGTCGCCGCAGAAGGCCTGCGTGTTGAGCCCGGTGCGGATGCTACAGCCCGATCCGCAGAAGCCGAGGCCGACGACGGGCGCGTCGTAGAGATACATCGCCCACACGTCGGCATTGCCCTCGCCCATGCCGTCCATACCGTTGCCGGTGCCGTAACGGACGTTCAGCCAGTGCCCGTTCTCGTGCCCGACCACCGTCGAGTACGCGGTATTCACGCACGACCCACCCGGCAGGAAGTAGTTCGTCGACCCGCCGTCGAAGTACGCGTTGCAAGTCTGGTTCAGGTTGACATTCGCCGAGAGGACGATGTCGGCCGTCGCGTCGGCCGGGTTGATCGCGCGCACGAAGTCGCGGAGCAGGTTCACGTGGTGGAACGCATTCCCCTGCGCGGTGATCTGCGCGCTCGAGGACGGATTCAGCGTGATCGTGTTGTCCTGATTCGCCGGGATCGTCTGGGTCAGCGAGTACTCCGATCCGGCGACGTTTTGGACGTTGTTGAACGCACCTGTGAAGTTCACGGTCACGGCCAGCGACGTGTTCACGCTGGGAAACACGAAGTCGCCGTTCGCGTCCGTGCGGACGGTGCCTGCCGAGCTCGAGACGTTGAGGTAGCGCATCGGCACGGCGGTCTCGGGGTTCGAGCTGGTATCGGGAGCCACTCCCGGCGTCACGAACGCGCGCACGTGGCCGCGCACCTCGAACTCGTGCACGGTGCGCTCCGAGTCGAGCACCTGCCCGTCGCGCGCGGAGATCCAGTAGACGCGGCCCAGGGGCACGGCCCCTTCCATTGCGCTGCGCGCCTCGACGCGCCAAGCGAGCGCGCCGCCGGCCGCGCGCGTGATCTCGAGCACGGCGTCACCGATCTCGCTCGCGATCTCGGACTCGTCGTCCGCGAAAGCACTCGCCGCCAGGAAACGCGCACGATCCGCGCCGATCACGGGTGTGAGCTCGATGCGCGCGCCGTCGGGAACTCCCTGCGCGTGCAGCGAGAGCAGGTTCCCGCCCATGTCGAACAAGCAGTGCACGGTGCCCGCGTGCACGTCCAACCCGCCGATCGATTGCTCGAACCGGACGCTCTGCTTGTCCGTGCTGCCGATCTGGCCCAACGGCAGGAACTGCACGCCGGTTGCCCTGAGTTCGGCCGGCGCGATCCCGTGCAGCTCGCGCGTCGACTCGAGAGCTTCGAGCGCGAGCCCGATGAAGTCCGTGTCCGCGATCGGGGCGCGAGTCGGCGCTGCGGAACCGCCGTAGAGGAATTCGAGCCGAGCGCTGTCTCGATGCAGCAACGCTCGCCATTCGCCACCGTGGCGCGCGCGCCAGGACTCGAGCGCGCGCTCCACGAGCGCAGTGCCGTCGTGGGCAACCGGCGTGGATTGCGCGCCGGCGACCGTGTGCATCGGCGAGAACGAGAGGACGGCGGAGAGGGCGCCGAGCATCAGTCGTGTCATGAGGGGAACAGCTCTTTGGACCGGGGGCGGCGGACTCGAACCCGCCGAACCCAGTATGCGCGACTTCCCGAAGCTCAGGCAGGCCTGAACCGCAGCCTGTCTGTGGTTAGAGTCGCGGTTTCGTCCCGTCCACGCGCGCATCCGAGGAATCCCCACGTGACCCGCTTCGCCTACGTCGTCTTCGGTGCCGGTCGCCAGGGCACCGCCGCAGTCCACGATCTCGTGATCCACTGCGAAGCTCGCGCAGTGCTCGTCGTCGAGCCCGACGCAGTGCGCGGAGCGGCCGCGAAAAAGCGCCTCGCGAAGCTGCTCGGTCCGCGGGCGAAGCGCTTGCGACACGCGACCTCGGCGAGCGACGCAGACCTCGCGGACGCCGACGTCGTCTTGTCCTGTGCGCCCTACGCGGCCAACGTCGAGCTCACGCGGCGCTCGATCGCGGCGGCGAAGCCCTTCTGCGACTTGGGCGGCAACCCGGAGACGGTCGTGGCCCAGGAGAAGCTCGCCGCGCGCTCGCGCGTCCCGGTCGTCCCCGAATGCGGCGTTTCGCCGGGGATCTCCAACGTGCTGGCCGTGCACTGCGCCAAGGTCCACGGTTGCGACGATGTGCGCGTGCGCTGCGGCGGGCTGCCGCTCGAGCGACCCGATCCGGCGACGAATCCGCTGCTCTACAAGCTCGTTTTCAGCCCGTGGGGATTGATCAGCGAGTACAGCGGCGACGTGCCCTGTCTGCGCGGCGGGAAGATGACGTCGCAGCCGGCGCTGTCGGTGATCGAGCGCTTCGACGCGGGGCTCGAGTGCTCGCCGACCTCGAACAACTCGCCGCAGGTCGTGGCGTACCTGAAGAGCTGCGGCGTGCGCGATTACGACTACCGCACGATCCGCTACGACGGGCACTGGGGGCTCGTGCAGGGTTGGCGCACGCTCGGGTTCCTCCGCGGCGACGAAACGCGCGATCGCGAGCTGGCCGATCGCCTCGCGGCGGATCCGGTGCTGCGCTACGACCCCGAGGTCGACCGTGACGTCCTGATCCTCTCGGTGCGCGGCACGAACACGAAGGACGGTTTGCGCCGCACGTTCGAGTACCGCTTCGACGTGCCCGCGGACCGCGCGACGAAGTTCGCCGCGATGGAGCTCACGACGTGCTGGGGCATCACGATCGTCGCGCACCACATGGCCAGCGGCCGCGGCGCGCCCAAGGGTTTCGCGACGCCCGAGCGCTTCGTGGACACGACGTGGTTCCTGGCCGAGGTCGAGCGGCGGCTCGCGGTGATGAGGCGCTGATTCCGAATCGAGCCTCAATCGGAATCGACCTACCCAGAATGCGGAGAGAACTCCCCCTAGAGACCTCAGGAAGAGCCTTCAGGGTCCGGCGAAGAGCCCCGGCAGCCAAGTCGACAGCCAAGGTGCGTAGGTGATGAGCAGCACCGCCGCGATCATCACGAGTAGCACCGGGATCACCGCGCGGTAGATCTCCGACATGGGTTTCCCGAGACGATAGCTGGCCAAGAAGAGGTTCATCCCGACCGGCGGCGTCAGGAAACCCAACTCGAGGTTGGCCAGGAACAGGACGCCCAGGTGGATCGGTTCGATGCCGTAGTGCTCACCCAGCGGGACGATGAGCGGCACGACCACGACGATCGCCGAGAACACGTCCATCAGGCATCCGACGAGGAGCAGGAACAGGGTGAGCAGGAGCAGGAACGTCCACTTGGACTCGACGTGCGCCGTGACGCTCTCGAGCAACACCGTGGGCACGTCCTCGAACACGAGCCAGTTCGTGAACGCCAGCGCCACGCCCAGGATGAGCAATACGCCGCCGATCACGAGTCCGCACTCGACGAGAACCTTGCCTGCGCCGCGGATCGGCGAGATGTCGCGGTGCACCACGATCTGCGTGAAGCCCGCGTAGAGCGCCGTGATGCACGCCGCCTCGACCGGCGTCGCGAAGCCGCCGAACAGCGCGCCGATGGCGACGAGGGGCAGCGCCAGTTCCCACTTCGCGTCCCACGCGGATCGCCACGCGGCGCGCGCTTCGAACGGACGGCGCTCGGCCGCGGCGGGACCGGAGCGGACCCCCCACGCGACGGTGGCGGCGACGAGCACGAGACCGGGCAGGACCCCGCCCAGGAACATGTCGCGCATCGGCACTTGCGCGATGATCGCGTAGAGCACGATCGGCAGGCACGGCGGGAAGAGCATGCCCAAGGAACTCGCGCCGGTGAGCAGCCCGAGTGCAGCTCGTTCGCGGTAGCCGGCGGCGAGGAGGATCGGGAGGAGCAGCCCGCCGAGCGCCAGGATCGTGACGCCGGACGCGCCGGTGAAGCTCGTGAAGAACGCGCACGCCAGCGCCGTGACGAGCGCCGGACCGCCGCGAAATCCGGCAAACCAAGCCTGAAACACCGCGAGCAACCGCTGCGACGCGCCGCCCTCGGCCAGGAAGTATCCGGCCAGCGTGAAGAGCGGAATCGACGCGAGGCTCGGGTTCGTGACCAGCCGATAATGGTCGATCGGGATCGACGCGATCGTCTCGCCCGCGCCAGAGAACAGGATGAGCGCCGCGCCGCCGAGCGTGACGAAGATCGGCGCGCCGAGCACCGTCGCGAGACCGAGCAACACGAGCGCGGGTGTGACCAGATTCGATGGATCCGCGGGGCCGTACACGCCCAGCGCGAGCACCGCCGCGACGATCGCGAACGCGATCGCGCGTCCTCGCCAGCGGTCGTTCGCGGCCCACGCGAGGCGCGCGGCGACGAGGGCGAATCCGATGGGGAGCGCGAGCTGCACGGTCCACAACGGGACACCCCACGCGAGCTCGCGCTCCGCCGTGCGTTCGTCCGCGACGAACTGCCAGCCCGCGATCGCGAGCCAGGCAGCGATTCCGGCCGCGAGCGCGTGCGTGACGAGGTGCGCGCGCGACCGCCACGGTTCCTTCAGGAACGCGTCGACCGTCGAGAGCGCGAGCATGCGCCGATCGCGCGCGGCCACCGCGCCGCCGATCATGCCGACGAGCAGAACGAGGTGCTGCGTGATCGCGCTGGCGCCGGGAATCCCGGCCGATCCCGTCGCGCGCAGGATCATCTCGGCGACAGGCAGGACCGCGATCGCGAGGAGGCAGACCGCCAGCGCGGCGTTCTCGATGCCGCGCGCCGCTCGCCACAGGAACGGTCGCGAATCGATCTCCGCGACCGTCGCGGTCATCGCTTGGCCGCGCGCTGCGTCGCGACGATGCGCATCACATCGTCGTACAGGTCGGCGGGCACGTCGAGCCCCCGCAGCTTCGGCCAGATCGGCTCCATGAACGCGCGCCAGACCGCCTTCAGCTCCGGGGTCATCGGCTGCACGACGAGGCCGCGCTTCTTCATCGCCTCGACCGCCTCGTCGTTCTCCTGGCGGCTCTTCTGCGTGATCTCCGCGCCGGCCGTGATCGCCGTCGCGCGGCAGTGGTCGCGCAGCGCGGGCGGCAGCTCGTCCCAAGCCTTCTTGGTGACGACGAGAGCACCGACCAGCGGCGCCCAGTCGATCTCCAGCATGTGCTTCGCTACGCCGTAAAGCTGCGCCTTCAGCGCGTAGAACGGCACCGTCGGCGCGCCGTCGATGAGTCCGGTCTGCAATCCAGGCAGGATGTCCGCCGTCTCGAGCAACACAGGACTCCAGCCCATGCGCTTCATGAAATCGGCCTGATCCGTCGAACCCGACCACGTGAAGAATTTCACCTTCTTCATGTCGTCGGGCGTCTTCACCGGGGTCTTGGTGAAGAAGCGCACCCAGCCGACGTCGCCGAAGAAGAGCGAAACGAAGCCTTTGTCCGCCAGCGTCTTCTCGAGGCGCGGCAACAGCTCGGCGCGCACTGCTGCGGCCTCTTCGAGGCTGTCGAAGATCAGAGGTAGGTTCTGCAGCGCAGTGACGGACGGGTCGATCTCGCGCAAGCCGGTCACGCTGATCAGCGCGGCCTGCAGCTGACCGGCGCGCATGCGCCGCACCATGTCCGCCTCGCCGCCCATCGTGCCGTCGGGGTAGATCGTCACGGCTGCGCCGCCGTCCGGCCCGGATTTCCAAGCCTCGCCCATCGCGAGAAGCGCCTTGTGATAGCTCGAGCCCTTGGGCACGAGCGTCGCGAGCTTCGTCGACTTGCGTTCGCTCGCGGGAGCAGCCGTCGGCTCGACATTCGGCGTCGACGCGCAGGACAAGGCGGCGACGAGACCCAGCAGCGTGATCATGATTCCGAACTCCGTTCGTTCACTCGAGGAACAGTTCGTCGACGCGCGACACGAGCCAGCGCGCGCGGCGTTGATGCACCAAGTTTTCGACGCGTCGCTCGGGAGCTGCGTCGACGTCGATCGCGAGCGCGGCGTCGAGCAGCGCCAGGAATTCCTGCCGGTCCTGCTTGGCGACGGAGACCGCCTCCGCGAGCGCCACGTACGGCGCGGCCGAGAGTCCGCGCGAGAGCTCTACGGCGCGCTCGAACTGCCGTCGCGCGCGATCCCGCGCGCCGCGCTCGCCGCCGATGCGCGACGGTTCGTAGCTCACGAGGATCGATCGCAGCGCTCCCTCGCCGTAGCTCTCGTCGACGAGCAGCGTGCGATCGAGCAGCGCTTCGAGCGCCGGCTGGTCGGCGACCGCGTCGGGCCGATCCTTGGAGAGCGCGAGCGACGCGCCCCAAGCGGCTGCGGTCCAATACAGCGCATCCATCGCGGGACGGCGCAGCAGCGAGGCCGCGGCGCGCGGATCGCGCTCGAACTCGGCGCGGAACCCGGGCTCGCAGACTTCGAGCGCGCGCAGACCGTACTCGCGAGCGCGCAGGTACAGCTTGCGCGCGCGCTCGCGCAGCGCCTCGGCGCGCACGAGGCTCTCGGACTCGGCGATGTCGCCGTCGAGCGCGACGAACGCGTAGGCGTACTGCACGAAACCGCGCGCCAGCGCCGTCAAGAGCTCTTGGTGGTCGGGCTGCGACTCCAGGACGTTCTCCATGAGCTTGAGGCCGAACGGCGAAGCCTCGCGGATCAGCTCCATGTCGGGGTCCGACGCGAACGACCCACCGGTCACGGACAGCGCGTCGGCAACCTTGCCCGTGGCGTAGCGCTCGATGGAGCACCCGCCCGTGAGGCACGCGAGGAACACGACGAGGGCGGTGCTGCGCACGTGACGGCTGGTGTCCAAGGCGGGAATCGTAGTGTTCCGAGGCTCGAAGGGGAGAGGTGACCGGGCGGTGACAGAAGCGTCCCGCGTGGGGGAGTCGGCCCGGGAGAGCCACGGCCTCGCGAAACCTGGCTGAGAGCGCGGGGCGTGTGTACGGTGCCTGGAACGACCCCGACGTGTGTACGGTGCCTGGAACGACCCCGACGGATTCGCGCAGCGGTCTATGCGCTCGACGCGATCTGACGTCGAATCCGTCGGGGTCGTTCCAGGCACCGTACACACGTCGGGGTCGTTCCAGGCACCGTACACACGCCCCGCGCCGCCCTCGCTAGACTGAGGCCGTGACTGCGGCCCCCACTCTGCTGCCGGAAGTCGAGAAGCGCGCCGAAACTCGCGCTCGCCCGCGCGTCGCGCCGCGTTGGAAGGTGATCCTCCAGAACGACGACATCACCACGTTCGAGTTCGTGATCGACATGCTCGTGCGAATCTTCCACAAGAGTTCGCGCGAGTCCGTGCGCCTGACGCACGAGGTCCACGAGAAGGGCGGGGCCGTCGTCGAGATCACTTCGCTCGAGCGCGCGGAGCTGTACGTCGAGCAGGTGCGCTCGACGGCGCGGGCCTCCGGTTTCCCGCTCTGCGCGACGCTCGAGCCCGAGTGACCGTCGCGCGGCGTACGAGCGCGCTGGTCATCGGGACCGGCGTATCCGGACTCGCGTGTGCGCTGCGTTTGGCGCGTTCCGGATACAGGGTCGAGGCCTGGGAGCGCGGCGATGTCGCGCACGAAGTGTCGAGCGTGGCCGCGGTGATCTGGTTCCCCTACCAGGCGGGGCCGCGCGCGCTCGTCGATCGCTGGGCGCTGGAGACGCTGCGCGAGCTCGAGCAGCTCGCGCACGATCCGACCACCGGGATCACGTTGCGCTCCGGCGTGCAATGGCTCCCCGCCGGCGTCGAGCCCGATGACTTACTGCGCGAACTACCCGGTCATCGCGAGCTCGCCGCGAGCGAGCTACGCGCCGGCCGCGCGCGCGGCGTCGCGTTCCGCGTGCCGGTCGTCGACATGGCCCGGTTCCTCCCGTGGCTGCGTGCGCAGTGCGAGCGCTCCGGCGTCACGTTCGTGCGCCGCGAGATCCGCTCGCTCGACGAAGCCGTCGACGCCTGCGCGCTCGTCGTGAACTGCACCGGGCTCGCGCCGCGCGAGCTGGCCCCCGACCGCGAACTCTTCGCGATCCGCGGCCAAGTGCTGCGCGTACCCGGCGATCGCGCGCGCGAGTTCGTGATCGACGAGGACGCTCCCGAGGGTCTGTGCTACGTCGTGCCGCGCGGACGCGACGTCGTGGTCGGCGGGAGCGCCACCCCGGGTCGCGAGGACCTCGCCGCCGACACGAGCGAAACCGCGCGGATCCTCGCGGGCGCGCGCCGGCACCTCCCGGCCCTCTCCGCGGCGGACGTGCTCGAAGTCGTGGTCGGACTGCGCCCCGGGCGCCCAGCCGTCCGCGTCGAGGCCGAGGTTCCCCGCCCCGGGCGCCTCCTGATCCACGACTACGGACACGGGGGAGCCGGCGTCACGTTGTGCTTTGGGTGCGCGGACGAGGTGGCGCGGCTAGCGGGGAGAGCCTCGAACGTTGTCGCATCCGACGACGTCCCGAGCACGTAGTCGAAGCCGATGGCGCGTGTTCACGGTACAACCTTGTCCGCATTGGACGTCCACGGACAATTCGTTTCGGCCCTGATCCGCTCGGCGCGCAAGGCGTACGCAGCCGGAGCCGCGCTGCGCATGACCACGTCCCAGCCGGCCGCGGTCGAGACGTTGAGCTTCGGCGATCTCCAAGGTCACGCGGAAGGCCTCCTCGACCACATCGCGCAGGCGTTGATCGTCGGGAGGCCCGCGCTGTACACGCATCAGGTCGGCTGGTTGAAGCAGTCCTTCGGAGCACGCGGCATCGATCCCTCGGTGTTGCGCCGGCTCCTCGCCGCACTGCGCGACGAGCTCGAGCACGAGCTCCCGCCCGAGGCTGCACGCACGGCGGCCGCGGTCGCCGAAGCCGGGCTCGCGCACTTCGAGGTCGCGCCGACCGAACCGCCGAGCCCGCTCGAGGGAACCGGCCCGCTCGCGGAAGTCGCGCGCACGTACCTGCTCGCCGCATTCGAGGGACGCCGGCTCGACGCGATCCGCATCGCCGAGGACGCAGTCGCCGCCGGGATGAGCGTCTCCGATCTCTACACGAACGTGCTGGCCCGCGCGCAGATCGAGATCGGCCGCATGTGGCAGTGCGGCGAGATCCACGTCGCCGAGGAACACATCTCCTCGCGCATCACGGAACAGGTGATGTCGATCGTGAGCGCGCACATGCCGCGCAAGCCGAACAACGGCAAGAGCGTGCTCATCACATCCGCGAACGGCGATCTGCACGACATCGGCTTGCGCATGGTCGCGGACCACTTCGAGATGGCCGGCTGGGAAGTCGTCTACCTCGGCGCGAGCACGCCGGCCGAGGACTTGGCGCTGGCCGTGAAGCACTTCCACGTCGACCTGGTGGCGGTGGCGGCCAAGCTCGTGCTGCACGTCCGCACGACCGCGGAGATGATCCAAGTGCTGCGCAAGTCGATGAACGGTCACAAGGTGCCGATTCTCGTGGGCGGCGCCGCGTTCCAGATCGTGCCCGATCTGTGGCGGATCGTCGGCGCCGACGGCGGAGCGGCGAGCGCGGTCGAAGCCGTGGCGGTCGGCGAGAAACTCACGGTGCGCGCCTGAGAGCGTGAAGCAATCGAGCCTGCTCGCTCTCGAAGTAGTGGAGAGTGTTTGCGCAATTCCCTCAGCTGACCACTGAGACGTTTCGCGACCCCGCACGGAAGTGCAAGCCTGCTCGTCCCCTCTGTGATGAGTGTCCGGGCGACGCGCCGCGGAGGCAGCGTCACGAAGACTCGAGGGCGAGTGCGGTCGTTGTCTTCGCGCGCTCTCAGCCCGCGTCGCGCTGCAGCGCGCGGCCCAGCTCGTCACCCAGCCGCTTGCCGAGTCCATCGATGCCGAGCGAGCGCGCGAGCCCCTCGAACGACTCGGCGTTGTCGGCTTCGTCGGGCTGAATGCGCACGCCCGTGCCGTGCAGGAACGAGAGCGCGATCCGCTCGCGCTCGGTGTCGATCGTGAGGATGCGCGCCGACACCTTCTGGCCGGGTTGCAGCACGCCGCGCAGCCGCTGAGTCGCGCCGACGCCCGATTCCGACGCGGGGACCAGCCCTTCGACGCCCGGGCGGATCGCCACGAACGCGCCGAAATCGCGCACGCGTGTCACGGTCCCGGCCACGATCTGGCCGACGTAGGCGGTGCGCTCGAGGTCGAGCCACGGGCTCTCCTTCATCTGTTTCAGGCCCAGGCCGATGCGCTTTCCGCCGCGACGGATGTGCAGCACCTTGAGGTCGAGCGTGTCGCCGATCTTGACGATCGACTCGGGGCTCTCGACGCGCTCGTGCGACAGGTTCGACACGTGCACGAGTCCCTCGAGCCCGTGGCCGATCGCGACGAACACGCCGTACTCCTCGATGCGCGTCACGCGGCCTTGCACGACCTGGCCGATCTTCAGGCGGTCCACTTCGCGCTGGTGGTCGTCGTTGCGCTCGCGCTGCACGACGAGCTTGCGCGAGACGGTCACGCGCTGGCGCTCGCTGTCCACCTCGATGACCTCGACGGTGAAGATCTTGCCCACGAGCGGGTCGGGGCGCTGATCGCGCGGCAGACCCGTGTGCGACTTCGGCATGAAGCCGTGCAGCTCGCCGATCTTGACCTCGAGACCACCCGGCGCGACGCGCACGCAACGCGCTTGCACGAGGCAGCCGATCTCCATCTGCTTCCACGTGGTCAGCGTCTTCTCCGTGGAGAGCGACAGCGACCAGAGCCCTTCTTCGAGCCCGCGCAGTGTGAATTCGTGCACGGAACCGACCGCGGGCGGCTTCGTGAAGTGATGGAGCTCGATCACCCCCTGCATCCGGGGGCCGAGCTCGATGAACACGTCGTTGCCGAAAAGGCCGACCACGGTTCCGTTCCACACGCGCAACGTGTGCGAGCCGTGCGACGGATCGGGATTCGGTTCCTGGCGCAGCAGAGGGCGCATGCGTCCACCACCTCCGGGGCTGTGTGTCGGGCGCGACGCGCGCTCGACTTCCGCAGACTAGAACAAGCCTACTGCTCGGGGAAGCGCGCGGAGCGGCGAAGTTGGGCGGAGATCGGCGTCCTGAATCCCTAGACTCGGCGGACCATGACGCTCACGACCGCCGTCCTCCTGCTGGCCGCCTGCGCCGCGCCGATCCGCGCCCAGTCCCCCGTCACCCTCGGCGCCCCGCCGCACCGCTACGCGTGGGAAGCGGGCTGGCTGAAGACGCCTGAGCTCGGCAACACGCACGGCGTGATCGTAGAGGACTCGGCCGGGCTCCTCTACCTCAACACCGACACGGAACGCGCGATCTCCGTGTACGACAAGGGCGGGAAGCTCGTGCGCTCCTTCGGGCACGAGGAGGGCGAGGGCGTGCACGGGATGTGCATCGTGAAGGAGTCGGACGGCGAGTTCCTCTACCACGTCAACTTCCGCCTCAACGCGTGGCGCAAGCGCACGCTCGACGGGACGATCGTGTGGGAGCGCGGCGTTCCGCTCGACTCGGGCAAGTACGAGCGCGCGCACCAGTTCAAGCCCACGAGCATCGCCGTCGTGCCCGATGGCCCGATCTTCGTCGCCGACGGCTACGGCACGTCGTGGGTGCACCAGTACGACCACGAAGGCGAGTACGTGCGCTCGTTCGGCGGTCCGGGCGCGATGAACTGCTGCCACGGACTCTTGATCGACGAACGGCGCGAGCCTCACACGCTGCTCGTCGCGGACCGCGAGAACGCGCGCCTGCTACGCTTCGATCTCGAGGGGAAACAGCTGGGCGAGATCAGCGGCATGTTCCGGCGCCCGTGCAGCATCCAGGAGCGCGACGGATACCTCGTCGTGCCCGACCTCGCCGGCCGCGTGACCATCCTCGGGCCCGACGACGAGCTCGTGGCGCAGCTCGGCGATCAACCGGACGAGTCGAAGCGAGCGCGCAACGACGTGCCGAAGGCCGAATGGAAGGACGGCGTGTTCCTGTCGCCGCACGGCGCGCACTGGGATCGCGAAGGGAACCTCTACGTCATGGATTGGAACTTCCTCGGGCGCGTGAACAAGTTGCGCCGATTGCTGCCGCCGCTCGCGAAGGACGGCGTGGGCTACGACGACACGCCGTTCCTGCCGGGATCGGAATGGCGCGTGCACGACAAGAACCGCCCACCGGCCGAGGTCATGGTCGGAGCGCCCGGTTCGCTGCTCGCGCCGCCTCCCGAAGGCGCGATCGTGCTGTTCGACGGCAAGTCGTTGGCCGGCTGGAAGAACGGATCGAAGCACGCCGCGTGGACCGTCAAGGAGGGCTACGCCGAAGTGAACGGAACCGGGAACATCGAGACGCGCGAACAGTTCGGCGACTGCCAGTTGCACCTCGAGTTCGCGACGCCGAATCCGCCCAAGGGCGACTCGCAAGGTCGCGGCAACAGCGGCGTCTTCCTGATGGGCCGCTACGAGATCCAGGTGCTCGACAGCTACGAGAACCCCACGTACGCCGACGGACAATGCGCCGCGATGTACGGCCAGAAGCCGCCGCTCTTCAACGCCAGCAGGCCGCCGGGCGAGTGGCAGAGCTACGACATCACGTTCCGCGCGCCGCGCTTCGAGGGCGCCAAGCTCGTGACGCCCGCGACCGTGACGCTCGTCCACAACGGCGTGATCGTGCACGCGAACCAGGCGTTCCTGGGCGCGACGCAGCACAAGGCCGTCGCGAAGTACGCGGAGCACGAGGCCGAGCTCCCGATCGCGCTGCAGGACCACGGCGATCCGGTGCGGTACCGCAACATCTGGATCCGCCGACTGTGAATGAACGAGCGAGGCCAGTTCATTCGAAATGAACTGGCCTCGCTCCTTCACTGACCTGGGCGCTCGTCAGGGATTCGGCTCCACGCGGACCGTGAGCTGCGAGGCTTCGAGGACCTCGGCCCAGGATGCGACGTTCCTACGCACGACCATCCGATTGCGAGGACCGGCGGCCGTGAACTCCTCGCCGACTTCCGTGTCGCCGTCGTTCGCGTACACGTACGACATGCTGACGAAGCCGTCGTTCTCGACGCCCGCGGCATGGACGGCGATCGCACGGTGCGGGGCGCCCGGCCAAGGCGCTTGCATCCGGAAGCTGAACACCTCGCGGGAGTCATCGCTCCCTCGAAGGAAGGAAACCGCGGGGAGCGAACCGGTCGCGGAGGCGCCACTCGAAGCGGCACGCGCAGTCTGCATGGTGAACGCAATGGCGATCGCGGCACCCAGCACGAGCAGCAGGCAGAGGAAGAGTTTCATGGGAGGAAGCCTCGAGTGGATCGTGGGACGTGGTCAGTTGCAGGAGTGATCGAAACCGCAGCCGGATACGGATCCCCAGGTAGCTGGCGAGCCGGGAGAGATGCAGCACGAACACGCACAACCGCTGAGGCAGATCTCCTCCGTGCTGTTGGAGAGGACGGCCTTCCCCTTCCCGCACTCATACCTTCCACCATTGCACGACACCTTGTAATCGACCCAGCACGTCACGGACCCGCAGGTCACGGTGACGGAGTACGTGCAGTTCGAGTGGCCTCCGCATCCAGAGGGGCCGGCGAGAGTCGTGCAGGTCGTGTCGGCGCTCGCAATGCGGAGCGGCACCATGAGGAATGCGAGGGACAAGACTGCTGTGAGCGGACGTGTTCGAGTAGACACGGAACTCATCTCCTGTTCGGGGTCGTCGACGGGATTGTCGAGTCCACTGATCTGGGACGATACCCCCCCCTCCCGACCTGTCAACTCACAGGGCACGCAACGCTCGTGGATGTCGAATGCGAGCCGCTCCCTTGGCTCGGAGTGCCAGCCCAGCCCGGCTCACTCCTTCACGAACTGGTAGGCGCCCTTCTCGGCGCCCCAGACTTGCTTGCCCGCGGCGTCGAAGCCGCGGTCCCAGCTCGCGAGCAGCGACGGCGTGATCACGACTTCGCTCGTGGCGAAGCTGGCACCGTTGAGCTCACTCGGGCACGCACCGTGCTCGGTCGCGCCGACGTAGGTTCCATTCGGTTCGCGGTGCAGGCGAATCGAGCACCCCGACCGCGGATTCAGCGACTCAGGCATCAAAGCATCGAGCAGTTTCGGGTTCTTCCAGGCGCCGGCGAATGCGAGCGGATCGCCGGGCAGCTCGTAGACGTCGCTCACGAGCCCGTGCTCGTCGGCGTGCACGCGGTACACGCGCTGGCGGTAGGGCTTCTCCTGCTTTTCCGCGACGGCCTGCTCGACGTACAGCCAGCGACCGTCCTCGCGCGACGTCCAGATCGCCGCCATGCGCAACCGGATGTCGCGGTAATCCTCGTCGGCCGTGGATTGCGCGGTGCTGGCGAACGAGCCGGTCATCCACGCGGTCAGTTCATCGACATCCGCTCGCGGGGAGCCCGTGGATCGGCAGGCTGCGGGGAGAACCGTGAGGAGAGACAGGAGTGCGATAGCGAGAGTTCGGAGCATCCGCGACATGGTATGCGCACCTGGCGGACTCGACATCCGCTGGATGGCGCAACGGCTCACGAAATGAGGAAGGGTCAGCGCCGTTCGTGGCGGAGCGCCACACCGGACCGGACGGTCCAGCGGAAGTCGGCGTCCTTCTCGCCCAGCCACGCGAGCGCGTAGTCGACGCCCGGCTGCATCCGGGCGTAGTCGGCGGGTTCGATGCGCAGGTAGAACTCCTTCAAGTCCTTGTCACTGTCGATCCAGTACCCGCGCGCGGCACGGAGCGGGATCGGGTCGCGGCCGCTCGCGCGCAGCTCGAACTGCTTCGAGACCTCGCCGTAGAACGTGCCGTAAGCGCTCGACCCTTCATTCGGGAACTCGGTGTCCACGTGGACGAGCACGTGTCCGGCCGTTTCGCGATCCGCCAGATTGCTCATCGAGAGCTTCGCGTCGCGCTTCGGATCGTCGTACCAGTAGGCGCGACCGATCTCGAACTCGCGCACGCTCGCCAGCGGCTCGTTCGCGACCTTTGCATGCGCGCCGAACCGGTCCGACAAGCTCGTGCACGAGTACGGATTCGCGCCACCGAACAGCGCTGTGTGCAGCGGATGAACTTCACGATTGCCCCAGCCCGAGAGCCGTGCGGTCCCCTGATCGACGTACGTGTACACGTGGACCATCAGGCCCAGGTACTCTGCGTCGAGCACGTTCTGCCCGAGCGCCGTGTAGTTCAGGCGGCGCCAGCGCTTACCGACCCAGACCTCGTTCGACGTGTGCGAGGTCCACGAGCCGCGCTGGTCGGCGGCCGCCTTCTTCACGAGCGCGCGCACGCCGCGGTGCGCGATGCGCGCGTCGATCCACGAGACTTCGCGTGCGTCGTTCGCATCGACGACCGGCACGCAGATCACGGTGCGTGTGGGGATGCCGATCGCCTTCAGCGCGGTCGACAAGTAGATGGCCGCCGACGTGCAACTGCCGATCGTCTTCGTCCGGTACATGCCCGCGCCGAAGAGTTCGCGATCCCATTGTTCCTCCAGCGTTCGGCCGAATCGCTTCAGCGTCGCGTCGACGTTCTCACGCTGACGCTCGGTCACGCGCGGCTTGCCGTCGTCGAAGTCGACGGCGAACGTCGTGAAGCTGTCTTCGAACTTCGCGCGCTGCATCAGCCACTTCGAGACCCGCGCCACGGTCTCGACATCGTCGAGCTTCGTCACGTCGATGCCGTCGACGATCAGCGCCGACCGCAGATCGCGCTGCATCGCCTCGTCCCAGTTGCAGCACGGGCCGGGCGAGAGGTGAGGCTTCAGGTCCGCCGCGAGCTTGCGCCAGCCTTCGTCCGGCACGATCGCGCTCGCGACCGTGTTGAACGGGTAGACGACGACCTCGAACTCGAGCAGGTCCGGGCGCTCGTCCAGCACGCGCACGTCCTGGTAGTCGTCGTTCATCGACGCGACGTCGAACGGCGCCATGACGTGCATGACGGCGTGGACCGAGTAGGCGTACTCGCGCCGCTCGTTCCAATCGCCGTCGGGAATCCCGTCACCGTCGCTGTCGGCCTTCTGGGGATCGGTCAGGTACTTGTGGATCTCGGCGAAGTCGGAGAGTCCGTCGCGATCCGTGTCCGGATCGCCGGTTCCGAGCAGGCACGCGGTCAGAGCGAGGCAAAGCATCCGTGGATCCTCGAGACGGCGGGACGCGCCGTCGTATGCGCATCTTGCCCAGACGATCCCCGGTTCGCATCAGCGCCGGACGCGCCGACCGCGCCGCCGCCGGCACGCAGGTCGAAAGGCGAGCCGAGCAGCGCCGGATCGTTCTGCACGACGGTGCTCACGTACGAGAGGCTCGTGACGGACCCGAACAGCTCTCCCCGGTGCCTGGCTAACTTCCCGCGCGCTGGTGCAGAAATGGGCCAGCACGCGGGAAGTTAGCCAGGCAACGGAGAGAGCTGTTCGAGAGAGCTGTTCGGCGCTCTCGATCTCGCCCGCGCCTCGGCGGGCGTGGTGCTGGAGCCCGAACCAGCCTGTGCGATGCGCACCGTCGCGCACGTCGATCACGATTTGGCCGCCCACGTGCACAGCGAGCCGGTCGCCCCATGTGCTGACCACGACTTCGTGGGAGCTGGCCCAGGACTGGCCGTCGGGGAGCGGGAGGTCGCTCGAGCGCAATTCGTAGCAGTCTTCGTGGCGGACCAGGCCCGGCGCGAGCGTGAGCCAATCGGGACCGCCCGAGCAGATCCATGTCGAGCGGATGGACACGACGATTCCGGGGCCGCGGACGCGCACGCGCAGCGCGCCATCGGAGACCATCTACGGGCTGGACAGGAGGCTGCCGATGCGTCCGCCTTCCGTTCGCCAGCGCTCCGCGTCACAGAACGTCGGCCACTCGCGCGTGCCGCGATCCTCGATCGTGAGACCGCGCCACAGGACGTCCGTCGTCTTCCCCGAGTGCACCTGCAGCGCGACGAATCCCTCGAGATCGAGCGGGTCGATCCAGTCCGCCGTCGCGACGCCATTCACCCAGGCGCGGATCCACGGGCCCTCGCACTCGATGCGGTAGCGGTTCCATTCTCCTTTCTTGAACGCGGCGCGACCGGCCTCGTTCTTGGAGAGGTCGCTCAGCCAGCCGCGGCGGCCCTCGTCGTACAGGCCGCCCGACCACGCGCGGTCGCTCGGGTCGATCTCGATCTGGTAGCCGAAGACCCGGCCGTCGTCCCGGCGCGGCCGCG
>Ga0105044_10001612_pt1 | contig 30382 bp, 21 predicted proteins | sample MAT01_FD_78092 | JGI IMG/M metagenome (GOLD analysis project Ga0105044, IMG submission 78092) | Freshwater microbial communities from Lake Fryxell liftoff mats and glacier meltwater in Antarctica - MAT-01 | ecosystem: Environmental > Aquatic > Freshwater > Ice > Liftoff microbial mat | place...
CCGCGCTTCCACTTCGACTACACCATCGACGCCGCCGCCACCACCTACGTTCTGAGCGTCACCCTCGACGAGTCCGGCGCCGTCACGTCGATCGACATGGAGAGCTGACCCCGCCCCGCCTCCGACTCGCCTCCGCCCCCGCTCCCGCGCACGTTCGAGCAAGCCGCCTCAGCACCCGCGTTACGGCCCCCCGCCCGATCCCACCTCGATCCCCGCGCCCCACGCACCGGGTGCAGAGATCAACTCAGAACTCAAAACGGGAACTCGCCGTCGGCCTTGCGCTTGCGCAGGGCCTCGGCGCGGCGCTTCTCGACGCGGGTCTCGGCGGTGAGCTCGGGGATGATGTCGTCGGGCGCGTCGAGGACGCGCTGGGTCATCTCGTCAAACAGCGCGGCGTCCTGCTTCTTGGGCGCGTAGAACTCGGCGATGAGGTTGTAGGTCGCGACGTAGTTGGGCGCGATCTTGCGGCTGGCGTCGAAGTGGGTCAGCGCGCGGTCGAGGTCGCCACCGGCGAAGCTGGGCGCGATCGAATAGTACGCGCCGAAGTAGCGGTCGGCCGCGCCGTAAAAGTAGTTGGTGTCGAGGCGGTAGACCTGCTCCATGATCGCGTAGATGCGATCTTTGTAGGTCAGCACCACGGTGATGTCCTGGGCGTTGCCCCACTTGCCGAGGTTGGTGGAGTACCAGTACAGCAGGCCGATGCCGGCTTTGTCGACGAGCTGGGCGGCGTCCTTGAGATCGACGCCAGCGTCGAGGCGCTGCTCGATGCCGGGATAGCGCGCCTTCATACCGCGCTCGGCGTACTGGAAGCCCTTCTCGTAGGTGGCGAGGAACAGGTCTCGCTTCTCGGTCTGCTCGAAGAACAGCCAGCCATCGGCGAGGAGGTAGTGGGCGCGGGCCAGCTTCTCGTAGGTCTCGTAGTCGTCGTCCTTGAGCTTGACTGCGTCGGTGTACTTCGCGATCGCGAGCTCGAGCTGGGCGCGGTCGGCGCGCTGCGCGAAGGCGGCATCACCGGCGGCGACCGCGGCGGCGTACGCGCCGACATCGGAGGCGCCACCTCGCTGGACACCACCACCGAGGCTGGAGGCGCCGGGACCGCAGCCGAAACCGGCGGCGAGCGCGACGGCGATGACGAGGACGAGGCGAGCGAACGTGCGAGCGCGAGGCACCATAGCTGCCGACTATACCCCGACGGCGCGAGCCAGAGTCACGCCGGGCGGCCCCAGGAGCTGGGCGGCGGCGGCGATCGCGGTGGGGGCCGGACCGTGACCGCGGCGATGCAGCTCGGTGATCGCCGCGACCGCGGGCTCGAGGGCGAGCTCGCCGGTGCGCCCGACCAGCTCGACGAGCGCCGCGGCCAGGCGCATCGCGGCGTCCGAGCCGAAGCCGCGGGCCAGCCCGCCGGCCAGGTTCATGGCGCCGGCGCTGGCGGCGGCGACCGCGACCCGCGCCAGGGTGGCGGGGCCGGTCGCGCGGTCGGTGAGCGTGCCGCTGGCGGCCAGCTCCTGGGCCACCTCGAGGAGCGCGGGGGCGTCGCCGGCTCGCCAGTACACGTCGATGAGCCGGCGCAAGGTCGGCGTGTGGTTGGGGTCCAGATCGGCGGCGCGCAGGAACGCGGCGTCGGCGCCGGCGACGTCACCGAGCCGCGACAGCGTCAGCTCGCCGAGGCGATACAGCAGCGCGGCCTTCTTGTCGGGCGCGTTGGCGGTGGCACCGAGGCCGCGCAGCGCTCGCGCCGCGCCGGTCCAGTTGCCGCGCTCGACGTACAGCTCGGCCAGCGCCTCGAGGGAGCGGTGGTGCTGCGGATCGTCGGCGACCACCAGCTCGTGGTAGTAGACCGCGCCGATGGTGTCGCCGGCCTTCTTGCACAGCTCGGCTAGCTCGTAGCGAGCGGCGCCCAGCGCGGCGATGTCATCGGCGACGATCAGCTCGAGGGCGCTGCGCGAGGCGCGGATCGCGGCCTCGAGATCCCCGACCTTGGCGGCCAGGCGCGCGCAGGTGGTGTAGATGTCGCGGCGTGACGGGTTGAGGCGCGCGGCGCTCTGCGCGAGCTGGAGCGCGCGGACGTCGTCGGCGAGGGCCTCGGCCAGCTCCGAGCGGCGCAGCATGACGACGTCGGGGGGCAGGCGCGAGGTGTTGACCGGCAAGCGGGCGTAGAGCGCATCGGCGGCGGCAAGATCGCGCTCGCGGTAGGCCAGATCGGCGAGCGCGTCGAGCGCGGGCGCGAAGGCCGGGTCGGTGTCGAGGGCCCGCGACCACGCGGTGCGAGCGGCGCGCAGGTCGCCGCGCTTGTCGGCGTGGAGCCGGCCCAGCTCGAACCACTGGCTCGCGCGATCGGTGGGGTCGGACTCGGCGGCGGCGCGGGCGGCGACCAGCTCGGCGGCGGACGGCCAGTCGGCGCGGGCCTCGGCGCGCTCGTACAGGATGCGGAAGGCTTGCGGGTGGGCCGGCGAGAGCGCCAGCACGCCGCGCGCCGCCGACTCCATCGCGGCCCCGTCCTGCTCGGCGACGGCGCGGGCCAGATCGGCCTCGCGGGCGGCGGCGTCACGAGCGTGGACCTCGTCGCGCGGCGGATCGGCGCCGAGCCGGGCCGCCTCGGCGCGGGCCCGCGCGGCGGCCTCGTGGTTGCCGGCGGCCAGCGCGGCGTCGGCGGCGGCGTGGGCCAGCCCGACCGCGCGGGCGCGATCGCCGGAGCGCGCGGCGTCGGCGGCGGCGCGCGACAGCAGCGCGGCGCGCTCGGTGGTGGGCGCGAGGCGCGCGGCCTGCTCGAGCATGGTCGCGGCGTCGCGATAGCGCCCGGCCAGCTCGTAGATGCGAGCCAGCGGGCGTGGCACCGCCGGGATCGTGGGATCGTCGGCGAGCGCGGCCTCGTAGTGGCGGCGCGCGGCGTCGGGATCGAGGAGCTTCTCGTCGAAGACCAGGGCCAGCTCGAGGTGCAGCGCGCCGCGATCGCGCGAGGTCGGCGCGCTGGCGATCTCGTGGCCGAGCAGCTCGGCGGTCAGCGCCCACTCGCCGCGCGCCATCGCGACCGCGCGCAGCTCGTAGGCGATGTCGAGATCGTCGGGGTCGCAGGCGTGGGCCTCCTTGAGGCAGCGGTAGGTGTCGGCCTCGCGATGCAGCACGTCGCGATAGAGCTGGGCGCGCCGCCACCACAGGCGCGCCCGCGGCCGGGGCTCGGCGGTGGCGACGATCTGGCGGCCGACGACGTCGGACACCGCTTCGCCATCGCCGCGCTGATCGTGGAGGCCCTCGAGCGCGACCAGCGCGCGCTGATCGCCGGGGCCGGCCAAGACGCTGGCGGCCTCGTAGCGGGTGATCGCGGCGTCGAGTTGGCCGGTGGCGGCGAGCTCGGCTCCCAGGCGCAGCTCGCGCTCGAGCTCGGGCACGTCCTCGCGGGGCTGGCGCAGCGCGGTGAGGCCGCGCAGCGTGATCCGGCGAGTCTCCGCCAGCGAATTGATTTCGGCAGGTATTTCGCTGACCAGGCCGCCGGCCGCTCCGCTGATTTCGGCGCTGATCACGTCAGCGCGGGCGGCGGCCTCGGTCGGCGTCGGGAACGTGCCAAACGGTGCGGTGCGGGTTCGCGCCGTAGTCGGGTTCGACAGCGTGGGACCCTCGCCGGCCGGCGCGTGGACGTGGGCGATCTCGCCGGCGGTGACGCCCTCGGCGCGCTCGAGGGCCGCCAGGCGCTCGCTGGCCCAGGCCCGGGTCGTGGGATCGAGGGCGACCGAGGCGGCGACCCGCTCGTACAGCTCCTGGGCCCCGGCGACATCGTCGTCGGCGATGCGGGCGTCGGCGAGCGGCATCCAGATGGTCGGCAGCTCGGGGGCGACCTCGTACGCGCTGTCGAGATGCGCGCGCGCCCGCTGGGGATCGCCGAGCTTGTCGCGGGCCAACAGCGCCAGCGCGAGGAGCCAGCGGCCCCGCTCGCTGCCGGTCGAGTGGGCGGCGGCCCGCTCGTAGACGTCGGCGAGGCGGGTCAGATCGCCCTCGGACTCGAGGGCGTCGGCGAGGGCCGCGACCAGCTCGCCGTCGCTCGGCGCGAGCCGATGAGCGCGGATGAGCGCGTCGCACGCGATGGCCTCGTCGCCGAGATCGACCCGCGCGGTGGTCGCGGCCTCGCGATACAGATCGACGGCGAGGGGCTTGGGGACGCGAGCGGCCACCGCGAACAGCGCGCGCACCAGCGGGTCGGCGTGACCGGCGGCCCGCGCGGCGGTGCGGAGCCGCTCGATCGCGGCGGGCACGGCGGTGGGATCGGTCCCGGCGCGGACCCGGGCCGCGATGGCGTCGGCGTAGAGGTCGGCCGCGGCCTTGTGATCGCCGCCGGCCGCCGCGGCGTCGGCGAGCCGCTCCATCTCGGTGGGCCGCGCGGTCCGGCGTCGGCTCGGTGCGCCGAGCGTCGGCGGGTCGGACGACCGCGCCGGCGCGGCCGGGAGCGCGGCGAGGGCGGCCTCCATGCGGGCGGTGCCGGCGGCGTCGCCGAGGGCATCGCGGTAGAGCCCGAGCGCGTCGGTGAGCCGGGCCCGGGCCTCGTGGGCCGGCACCGAGCCGGCGCCGCGCTCGAGGGCGGCGGCCAGGTCGGACTTGCGGCGGCGCTCCTGGTGGAGCGCGAAGAGCAGCATCGCGCCCTCGTCGGACAGCCGGCCCGCGGCCTCGACCTCCTCGAGGGTCGCGATGGCGCGAACCTCGTTGCCGCGGCGCTGCCAGGCGGTGGCGAGGGCGAGGACGTCGGCGACGCTGCGGCGCTCCGGCACGATCGCGGTGAGCGCGGCGGCGGCGTCGCCGTGATCGTCGGCGGACGAGGCCTCGGCGGCGAGCAGGCGCAGCGTGGCGTCGCGGCGCGCCGACGGGCCGTGGGCCTCGGCGGCCTCGCGCATGGTGGCCCGGGCCCGCACGAGATCGCCGATGCGATCGTAAAAGACGTCGGCCAGCTCGAGGAGGACCTCGGCGCGACGGTGCCCGTGGAGCGGCGGATCGACGTGGGCGCTGGCCAGCGCGATGAGCGCGGCGGCGCACTGGTCCCAGGCGCCCAGCTCGGCGTTGACGTCGGCGAGATCGCGGAGCGCGCGCGGATCGCCGGTGGCCGCCGGTGCTTGCAGGAGCTCGCGGGCCTCGTCGAGGTGCCCGGCGGCGCGGGCGCGCTCGGCGGCGTCGTGGCGGGGCGCCGCGCTCCGCGCCAGCGGTGCTTGTGGCGAGCGCAACCGCTCGGCGGCGGCGACCAGCGCGGGACCGCCGACCGAGACGCCGAGCGACTCGAGGATCGCGATCGTGCGATCGCGCCAGGTGGCGGCAAAGCCGCCGTCGGCATCGGAGGAGATGAGCTCCGACAGCTCGAGGGCGGCGGCGGCGCGATCGCGGGCGCTGTCGCCGTCGTCGCCGCCCGAGGTCGCGACCGCGGCGAGGGCATCGGCCAGCTCGGCGCGCTGGCCGCGCGCGCGCGCGACCTCGGCCAGGGCGTGGAGCGCGGGGCGATAGCCGGGATCGATCTCGAGCGCGCGGCCCAGGGTGACGCGGGCGACCTCGGCGCGGTCGAGCTGGATGTGGATCGCGGCCAGGCGGCACAGCAGCGCCTTCTGGCGCGACGGCTGGCGCGCTGACGCAGCGATCTTGCGGCCGATGATCGTGGCGACGCGATCGAGATCGCCGAGATCGCGCTCGAGCAGCTCGAGCGCGTCGAGGGCGGGGAGGTGATCGTCGACGAGGCGGAGCGCGGCGTCGAGGCAGCGCACGGCGTCGGCGGCGTGGCCGGGTCGGCGGCGGAACAGCTCGCCGGCGCGGTGGAGCGCGTCGGCGCGGGCGGTCGCGGTGACGGTGGAATCGGCGGCTTCGGCGTAGGACTCGAGAGCGGTGGCGGCGAGCGTGATGGCGCCGCGGCGCTCGTGCAGATCGGCGAGGAGGCGGAAGGCGTGGCCGGCAGCGTCGCCGGCGAGGCGCGGTGCGGCGGTGGTCAGGAGCGCGATGGCGCTGGTGGCGTCGCCGCTCCGCTCGAGGGCCTGCGCGAGGCGGAGCTCGAAGCTGGCGCGCTCGTCGTCGGGGAAGGGAGGCGCGGCGGGATCGGTGGGCGCGGCGGGATCGGTGGGCGCGGCGGGATCGGTGGGCGCGAGGAGGGCGTGGTAGGCGCGGATGACCTCGGGGAAGGCGCGCTGGCGCCAGGCAGCTTCGCCGAGCGCGCGATGGGCGCGCAGGACGAGATCGCGGTGCGCGGCGGTAGGAGGCAGGACGGTGCTGGAGGCGGGGGGCGTGGCCGTGGCCGTGGCCGTGTCCGTGTCCGTGTCGGTGGCCGTGGACGTGTCCGTGGCCGTGACGGTGGCCGTGTCCGTGACGGTGGCCGTGGCCGTGGCCGTGGCCGACGCGGGGGTGTCGACGAGGAGGGCGACCGCGGCGAGGGCGAGCGTGAGGGCGCGGGCGGGGCCGTCGGCGGCGAGCTGGGCCTCGGCGGCGTCGATGGCGGTCTCGGGGTCGAGGTGCGCACCCTGGGCCGCGGTCAGCGCGTCGAGCGCGCTCGCGAGCGAGCGCGCGTCGCCGCGCTGGCGCTCGATCGCGACCGCGATGGCCAGGGCGTCGAGGGCGCCTGGCGTGCCGGGGACCAGGGCCGCGGCGGCCGCCGCATCGGCGGCGGCCGCCGCCAGGTCGGCGCCCTCTTCGGCGAGCGCGCGTCGCGCGCGCTCGCCGAGCAGGGCGGCCCGCTCGGTCGGGCTCGGCGAGACCGCCAGGAGCGCGTCGATCCAGCGCCGACCGTCGGCCCGCGTGCTGCTGCTCCACAGCAGCGCGCGGGCTGCGCTCCGGACCACGGCTGGGGCGACCCCGTCGGCCAGCGCGACCGCGCGCTCGAGCTCCGCTCGACGCGCGGTCGGCGGGACTCGCTCGGCGCGATCGAGCGTGAGCTCGGCGGCGCGGGCGCGGGCGCCCGCACCGCCGGCGTCGACCAGGGCTTGTACCGCGCGGCCGAGCAGGTTGGCGGCGGTCTCGGGCGCGTCGACGCCGCGCACCGCGGCGAGGCGCGCCAGCGCCTCGGCGGCGATCGCCGCCGGGCCGCTGGCGGCCCGCGCCAGCGCGGCCTCGCCGTCGGCGCGATCGCCGACGGCGAGCAGGCTCTCGCCGAGCGCCAAGGCGGCTGCGGCGTCGTCGGGCTGCGCGGCCAGCAGCACGCCCAGCCGCGCGATCGCGGCGCGATGATCGCCGGCGCGCGCGGCGGCAGCGGCGGCCGGCGCCAGCACCGCGGTGCTGCGCGGCGCGATCGCCAGCGCCTCTTCCCACGCCACGCTCGCGGCCCGCGCCGCGCGCGACGGGGCGCGCGCACCGCCGCTGGCCCCATCGTCGCTCGCGTCCCGCGTGCCCGCGCGCTCACTCGCGGCATCGTCGCTCGCGCCGCGCTGGTCCGCGCCGCCATTTCCATCGGCGCCGCCCTCCGCGCCGCCCTCCGCGCCGCCCTCCGCGCCGCCGCCGCGCGCGCCGGCATCGCCATTTCCTGCGTCCGCGTCCGCCGCGTCCGCCGCGTCCGCCGCGTCCGCCACGCGATCTGCCAGCCGCGCCCGCGCCACCGCCGCCTCGAGCTGGACGCCGATCTCGCCCGCCACCGCCGCGACCCGCATCGCCTCGCGATACGCCGCATCGGCAGCCGCGCCATCGCCGCGTCCTGCTGCCACCACCGCGGCCGCCAGGAAGCCGACCGCCGTCGGCGCCGCCGCCTGGGCCTGGGCGACCAGCGCGGTCGCCGCGGTCAGATCGCCGAGCTGATCGCAGGCGACCCGCCCGGCGCGCGCCCAGTCGGCGGCGGCGGCGACCGGGTCACCGCTGGCCACGCGCGTCGCGCGCGCCTCGAGCACCGCGACCAGATCGCGCCAGCGCGCCTCTTCGGCGTAGCGCTCGATCAGCGCGTCCTCGGCCTCGCGGTTGCCGCCGCGGTGCGCGAGCGCCCGCTGATAGAGCGCGGTCGCCGCCGGCGGATCGATCACGCGATAGAGTCGCGCCGCGGCCAGCGCCGCCAGCGCGCCACCGTCGCGATCGCCGTGGCGGCTGGCGATCTGCGCGACGGTGGCCAGGCGCGACGCCGCCTCGCGGGTGTCGCCCTCGGCGAGCGCGATGCTGGCCAGCGCGCCGTGGGCGGCGACGAACTCGGGCCAGCGCGCTAGCGCCTGGCGCGCCAGCTCGCGGCCGTCGACGAACCAGCCCGGGCGCGCCGACGCCACCGCCAGGATGCGCTCGAGGAGCGCGGGCTGATCGGGCCCGGCCGCGGCCAGGAGCGCCCGGTAGCCCCGCATCGCGTCGTCGAGCTGGCCCTGGCGCAGGAGCTCGTCGGCCGAGCCCATCGCGGCGTGGGCCAGGGCCCAGGCCTGACCCAGCACCGGCGGCGTCGCCTCGTCTCCGTCGCCGGTCAGCTCGATGACGACGGCGTCGGCGCTGACCACGATGCGGGCGATCCGGGCGTGATCGTACGCGGGCAGCCGCCAGCCCGCCGCCGGCAAGAGCTGCCACAGCACCGCGCTCGCCAGGTCCAGCTCGAGGTCGAGGAGCCCAGCGACCCGCACCGGCTCGGGTGAGCTGTCGCCGCTCATCGCCGCCCCGAGGAGCGCGCCGCCGATCAGGGCCTCGACGATCCGCTGCGCGATCAGCGGCCCCGGCGTCGGCAGGTGGCCGTGGACCCGCACCGCGCCGACCAGCGCGCGCACCGCCCGCCCGCGCGGCACCAGCGCGACCTGGAAGCTCACGTCGGCCGAGGCTAGCCCGTCGGCGACGTGAGCCGACGCCACCAGCACGCCCTCACCGACGCGCAGGCCGAGCTCGCCGATCCCGGCCCGGGCCAGCGCGTCGCGGCGTCCTGCGACCGCGCGATCGATCGCGGCCTGGTCGGCGCGGACCAAGAGCCGATCGAGGCGCGTGCGCCGGCGCTGCCAGCGCGCCAGCTCGACGCCGAATCCGACGCCGGCCGGCGTGGTCAAGGTCAGCCGCTCGACGACGAGCGGCCCGATGGCGACGTCGCCGTCCGCTCCGGCCGCCAGCTCGACGACACCGCGATCGGCATCGGGCACCAAGCGGAGCGGGAAAGTCACGCGACGGGGAGCCTACCGCACTTGTCCCGGCGCCGTCCTGACCGGCGGCGCCCCATCACCCCTCGAGCGCGACTACAGGCCCGACATGCTCTCGCAGGGCTGGTACACGATCTTCATGCGGCGGCCCTCGTCGTCGAGCGGCGTGATGAGGTTCGTGGCCGGCTTGATCTGGCCCTTGGCGGCCAGGGCGAAGCAGCGCGTGCGCAGCCAGTCGTTGAGATACTCGGCGCCCAGCTCGGTCGTCAGGTTGGTGATGTGGAGCGCGACGTTCTTGTCGAACTCCTTGGTGTCGGCGAGCTGCTTCGAGGTCACCTGAAGGACGGCGTAGCTCGACGCGGCGTCGACCGCGCCCATCTTGACCTCGTAGACCTGCTTGGCCAGCTCGCCGGTGGTGAGCTCGTCGAAGAGCGCGCGGGCGATCTCGGGCGAGTCGCCGACCGGCGTGCGGGTGCCGTAGCGCGAGAACGGGCCGAAGCTATCGACGACCGGCGTCGGCACCTCGCCGAGCTTGGGCAACACGTCGCCCGAGGGCACGATCGGCGCCGCAACCGGCGCAGCTGCGGTGGGCGCCGCTGCGATCGGCGCCGCCGCGGTGGGGGCCGCCGCCGCGCCGCCGTCGGCCTGCATCCACGCGGTCGGCAGGTCCTGAGAGTACGACCAGCGGGCGCCGGTCTTTTCGGCATCGCTGGCCGGCTTGAAGAGGTCGCGCAGGTTCTTCTTGTCGGCGGTCGCCTTGGCTAGCGCCTCGGCGGCGGCGCGGCGGGCCGCCTCGGCGCCCCACACCGCGCGCGCGACCTTTTCGGCCAGCTCGCGCTTGACCTGGGCCAGGGTCAGGTCGCCCTCGCGCTTGTCGACGACGGCCAGCAGGTAGAACCCGGCCTCGGTGTCGATCACCTCGGACACCTTGGCGTCGGCGGCGAGGGTCTTGATCGCCTGGTTGAGCGCGGGGTCGGGCAGGGTCGGGGTCGCGAGGTCGTACCAGCCCCAGTCGCCGCCCTTGGCGCGGAACCCGGGCTCGGCGTCGAGGGCGGTCGCCACGTCAGCGAGCTGCTTCTTGCCGGCGAGCACGTCGGCGCGCACGGCGACCAGCTTGGCGCGGGCCGGATCCGCGGCGGCGGTCGGGGCCGCGGCGTCGCCGATCGCCGCGGTCGCCGCCACGAACACGCGGCGGACCCGGACCTGCGACTTGCCTTTCCACAGCGCCTCCTGATAGGCGGCGGTCACCTCGGCGTCGTGGCCCGCGATGAAGCGGTCGAGATCGCCGTCGGTGAGGATGAGCGCGTTGCCGTAACGCGACGGCTCGTAGGTGAGCACGTCGAACATGACCTTGGTGTTCTCGTCGACGAAGCGGCTCAGCGCGTCCTCGCGCGAGGCGACCACCGAGCCCATGAGGATGCGCGCCATCGTCGACGCGAGCACCTCGCGGCGCTGCTGGCGCTTGAACATCGCCACGGTCACGCCGAGGCGCCCACGCAGCCAGTTCTTGAACATCTTGTAGTCGAACACGCCGTTGCCGTCGTCGTCGTAGAACGCGCCCTTGGCGTCGACGCGCTGACCGGCGTAGTGGACCTCGCCGTGGCTGATCGAGTAGTCGATCAGGTCGTCGGCGACGCGCAGGCCGCGGCGGTCGGCCTCCTGGGCCAGGATCTCGCGGCGGATGAGCGCCTCGAGCGCGAGCCCTTCGCGGATGGTGCTGCCCTCGACCGGGCGCGCCATGTTGTAGGCAAACCGGAAGCCGGCGTCGTCGACGGTCGTGTCGCCGACCACCAGCGCGGTCGATTTCCCCGAGGAGGTGCACCCCTGAGTCGACCCAACGGACTGCGGGCCGAAGCTGACCACGAACATCGCGATCAGGATCCCGAAGACCACCCAGATGAATAGTGACGCGCCTTGCTTGCGCATGTTCTCGAGCATTGACAGTCCCTTGGCGGAAGGCGGCGCATCCTACCAGGATCGTCAGAAACCGCACCCACCAACGCAACACTTCGCAGCTTGCATCGGGTTTTCCATGCGTGCTACTCGAACGCCGCGATCAGCAGCGCGACAAAGCGAATACTCGCCGCTTGTCCCGTGTTATCCCGCGTCGCAGGTAAACGATGCTCTTCGACTGGGTCTACGGCATGTTCTCGAACGATCTCGCGATCGACTTGGGCACAGCCACGACCCTCACCTTCGTCCGGGGCCGTGGCATCGTCGCCAACGAGCCGTCGGTGGTCGCGGTCCAGGCCAACTCGGTCGGACCCAAGAAGGTCCTCGCCGTCGGCAAAGAGGCGAAGGAGATGCTGGGCCGCACGCCCGGCAACATCATCGCGATCCGGCCCATGAAGGACGGCGTCATCGCCGACTTCGAGGTGACCGAGGCGATGTTGCGCTACTTCATCCAGAAGGCGCATCAGCGCCGCACCCTGGTGCGACCCCGCGTGATCGTGTGCGTGCCGTCGGGCATCACCGAGGTCGAGAAGCGCGCCGTCCGCGACTCGGCGCTCGCCGCCAGCGCCCGCGAGGTCTACCTGATCGAGGAGCCGATGGCGGCCGCGATCGGCGCCGGCCTGCCCATCACCGAGGCGTCGGGCAACATGATCGTCGACATTGGCGGCGGCACCACCGAGGTCGCCGTGATCGCGCTGGCCGGCATCGTGATCTGGAAGTCGATCCGCGTCGCCGGCGACAAGATGGACGAGGCGATCGTCCAGTACATCAAGCGCAAGTACAACCTCCTCATCGGCGAGCGCACCGCCGAGGTCATCAAGAAGGAGATCGGCTCGGCCTATCCCCTCGATGAGCCGCTCACCGTCGAGGTCAAGGGCCGCGATCTGGTGGCCGGCGTGCCCAAGACCCTCGTCGTCAACTCCGACGAGATCCGCGAGGCCCTACAGGAGCCGGTCAACTCGATCGTCGACGCGGTCCGCTCGGTCCTCGAGCGCACGCCGCCCGAGCTGTCGGCCGACATCGTCGACAAGGGCATCGTCTTGTCGGGCGGCTCGGCCCAGCTCAAGAACCTCGACGTGCTGCTGCGCGAGGAGACCGGCCTGCCGGTCATGGTCTGCGAGAACCCGCAGCTCGCGGTCGTGCTCGGCACCGGCCGCGTCCTCGACGAGCTGGCGCTGCTCCGCGAGATCGCGCTCAAGTAGGGACGGCGTGCGATGGCGATGACGCTGCGCCGGCGGCTGTTCGATTGGGGGCTCGCCGCCATCTTCCTGCTGGTGCCCGCGCTGGTCTTGCGGGCCAGCCTGCGTCAGCCCGGCGAGCTGGGCACGATCGATCAGGCGGTGCTGCGGGTGTCGGCGCCGCTGCAGTCGGGCGTCGCGTGGATCGTGCGCCGGGTCGGTTCGGTCTGGAACGGCTACGTCGCGCTGGTCGGCGTCGAGGACGAGAACCGCGAGCTGCGGGCCGAGAACGAGCGCCTGCGCCGGGAGCTGGCGACCATGGCGCGCAAGGCCTTCGACATCGAGGCTCTCGAGGACGTCGCGCTGTTGCGGCGCCAGACCCCGGCCGACACCATCGGCGCGCGGGTGATCTCGTGGTCGCTGTCGCCGGCGTTTCGCGTGGTGCGGCTCCGCATCGATCGCGGCACCGGCGAGGTCGAGGCCGGCATGCCGGTCATCACCTCGGCCGGGCTGGTCGGCAAGATCCTCAACGTCTACGGCAGCCACGCCGACGTGCTGCTGCTGACCGACACCCGCTCGTCGGTGGCGATCGTGGTGCCCCGCACCGGCGGGACCGGCCAGCTGGTCGGCGTCGGCGCCACCGATCGCTACGCCTGCAAGATCGAGTGGCTCGATCGCGCCAGCACGCCGGATGTCGACGCCACCATCAAGGTCGGTGACGAGCTGTACACCAGCGGGCAGGGCGGCGCGTTCCCGGCCGGCATCCTGGTGGGACGGGTGTCGTCGGTGTCGACCAAGGACTACTCGATGTTCCAGGAGGTCGAGGTCATCCCGTCGGTGTCGTTCTCGAAGCTGCGCGCCGTGCTGGTGCTGCTGGCGCCGCCGCCGCCGCCCGACCCGACCGCCAAGAAGGACAAGCGCAGCGAGCCGGCCTTCGGCGTGCGGCCGCTCTGATCAGTCGTACGCGTAGCGGACGTGGCCCTCGACGGTGCCTTCGGTGGCCATCTGCTCGACGGTCCCGGTGAGCGTGCCGGTCAGGGTGAGGTCGGTGGTGCGGAAGCGCGCCACGTCGAGCGCGAGGGTCATGCGCAGCGGCGACTCGGCCCGGCCTTGGGCATCGTCGCGGGTCAGGGTCAGGTCGATCTGGAAGGTGGCGATGCCGGCGGTGAGGCCGACCATGCGCGCGGTGCCGGCGACCGGCGTCATCATCGGGTTGCGGCCGAAGCTGGCCTGCAGCTCGGCCTCGGTGAGCGTGACCGGCCGGTCGATGGGCCAGGCGTGGGCGAGGAGCAGGCTGGAGATCGCGGGCAGCTTGCCGATCGAGCGGCCGACGTCGGCGGCGAGCGCGGCCTGCTCGGCGGGCGTGACCGGCGCGCCGTCGTCGCGGGTCGCGGTGAGCCTGTCACCGTCGGCCTCGACCCGGTAGCGGTGACCCTCGAGCGGGCCGGGCTTGATCTGCTCGACGCCATCGCGGGTCTGGAGGTCGCGATGCTGGTCGTAGCGCACGTCGACGCCGGTCACCGCGCCGTCGGGACGCACCGCGAGCACCTCGACGCGGCTGGTGCGGAGGCGGGTGGTGTTCAGCGCGACGACCCCGCCGGGATCGCTGGTGACGTGCATGCGTGACTCGAGCCGGTCGGTGACGACGACCGCGCTGCCGACCTGCGGGACCACCATCGTGAGCTGGAGCGGGCCCGGCGGGGCCGGCGTGGACTTGCACGCGGCCAGCAACAGCGCGAGCGCGAGCGTCGTGCGGGTCGTCATCGCCGCCAGCATACGCTGGCGTGCAGCCACGCCGCACGCCGGGGAGGAAGTCGGTGACCGCTACGGCGGAGGCGGAGGCCGACGCGGTGGCGCCGGCGCTGGCCGCGCCGGGTCGCGGGCCGGAGGTCACCGCAGCGCGCGCGCACCGTGACCGAGCGGCGTAGCGGCCTCGGCGCTGCGACAACGCGTCGAGCGGGCCTGCAAGCCGCGCTGAGCGCACCGGGCACGTCGCGCCCCGAAAAGCCGTGCCGGTCTGGGGACCTCGTGTTAGGACCGGCCCCGCCCCGGTCGACCATGCGCAGCGCGACCATCGTCCTCATCGCCTATGGCCTCATGTTGGTCTGCGCCGTGGCGTGGCGGTCGCTGCCGCTGCCGATCATCGGCGACACGCCGCCCGATCTGGCCGCGCTGACTGCCGCGTACCTCGGCCTCACCGCTCGGCGCGGGCTGGCCGGCGCGGTCGGGGCCGCGGTGCTCACCGGCTACCTGGCCGATCTGCTGTCGGGCTCGCCCCACGGGCTGCTCGCGCTCACCTGCGGGCTGGTGTGCCTGGCCGCGGTCGGCGTGCAGCGCCGCATCCTGGTGCGCGGCTGGGCGCTCACGGTCGGCTTCGCGGTCGCGACCTCGCTGCTCGCGTTCATCCTCGGCCTGCTCATCCGCGCGATCAGCGCGCCGCTGGCCGGTGGCGCGACCGAGCTGTGGGGGGCGCTGCGGACCGTGCTCGTCACCGGCGTCGGCGGGCTGTTCGTCTTGCGGCTCTACCGTCGCGTCGACGCCGCGTTCGCGCGCACCCATCGCGAGCGCGACCACGCGCTCGAGGGCCTGGCCCCGTGAGGCCGCGATGCTGATGCAAGGCGGCAGCGCCGCCGGCAACGCGCTGCCCGAGCTGACCCGGCGCTTGCGTTGGGTGCTGCTCATCATGCTCGTCGCGTTCAGCATGCTGGTCGGCCGGCTGTGGCAGCTCCAGGTCATGCGCGGCGATCGCTACCGCGAGCGCACGGTGTCAAACGTGGTCCACGAGCGCTACCTGCCGTCGATCCGCGGCCGCATCCTCGACCGCAACGGCAAGCCGCTCGCCGACAACCGCCCCGCCTTCAACCTGTACGCGCCGCCGGGCGCGGTGAAGCCCGCGCTGCGCGACACCATCAAGCGGCTGCTCGGCCTGTCCGACGACGAGCTCGACAAGCTCGACGCCCGGGTCGCCGCCGCCAAGAAGCGCGGCCTCAAAGAGCCGGTCCTGCTCCTCGAGGATCTATCCAAGGATCGCAGCGCGCGCATCGATCAGGAGCGGTTCCGGCTGCCCGACCTCGAGGTCCGCACCGAGCCCTACCGCTACTACCCGCAGGGCGATCTGGCCGCGCACCTCATCGGCTACATGACGCAGATGACCGCGGACGAGGCCGCGCAGCTGGGCGGACAGGGTTACGCGTCCGACGAGCTCATCGGCCGCTACGGCCTCGAGACGATGTGGGAGAACTACCTGCGCGGCAAGAAAGGCAAGGAGCGCTTCGCCGTCGACGCTCGGGGCCACCGCCTCGACGAGGCCACCGCGGCTGGGCTCATCGCCGGCGATCGCATCACCGAGCCGGTCGCCGGTCACAGCCTGGTGCTCACCTTGGACGCCGACCTGCAGAAGATCGCCGAGCGCGCGGTCGCGCCCTACCCGGCCTCGGCCGTCGTCGTGGTCGAGGTCGGCACCGGCAAGATCCTCGCGATCGTGTCCAAGCCGTCCTTCGATCCCAACATCATGACCGGCCACCTGACCAAGGCCGAGGCCAAGTTCCTCGAGGACGATCCCCGTAAGCCCTTCATCGACAAGGCGGTGCGCGTGCCGTATCCGCCCGGCTCGACGTACAAGTTCGTCACCACCATCGCCGCCCTCGAGGACGGCCTGGGCCGCGAGGACGAGCCCTTGGTGTGCGACGGTCACTACGAGGTCTCGGGCGACACCTTCGACTGCACCGCCGCCCACGGCAAGCTGCAGCTGGTCGAGGCCATCCAGCACTCGTGCAACGTCTACTTCTGGAAGCTGGCCGAGCGGGTCGGCATCGACCGCATCGCCGAGGTCGCCAATCAGTACGGCTTCGGCACGCGGACCGGGCTCGGCCTCAACGGCGACGCGCCGGGCCGGGCCCCGACCCGGGCTTGGTACGAGCAGCGCATGCGCTTCATGATCGGCTACACGATCAACAGCGCGACCGGCCAGGGCGACGTCGAGGTCACCGTGCTCCAGCTGGCCATGGCCTACGCCGCGTTGGTCAACGGCGGCACGCTGTTCGTGCCCCAGGTCGTCGATCGTCGGGTCCGCGCCGACGGTGAGACGGTGTGGACCTACCAGCCGCAGGTGAAAAACCAGATCCACACGCCGCCCGAGATTCTCGACATCTGGGCGCGCGGCATGTGGAAGGTCTCCAACGAAGCGGGCGGCACCGGCTTCCCGTACTCCCACAGCGACATCATCGCGATCGCCGGCAAGAGCGGCACCGCGCAGGTCCAGGCCAAGCGGGCCAAGAAGGCCGCGACCCGGATCCGCGGCTGGTCGCCGGGCGGCGATCACGCCTGGTTCGCCGCTGTCGCGCCCGCCGATCATCCCGAGGTCGCGATCGTCGTGCTCATCGAGCACGGCGGCGGCGGCGGCAAGGTCGCCGGCCCGGTCGCCAAGGCGATTCTCGAGGGCTGGGCCACCAAGATCCGCGACCGCGAGCCGGTGGTCGTGCCGATGGTCGGTGGTCCCATCTTCGGCCGCTTCGACAAGCTCTACAGCCAGTCGCTGCCGACCTCGCCGGCCGCCGCGGTGGGCGCGCCGTGATCGGTCGGAACCTCGGGCTCGCGCTACCCGGCCCGCAGATCGGCATGTCGCGCTGGCGCCGCTTCCGGGCCGCGGTCGACTGGCCGCTCATCGCCTGCGTCATCATCATCTCGGCGCTCGGGCTGCTCAACCTTTACAGCGCCGTCCACGGCACCCGCCACGCCAGCAAGTTCGACCAACAGCTGCGCTGGATGTTCGTGGGCAGCATCGCCTTCGTGGTCGCCACCGCGATCGACTACCGCGCGCTCCTGCGGGTGGCCTGGATCGGCTTTGGCATCGCGCTGGTCGCGCTGTGCGTGGTCGACCTGGTCGGCCACAACGCCAAGGGCAGCGAGCGCTGGATCAGCATCGGCACCCTCGGCGGCCAGCCCTCGGAGCTGGCCAAGCTCGCGGTGATCTTGGTGCTGGCGCGCCTGGTCCAGGAGGGCGGCGGCACCAAGCCCGCGTGGACGACGCTCTTACCCAAGGTCTTCGTGCTGTGCATCCCGGTGGTGCTCATCGCGATCCAGCCCGACCTTGGCACCGCCACGCTGATGACGCTGATCATGCTGTCGATCGGCTTCCTGGCGCTGCGCGATCTGTGGCCGATGGTCTACACCCTGTTCGGAATGATTTTGGCAGTACCGATCCTTTGGGAGTCGATGCACGACTACCAGAAGAAGCGGGTGCTGGCCTTTCTCGAGCCGTCAGCCGACGCCACCGGCTCGGGCTGGCACACCCTGCAGTCGATCTTCGCGGTCGGCTCGGGGAAGCTCATCGGCAAGGGGTTCATGGAGGGCACCCAGAACCAGTTCGACTTCTTGCCCGAGCACTGGACCGACTTCCCGTTCTCGGTGTGGGCCGAGGAGTGGGGCTTCGTCGGCGCGGTCGTGATGCTCGCGATCTTCGCGTTCCTGATCGTGTGGCTGCTCAACATCGCCATGCGCGCGCGCGACGCGGCCGGCGCGGTGGTGTGCGTCGGCGTCGCCGCGATGACCTTCTGGCACGTCGTCGTCAACGTCGCGATGGTGCTCGGCATGGCGCCGGTCGTCGGGGTGACCTTGCCCTTCGTCAGCTACGGCGGCAGCTCGCTGCTCACGTTCTTCATCGCCATGGGCTTGTGCGCGAGCGTGTCGCTGCGCCGCCACGGCTACTGACGAGCCGCTACCGACGAGCCGCTACGGGCAGCCCAGCGAGGTCATGCCCTGGCGGATCGTGTCCGCGGCCTGCTGGCAGGCGGTCTCGCTGGTGGCGAAGGAGCTGGCCGGCAGCCCCGACCACGCGGTCTTCATCTGCGCAGCCGCCTTGCTGATCGCCGAGCGCGCGTCGGGTGGGAGCTTTGCGCACGCCGCGTACTGGTCGAGGATCGCGATGTAGGCCACACAGGCCGGCGGCAGGCTGCCGGGCGCGGCCCACGGATCGGGCGGCGGCGTGCGGCGGGTCGCGCCCCGGATCACCAGCCGCTGGAGCTTGCGCTCGAGGCTGCGCCGATCCGCGCCCGGCAGCGAGCTCAGGCACCCGCGGGCACCGTCGAGGCTGCTGGCCGCCAGCGCGCAGCTGGTGACCTCTTTGGGCCAGGCCTGGGCGACGCATTGCTCGACCACCAGCGCGCTGGCTTCCTGGGCGAGATCGGCGGGCACGCCAGCGTCGTCGACCATCACTTGCACGCGGGCGCCCAGCGGCAGGCAGCGCCGCTTCACCCCGTCGAGCTCGGGCAGCAGCGCGCGCGGACAATCGGCGAGCGCGTCGTCGGTGCCGGCGCTGGTCAGGCACGCGCCCTCGCGCGCCGTGAGCTTGGCGGCGTGGCACTGCGCGCGCAGCTCGGCCAGCATCGGTCGACGCTGCTCGTCGGTCGCGTAGTTGCCGAGCTTCACCGCGGCCAGGCGGGTCGCCACCGCGCCGCAGTCCGCGCTGGGCGGCCGCACGCACACCGCCGACCAGCACTCGAGGCCGACCTCGCAGCTGCCGTCGGCGCGGCACGCCGCCCGCTCGACGCCGGTGGGCGATGGCTCGCTGCCACCGCACGCCACCGCGACCACGAGGACGATCGCGGCGCGCATCAGTCGGGCGGCAGCGGGTCGTTTTCGTCGCGCAGGAGGCGGACCCGCACCCGCTCGTGCTGACGCGCCTTGTATGCCTCGTGGCTACAAGCGCCGCTGTCGTTGCGCAGCGCCGAGGCCTTGTCGGCGACCTGGAACTCGGTGAGCACGAACACCACGTGGCTGTCCTCGGGCCCCAGCTCGGTGCCCGGGACCAAGCGATCGAGGCGCAGCGGCAGGTCGGCGATGAAGTTGATGATGCGGTACTCGGGGCCAGAGAACTCGTTGGCGGCCGCGATGCGACGGCCGTTGCCCTCTTGCGGCTGCATGCCGGGCGCCATCGACATGAGGTACGGGTCGCTGGCCAGCATCCCGGTGAGATCGACCAGCTGGTTCACCGACTCGCCGGGCACGATGTAATTGAACGGGATGAGCTGGCGGGTGAGCGTGGCCAGCGTCGGCACCAGGTCGGCCTCGGTCGGCACGATCAGGCGGAAGCGCAGCTTGTCGTAGATGCTGGCGGCCAGCGTCGAGCGCTTGGCGAGCAGCTTGGTGATCTGCGAGTCGCGCGGCTTGCGGCTCCACTCGAACTCGGCGATCGCACAGCCGCCAGCGCGCAGCTCCTCGACGACGCGCACGACCTTGCGCTCGACCTCGCGGAAAATCTGGTCGTCGGAGACCGCGAGCCGGAGCAACGCCTGGCGTCCGGCCAGGTGATAGCAGATGTGCATCACCTTCAAGACGACGCAGGCCGCGCGCTGGTGTGGGCCGCTGCGCGACGCGATGAGGAACAGGTCGCGGGCCGCGACCTCGTCGCAGATCTCGTCGGGCAGCGGCAGCTGGAACACCCGGGTCAGGTAGTCGACCGCGTCGCTGCGCACCGCCTCGAGCAGGTCGAGCTCGTGCTCGACGGCGGGATCGAGCTCGCACAGGCGCAAGAACCGATCGACCGCGGCGTGGTCGGGGAAGTTCAGCCGGTGCCAGTCGACGACCGAGTCGCCTCGCAGCAGGAGGCGCACCGTCTCGAGATCGGTGAGATCGAGACCCTCCAGCGTCGGAGCACGGGCGCGCGAGCTGGTCACGCGCCGAGCATAACCCGGATCTACAGGTGCTTTTTGATCTCGGCTTCGATCTTGGTGCGGGGCAGGGCGCCGCTGAACGACCACACGACCTTGCCGCCCTTGAACAGGAACAGCGCCGGGATCGACGTGACCCGGAGCTGCTGCGCGATGATCTGCTCGCGGTCGACGTCGACCTTGCCGACCTGGAGCTTGCCCTTGTAGTCGTCGGCGAGGGCGTCGACGATCGGCGCGATCTGCTTGCAGGGACCGCACCACACGGCCCAGAAGTCCACCAGCGTCGGCAGCTCGGACTGCAGGACCTCGGTGGGGAAGTTCAAATCGGTGAAGACTTTGACCTGATCGCTCGCCATGGTTGTCACGCCTTTTCAGAAACCAGCGGCTGATCTAACCCCCTCTGCGCGGGACCGCAAGGCAGGTTTGCGACACCCACCCGATCGGCCTATGCTCGCAGACCGTGGCGCGCCTCTTCATCTCGAATCCCCGGCTCGAGGCCTGGTCGGCCGAGGGCAAGCTCGCGCTGCAAGGCGACCAGCTCATGCTCCCCGAGCTGTCGCGCGCGTTCCGGGTTCGGCCCGCGGTGTACTTCGTCGCGATCGCCGGCGGCGCCAACGATCCCCACGATCTCCTCGGCACCGTGAAGGACGAGGCTGAGCTCGCCGAGATGGGCGCTGACCACATGATGAACAGCGTCATCTACGTCGACACCGCCTACGAGGTGGTGAGCGGCTTCCTCGGCGTTCCCGAGCCGTAGGCCTCTTGCCGGCCGAACGACTCCTCACGGTCGCACCCTCGCCGGCCTTCTGGGCGGCGGGCGCGCTCTACGTAGTCGCGTCGGTCGGACTCCTCGCCGGGTTCCTGCGCGGCCGTCCCCAGTGGAGCCAGCGCGCGCGCTGGTTCGCGGTCGCGGCGTTCGCGGCCCACGGCCTCGACATCGGCTGGCGCGGCGTCGAGGGCGTCCATCCCGCAGCCTCGGTGCGCGAGGCCCTCGGGCTGATCGCGTGGATCATCGCCGGCGGCTACCTCGCCGCGTCGGTGAAGAACCGCCTCGATCTCGCGGGCGCGGTGCTCACGCCGATCGTCGCGGTCGTGCTCGGCGCGGCGCGGTTGTCGCCGGCGGGCCAGCCCCAGGCCGATCTCACCTTGCTCGGCCGCATCCACATCTCGCTCGCCACCATCGGCGTGGCGGTCTTCGGGCTGGCCAGCGCGATGGCGGCGATCTACCTGCTCGCCGAGCGCAACCTCAAGCGCAAGCGCTTCGACGCGCTGTCGTTCAAGGCCCCCGGGGCGTCGCTCGAGGCCCTCGACGCGATGTCGCAGCGGCTGGTGTGGGCCGGGTTCCCGCTGTTCACCGTGGCGATGATCCTCGGCATGATCTGGGTCGATCAGCGGGGCAGCTCGATGCTGCGGCCCGAGTACACCGCGGCGATCGTCACCTGGATCACCTACGCGGTGCTGCTGGCGGCCCGCGCTGGGCTGGGCTGGCGGGGCCGGCGCGCGGCCTGGCTCTCGGTCGCCGGCTTCGTCGCGGCGCTCACCGTGCTGGCGATCTACGTCATGCGGCGCTGGGTCGGCGCGTGACCGCCGAGCTGTTCGTGGTCGGGCTGTCGTGGCGGACCGCGCCGGTCGCGATCCGCGAGCACCTGGCCTTCGCCGACGACGAGTTGGTGCCGGTGCTGGCCGATCTGCGCCGGGCCGGCGGCGTCGCCGAGGCGATGCTGGTGTCGACCTGCAATCGGGTCGAGGTCTACGGCGCGGCCGCGCCCGGCGAGGCTGCCTACGCGGTGACCGAGGTCCGGCGAGCCCTGGTGGCGCGGCGCGCGCCGGTGCCGTCGGCGGTGACCGCGGCGCTCTACGATCACGCCGGTCCCGACGCGATCCGTCACGTCTTTCGCGTCGCCGCGGCCCTCGATTCGCTGGTCTTGGGCGAGGCCCAGATCCTCGGCCAGCTCAAAGAAGCCCACGCCCGGGCCGCGGCGGCCGGCACGTCGGGGCCGATCCTGACCCGCGCCCTCGAGCGAGCCTGGGGCGCCGCCAAGCGGGTCCGCACCGAGACCGCGATCGCCCGGGGCGCGGCCAACGTGTCGTCGGTCGCCGTCGAGCTGGCGGCCCGCGTCTTTGGCGATCTGCGCGGCAAGCGCGTGCTGGTGGTCGGGGCCGGCAAGATGTCGACCCTGGCGGCGCGCCACCTGCACACCGCCGGCGTGGCCGAACTGGTGGTCACCAACCGCTCGCCGCAGCGGGCCGAGGCGCTGGCCGCCGAGCTGGGCGCGGTCGCCCGACCCTGGGCCGAGCTCGACGGGCTTTTGAGTTCGGCAGATGTCGTGGTCAGCTCGACCGGCGCCCGCGAGCCCATCCTCACCGCGGCCCGGATGAAGCAGGTCGCCCGAGCCCGGCGCTGGCGGCCGATGGTGATCGTCGACATCGCGGTGCCGCGCGACGCCGAGCCTGCGATCGGCAAGCTCGACGGCGTGTACCTGTTCGACATCGACGACCTCGAGCGCGTCGTCGCCGCCAACCTCGAGGAGCGCGGCAAGGCCGCCGAGGCCGCCGGCCGCATCGTCGCGGTCGAGGTCGGGCAGTTCGAGCAGTGGCTGCGCGTCCAAAAGGTGGTGCCCACCATCCTCGCCCTGCGCGATCACTTCTCGCGAATCGCCGAGGTCGAGGCCGACAAGCTGGTGAGCGCGCTCGGCAAGAAGGGGCTCAGCGGCGCCGACCGCGACGCCGCGGTCCGTCGCTCGCTCGAGCTGGTGGTCGCCAAGCTCCTCCATCACCCGCAGATGGCGCTCAAGGGCGACGCCGCCGACGCCCTGGCCTCGGCGATCCGCCAGCTCTTCCCGCTCCAGACCGTCGAGGATCGCCCCAGCGACGCCGACGATCTCCTGGCCCGCCGCCGCTCGGGCTGAGGTTCGAGCGCGCCAGCGCGGCCTGCAGCGGACCGCCGGTTCGTGGCATCGTGCGCCGATGCCTTCATTGTTCGCCCGGCATCCGGGGTTCGGGAGGCTGTGGGCGGCCGGCGCGGTTTCGCTGTGCGGCGACTGGCTGAGCTTCGTGGCGGTCAGCGTGCTGGCGCTGACCACCGGCGGCGGGGCCTACGCGCTCGCGCTGGTGTTCGCGGCCCACGCGGTGCCGGGCGCGGTGCTGGCGCCGGTCGCGGGCGCGCTCGTCGATCGCCTCGATCGCCGCAAGGTGCTCATCGGCGTCGACGCGCTGGCGACGATCGTCACCGCGGGGATGGCGATCGCGGCCGCCGCGCGCTGGTTCGTCGTCGTGCAGCTCCTGCTGCTGGTGCGCAGCGCGATCACCTCGGCGGTGCCGCCGGCCGAGTCGGCGGCGGTGCGGCGCCTGGTCGGCCCCGACGATCTGGTCGCGGCCAACGCGATCCTCGCCGCGACCTGGAGCGTGGCCTACATCGCCGGCATGGCGCTGGGCGGCGCCGCGGCCCTGCTCGGGCCGACGCTGGCGCTGGCCCTCGACGCCGGGTCGTTCGCGGTCGCCACGCTCATCCACGCGACCTTGCCGCCGTTGCCGGTCGATCGCGAGCCGAGTCGCCTGATCGACGTGGTGCGAGCGACGCCGCGCGACACCATGATCGCGCTGCGGGTCGCGGCCGCCAACCGGCCGCTGCTGGTCGCGGTGCTGGCCAAGACTCCGCTCGCCCTGGCCGCCGGCGCGGCGTGGATCGCGCTCAACCTGATCGGGGTCGAGGCGCGGCCCTTCGGCGCGGCGGCGCTGTCGTTCGGCATTCTACAGGCGCTCCGGGGCGCCGGCACCGGTATCGGGCCGATCGCGGCGACCGTGCTGGCGCGGCGCGGCATGGGCGCGGCGACCCTGCAGAACGCGGCGCGCGCGCTGATGCTGGGCGCGGTGCTGTGGCTGGCGGTCGCGCGCGATCCGTGGACCCTGACCGCGGTGACGCTGATCTGGGGCATCGGCATCGGCACCAACTGGGTCATGGCCCACACCGAGCTGCAGCGCCACGCGACCGATCTGGTGATCGGCCGGCTGGCCGCCTTCGATGAGCTCCTGGCGACGCTCGGCATGACGATCGGCGCGTTCGTGGGCGCGGCGGCGGCGAGCGCGAGCGGGGCCGGCGCGGCGGCGCTGTCGGGAGTGGTCTTGGGGCTGCTCGGGCTGGGCCTGGCGGCGGCCGTGGTGACCCGGGCTTCGCCGCATCCGTAGCCGTAACCGTAGCCGTAGCCGTAACCGTAGCCGTAGCCGTAGCCGTAACCGTAGCCGTAACCGTGACCGTAACCGTAACCGTAACCGTAACCGTGACCGTGACCGTAACCGTGAACCGTAACCGTAACCGTGACCGTAACCGTAACCGTAACCGTAACCGTGACCGTGACCGTAACCGTAACCGTGATCCGGGGGGCTTCCGTCGGCGACGGCGCTCTGGCATAGATCACCGATGCGCGCCGTGCTTGTCGGAGTTGCGTTCGCGGCCCTTGCGACCACCGCGCGGGCGGACGAGCCGACGCCGTCGGTTCATGAGGCCGAGCTGCGGGCCCATGCCGGTGAGGCGCCGGCGGTGCGGGTGCCGTTGTCGGCCGACGAGCTGGCCGGGCTGGCTCGAGCCCGCGACGAGCGCGCGGTGGGGCCCAGCCGCGTCGTCTATGGCTACTACCCGTACTGGGTCTCGAACCTGGCGCGCATCCGCTGGACCTCGCTGACTCACCTGGCGTGGTTCGCGATCGAGGTCGACGCGACCGGCGCGGTCACCAGCGCGCACGGCTGGCCCGACGAGCCGACCGTGACCGCGGCCCACGCCGCGGGCGTGAAGGTCGATCTCGCGTTCACGTTGTTCTCGGGCAGCGGCATCCTCGCGCTGACCCGCGATCCCGCGCGCCGCGCCGCCACGATCACGATGATGATCGACCGCATGGAGGCCGGCGGCGCCGACGGCATCTCGGTCGACTTCGAGGGCCTCATCGACGGCACCCGCGACCACTTCACGACGTTCATCGAGGAGCTGCGCGCCGGCCTGGACGCCCGCGGCCACGGCGCGGCCGAGATCTCCATCGCCGGGCCGGCCGTCAACTGGGCGGGCGCCGATGGCATCCCCGAGTTCGACCTGCCGGCGCTGCTCGACGCCGCCGACTACGTGTTCGTGATGGGCTACGGCTACTTCTGGAGCGGCTCGTCGATCGCCGGGCCGACCGGCATCCTCGACATCGACGCGCAGTGGCGCCAGGCCACGTCGTGGTCGATGGAGCGCACGCTGGCCGGCTACGCCAGCGAGGTCGGGACCGCCAAGCGCGGGCAGCTCATCCACGGCGTGCCGTACTACGGCGGCGAGTGGATCACCGCGACCGACGGCGCCGCGTCGCACACCACCAGCTACGTCGCGTCGCGGCCCTACAACGCCAGCGTCGACGACCTGGCGGCGGGCCGGACCCGGCGCTGGGACGCCGCGACCTCGTCGCCCTGGTACACCTGGCAGGCCGGCGGCGCGTGGCACCAGGTCTGGTACGACGACGCCGAGAGCTTGCGGGCCAAGTACCGCATGATCCTCGACGAGGATCTCGGCGGGGTCGGCATCTGGGCGCTCAACTACGACGCGCCTCACACCGAGCTGTGGGATCTGCTCGACGCCACCTTCGCGGCCGAGCCGGGGGCGCCCGTCGGCAGCCGCGGCGCGCCGCTCGCGATCACCACCTTGCCGTTCCACGACGAGCGCACCACCATCGATGCACCCGGTCGCTGGTTCAATCGCTACGCCTGCGCGCCCACGTTGGCCGAGGACGGCCGCGAGTGGGTGTACCGCGTCGACCTGTGCCAGCCCGGACGCCTCGAGGCGTCGCTCGTCGACGACGCCGCCACCGACGTCGACCTGCACCTGCTGTCGGCCCTCGACGAGAGCGCCTGCATCGCGCGCGACGACGACACCCTCGGCGTCGAGCTGGCCGCCGGCACCTACTACCTCGTCGTCGACAGCTTCGTGTCCAATCAGGTGACGAGCGAGGGCCCGTTCACGCTCGACGTCGCGTTCACGCCGACCCCGGGCAGCCGGTGCCCGCTGCCGCCCGACCCGGTGGTGGCGGGCGACGACAGCGGCGGTTGTTGCGGGAGCGCGCCCGATCCGAGCGCGAGCCTGGTCCCGGTGCTGCTGGTGCTCATGGGCGCGGCCCTGCGATTCCGTCGGCGGAGCCGTGCCGTCGCGATCCGTAGCTGAGCTCGAACCGGCTCGGCGCTCGGGCGCGCACAGCCCACGCTTTGACCGGCATACTGTCGGGGTGCCGTCCGATCATCTCGTCATCGCCACCCGTGGCAGCGCGCTCGCGCTCTGGCAGGCCGACCACGTCCGCGCGCGCCTGATCGCGCGCGAGCCCGGGCTCACCGTCGAGCTGCTCACGCTCACCACGCAAGGCGATCGGATCCTCGACGTGCCGCTGTCGGAGGTCGGCGGCAAGGCGCTGTTCGTCAAGGAGATCGAGCAGGCCTTGCTCGACGGGCGAGCCCAGATCGCGGTGCACTCGATGAAGGACGTCCCGGGCGAGCTGGCCCCGGGATTGATTCTGGCAGCGATCAGCACGCGCGAAGATCCCCGCGACGCGCTGGTGTCGCGGGCCGGCACGCTCGACGAGCTGCCTCGGGGCGCGGTGGTCGGCACGTCGAGCTTGCGGCGCCAGTGCCAGCTCCTGGCCCGCCGCCCCGACCTGCAGATCCGCATGCTGCGCGGCAACGTGCCGACCCGGGTCCGCAAGCTCGACGAGGGCGCCTATGACGCCATCGTCCTCGCCGCCGCCGGCCTGGCGCGCCTCGGCCTCGCCGATCGCATCACCGAGCGGCTGCCGATCGCGGTCAGCCTGCCCGCCGTCGCGCAGGGCGTGCTCGGCGTCGAGACCTTCGCCAGCGACGCGCCCACCATCGCGCGCGTGCGCGCCGCGATGCACGACGCCGACGAGGAACGCCGGGTGGTCGCCGAGCGCGCGTTCCTGGCCCGCATGGGTGGCAGCTGCCAGACCCCGCTGGCCGCCCACGCCACGCTCGACGGCGACCAGCTCGCGATCGACGCGCTGTGCGGTCTGCCCGACGGCACCCGGATCCTGCGCGCCCACCGACGGGGACCGCGCGCCGACGCCGAGCAGCTCGGCCACCAGGTCGCCGACGAGCTCCTGGGGCAGGGCGCCGCCGCCATCGTCGCGGCCTGCAGCCAGTAGCGACGCGCGCTTCGATAGCCGCTTCCATAAGCGCCGAGAAAATTTGGCTTCGTGGCTCGGTGACTCCTACGATGTCGGCGTGCGTGTCCCGGTCTATGTCGCGTTCGTGCTCGCCGCCGGGTGCGGTGGGCCGATGGCCCAGCTGCGCACCGACAACCATCGGATGGCGTCGTCGGTCGACGAGCTGCGGGCCGAGCTGCGGGCCACGCGCCGCAAGAGCAAGGATCTGGAGAACCAGGTCTTCCTGCTCACCGATCGCCTCGAGACCGCGCAGCTCCATGGTGCGGGCGGGGTGGCGGTGGCGGCGCCGGTCTTGCCGGTCGAGGTGCTGTCGCCCGACGACGTGCCTGAAAATGGCACCCTGCTCGGCACCACCGACGACGGCACCGAGATCGTCTACCTGGGCGACGCCGCCCAAAGCGCCCTCGAGATCGACGACCTCGGTCGCGACGACGCGGTGCGGTCACCCACGCCGCGCAAGCAACCGCGCGCCGGCCTGCGCGAGCTGCCAACCTCGACCGATCTGCGCGAGCCTGGCGCCGCGGCGCGGACGCCCGCCGTCGAGGACGAGGGCTCCGATGGCGCGCTGGCGCTCTACCGCCGCGGCACCGCCGCGCTCAAGGGCGGCGATCACCCCGGCGCGATCGCGCTGTTCCGCGAGCTCATCGCCCGCTATCCCCAGCACGAGTACGCCGACAACGCGCAGTACTGGCTGGGCGAGGCGTTCTACGATCAGAAGGACTACGCCCACGCGGTCGGCGAGTTCCGCGCCACCGTCACGATCTATCCGCGCGGCAACAAGGTGCCCGACGCGCTGTTGAAGATCGGCCTGTCGTACGCCGCGCTCGGCGATCCGGCCAAGGCCCGCGCCACCCTCGAGCAGGTGGTCCGCCTGTACCCGAAGACCTCGCCCGCGGTGATCGCCGCGGCCCGGCTGGAGCAGCTCCGATGAGCCCGACCTCTCGCGCCCTGATCGCCCTGGGTGCCGTCACCACGCTGGGGGTCGGCGCGGCTGCCGCTCAGCCGTCGCTGCCGTCCTCGCAGCCGGGCGTCGGCGCCTACGATCCCAACCCGGGCGCACCGACGGCGGCGGCCCGCGGACCCGCGCCCCGCGCCCCGGTGGTGGTCACCTTCGGCGCCGACGGTCAGCCGATCGTCGGCGGGCCCGTCGACAGCGGCCCCAAGCGCTACTACCACTACGACGACGCTCAGCTCCCGTCGTACGACGAGGAGGTCGAGGTCTACGGCGGCCCGACGCCCGAGCTGCACGTCGTCGGGCGCGGCGACACGCTGTGGGCGATCTGCTGGTACTACTTCAACGATCCGTGGCAGTGGCCGAAGGTGTGGTCGTACAACCCGCAGATCACCAACCCGCACTGGATCTATCCCGGCGACCTAGTGCGGCTCCTGCCCAAGGGCTTCATCGCGGCGATCACCAGCGCGCAGCCCACGACGCTCGATCCCGACGACAGCCGCGGCGGCGCGCCGGTGAGTGCGCCCACGCCCGACCGGGCGGTCGAGGTGCAGCTCCACCAGGTCGCCTTCATCGATCGCAAGCACCTCGAGTCGGCGTGGCGCGTGGTCGGGTCGACCGAGCCGCGCGAGCTGTTGTCGATCGGTGACGAGATCTACGTCTCGTACCCCAAAGACGACGTGCCCCAGGTCGGCCAGCGCTACTCGGTCTACGCCGAGGACAAGCAGGTCAAGCACCCGGGCTCTGGCGACGTGATCGGCTCGTACGTGCGCATCTTGGGCGAGGTCGAGGTCCTGGCGGTGAAGCAGGACAAGCAAGCGCGCGCCCGCATCACCAGCGTGACCAGCGAGATCGAGCGCGGCGCCCGGGTCGGCCCGCTCCTCACGCGCTTCAAGAACGTCGCGCCGGTCGCCAACACGGTCGACGCCCAAGGCACGATCGTCGCGATGCTGAGCAACGACCTGATGGTCGGCTCGGGCGAGGTGGTCTTCCTCGATCTGGGCAAGGGCGACAACGTGCGGCCCGGCAACGTGCTCTACGTGGTGCGCCGGGGCGACGCCTTCGATCCGGTGTTGAAGCCCGACGAGCAGGTCGGGCAGAGCGACGACGACTACCCGGCGCGCGCGCTGGGCAAGGTGGTGCTGGTGCAGGTGGGCGACACGATGTCGATCGGCTTGGTCACCCTGGCGGTCGAGGAGATGGGCGTCGGCGATCACGTGCTGATGCGCAAGCAGTGACCTCGAGCGGCCGCGGTCGATCGCGCGCTCGGCGACGGCGCGGCCCGCGGCCGGCGGCGGATCTCGCTTGACGGCGAGGGCGCGGGTTCGCTAAACGCTAGAGCGTGGCGGCGGAGCGGTGGACGGTAGGACCAGGCGAGCGCGGTTATCCGCGCCGTCTCGAGGGGGTGTCACGCGCGCCGGTGCTGCGGGGCTGCGGCGTGCTGCGCGACGACGGGCCGGCGGTCGCGCTGGTCGGCTCGCGAGCGGCCAGCGCGCTGGTGCTCGAACGGGCGGCCGGGCTGGCCCGCGCGGCGGCGGAGCAGGGCATCTCGATCGTGTCGGGCGGTGCGCTGGGCGTCGACGGCGCGGCCCACCGTGGCGCGCTGGCCGGCGGCGGCCACACCGTGGTCGTCCTGGGCACGGGCCTCGACGTGCCCTATCCGGATCGCCACCGTGGCCTCTTCGACGAGATCGTGGCGGCGGGCGGCGCGCTGGTCTCGAGGTTTCCCGACGACGCGACGCCGCGGCCGGGCAACTTCGTGGCGCGCAACCGCATCGTGGCCGGGCTGGCGGATCTGGTCGTGGTCGTCGGTGCGGAGCGCGGTTCGGGCTCGCTGCACACGGCGCGCGCGGCGGTCGAGCTGGGCCGTCGCTTGGCCGCCGTGCCGGGCACCGCCGGCACCGACGCGCTCCTGGCCGCTGGCGCGGCCTTGGTCGAGCGCGAAGCCGACCTCGCGCTGGCCCTGGCCGGCACGCCGCGGGCGCCGATCCGCCGTGCCCTCGACGACGCTGAGGCCGCCGTGATCGCCGCGCTCGACTGCGTCGCGCCCCGCGCCGTCGACGAGCTGGCCGACACGCTGCAGCTGCGGTTGCCGGTGCTGCTGGGCCTGCTCCTCGGGCTCGAGGTCGCCGGCTGGGTGGTGCCGGTCGCCGGTGGCTGCTACTTGCGCGCGCGCAGCTGAGCCGCGGCGGCCCGCGCGACACGCGGGCTAGGTCGCGAGCTTGGTGTGCAGGGCGCTGATCAGGGCCGCGATCCCGGCCCGGGCCGGTGGCGGAGGCGGTAAGGGCCCGCGAATGAACAAGTCGACCGTTCTCGCGGCCGATCCCTCCCGACTGGCTGGGTTGCCGGTTCCGGTCCTCGGGTCACCTCCGTCGAGGATGCTCCCCTGCGGTCCTCACCGTCGCCTTGCCCTCCG
>Ga0105044_10001613_pt1 | contig 30368 bp, 29 predicted proteins | sample MAT01_FD_78092 | JGI IMG/M metagenome (GOLD analysis project Ga0105044, IMG submission 78092) | Freshwater microbial communities from Lake Fryxell liftoff mats and glacier meltwater in Antarctica - MAT-01 | ecosystem: Environmental > Aquatic > Freshwater > Ice > Liftoff microbial mat | place...
CGGGGTAAATTGCGAAGTGAAAACGAAGTTTCTTCAAAGCCGAGTTTCTTCAAAGCCTGCTGCTTATCGCGGGCTTATCACTAGCATTCGCGTGCCCAATTCTGCTAGAAACGGCAGGCCTAGCTGGTCGTACTCATATAAATCGTCATTCAATATGCCATCGCTGTTGACATAAATTGCGGCACTCAGCACGCACTGATGCCTCGGGTCTTCAAGCCAGGCGCTGTCCAGCAAAAAACCGTACGCTTGGCCGATTTTATTGGTGCTGCTTGTGTTGCTCGGAAACCTAGTCGTTTGATCGCCATGCAGCAGAAATTTGCCCCAGGCATCAGGGTAGTCGGCTTCAGAAAAACCCGCATCGCGCGGCAAGGTGCGCATGGCTTTGCGCAAAAAAGCTAAATCCGCTGGCGCTAACGCGTCTATTAGCGGGTGCGCGCGCGCGCCGGCTATCGCCAGCGTCAATGCGTGCGCATCCGCAATTGTCCAATGGTTCGAAAATTTAAAATCTTTTGGTTCGTTAATTCGGGTTTGATCGACATCTAAATACGCGCTGCCGACTTTACACGGCGGCATTGACGCCGTTGGCGCACTGAGGGTGATCTCATGTACGAGGCGGTCTTGCCAGAGTATTTGTCCGTTAACATTTGCCACGATTACACCGCGGCTGCGCGCGTTCTCGGCAGGATTGCACGTACCCAGCCGCGCCTGAAGCTTGGCATGCTCAAAGCCAAAACGCTTGAGCAAACTTGGCACGCGATTACCGCCAACAAACTCATAAAGCCGGTTGTAAGCGCCATTGTCGCTGAGCACTAGCATCCGAATCAGCGAGCGCTCGATTTCCTCGAATTCGGCCAATTCGTCCGCTTGCGCCGCGCAACTCGGCGGGTCAATCACTTTCAGCATTGCCGTTCGAGGCAAACCTAGCTGCGCTAGCTTGAGCAGCGTAAAGATGGCCATCGGCAGTTTGACCGTGCTCGCCGGTGCCGTCCATTCGGCACCGCGTCGATAGCTTTCAAAAGCCCAGCGCTTTGCAACCGATCCTGATGCCCGCTGCTTAATTCCGACAGGGTGCGCGTACTCAATTTGCAAACGATAGCGCTCCGGTGCGTCGACAATTGCCTGGAAGCGCCCGCGCATTCCAGCAAGCACCGCGTTGATTCGGTTCGGCGGCGCAGATATAGAAGCTGCCTGAGCTGCCTGAGCTGCTTTGGCCTGCGTAATAAACGGCGTGCTGGTCAATAGGCCGAGCTGCAGCAGAGTTCTACGTTGCATGGGGTTAACAAGCCGCAAATGGGATCCTGGCCTTTCATATCACAAAGTTTGGCATCGAGACGAATTTCGCTGCTTAGACCGCAAAGCGAAAAATTTGTCGCCCACGCTTGCCTCTAAGCGCAAACTGCGGCAACGTCAAGGAAATAGCCGCAAAGATCAAATCGTGAAAATCGCCTCCTGGAACGTTAACTCCCTCAACATGCGAATGTCGCACTTGGCTGACTGGCTGCAAACCGCTGCGCCTGATGTGGTCTGCCTACAAGAAACAAAGATGGAGGATCATAAATTTCCGGTTCAAGCCTTAGAAGATTTAGGCTACGAGGCCGCTTTTACCGGGCAAAAAAGCTACAACGGCGTTGCCATTTTAAGTCGCTGCGGGCTTAGTGATGTGTGCACCGGCTTTGACGACGTATTGAATGCCGCCGATCAACGTCGAGTGATTGCAGCAACTATTCGTGGCGTGCGCGTGATCAACGTTTATGTAGTCAACGGCCAAGCCTTAGACAGCGACAAGTTTCAGTTCAAACTGCGTTGGCTAACCGCATTGACGAGCTTGGTTGCCGCTGAATTGAGCCAACACCGGGAGTTAGTCCTGCTGGGGGATTTCAACATTGCGCCCGGCGATTTAGACGTCTATGACCCAATCGCGTGGGGCGGGCAAATACATTGCTCAAAGCCTGAGCGCGACGCATTGGAAAAGCTGTGTGCGTTAGGCTTGCATGATAGCTATCGAACCATGATGCCAACTACAAAAGCGTTTTCGTGGTGGGATTACCGGCAAGCGGCGTATGCGCGCAATATGGGGCTGCGCATCGATTTAGCGCTCATATCCGATGCCATAAAAGCGCGGCTGCAGGCCGTCGGCATCGACAAAAACCCGCGTGAACAGGCCGGTCCGAGTGATCACACGCCGGTTTGGCTGAGCGTGACGCCGTGATTGATACGCAAAGCCATATTTTAGATGAGCATGACATCGCGGAGCTCGATGAGCTGCTATCGAGCCTGCTCAATGAAGACGCGCTGCGTTTAGATGCAGCGCAAGGCCTGCTTGCCGCGCTGAGTGTTGGCCCTAAAGACGTGGGTGCGCAAAAATGGATGCCGGTGATTTTGGGCGAAAAGCCGACGGTTGAAGATCCAGACGCCGCTGAACGTTTGGTTGAGCTGTTGGTAAGACTCAAGCGCGCGGTGGATTATGGGATTGAGCACTATGCGTTTGACGCTATTTTTTCTGAGGTTATTGATGAAAACGGCGAACACCACGTCGATGCAGGCGGCTGGTGCGAGGGCTTCAGCCTCGGAGTGGATCTACTTTCCGATCTATGGGAAGCGCAAATGCAGCTGGACGACGGCCTAATCGCCTTGCTTAGCCCGATTGTCGCGCTGGGCGTGGACGATGGCGTATTTTCCGAGATCAAAGACATCAATATCGTGCCGTTGAGCGACGCCGAGCGTGAAGAGTTGATGCAGCAATTGCCATCGGTGTTGGCCGAAGTTCGGCAATATTGGGATGAGCTGGACGGGCTTGCAGCGAGTGAAGTTATTCAGGCGCGGCAGCTGCATTGAGAACGCGTTTGGCTATTTAGCCGTCAACCCACCCAGGCGAAATTCAACCTTTACCGCGTCGCCGATAATGCCAGATTCATCCCATTCGCCGCTGCCGATGCCAAAGTCACGGCGATTGATCGCAGCACTGCCTGTTAACGACTGCGTTTTCGCGTCAATCTGAATCACTAAGGGCAGCGTTTTGCTCACGCCGTGCAGGGTGAAGGTGCCTGGGCAGCTGAGTGCCGATTCGGTCGAGGTGCAAGCGCTACTACTGACAAAACGTGCGGTTGGGAATTTCGCTGCGTCAAACCAAGCATCGCCGCGTAAAGTGTCATCGCGATCTTGATAGTCGGTGTTTAGGCTTGCAACCGTGATCGTGACATCAAACGTTGCGTCTTTGGGTTGCGTGAAATCAAGTTTCAGGGTGCCGGAAAATTTTTCAAATTTACCTTCGATAGGTTCGCCGTCGTAGCTACCGGTAAAGGTAAGTTGGCTCGCACTTTGATCAAATACGAAATTCGCTGTGAATGCGTGCGCGCTAAACAGCGCCAGTGTAATCAACACTAATTTTCTAAATTTTGTTTTCACTGCGATTTCCATTGAATCAAGGGTTGCTGCTGCCAGGAAGCATGCGGCGCAAAACCGAATCCCGGTCAATAAAATGATGTTTCAAAGCGGCCAGCACATGCACCGTGATCACCGCGATCAGCGTCCAGGCAATGTAGAAGTGTACTGTTTTAAAAAGCGCCAAGCTTTCCTGATTGCGCGCCAGTAAATCCGGCACGCGTACCAGACCAAAATACTTCATCGGGAAGCCGCTCGCACCATTCATCAGCCAGCCTGAAATTGGCATTGCAAACAAAAGTAGATATAAAAAAGCATGGCTGGCGTGCGAAGCCGTTTTTTGCCAACCCGCAACGCTAGCGGGTAGCGGTGGGGGCGGATTTTTTAATCGGTACGCAAGGCGCAGCAGCATCAGCGCTAGCACCGTCAAGCCTACTGACTTGTGGGTCATGTACAGCTGAATTTTCTGCGGCGATAGGCGCATATCAGTCATGTAAAGCCCAACACCCAGCATGCCCAACACCAGCAGCGCGATTAGCCAATGCAGCCATTTCGCGACTGCGCGGTAGTGTTGCGTACTCATAAGCAACAACTTTACTTACCGGCCGCTTCCAGCTCAATGCGCAGCGATACGCTGTCGGCAATGACCGGCAAGTATTCGCTCATGCCCCAATCGGAGCGCTTGAGCGTGCCGGTCGCGGAAAAGCCTGCATAGGGTTTGTTCGACATCGGGTTCTTATCAACCTTGTTTTTCGTCAGCAGCAAGGTCACTGGCTTATCAACGCCCAGCAACGAAAAGGAGCCGGTGACTTTGCCGGTGCTGTCCGAAAGCTTTTCTACTTTGCTCGACACAAAGCGCGCGGTCGGAAATTTCGCCACGTTGAAGAACTTGGGCGCGCCCATGTGCTCATTCCACGTTTTGTCGCCAAATTGCAGCGCGGTAATATCCAAAGTGACATCGACCTTGCTTTTCGACCAATCAGCGTCGTCGAAAGTGAGCAAACCTTCTTTGACGCGCACGGCACCCGTTGAATTGGAAAATCCCAGGTGATTGACCGTGAAATACGTTTGGGTGTGGGCGACGTCAATTTGGTAAGTCATCGGTGCGGCTGATGCAAACGCGACTGCGCCGAGCGCAAGTAGGGCAAAACGCAACATTGGAAACTCCGGAATTAGGGTGTGGAAACGACGAAAAGCTAGGCTAGGCTGTTAGTCGTGGATTAGACATGAATTTTTGCGGGCTGCCACCACAGAGCCAGCGCAATCTGCGCGTAATCAGGGGCTACGGCCTTAGCATCGTTCACCTGCCACGCGCCACCTTCAAACACCAGCGCGATGTCAATATCCAGCGCGCACAAACCCGACGCTGGCGCAGGCCGAATTCGGCCACATTCGGCCTCGATTTCGCGCATCGCCTCTTTGAGCGCGGGTGCTGCCAGCGGTGACGCGATCTCCAACGCACAATTTAAGTACGGCGCGCGCTTATCGATCGAGCCGCATTCAGCGGCCTCACGATCAGGCGAGGGTAAAACCTCGCCTATCCGTAAAATTCCGTAGCTGCGCTCAATTTTGTCGGTTGCGCGCGCCAGTGCGGCTTCGGCATCCTGGTTTGAACCCAATAATAAGACGTAACGCGGCATCGGCATTTATTGATTGGCTGGGATGCGATCTGGGCGGCCAAAATCCACTGGCGCTGGGGGTGCAATGACCGGCGTTTTGGGATTCGCATCGAGCGTTCTAAGCAATTCGGCAACCGCGCGCTCGACGCTGGGGTCAGCGCCCGCGGCGATTAATTCCGGGCGATCAAGCACTTCAATATCGGGTGTTACACCCTCATTTTCGACCACCCACTTGTTTTCGGTGCTCAAAATTCTAAAGGTCGACGCTGACATCATGCCGCCATCGGCCAAAGCTGGATTACCGCTCAAACCAATCAAACCGCCCCAGGTGCGTGTGCCAATGATGACGCCCAGCCCCAGTTTTCTAAAATAGTACGGTAATGCATCGCCGCCCGAGCTGCTCAAGCCATTGATGAGCATCGCCTTTGGCCCGTTGTGGCTCAATAGCGGGGTTGCTTCAGGCTCCAACCCACGGCGTTTCCAGTAGTTCAACGGTTTACGCGCCAAAATTTCGATCAATCGGTCAGGAATGAACCCACCGCCGTTATAGCGGTCATCAATAATCAGCGCTTCTTTATCGGTTTGGCTAGGGAACTGTTTGAACAGCTCGCGATTGCCTTCGATGGCGGTATTGGGCAGATGCACATAGCCGATCCGGCCGTTGGACAGCTTAGTCACCAGCGCGCTGCGGGTTTGTATCCAATCTAGATAGCGCAGATTGGTTTCCGCGACGATGGTTTTGACCTGTACACGTTTGGCATCGCCATTGCGTACGCGCTCAATTTCGATGCCGCGCGCGCCTTTGCCTTCCAAGAGCTGATAGAAATTTTGCACGCTCAGTGCGGGCTTACCGTCGATTGCGGTAATCACATCATTCACTTGGATATCGACACCGGCGTCCAAAAACGGCGAGCGGAATTCTTCGCTCCAGTTTTGCCCGGGAAATATTTTTGTGACGCGATAGCCCGCATTGGTGCGGCTAAATTCAGCGCCTAGCAGGCCGCTTTCTTTACGCTCAGCCATAGGTTCGTCGCCGCGATCAACATAAATATGGCCCGAATTCATCTCCCCAGCGATTTCACCGAGCACGTAGTCCAAATCGCTTCGATGTGATGCGCTTGCTAACAGCGGCTGATATTTTTCGCGAATCGCATTCCAGTCGTTGCCGTGCATGCCCGCGTCGTAAAACCATTCGCGCAGCACGCGCCACGCATCCACATACATTTGCTGCCATTCTATTTTGGGATCAACACGTAGCGTTAAGGTGCTTAAGTCCAAGGGTTTGCTCACGTCTACACTTGGTTTCGCATCGCTTACCACCCAATTGCCATTAACGTTGAGCAATAAAGTGCTGGCATTTGCGCTTAGTCGAAAACCAGTGACACCAGCGGCAACTGAATCGATCTTTGCGCTAGCAAGGTCGTAGTATTTCAATTCAGAGGGGCCTTGCCCGGTTTGTGCAGCGAAATAGACGCCTTCTTTAGACGCCGCCAGACCTGGATAGTTTCCGCCCGGAATGCTCAGCGCCTCGACACGGCTCTCCATGCCGCTTAGATCAATTTTGATTGCGGTGACGTCGTCGGCCTTAGCGTGTGCTTTTGCGGTCTCGGATTTGGGCTCGGCTTTTGCCGCTGCGACACCAATCTCATCGCTTTTTTGCGGCGTCAACGGCGGCGCGTCGGCGCTCAGGCGCGCGGCCAAAACTCGCCCCGCATTATTGTAGAGATAGTTAAACTCGTAGCTGCTGTAGCTCAAGTTATGATCGCGGTTGCTGGTGAAATACAGGTAGCGCCCAGCCGGATCAAAGCACGGCGTCGCCGCGTCAAACTGCCCGCCAAGCACGCGCTGCTTGGCCCCAGTCGCGCGATTGAACCACCAAATTTCGTTCATGCTGGTGGCATTGGCCTTGACGTAAGCCACGTGTTTAGAGTCAGGCGAAAAGACGTATTCAGAGATCGCATGTGCCCGTGTGGACTGATCAATTAATGTCGAGCGGCCGTCTAGCGTGGTCAAAAATAAGCGGTTTTCGCTATCACTGACCAGCACGGATTTACTGTCGGGTGCCCACACCGGGGCTAGCCGCCAGGATTTACCGTCTTTCGTCAGCTGCACCGCTTCGCCGCCTTCGACTTTACGCACGTAAAGCTCGTATTCGCCGGTAGCATCCGACAGGTACGCCAGCGTTTTGCCGTCCGGCGAAAGTGCCACAGACATTTCCCGCACGGCGGGTGTATTGCTCAAATTTCGAATTACGCCATCTTTGCGCGGTACTGAAAATAGCTCGCCGCGTGCCGAAAAAATAACGCGTTCACCCGCCGAGGACAAATCGCTCGATTCAATTTGCGCGGTCACATTTTTCAACGCCGGCAAAGTCCCCGGCCTATCGCCTGATACTGTGATGTTGAGTTTGCTCGGTTCAGTCGCACCCGCCGCCAACGTATAGAGCCAGCCGCCGTTTTCAAACACGATCGCATCTTTTCCGGCGCTAGGCCAAAGCACGTCGAAGTCGGTAAAGTGGGTAATTTGCGTGGCCGCGCCGCCGGTCGGCGACATTGAAAACAAATTTAAGGTGTAATTGCGATCTGAGGTGAAATAAATCGAATCGCCTAGCCACATCGGCTGGTTGTCAGTGGCGCGATCTTCGGTCAAGCGTGAGCTCGTATTTTTGGACAAGTCATACACCCAAACATCCTGTGCGCGGCCGCCTCGGGTACGTTTCCAAGTGCGAAATTCGCGGTCAATGGGCGTGTAGACAAATTTCTGGCCATCCGGCGAAAGCATGCCGCCACCGGTTTCAGGAACACTGAGCGCCACTTCATCGCCGCCTGCCACCGGCACCAAATACGGCCGCCCGGCGCGCTCATCAAAACCCAGCCTATTCATGCGTACCAGCACGTTTTTGCCATCCGGCGTCCAATCCAACACGCGGTAGTCATAGCCACCTCGGGGCGGCATCGGGCCGACATCGTTATACCAAGTCAGTTGCTTCGGTGCGGCTGAGCCGTCACTGGGCATGACATAAATTTGGCGGCTGCCGGAATATTCCGCCGAAAATGCGACCTGGCTGCCGTCAGGCGAAAATTTTGGTGATAATTCCATGCCGAGATGGCTGGTCAAACGCTCCGCCATACCGCCAGTTCTAGCCGCAGTGTAAATATCACCGCCATATACAAAAACGACTTGCGTCGCGGAAATGTCGGGAAAGCGCAAGATCCGAGTATCGGCGTGGGCGCAAAAAGCAGCGCTAATCAGCGCAGAAGTAAGCAGGAATGGTCGCATTGAAGGTTTGCCATGTAGAAAATGTGTTGATTGTTTTGCCGGGGCATAACGGTTTGTGTTGTTGCTAAAGTCATAACGAACGGCTCGTCATTGCGAGCAGCGAAGCGACGTGGCAACCCACTTTTTAAGCACCGGAAAGCGAGATGGATTGCTTCGCTGTGCCCACAATGACGACGTGTGAATCGCACAGTTGCGCGGATGGTAAGCACTCAAATGCACTTGTGCGAGTGCTTTTAGTCCTAGATCTTTAGTTAGCTGGAGCAGGCCTATTATGTTCAATCAAAACAACTCATTCAAACTTGTGACACAGCTTGCTATTGAAACTATGTAACACTAATGGTTCAACACTTTTGCTGCGCACCTTTAATTTTTATTTGGATAAATGCGTCGTAAATTTTTGCAAGGCCTATGTTTACTGCCGCTTTTCCGTCAAAATCAACCGCTTATCGTAGGTTGCCCGCGCGATTGCTGTTGCAAATGTCTATACGATGGGTTTTTTAGTTAAAGGTGAAAGATGGCTAAGGCCGACAATTTAATTCGAATCGTGCTCGTTGAAGACTCAACAGAAGATGCAGAGCAAGCAATTAGCGTCTTGCGAAACGCGGGTATTTCCGTTCGCCCAACGCGGGCAGTCGACCCGGATCAATTGATCGCCGCTCTGGATGCGCCGCAGGATTTAGTTTTGCTCAGCGTTCGGACGAAAAAGTTGACGCTCAAGGAAACCGTCGAGGCCGTTCAAAAAACCGGCAAAGATATCCCTGTGCTAGCAGTGATGGACTCAGTCACGCAGGAAACACTGCTGGCAGCGTTACGTGATGGCGCTCGTACGGTCTTAGTTCGCGGCATGAGCGATTATTTCCAGTCGATGACGCAGCGTGAATTTACTGATTTGCAAACCCGCCGTGCGGTACGCAAACTGGAAGTTTCACTGCGCGAAAGTGAAAAACGCTGTAACGCGCTGCTGGACTCCTCGCGTGATCCAATTACTTACGTGCATGAAGGCATGCACGTGTATGCGAATAAAGCATACTTAGAAATGTTCAAAATTGAAGAATATTCTGAGATTGAAGGTACGACCTTTCTGGATATGCTGGCAGGCAAAGATGTCGCGATATTTCGCGATGTGCTCAAGCAAATTTCCAAAGGTGAAAAACCGCCGGAAAAACTCAACTTAAAAGCACAGCGTACCGATGGCTCAACTTTCGATGCGGTGATGGAGTTTTCCGAAGCCAGCGTGGAAAACGAACCCTGCACGCAGATTGTGATTCGCCAACAAACTGGCAACGCTGAACTTGCCAAAGAACTGGATGCCCTGCGCCGACAAGATTTGGTCACTGGCTTACTAAACAAACAGGCTTTTACTGAGGAGCTACAAAAAGCGGTGGCTGCGGCAAGCGGCGGGCAAACCGATCAAGCGGTCATTTATTTGGAAATTGACAACTACAAAAAGCATCTTGAAGTCGTCGGCATTGATGGCGTTGATACCTTGCTTGCCGATATGGGTGGTTTTTTGCGCATCGCCGCCGGCACTAATGCGCACGTTGCGCGCTTAGGTGATCACAGTTTCGGCATTATTTTGATCGGGCTCGTACATCAACGCTGCATTGAGTTTGCGACCAAGCTGGTCAAGCAGTTAGAAGATCACGTGATCGACGCCGGGCGTACTTCGATTACCTTAACCGGTAGTTTCGGCATGTGTCTGATGAGCGAAAAGATGACCGCGCCACAGGATGTGATGAATAAGGCCGCTGAGTCTAGCCAAGCGGCGATGCGCGATGGTGGTAATCGCTTGGTGACCTTCGATCCCATGGAAAAGGAAAAAGCGGACGAGGCGGAATCGTCGAAGTGGATTGCATCGATCAAAAATGCGCTCACTAAAGATGGCTTTAACATGATGTATCAGCCGATTGTCAGCCTGCAGGGTGAATCGGGCGAGTTCTACGAAGTGCTGTTGCGTATGAACGGGCCGAACGGTGAAGTGCAGCCGAGCGTATTTTTTCCGGTTGCTGAAAAACTTGGCCTACTTCCCCACATTGACCGTTGGGTGATCGCGAAAATTATTCGGACTATCGCAGAACGCCAAGCCAGCGGCATCAACAGCACTTTCTTCATTAAAATCTGCCCGCAAACGATTGAAGATGGCTCGATCTTGCCTTGGTTGGCGCAGCAGCTAAAAGTCGCGCGCGTTGCTGGCGATCGTTTGGTATTTGAGATGCCAGAAAGCAAAGTCGTCACCTATCTCAAGCAAGTTGCGTTTTTTCAAGCGGGCTTGGCGCAACTGCGCTGTAGTTTTGCGCTCGAGCAATTTGGCCAAGGGATTAATTCGTTTCGCTTACTCAAGCACGTCAATGCGGATTACCTCAAAGTTGACCGCTCTTTCATGGCTGAGCTTGCAAAGAGCAAAGAAAATCAGGAGAAAGTGCGCAGCATCGCGGCGGAAGCGCGTAATGCCGGGAAAGTTACGGTGGCGGAGTTCGTTGAAGACGCTGGTTCTATGTCGATTTTGTTCTCCTGCGGCGTGAATTTTGTGCAAGGAAATTTCTTGCAAGAACCACAGCGCGTCATGGCGTATGACTTTGGCTAAATATTTGCTCACCTCGTCATTGCGAGCGCAGCGAAGCAATCCATCTTGCTTTTTAGGCATCAAAAAGTGGCCCACCACATCGATTTGCGCCGCGCAATGAAGGGGCATTGGTTTCATGGTTTTTGGTGCTCGCTCATTGCTTCATTGGCTTTGCAAGGCGTAGCGCACAGTGACGAAGCCTACATTTGGCAACGCCAATGGACCCCTGAACTAAGCCAGGCCGTATACGATCAACGGGCGCTTTTCAGCCAATATCGGGTGTTGGGCGCGCAGCACATTGCGGGCACGCAGTGGGCCGAGCCAAAAATAGACTTAAATGCGCTGAAATTAGCCGCTGTGCCGGTGATTTTAGTGATTCGCCTACCCGGTGCAGCACCCGTGTTAACAGCTGAGCAGCTGGCGAGCAAAATTGCCGAAATCCGTACGCGTTGGCTGAGTGCTGGCGTTTTATCTACGCGCGTGGAAATCGACTTTGATTGCGCTGAGGCGCAGTTGCAGCGCTATCACGCACAGCTGATCGCACTGCGCGCGCTGTTGCCGAAAGGCTTGTTCTTGGACATTACTGCGCTGCCCGCATGGTTAAAAGCGCCCGCGTTGCCCAAACTTTTGACCGTAACCGACCGCGTAACGCTACAAGTGCACAGCGTGCTTGCGCCCAAACGCGGGCTATTTGATCCGCGTCTAGCCGAGTTTTGGATACGCGAGTTCGCGCTGCTATCCGGCAAACCATTTGCTATTGCGCTGCCGGCATATGGTGCCAAACTGTTGTTGGATTCTGATGGCAAAGTAATCGGTGTCGAGCACGAGGCCGAGCTTGGCACCCCGCACGCCAGCTCCCTGGAACTGCAAACATCCCCACAGTCGGTGCGCGCTCTGATTGATGTCTTGAATCGGCGCCCAGTGGCAGGCCTGGAAGGCCCAGTTTGGTTTCGCCTGCCATTGACCAGCGATTTGCGCGCCTGGGCGCCGGTAACACTGGCCGCAGTCATTAAAAAGCAAGCTCTGCGTGCACAAATTCGCACTGATTTCGTGCCAAATTCAGCCGGTGGTTTTGACGTACGCTTGAGCAGTATCGGCAACTTAAACGCAACGTCCGCGCTGCGTTTCGCGGCAAACTCAAAATGTAGTGGCGATGGCATTGCCGGCTACAGTTATTCGGCGGGTGTGTTCAGCACTAAAGTTGCGGTGGAACTCAAGCCCGGCGCCAGTCGCGTTATTGGCTGGTTGCGCTGTCCAGACGGCGTGCCGCCCGCGATTATTCGACCGGTACGCTAGAGATACAACACACATGACGCCCGCCAGAACTACATCAGTCGAGGTTGCGCAATTCGCCGTATTTGGCACGCCAATCAAACATTCGCTATCGCCGAAAATCCACGCCGCGTTTGCTGCACAGTGTGGGGTTGCGCTTGAATATCGCGCTATTGAGGCGCACGCAGCAGACTTTGCCAGCACCCTGAGTGATTTCGCTGCACATGGAGGCATCGGTGCTAATGTCACTTTGCCGCTGAAAGCGCTTGCACTAACGCTGTGTGCAAGTTTGGATGCCAGCGCTGAACGCGCCGGTGCGGTAAACACCCTGATTCGCAAAGACGATGCTTGGCATGGCGCAAACACCGATGGCATCGGTTTGGTGCGTGATTTGACCCAGCGCCAGCAGCTGAATTTACAGGGTCGACGGCTGTTAATGATTGGCGCAGGCGGTGCAGCGCGCGGGGTTTTAGGTCCTTTGCTAGACGCTGGCGCCATAGATTTGGTGATCGCCAACCGCAGTGTGGACAAAGCGCAAGCACTGGCGCAGCAGTTTAATGGCCGCGCCTGCGCGCTGGATCAGCTCGGAAATCAGGCCGCTTTTGATTTGATCGTGCATGCCAGCAGCGCCGGACACGACGAATTTGTACTGCCTAGCTGGCCGGAGTCTTTGGTGCGAAGTGGCACGGCGCTGGTTGATTTGAGCTATGGCATGGCGTCAAAACCCGCGTTAGCATGGGCGTCCGAGTTCGACATCGTCGCATTTGATGGTTTAGGGATGCTGATTGAACAAGCGGCGCAAGCGTTCTATCTTTGGCATCATCAACGCCCAGATACCGCGCCGGTTTGGGGCATGCTGCGCGCTACAACTTAGCGACACGAGTTTTAAGTGCGTGAATTGAAATAAGGATTGCTGATGGAACCCACGATTTTCGCAAACCCTGAAATTGCTAACGCGGTGATTGCAAGCCCGTTTTCACAGTTCGCACTCGCCGCTGGGCTGGCATGGGCAAGTGGCATGCGCCTATACGCTGTCTGCTTCGTGCTTGGCGCGCTAGGCTATTTTCAGGTGCTGACCTTGCCGGGAAATCTGCAGGTTTTATCCAATCCGTGGGCGCTTGGCATTAGTGGCGCGCTCTGCGCTGCGGAATTTATCGCCGATAAAGTGCCGGGCTTCGATTCACTTTGGGACGCCGTGCATACTTTTATTCGCGGCCCAGGTGGGGCAATGCTTGCGGCCCTAGCAGTGTCAAACGGGGCGAATAGCGAGCTAACCCAAGTGATGGCAGCCATGATCGGCGGTTCTTTGGCAACCGGCGCGCACCTAACCAAAGCCGGTACGCGCGCACTGGTAAATCATTCGCCAGAACCCTTTAGCAACTGGACCTTGAGCGCTATTGGCGACGTGGCAAGCCTCGGTATCGTTTGGCTGGCGTGGCAGCACCCCGTTATTTTCTGCGTGGTTTTGGCGGCTTTTATCGTGTTTATGGTCTGGGCCATACCGAAACTTTGGCGTTTAATTCGCGGCACGTTCCGACGTCTGCACCGCTTTTTTTCAGGTAATTTGAACCCCAAATCGACTGACCCCGTCATTAGCGCATCCGGCGGCAGCAAGGCTTCGCTTTCCGACGCTGGCCCCGGTCGAAACTGATGGCAGCTGTGCCGATTGACGTCAGTATTTTAGGTGCAAGTGGTTTTGGCGGTGGTGAATTATTACGCCTGCTGCAAGCGCACCCAAACGTCGCCCGCATTGATGCAATTTCGCGTTCGCACGCGGTTAAAGCCATTGCGACTATGCATCCGCATTTGCGCGGGCTAACGTCAGACACCTTCAAAGCCGAGCTTGATTTTGCCGCGATGCATATGGCACAAAACCCCGTGTTATTCGCCGCATTGCCGCATGGCGAGTTTGCGAAACTTTGGCCAGAGCTGCGCGAGCGCTTAGCGCCAAATACCACGGTGATCGACTTATCGGCAGACTTTCGCTTGCAAAGCAGCGCCGCGTTCGACGCAGCCTATGGCTATGCGCACCCATGTCCACAATATTTAGCTGATTTTGTTTATGGCCTGCCGGAGGCAAATTCGGCAACTTTGGCGGGCGCTAAACGCATTGCAAACCCAGGCTGTTTTGCCACCGCAATTGCGCTGGCATTATTGCCGCTGGTGGCGCTGGGCCAAGATTTTGGCCGCATCCACATCAGCGCCGTCACGGGTTCATCCGGTTCGGGCACGCAGGCCGGCGCTGGCACGCATCACCCAACCCGCGCGCACGATTTTCGCGCCTATAAAATTTTGACGCATCAACATCAAAGCGAGATTCAGGCGTGTTTAGACGAGGCCGCACGTCAAATCGGTGGCGACGCGCGCGCGCCAGAATTTAGCCTGGTGCCGCATTCGGCGCCGATGGTGCGCGGTATTTTTGCGACCTGCCAGTTTGAATTACCGGCAGCACTGTCGGCGCAGGCACTGATCGCGGCATACCAAACGCAGTATCAGCATTCGCGCTTCGTCAATGTGCTCCAGGAATCGCCACGCGCGGCCGCCGTTGCGGGCAGCAATTTTTGCGATCTTTCCGTGCATGTGGTGGGGAACTCCGTTGCGGTGCTGTGCGCAATTGATAATTTGGGCAAAGGCATGGCGGGGCAAGCGGTGCAAAATATGAATTTGGCGCTGGGTTTACCGGAGTCAACGGGGCTTTTGGCGGCGGCGTTGTTTCCATGATTACGCTGAAGAATTGAGGCAATCGGTTTGGCACGTCAGCGGCACTCAGTGCGGTGGTCATGGGTTTTACGCGATTTTTCATAGCCAAGGTGGCAACCTAGGGTTGATTTTGGCGTTTGCGCGTCGGTCGACGTAGTTTGAAAATAGCCTAAACTTGCTCAGGCTATTTTTTATCTGGTTGCCAATTAGCTTGCTGGCGTTCGCCGCCGTAAAGTCCGGCTGCCACCGCCATCGCGTCGCTGTAAGAATCAAAGCCAAGGCTTCCATCCAAAGGTGCGACAGGATTGCCATGTGGCGAACCGTCCCTCATTTCGCACGCCGTGGCGACGTTGGTAAATACCAGCACCTCAATACTGCAGCTTTTAACGTAATTGATCTCTTTTTTTCTCCGTTGGTTAGTTAAGGGTCTCAAATTTGGGACTAGTCCTTGCCCGGTTAGCTGCATCCGAAGGGCAGCTAATCGGGCCATCGTGTCGGCAAATAAAAACTGCGCCATCGCGTATTGCTCTGGCGAAGCACGCCTGACGTCCTGCGCCAAAAATTGCACGACTGAGATATCGCCGAGACTAAGTGCAACTTGCCTGTAGGCGATTTGGCGCTCGATTGTGCCGCCTGGGAATGTGGGTCCCAGTCTAGTCGCAAGCTCTTGTAAGGCAAAAATTGACCCGCGTGCCGCTGCTTCAAATAGCATTGCTTCACCTTCCGCTGCAGTTGCAGGGCGGTTCATTAGCACCCCGCCATAGGCGCTCATCGCATTTACGTCGCCCGACTTAGCCAGTTGTTCCAGCTCTAATGGGTTCATCTTGTTGAAGCGAATAACGTCTCCCAAATCAGGGAACCCATGCGTTTTGTACCAATTTTTATCTAGCGCATCGTCCGAAAGCTCTGGCACGAAAGGGCGCGCGCCCGCTTGATTAGGCTGAGGCTGCCTGTTACTTAATGCTTTACCTGCATCCACATTAGGAGGAGGTTGATCGGAATCTGTCGCTAGATTTGTTATATTTTCGGACGATGTCGTACCAGTATTTTTTGCCTGTTCAGGATTGATCGGTGCACTGTTGGTCTGTGGTGGCGCCTGCGTCGCGGCAACGGGTAGGTTGCGGCTTCCTTCCGACGGGCCGTATTTCCATATGAAAACCGCGATCAACACAATTGCGGTGGCATATATCGATATTTTTAAAACCTTAGGCACCAAGCAGACTCCCATTAGCGATTCATTTCAAAATTACAATTATTCATAATGTCATGTCAATTTTTAACAATCACGACCTGGTACGCCGATCTTTTATCAAGTTTGCATCAGCGCTGTTTGCATGAATTTCAGCGCGTAAAAAAAGTCCTCTAGCTTTAATCACCGTACTTCGTTGAGTGCCGATTGCAGCTCTACACTGCCATGACGACAGTCACCGCTTGTTGTGCAGTGGCAACGTTGGTAAACCTCAACACACTCAATATTGCGGCTGTTAACACAATTGATCTTATTTTTTCCTCCGGTAGTTCGTTAAGGGTCTCAAATTTGGTGCTAGCCCTTGCCCAGTTCGCTGCATTCGAAGGGCAGCTAATTGCGCCATCGAGTCAGCAAATAAAACCTGAGACATGGTGTACTGCTCAGGTGACGCACGCCTAACGTCTTGGGCCAAAAAAGGGGCGACTGAAATGTCACCAAGGCTTAGCGCAATTTGCCGGTAGGCGATTTGGTGCTCGATCGTCCCACCTGGAAATGTGGGCCCGGATCGCACTGCAAGCTCGTGCAAGGCAAAAATCGAGCCCCGTACCGCCGCCTCGAACAACATTTCTTGACCCTGCACTTTCGTTGCAGGACGGTTCATTAGCTGGCCGCCATACAAACTCATAGCTTTGAGGTCGCCCGACTTGGCTAACCGCACCACCTCCAACATAGCCATCTTAGTGAAACGAATATAGTCAACCTCGTCAGGAAACCCATTCGCTTTAAGCCAATTTTTATCCAGTACTTCGTCCGTAAGCTCTGGCATAAAAGGCGGTGCGCTCGTTTGATTAGGCTGCGGCTGCCCATTACTCAATGATCGAGCTGCATCCACGTTAGCAGCGGGTTGATCGGGATCTGTCGCTAGACCCGCTAAATTTTCGGACGATGTCGCACGTGAATTTTCTACCTGCTCAGGATCGATCGGCGCACTGTTGGTCGATGGCGGCGCCTGCGTCGCCGCAACGGGTAGGTTACGGCTTCCTTCCCTAGGCCCGTACATCCACACCACGACTATGATCAACAGCAGTGCGGTGGCAAATATTGATACTTTTAAAACCTTGGACACCAAGCTGACTCCAATTAGCCATTCATTTAGACATTGCAATGTTTCATAATGTTATGAATTTGGTACCGGGTTTTTCGGAAGCTGTTGGGCTAGCGGCGGCGGCGGTGCTGCTTGCTTAAGCGGCGATCTTATGAACTATTGCTCAATCGTCATAACCAAGTGCTTTTGTCGAGTATTCAGTATCGTCGTGCTTTGAATCAACTGGATTCCCGCCAAAAACATGCGGGAATGACGAGCGAAGCTACTTTACGTCGCAACCCGCAACAATTTCCTTCGCCTTCTCAGGATTCAGTGCCGCAAGACCGCGCTTGCCTTCGGGGTCGGTGCAGTCAATTTCCAGCGCTTTGATATAGTTTTCTTCCGCGAAATCAAAATTGCCAATATTGGCAAAGCTGGACGCACTGCCTAAGTATTTTTGTACCGCAATGCCTTCGGACGGCGTTAGGGTTTTCCGTACGCCGCTGCCCGCAAAGGCATCGGGCACTGGCGTGGGCTCGGGCTTGCGCGTCACCAAATAACCGCCAACTGCAGCAATCGCAAGGCCTGCAGCAACGGCAATCGGCATCAGTTTGCTTTTCGCGGGCACGACCACTGGCGCGGGCGTTGCTACGGACGGCGCGGCAGCGGCTGCGACCGGCGCTTTTTCCGGGCTAGGCCCACGCCCGGGAATCGGCGTGGAAACAATAGTGTCTTCGCTGGCATTTAATTTGCGCGCGGTGGTGTCCATGCGCTTGGTTGCCGGTTCTGCGTTGCCGGCTTTGACCCGGCGCAGGGCTTCCATCATTTCATCCGCAGTTTGCGTGCGGTCGTCTGGATCTTTCGCTAATAGTTTGTTGATCAGCGCTTGGTAGCGCGAATGCTCCGGTGGCAAGGGCGGCACGGGCTCATAAACGTGGGCGTAACTGACCGCAAAGGTATCGCGGCCGTCGTACACTTTTTTACCGGTCAAGAGTTCAAAAAACATCACGCCCATGGCGTAAAGATCAGAACGGTGATCGGTCGATTTGCCCATGCAGCGTTCCGGGCTCATGTAGTGCGGCGTGCCAACTACCGCGCCGACTTGGGTAAAGCTAGAGGTGGAATCGGCTTCTTTGGCGATCCCGAAATCCACCAAAACCGCTTTGCCGGATTCGTGAAACATCACGTTTTCGGGTTTGATATCGCGGTGCAGCACGTTTTTGCTATGCGCATGTTTGAGTGCGTTGCCAATTTGTAACATCACTTCAACAGCGTCTTCCGGGCGCAGGCCGCTTTTGATTTTATCGGCCAAATCCCCGCCGCTCAAAATTTCCATCGCCATGTAGTAATGCAAGTCAATCACGCCGCAGGCATACACGGTGATGATGTTGTCGCAGCTCATGCTGGCAATCGTGTCGCCTTCTTGCTTGAGCGATTGCAAAAACGCCTCGTCGGCGGCATTGCCTGGGGATACGATTTTGATTGCGACTTTGCGCTTGGGTTCCAGCTGATGCGCTAAATACACGCGCGACATGCCGCCCCGGCCAATTTCTTTGTCGAGGTTAAAATTGGGAATCTTGATCGGTGATTCGCTAATGGTCATATCGGTTCGCCAATGAAGGGCATAAATTTTAGTCGCAAAATAGAGACTTGCTTGACACGACAGCCACGCCTATTGGCGCTCATGACTTCAAGCCCAGAATAAGTGCTTGATTAAGCCAAAACCGCCACCCGCAAGCAAGACAGCAAAGGCCAGCATACCTAACGCAAACCCGGCACCACGCGCGGCAGCGGCGCGGTAGTAGCCTAGTGCATACCAAATGCGGCCTACGACCCAAACTAAGCCAGCGATGCCGGCTACATCAGCCCTAAAGTAATTCGCGCACAGCCAAAGCGCCGGGAAAAACAGCACTGACTGTTCGAGCGTGTTCATTTGCACCCGAAAGATGCGCTCAAAATCAGGATGGCCGGTAACCGCAGGTGCTTTGATACCGTAGCGCCCGCGTGCGCGGCCGACTTCGAAAACCGTCCACACTAATACTAAAATCGCGCCAAAAACGGCGAGTGGAACTAAATTTTGCAGCAGCATGGCGTTGCCTCACAGGGGTTGGTTCGCATTTGCGTGACGCAGAGCGTAACGCCTTTATAGCCCGCCGACGCCAGCCGCGCAAAGCGAAGTTTGAATTGCTATTATTTGCGGCTACTTTTTTGGAAGGCAGGCGAATGTTTAATGACGATCAAGATGGCGCTCAAGGCGTGGTATTTTGGCTGCTAGGCGCCGTAGTCACGCTGCTGCTGGGTGGCGTCATTTATTGGAAGGCGATTGCACATCCGCCGCTTACTGCCAATATGGCGCGCACAGAAGCCGTCGATGAACGGCCAATTTCATTAGAAAGCGGCAGTCAGCCCGAAGATGCGCTGCAGTTTCAGCAGCCGCAAGCGGTCGATAATTCCCCCAAAAGCCTAGGTGAGCTGGCCTTTGCGTTTGACGGTGCGACTGGCTTGACGATTACGGGCGCTGTGCCGACTGAGCGCAAAAAAGAGCGTTTGCTTTCCCAAGCGCAGCTGGTATTTGGTGCAAATCGCGTGGTTGACGCGGTTACCGTCGTAGAAGGTGCACCGCTGCCGAATTGGAAAGGTAAAACTCTCGATTTAATGGCGAAATTGGCAACTCTGGGGCCATTTCAGCTGGCCCTAAAAGACAATCAAATCAATTTCAGCGGCGAAGTTCCAGATGCCGGTATTAAAAGCGCTTGGATCGATTGGTTGGCGAATTTCTTTGTTGATCAACCGCTAGCGGTTAGCGCCGACAATTTGATCGTCAATGCCGATTTGCCGTCGGTGAATTCCTTTGACGTCAGCACGCTGTTTAATTTAGCGATCAACTTTGAGTCCGGCAGCGCCGAAATTCCAGCGGAAGCCGTGGTTATATTGGATCAGGCCGCGACAGTATTAAGAGAAGACGGGCGCAACTTGCGCATCGTCGGACACACCGATGCAACTGGCGACGCCGACGCTAATCGCGCCCTGTCAGACGCTAGAGCGCAGGCAATTCGTGATTTTTTAATCGCCAAAGGTGTGGTTCCAAGCAGCTTAAATTCCTACGGCATGGGTCAAGACCAGCCGATCGCGGATAACGATACCGAAGCCGGTCGCGCTGCGAACCGGCGAATTGAGTTTGCCCAGTAGTTCGGCCCCAGTACCTTTGCCCCAATAAATAATTCGTGTCCATCAATGCATCCGCTCAGCCTGTGCTGCAAACGCACGGGCTGAGCTGTTTACGGGACGCGCAGCCGCTGTTCGAGCCGGTCGCTTTCACGCTCGTTCCAGGCCAGCTTTTGCTGATCGAAGGTGAAAATGGCGTCGGCAAAACCACGCTGTTGCGTGCGTTATTGGGGCTTGCGCCGCTCAACGTCGATTCCTTGGCATTCGATGGTTTGCCTTGGCCGGGCTGTTTGAGCCAGATACGCCGCCGGGCGCGCTGGCTGGGCCATGCGGCCGCCTTGAAGCCAGAACTGACGGTTGCCGAGAATTGGCGCTTTTGGGCGGCGTTGGAAGAATTTCCGCTGGCTAATGCTGATGTTTTAGTCTTTGGAGAACGGCTAAAGCTACAAGGCTTCGAAGATGCGCGTGTGGGTACGCTTTCTGCGGGGCAAAAAAAGCGCGCGCAATTGGCGCGATTGCTGTTTGGCGCGGCAAAACTTTGGCTGCTCGACGAACCTTTCGCGAATTTGGACCGCGCCGGCATTGCGCTAATTGAGGCGCTGGTGGAGACGTTTTTGCAAGCGGGTGGCGCGATTATTGCGACTAGTCATGGCGTGTTGAGCTTTGCGCGGCCACATTCGACGTTGGTGCTACACCCCGCACTGCAAGGCGCGTACGACTTTGAATAGCGCCTTTATCGCCAGCTTTCGTCGCGAACTGACGCTGCGTATTCGTCAACCGGCGGCGGCGCTGTATCCGGCGGCATTCGCGGTGTTGGTTGCGCTTTTGATTGGCTTTGCGGTCGGTGCGAACAGCAGTGCGCTGAGCCTAATTGCGCCGGCGGCGCTGTTTATTGCGATGCTGCTGGCGGTATTTTTAGCGCTTGAGCAAATGTTTGCGGGTGATGTGAGCGACGGTACTTTAGACGCGCTGGTCTGTGCCGATCACGCAATGTTGGGCGTTTTGTACGGCAAAGCGCTGGGTTTTTGGCTCAGTAGCTGTGCCACGTTATTGCTCGCACTGCCGGTGCTGATGGTGTTACTCAAGCTTCCAGCGGATTTAGCGCCGTTGATTTGTTTGAGTTTAACGCTGGCAAGTTTGAGCCTCAGTTTTCTAGGTTTAGCCGGTGCCGCGCTTACCGCGCGCTTGAACGCGCAAGAAGGTGCGGGCGCAGGTGGTGCGATGCTGTTGCTGCTGCTGATTTTGCCGCAGGCGGTGCCGGTGCTGATTTTTGCACTGGGCGCGGTGCAGGCGGCGGTAGTGGGTGAATCGCCCAAATCAGCGCTGTATTTTTTAGCGAGCTTGAGCATCATTTACGTCACGTTGGCGCCATTTGCGGCGCGGCTGGCTTTACGGGCCAGCTAAACGGCATACTTGAACATCACAACGCAAGCCCAGTAAGAACTTATGGCGGATTCCCTCGCGAGCTACATTAAATCTGCGTTTACCTGGCGCTGGAACCTACTCGGTTTAGCCGGTGGCGCAGCGTTTGCGTTGCTATCGCCGATCCCTGCGGCTGCGTTTGCGATCTTAGGTGCCGCCGAGCTGGTTTATTTGACCACGTTGATTTCGTTTCCAAAATTTCGGCGTGCAATCGATGCGCAGGGCAGCAGTTCCAGCGCGTTTGGCCCGGAGCCCGACGCACAGATTTCCTTGACTGAAGTGCTCAACCAACTTGCGCCCGGGCCAAGGAAGCGGTTTTTAGAGCTACGCCAGCGCTGTCTGACATTGCAGGCGATTGCGACCAAAATTGGCGGCAACGCTGCAGGTCAATCCCTAGGCCGGGGCGATGAATTGCGCGGCAATGGCTTGGATAAATTGCTGTGGGTGCATTTACGCTTGTTATTAGCGCAGCAAGGGCTTTGGCGGTTTCTGGAGGAAACTGATGTCGCGAAACTGGATAAGCAGTTAGTCGAGCTTAAAAAGCGTCAAGAAGGCGCGCAAGCCGACGAGCGTATGCTGAAGTCTTTGATCGACGCGATGGCGACGCTGACGATGCGTATCGATAACTACCGCGCCGCCGAGCGCAATAGCGAATTTGTCGGCCTGGAATTAGACCGGATCGAAAACAAAATTCTGGCGCTCTCGGAAATGTCGGTCAACAATCAAAGCCCAGATTTTTTAACCGCCCAAGTGGACGCGGTTGCCGATTCGATGACGCAAACGGAGTCTGCCATGCGTGAGCTAGACGCATTGACTGGTTTGGGCCGGGAACTGACGCGTGAACCGCCCAAAATTCTGGCGGGTTTGGTGCAATAGCTTGCGGCTAAACCGCGCGCACCTGAAAACACACGCGCTCACTGGCGTCGATTAGCCCAAACCGCTGCAGCCATTCACGCTCAGCCGATGCATCATCGCGAAACCAACGTGCCGCCGAGCCCAGCCTAAAACTGTAGCCCCACGCGTCCATATCGTTCAGGCCGCGCGCACGACCAAAACTGGGGATGTAATCGCTCAGCAAAATTTGCAAATAGCAGGTGGCGTTTTCCTCGTCTTGAGTATCTGCGGCGTCCGTGTGCAGCACCGCACGCCGCTGCGCCGTGCAGGTAATCCAGTGGCAAGCTTCGTGCAAAATCGAATGTAGGGGAGTGTCGCTACGCGCGAACAGAGCCGCGCCAATCAGGCCGGCTTCGTCGTCGCCCCAAAAGCTGCCGGGAATAGTTTGCCCAGTTGCTACTGGCTTAAGGCTCAAGCCGAAGCGCTGTAATAACGCTGTTACCTGCTGCGCATCCACATCACGTAGACGCAGGACGGCCGGATCACTGTCTAAGGAATTTACTTCCTGCATCGCGCGGCGGAGTTGAGTAAAGGTGACGGATAGTATGATTCGGGCGACTACGTTTGAAGACCTTTAGGAAGTTTAATGCAGATGTTAAATATTGCCCGAGTCACTATTGCGCTGATTTTGACGTTGCTCGCGCTGCCGTATGCCGGGGCGCAAAGCCTGAGCAGCCCGGAAAGCGTGCGATACGATGCCGCGAACGCGCGTTTTTTAGTTAGCAATCGCGGCGCGGGTGAGATTTTAGCGCGCTCGCTTTCGGGGGTATTGACGACGTTTACTACTGATCCAGTCAACCCGGCCGGCATCGAAATTGTCGGCAGCTTAATTTACGTCGCCGACGGTGCGCGTGTGCGCAGCTATCGCCTAGATAACGCGCAACCGGTTGCCAACTATCTGATTGCGAACAGCTCATTTCTCAACGGTATTACCAGCGATGGCGTAAATCGCCTGTGGGTAAGTGACTTTTCTGGATCTGCGGTGTATGAGCTCGACATAACGACTCCAGCTGCGCTGTCGCACCGGCTTTTTATTGGCGGACTGACATTTTCCCCGAATGGCTTGCGTTTCGATGCAGCGAACCAACGGCTGCTGATTGTCAGTTGGGGTGCTGGGCGAATTTTTAAGGCAAATTTAGACGGCTCTGGTCTAACCCAGCTGCTTGCGGTGGGCAGCACCAATATTGATGGTGTGGTAATCGATTGCGATGGTGCGGTTTACGTATCGAGCTGGGGCGCGCAGGCGATCAAACGTTTCGAGCCACCGTTGAGCGCGGCATCTGTTGGCACCGATGTCGTCACCGGGCTGAGCAACCCGGCCGACATTGGCTATGTGCCAGATTTGGGGCAAATTGCTAGCCCGAACGCAGGTTCATCTACAGTCAGCATCCACGACACCCGCTGTTTAGGCGTGATGTTCCGCGATCGTTTAGAAGATCGCTAAATTATTTGTTGAAGACTATGAGCTTAATTATCGCAATTCCCGCGCGTTTAGCGTCCACGCGCTTAACCAATAAGCCGCTGTTGCTGTTGGCCGGCAAGCCCATCGTGGCGCACGTGATTGAACGCGCGCAACTGTTTGCGGCTTCGCCTGAAGGACTAAAACGTAACGCTAGCGTGGTGCTGGCAACTGAAAGTGACGAGATTGCCGAAATTGGCCGACAGCTCGGCGTGCTGGTCTGCATGACGCGTGCGGACCATCCAACCGGCACGGATCGCCTTGCCGAATGCGCGCAGCAGCTGGGCTGGCTAGACGATACGATTGTGGTCAATTTGCAGGGCGATGAGCCCTTGATGCCGAGCGAATGTTTGCAAAGCGTGATTAGTCTGTTGGAGGCGAATCGACGCGCGTCGATTGCGACTTTGTCTACACCGATTACCTCGATGGCGGAGTTGTTCGACGCCAACTGCGTTAAGGTCGTGTTGCGCGATGATGCGCGCGCTCTTTATTTTAGTCGTGCGCCGATTCCGTATGCGCGTGACGCTTTTGGCAAGGCATCGGGCTTGGGCGACAGCGTTTTAGCCACGCGGCAACTGCCGGAGCAGCTGCCGTTCGCTCGACATTTGGGTTTATATGCGTATCGGGCCGGCGCGCTCAAGCAATTAGCGCTTGCGCCGCAGAGTGCGCTGGAGCGGGCGGAATCGCTTGAGCAGCTGCGTGCGCTCAGTTTGGGCTTAGAGATCGTCGTTGCTACCGCACCGGTCGCCATTCCACCGGGTATTGATACCGCCGCGGATTTGCAGCGCATCGAGGCGCAGTTGCAATTAGCGCAATCAAATACAACGAGTACTGGCGCGCTAACAACGAGCATTGTGAGTGATGCGGGGCCAAACACGCGTTTGGTGGCGCGCAAAATCTTGTTTGTCTGTATGGGCAATATTTGCCGCTCGCCGTTGAGCTTGGTGCAAGCACAAAAACGCGCGCAGGAAACTGGTTTTGACAGCTTAGAGTTTTCTTCACGTGCCACCTATCCAGGTACCGCGCGCCAGCCTGCGGATCTGCGCACTCAAGCCATCGCGCGCGCGGCCGGTTTGAATTTAAAAGATCACCGCGCGCAAACACTGAAAGCGCAAGACTTCTACGATTATGATCTGCTGATCGCGCATGACGAGCGCAATGTTGCAGACATGCTGGCGCTCTGTCCGCCTGGCTTTGAAGATAAAATTAAGCTGCTGTTGGATTTCGCGCCTGAAACTGAGCGGCGGGACGTGCCAGACCCGTATCAAGGGGATCACGAAGATTTTATTTTGGCCTGGCAGCTGATCAAAACCGGCGTTGAAGGCTTGATTTCCGCGCTACGGGCTTGACATTTCCGCGTAAACGCATAGATCTGTCGCGCTAATTTACAAAGCTATTTATCTTAGCGAGAATGCGATGAAGGCTTTTGCGAACAAGCGACTTTATTTACGTTGGGGGATGCAAAACTCTAAATCAGGGGCGCACAATTCCGCACCCTTTTTAAATTAGGCTCATCATGGGCAGTGTCGTTGGGAATTCTGCTGTGCATCGTCAAATATCTTCGATTTTGGCGAGTAACCCAGTCGTTTTATTTATGAAAGGCACGCCCGAGCAACCTAGGTGCGGCTTTTCTGCAAAATCAGTCGACGTTTTGAACAATTTGGTTCCCGGATTTGTCGGCGTCGATGTATTGAACGACGACGATATTCGCCAGGGTATCAAGACCTACGGAAACTGGCCTACGATTCCGCAGCTTTATGTCAAAGGCGAGCTAGTCGGCGGCAGCGACATCATCATGCAGCTTTACAACACCGGCGAGCTGCATCAATTGCTTGGTGTTGCGGCACCTGATCGCAGTGCGCCAGAGATTTTCATCAGTGCGCAAGCGGCAACGGCGATCCGCGCAGGTATGGCGGACGAGCCTGCGCTTGGGCTGCATTTGCGTATTGATGGGCGTTGGCAGGCAAGTTTTCAGCTCGCGCCCGTTGAAGGTCATGAGATCAAAGCAGTGGCGGACGATCTAATGGTCTATATGGACGTGCAAACAGCTCAGCGTGCCAAGGGTTTGCGCATCGATTGGACAGAAACCCTACAGGGCGCGGGCTTGAGTATTACTAACCCAAATGCGCCATCGCAGGTAAAGCCGATGACAGTCAGCGTTTTAGCTGCGGCCCTCAAAAGCGCGCATCCGCCTTTGGTAATCGACGTGCGGCCGGAACACGACCGGCTTCGAGCACCGTTTCCGCTGCCCTCCAAAGCGCTGGAAGGCAACTCCTTAAGTGCCTTGGAAGCGCTGCCTAAATCCCAACCATTAGCTTTTCTATGCCACTTTGGCAATTCTTCAAAGCAAGCGGCGGAACACTTTAGAGGCCTAGGTTTTACAGAAATTTTCAATGTGGAAGGCGGGATTGACGCTTATGCGCGTGAAATTGACACCTCGGTTGTGCGTTACTAGCATCTAAGATTCAGGAGAGCGCTCGTGTCTATTCGCAGATTACTTTTTACAGCAGCTAGCATCGCCTTGATGGCGGCATGCAGCGAAGAGGTTTCGCCGTTGGAGCAGATTTGCAAAGACGAAATCGCGCGCAAAGTCGCGAATAGCGACATGATCATTGACAGCTCTGAAATTTCTAGCATCAGCAAAGATGCGGATGGCAACGTGATGGTTAAGGGTAAGGCGGAACTCACTGAAGGGGTTGCGAAAAAGTCAATTCCCTTCACGTGCGTCATGCAGGGCGAGGGTAAAGACGCGAGCGTTATTCGCGCCGATTTAATTTATAACTAGACCGTCCGCACGACTCATGCGATTAGGAATTCGCGCGCTCAATGGTGCCTACTGCATCGTGCGCATGCAGGCTTTCCAAATGCTTTGCGCTTGCGCGATAGTCACCCACAAACGGCAACGTTTCTAAACAGCCACGAACGCGGCGTAAAGCGTCTTCAACAAACATTAAATTTGCGCCGTTGCGTGCGGCAAATGCTTGTTCATCGACGCGCTTGACGGCGGTTTGTACGGGCGTTTGCAGGCTGTGTTCGAGTGCGTCAATCAACGCTTGCCACGGAAATAGCTCGCTGCTGGCCAACATCGTTAATTCTACGTCCAGCGTCGAGCGCTGCGCGTGCGGGGTTGCCGCACTGCCGCCTAAAACGTCGCCTAGCCAGTGCACAACCTGTGATTTACTCATTTCAGTTGCCGCAAAATCAGCATCGAAGCGCTGCTGCAATTTTTGCCGTGCCAACGCTGCCGAACAGGGGCAGGTGGACGAATAGGTAATTTGCACTGAGGTTTTCAGCTCGAAAGCACCGCTTTGATCGAGCGTGGCATGCACCGTAATCGGATAGCTGCGCCAGCCGCTGTGATCGCTTGCCAGTGCAGGCCTACGCAGCAGTAATTCAAAGCGCAATGCGATTTTTGCACGATCACTTAGGCCCGCATGCGTGCTTAGGCTGTCAGATAAAAGCTGACGTAGCAGCGCTGGGCTGAGCTGCTGTGCGCTTAAATGCTGATCGAGCAGTAAATAGAGCCTGGACATATGAATGCCGCGCGCGCTCGCGTCAACGAGATCAACGGCGATATCTGCCCGCGCCAGCGCCGTGCTGTTGGCGCTGCTGTTATTCAAATGTAGCGGCTGCGCAATGTTTTCCATGCCCACCCATTCGAGCGCACCAAATGCGCCGCTGGCGATTTGTGCGTCGGGCAAATTAGCCGCATCCACCGGCAGGGCTGTGGCTTTAGCGCTGGGTATAGCTTTTGCTGGCAATACCGGATGCGTTAATGGCACTAGCTTCGCAACCAGTTTGCCGGCGCGTCCAATCAGGATTTCTTCGCCGCTTTCTACTCGTTCAATGAGTTTGGAGAAATGCGTTTTTGCTTCGTGGATATTGAAAGTGGACATCAATTTGAAGTTAATTAGACTTAGTCCAGTCTAATGGGGATGTCGTGAAAACTTCAAAGTCCTAAGGCGCAGCAATTCAGAATTACTGGCAGCTATTCACCAACGTTGACTTCAACGCGGCGTTCAATTCACTGGCGTCGGGATATGCAACACGCTTTGACTTCGGGAATTCGATTTTCGTCTCGTAATTATCGCCGCTAAGATCGCGAATATTTGATATGCCCGCGAATTGCCGCAGGCTACGATCACTGTCGGCATAGGTTACATCCAAGCCGGACGTGACCCAGCCTAAAATACCGCTGGGGGCTAGTTTGAACACCTGCACTGCTTCGCCATCAATGGCGGCTTTTTTTACCCATTTAACTTTGAAGCCTAAATAGTCCAGCTGGCTCGGCACAACGAAATCGAGCGCGACGCTGCTTCCGCCCACCAACGCAGTCCAATGCGTGCGCACGAATTCATCGAAGCCTGCATCGGCAACCAGCGCCCGACTTGCATCAAGCGTGTCGGATTTTTCCCGCTTTCTCCCCGAGGCTTGATAGAAAACGGTCAAGCCACCAGGCCTTGTTGCCAAGCCTTCACGATAGCCGAAGCGCGCGTCGATAAGCTCGAACTCGGGCATTAACGGCTTGCCTTTGGTGCGCATGACCTTGCGCCCGAAGGCTTTGCCGTTTGGGCAGCGGTACAGCACCACGCGGTCGCTCAGGGTCGCATCGACAAAATGCAAATAGTGGCTTTCGATGTAAATCATCTTGCCGCTGGTCAACTCGAAGGCATTGCCTTCGTAACCGGAATACAAATCCGCCGCGTAAATGCTGGTGGCGAAGAGCGGCGCAAGCGCAAAAAGGACAAAAGCTTTCATGCTGGGCTAGCCATTAAATTCACAGGATTTGCGAGCATACCGAAGGCAAGCAACAAAATCGGTAGTTTTCGCTATACGCCGCCTATTTAGCGCCCAATTCAGCCTTCGCTAAGCTGACCAAATGAACTTCATCTGGGCCATCTGCTAAACGCAGCGAACGTGCAGCCGCGTAGGCGTGCGCTAGGAATGTGTCTTGGCTAACGCCCATGCCGCCGTGAATTTGAATCGCCCGATCAATTACTTTACAGGCCATGGTGGGTGCCACTATTTTAATCATCGCGATTTCTTTTTTCGCCAGCTTCGCGCCACCCGCGTCAATCATCGCAGCGGCATGCAACGTCAGCAACCGCGCCTGATCGATTTCACATCGGGATCGCGCAATCGCTTCTTGCGCCATGCCCAGCGCAGATATCGGTTTGCCAAACGCGATTCGGTTGCGCGCGCGGTGCACCGCCAATGCCAGCGCGCGCTCGGCCAAGCCAATTAAGCGCATGCAGTGGTGAATACGCCCTGGCCCCAGCCTAGCTTGAGCGATCTCAAAACCTCTGCCTTCGCCCAACAGCAGGTTGGTTTTAGGTACCACGACGTCGGTGAAATGCACTTCGGCATGCCCGTGCGGCGCATCATCAAAGCCAAACACCATCAGCGGCCGCACAACGCGCACGCCAGGGGTATTCATTGGCACTAGCAGCATCGACTGGCGCTGATAGGCGTGCGCCTCTGGATTGGTTTGCCCCATCACAATCATTATTTTGCAGCGCGGATCAAGCGCACCGCTAGTCCACCATTTTTTGCCATTGACGCGGTAGTTTCCCCCATCCGCTTGCATCGTCAGGGCGATATTGGTCGCATCAGAGGAGGCGACATCTGGCTCGGTCATTGCGAACGCAGAACGAATGTCGCCATTCAGCAAGGGCGCTAACCACTGTGCCTTTTGCTCGCTGCTGCCGAATAAGTGCAGCACTTCCATATTGCCGGTATCCGGTGCGGCACAATTAAACGCTTCCGGCCCAAATAGACTTTGCCCCATTAACTCGGCCATCGGCGCATAGTCAAGATTGCTCAAGCCAGAAACAGAAGGTAAGAAAAGATTCCACAGGCCAGCGGCTTTGGCTTTCGCTTTCAATGCTTCCATGGCCGGTGCAATCGCCCATCGAGGGTTTGGCGCCTCAATGAATGCGGCAAGTTCGGCTTCTGCGGGCAACACATGCTGGGCCATAAATTCGGCGACTTGCGCATGCATTTGAACTGCGCGCTCCGATCGGGAAAAAAGCATATTGCTAACTCACAAGTTGGGTTTGGTACTGATTGACGAAGAATAACGTTGTGCGTGCATTTGCGCAGGATGTTTTCGATCGCTGAATCGAGCCGGTACAGGTGGTCATACGCCCAAGTTCTTGCGCTTGCAGGGCTGGAAACGCTGGCCTAGAGTTCTGACCGCATGCATCGCACCACTCACATAAGGATTTCGCTATGTTAAAAAATAAACTTTCTCTGGCATTAGGCGTGGTTGTAGCGCTGGGCCTAGCTGCCTGCGGTGGTGATGAGCCAGCCGTGACCGCGAAAGCGGCGGGTTCGCTTGC
>Ga0105044_10001614_pt1 | contig 30347 bp, 27 predicted proteins | sample MAT01_FD_78092 | JGI IMG/M metagenome (GOLD analysis project Ga0105044, IMG submission 78092) | Freshwater microbial communities from Lake Fryxell liftoff mats and glacier meltwater in Antarctica - MAT-01 | ecosystem: Environmental > Aquatic > Freshwater > Ice > Liftoff microbial mat | place...
GCCGCCGCCGCTCGTCGCTTGTTTGGGCTCTGCCACACAAACGACCAGTTTGACGAGACGAAATTGCGCACGGTCATCGCCCGCCTGGTCGAATCCACCCCGAGGGATTACAAGGCGATTCTCGCCGCCCTCCAGCGTCTAACCCGCCTCGAATTCGCCCGCCGCGAAGTCACCGTCGAAAGTGCCGTCGCACTCGATGAAGACACCCGCAAGCGCGTCGTCGCAGGACTCACCCACCAATACGGAACAGGCCTTGTGGTCCAATACAAAACCACTCCCGAACTTATCGGTGGCCTGCGCATCCGCGTGGGTAACGATGTTTTCGATGGTTCCGTCCAAGGTCGCCTCGTCCGCCTCGCCAACGCATTCTAACTCACCCAACCTTTCCTCAATTTTCCAATAGATAACTTGTCATGAGCAGCATCCTTCAAGAACTCGAACAACAGATCGCAGGCATCACGTCCTCCGTCGAAAAAACGAACATCGGCACTGTCCGCCAAGTGGGTGACGGTGTCGCCAAGGTCGAAGGACTTTCCGACGTCATGCTCAACGAGATGATCGAGTTCGGTGGTGGTGTTACCGGAATGGCTCTCAACCTGGAAGAAAGCGAAGTCGGCGTCGTGCTTCTCGGCAACTACGCAGCCGTCAAAGAAGGTGCCGAATGCCGCACCACCGGCAAGCTGCTCTCCGTCCCAGTCGGCGAGGCCGTGCTCGGTCGCGTGGTCAACGCACTCGGTGCCCCCATCGACGGCAAGGGCGAAATCGCCGCTGCTGCCAACTACCCGATGGAAAAAATCGCGCCAGGCATCATCAAGCGCAAATCCGTTTCCGTCCCCGTCCAGACCGGCATCATGTCCATCGACGCGATGATCCCCGTCGGTCGCGGCCAGCGTGAGCTCATCATCGGTGACCGCGCCACCGGCAAGACCACCATTGCCGTGGACACCATCATTTCCCAAGCCCAGCAAAACAAGGCCGCGGAAAACGGCAAGCTCCAGAACCACAAGCCGATGTATTGCATCTACGTCGCCATCGGCCAAAAGCTCTCCAACGTCGCCCGGATCCAAAAAATTCTCGATGATGCCGGTGCCATGGAATACACCACCATCGTATCCGCCTCCGCATCCGACGCTGCCGCCATGCAATACCTCGCACCGTATGCCGGTTGCGCGATTGCTGAGTATTTCATGGATCAAGGAAAAGACTGCTTGATTGTCTTTGATGACCTTTCCAAACACGCCGTCGCTTACCGCCAGGTATCGCTGATTCTCCGCCGCCCCTCAGGCCGCGAAGCTTACCCAGGTGATGTTTTCTATCTTCACTCCCGGTTGCTGGAGCGCTCCGCGCGTCTTTCCGAAGCGGCCGGTGGCGGTTCCCTCACCGCACTTCCGATCATCGAGACCCAAGCTGGCGACGTCTCCGCATACATCCCGACCAACGTGATTTCCATCACCGACGGTCAGATCTATCTGGAAACCGACCTTTTCTATCAAGGCATCCGCCCCGCCATTTCCGTGGGCCTCTCGGTGTCCCGGGTGGGTTCCGCTTGCCAAACCAAGACCATCAAGTCCGTGGCCGGCACCACCAAGCTCGACCTCGCGCAGTATCGTGAGCTTCAGGCCTTCGCCCAGTTCGGCTCCGACCTGGACGCATCCACCAAGAAGAAACTCGACCGCGGTGCCCGCATCGTCGAGCTCTTCAAACAGAACCAATACAGCCCGCTTGCGATGGAGATGGAGTCCATCTATCTGTTCGCGATGCAGAACGGCTACTTCGACGACGTCGCCGTGTCCGATGTTAAACGCTTCCAAGCCGCTCTTGGTGATTTCTTCAATACCCGCAAGGGCGAACTGCTCGACAAAATCCGCAACGAAAAGCCAGACCTCAAAAAGGACAAGGCGATGGTGGAAGCCGTCAGCCAAGGCGTCGAAGACTTCAAAAAAAGCTGGAAGTAATCGTTTCGGGGAGCTGCAAATGATCCCCACGCCAACACTCCTCACGAACAACTTTTAACTTCCCTCTCTTCAAATGGCAAACCTCCGCGACATCCGCCGACGTATCAAGTCGGTCAAAAACACCGCGCAGATCACTCGCGCGATGCAGCTTGTCGCTGCCGCGAAGATGAAAAAAGCCCAGGACCAGGCGCTGGCTGGCCGTGAGTATGCACTCCGTCTCACCCAAGTCCTCTTCGACATCCGCAACAACTTCAGCGAGGAATCCCACCCGTTGTTAGAACGGCGCGAGGGCACCCGCGAACTGGTATTGGTGGTTTCCACCGACAAGGGCCTCTGCGGGCCGATCAACACCAACCTGGCGCGCAAACTCCGGTCGATGACCTCGCCAGATGCCCACTTCGTCACCGTCGGGCGCAAGCTTCGGACCATGGCCGAGAAAATGGGCAAGACCATCATCGCCGACTTCACCATCAAAGACCCGGTGCCGTTTTCACAAACCCGCCCGATCGCCAAGTTTGTCACCCAACAATTTTTGGATGGAAATTATGACAAGGTGACCATCGCCTTCACCAGCTTCGTCAACACCCTGCGCCAGGAGCCGGAAGTCGTCACGTTGCTGCCCATCGCAGGCAAGGACAAATCCGACACCCACGCCATTGAAGCCGCCGGGAAAGGGGGTTCTGTCGGGGAACACCGCCTGGACCCAACTCGCGATTTCCTCTTCGAGCCAAACCCGGCAGAGGTCCTCAAGGCGATCCTGCCGCTCTACGTGAACTACGAAGTTTTCCAAGCCATTTCGGAGGCCCGCGCGTCCGAACACTCCGCGCGAATGGTCGCCATGAAGGCCGCCACCGACAACGCAAAGAAATTCATCAAAGAGCTCACGCTTGAATACAACAAGCTCCGCCAAGGCGCCATCACCTCCGAACTCCTCGAAATCACCACGGCCATGAAGGCGATGGAGTAGCAGATGAGTTTGCCAATGTTCAGTTTTCAGTATTCAGAAAATGCCGGAAATGAATGTTAGCAAACCCGGATCCCTCTTCCCTGAAAACTGAAAACTTCCAACCAGCAACCTTTTCCCACCATGAGCAACCAAGGAACCATCGTCCAGATCATCGGCGCCGTCATCGACGCCGACTTCTCCAAGGCAACCAAACTACCAGAAATCTATAACGCTTTGGAGATCCAATACGTCCTCAACGGCGTGGATACCAAGCTCGTGCTCGAAGTGCAGCAGCACTTGGGTGACGGCTGGGTGCGTGCAGTCGCCATGTCCACCACGGATGGACTCAAGCGCGGCATGGCCCTCTCGGATTTGGGCCAACCCATCTCGGTGCCTGTTGGAAAGCAGGTTCTTGGCCGGATCTTCAACGTCACCGGCGACCTTGTGGACGAAAACGTGCCTATCGCCGATGCCACCTTCCGCTCTCCGATCCATCGCCCCGCACCTTTACTCACGGAGCAATCGGCCAATACGGAAGTGCTCGCCACCGGCATCAAAGTCATCGACCTCATCTGCCCCCTGCTCAAGGGGGGCAAAGGCGGCATGTTCGGCGGTGCCGGCGTCGGCAAGACCGTCGTCATCATGGAACTCATCAACAACATCGCGAAAGCACACGGTGGATTCTCCGTCTTCGCAGGTGTCGGTGAGCGGACCCGTGAAGGAAATGACCTTTACTGGGAAATGATCGAGTCCGGCGTTATCGCCACCGCCAAGGACGAACATGGCCACCCCGCCCTCGACGACAAGGGAAATCCGGTGCTTGTCGAAGGCTCCAAGGTCGCCCTTTGCTACGGCCAGATGAACGAGCCTCCAGGCGCTCGTCTCCGCGTCGCGCTCTCCGCCCTCACCATGGCCGAGCATTTCCGCGACGAGGACAATCAGGACGTCCTGCTGTTCGTCGATAACATTTTCCGTTTCTCCCAAGCCGGTTCCGAAGTTTCCGCGCTTCTCGGTCGGACTCCTTCCGCCGTGGGTTACCAGCCAACGCTTTCCGAAGAAATGGCTGGTCTCCAAGAGCGGATCACCTCCACCAACAAAGGCTCCATCACCTCCATCCAAGCCGTTTACGTGCCCGCAGACGACTTGACCGACCCCGCCCCTGCCAACACCTTCGCCCACTTGGACGCCACCGTGGTTCTTGAGCGTTCACTCGCTGAGCAAGCACTCTTCCCAGCCGTGGACCCACTCGCCTCCACCTCCAAGGCACTCGCTCCCGACATCATCGGTGAAGAACACTACCGCGTCGCCCGGGGAGTCCAACAAGTGCTCCAGCGCTACAAGGATCTTCAAGACATCATCGCCATCCTCGGCATGGACGAGCTTTCCGACGAAGACAAAATGAGCGTCTTCCGCGCCCGCAAAATCCAACGTTTCCTCACCCAACCGTTCCACGTTGCCGAAGTTTTCACCAGCGTCCCCGGTGTCCTCGTCTCCATCGAAGACACCGTCAAGGGCTTCGCAGAAATCCTCGACGGCAAGCTCGATAACGTGCCAGAAGGCAACTTCTACATGAAGGGCAACATCGACTCCGTGCCACGCGATTGATGGATTTGAAATCTCAAATCTCAAATCTCAAATCCCGAACTCATGCCTCTCCTACTCGACATCGTCACCCCTGAGAAAAAGATTTTCTCAGGTTCCGTGGAAAACGTTTACCTCCCTGGAGCGGATGGAGAAATGGGCATCTTGCCATCCCACGTCGGATTGGTCGCGGCTCTGCAGCCCGGCGTGTTGCGCTACCTCCACAACGGCACCGTCGAAACCCTCGCGATTGGTTCGGGTTTCGCCGAAATCACCGATACCAAAGTCGTCGTTCTTACCGACAGCGCCCTCGGCGAGGCTGAAATCGACGAGGACAGTGTCGAAGCTGCGATCCAGCGCGCGAAGGAAAAACTCGCCTCGGTGGATCATAACCTCGACTCGGAAGAAGTCGCGTATCTCCAAGGCGTGATCGCCAGATCCGCGGCGGCCCTGCTCTTCAAGCGCAAGAGCCATTGAAAGCCTCAAGATCTCTTTCAACGGTTCACTCAATCCTTCTCGGAAGCTCCGCAAATCCAGCGATCCAAGCAGTTTCCCCTTGTCACCTTGTCGGCCCTCTGGTCCCTTCGTGCCGATGAACTGATGCGGGCGCATGGAATCCGGTGAGAACCCGGAACAGTCGCGCTGCGGTATCCGATGACGAATCCCCACACAGCCAATCTCTGCGCAAGCCGGGGTGAAGGCGGGGAGGAGGGGGAAATGAGGAGCAATCTTCATCTCCACAATTGGGAGTCCGAATACTTCGCCCGCCTCAACTCGTCCCGGTGCCGCTCCATCTTTCGAGCCTCAAAGCACCGTGCTGGCCTTCCCGCGTAAGGAAGGTGACGGGAACAGAAACGACGGCGGGGGAGTTCTCCCTCTTCCGGTGGGCGCTTTGTTCTCTTTTTGATCAACCAAACATCATCGAGAACCATGAAATACCATCCACTCCAAGTGCTCGCACAAGCAGGCACCCTCTTCAGCCTTGCCTTGGCACCCGCCATCGCAGCCACCGTCAACTTCGAAAACGTCCCACTCGGAAACCCTAACGGCCCATCAGGCGTCTGGAACGGTCAAGCTGGCAGCGGCGGACTCAACATCGGCGGAGCCGGCTTTAATAACTCCTACACCGACTTCGGCGGCGGATTCTATAGCTGGGATGGCTTTGCCTTCTCAAACCACACCGACGTCACAACCGCAGGTTACGGCAACCAATTCAGCGCCTATCCCGGCACGGGAGCTGGTGGCTCAAGTCAATATGCCCTCGGATACAGTGGTGCGACTATTAGCATCGGCCTTACGGATCTCACTGGAACCGGAGGCTTCATCACCAACACCACCTACGCCGCGCTTTCCATGCTCAATGGCGATGGTTTCGCGAAGAAATTTAGCGGTGTTACCGGAAATGATCCCGATTTCCTCAAGCTTACCATCAGCGGATTTGCTGGCGGAATCGCCGCTGGAACCCCCATTGATTTCTATCTAGCAGATTTCCGTTTCGCCGACAACTCGCAAGACTACATCGTCAATCAATGGACCTATGTCGATTTCAGTCCGCTTGGAACAGTCGATGAAATCCGCTTCGGATTCGCATCCTCTGATGTCGGAATGTTTGGCATCAACACCCCAACCTATTTCGCGCTCGATAACCTGACTGCCGTTCCGGAACCCAGCTCGATCTTGTTGGTTTTCCTCAGCGGAAACTGCCTGTTCGCCCGCCGTCGTTAGAATGATGAAAATCGCCTGCCATCTGCTGGGCTTCTTCCTGTTTATCCCCTGCGCCCTGGCGGAGGAGGAAACTCAGGAGCTGGGTCCATTGGTAGTAGAAGCCTTGCGAGGCTCCGTTTTACCCGAGCATTTCGCAGGAAACGCGTCGGTAATCGCCAGTGAAACCATCGCCAAAGCGGGAGCCCGCTCACTTGCGGATCTACTCACCATGGAAGGCGGCGTCCGCATCACCAGCACCTCGGGGAACTCTTCAGGTGGCGAAGTCCACCTGCGGGGTTTTGGCGAGAACTCTGCTTCCCGGGTGTTAGTCATGATCGATGGCCGCCCGATCAACCGGCCGGATCTCGCAGGCGTCTCACTCTTGGAAGTCCCTCTCTCCAGGATCTCACAGATCGAAATCCTCCGTGGCAGTCAAACCGCCCGCTTCGGCGATCACGCCGTGGGCGGAGTCATCAATTTGGTCACGAAATCGCCCGATCAACCACGCACAAGTGTCGAGGTCGCAGCAGGCAGTGACAACCACTCGCTCGTCAGGCTCAGCCACTCTGGGCGCTACATGGACCAAGGAATCGCTTTCGACTCGGAAAGAAATTTCTCCCATGGATGGAGGGAAAACTCCGCCAGCGAACTCCAAACCGCAGCCCTCCGCTGGGACCGCGAAATCCGCAAAGGCACCGAGCTCAACGCCGGATTCTCATGGGCAGACGAGTTCACCGGATTTCCCGGCCCACTCTCGACCGAGGATTACCACAAAAATCCACAACAGTCGATCTATACCCAAGCAGGGCAAGCGGACTTCTACTTTTCCGAGAAACGAACGCTAGGTGGCGATGCCACACTGCAGTTTGGCAAAGGCCAGGATCTCACGTTTGAGATCCCCCTGGCCTTTACCACCCGCGATCAATCTTGGAATCTCGGACCCGGTTCCCACACCGGCAATCTCCTTGAAACTCTATCAATCAATCCCGTGCTCCGACTGGGCAAAGAGAAGTGGTCGTTAGACCTTGGGCTGAAACTCCAGCAAGATGAACTGTCGATCGACCAATACGCCCAAATCTCTCGCATCACCCGAACCGGCGCGGCCTCGCTGAGACGCCGTGAAGCAGGTGCCTTCTCCGCATTCGAGTGGCAACCCGCAGACAACTGGCATCTGAACGCCGCTGCTCGCTGGCAAACCTCCAAGATCGACGCCACCGCACGCAACTTCACTTTTCCAGCCGATGAGTCGCTCAATTTCTCCAGGATGAACAACGAAGCGAATGAGGCCTATCAACTGGGTGTGCGCTGGGAGCCAACCAAAGACCTCGGCGCCTGGCTCCGCTATGACCAACTCTACCGCCTACCCTCGACCGATGAAATCGCATCCTATCAAGGCTTCCCCCTAACAGTTCCTTTCAATGATCAACTTACCGCAGAAACCGGCTTTAATCTGGAGTTAGGTGCCGGGTATGTAATGGGCGCATGGACCTTCCGCGCAAATACCTTCCTCCAACAACTGGACGGCGAAATCGCCTACGACTACCTGCAAAACCTCAATGTCAATTTCGCAAACACCCGGCGCGTGGGAACCGAAGTAACCGTCGGTTACGAAACGAAACTTTGGAATGCGAACATTCATTACACTTGGCTCAACGCAAAATATCGAGATGGAAAATTTACAGGAACTGATATCTACCTGGTTCCCAACCATGAACTCTCCGCCACCGTCGCCCTCCACCCGCATCCCAAGGTCACCATCCAGGGGGAATATCAATTCATCGGCTCGTCCTACGAAGGCAATGATTTTTCCAATGAAGCCGAACAACTGCCCGCCTACTCCGTGGCCAATCTTCTTCTACGCTACGAGCCGCAGCCCGGCCTCTCATTCTATCTGCGCGCGAACAACCTGCTCGATGAAGCCTACGCCACCGTAAAATTCAGTGGCGTTTGGTATCCAGCTGCCGGTCGCTCACTTCAGGCAGGCATCCGCTATGAATTCTAATTTTATGAAAGTCCTACTCACCCTTCTTCTCAGCTCCCCCGCCCTGCTGGCCGGTTCATTCCCGGGAGCTGCGGGAACAAGCGGCTCAGACGCGATTTCCAAGGACTCCCTCGCCTTGGTCGCATGGGCAAACAGCAGCCTAACACCTACCTACGGGACTGGAGTGGATGCCACCTGGAGAACTCCCAACAAAGCTTATGGTCCAGCGACTGCTAACACATTCGACATCGTCTGCCTTGGCAATGGAGGAGAAATCATCATGAGCTTTCCCCGCCCCGTTCGGGATGGCATCGGACCTGACTTCGCTGTGTTCGAGAACAGCATCAACAACACATTTCTCGAGCTTGCCTTCGTCGAGGTCTCCAGCGATGGGATTCACTTCTTCCGTTTTCCGAACCGATCGGAAGGTGCCTATCTGATCGGAGCCTTCGGCGCCGTGGATCCCACCACACTCAACGGCCTTGCGGGAAAACACAAAATCGCATTCGGCACCGGCTTCGATCTCGCAGTGATCCCCGGTTCACCGCTGCTCGATACAAACCAGATCCGGTTTGTGAAAATCATCGATATCATCGGCGATGGAAACACCCGCGACAGCACAGGCGCACCCATCTACGATCCCTTTCCCACAACAGGCTCAGGTGGATTCGATTTGGAGGCCATCGGAGTGATTCATCAAAACGAAAATCAATTCAAGATCGTCCGCTCCGAAGTCGGGGAAACCACCTTCGTTCTCGCGTGGGAAAGCAATCCCAGCAGCTTTTACCGGATCGAAACTTGTACGACTCTTGACAATTGGACTTCACTCGGGGTTTTTCCCGGCGTGCCAAACCGCGGAAAAACCCAGCATGTGCTTGATCGCAGCACCTCAAGCCAGCGATTTTGGCGGGTCGTGTGGCTTGCGCCTTGACCCCAAGGTAAACTAGGATTTCTTTTCACCATGTTTCGCGAAGTTCTCAAATCCAAGTTGCACCGGGCCATGATCACTGGCTCGGATGTCGATTACGAAGGAAGTATCGAAATCCCCACCGACCTGATGGCCGCAGCGGATTTATGGGCAGGGGAAAAAGTCCTTGTCGCCTCAATCACCACCGGAAATCGGCTGGAAACCTACGTGCTTGCAGGGAAACCCGGCACCGGTCACATCATGATCAACGGTGGCGCGGCCCACCTCATCAAGGCCGGTGAACGAGTGGCGATCATGGCTTTCGCGCTTTCCGAAACGCCGGTGAATTCAATGAATCTTCTGCTAGACGAGCATAACAACATCATCCGGACGAGCCAATAGCCGGAAGGATCCCCGGCATTTCCTCGCCTACAATCCAGACCCCTAGGTGGATCAATCCTTGAAATGACATTGACCATCAGGACAAGACCTGCGATCTTCTTCCTCTTATGAATTGCCTTTCGTCACTCTCCGTAATTGCATGTCTGGGCTTGGTGGCTTGCGAAACGATAAACGGCCCCATCACGGGCGGCAACTTCGATCCCCTTCGCGCACCCGGTACCAACTTGACTCCTGCCGTGGCAAGCGGACCAACACTTTCCGCTGGCCAATTTGTGCAGGCATCAATGGATAACACGGCATTTTTTAAAAATCGTCCAAAAGGCGATGGCGACGCCGACAAGTTGCTCAAACGAGGCACCTCCATGAAGGTGATTTCCACCAGCAGCAGCTATGTCAAAGTGGAACTCGATAGCGGTGAAATCGGCTTCGTACCAGCGATCATGCTGGAGGATCCCAACGCCGTCGCATCCTCATCCTCCACTCGTCCGGGCGAGTATCAGGTCTATCCACCCTTGCCCGGAAGCGGGCCTGGCGAACCGCTGCCAATCATCACTCCAGCTGAACTGCCACCGGAAGGAGCGATTCCCACAGTCATCGATCCAGATGCCCCTTCTACCAATAGTCCCGTGCCCACCGTGACGCCGCCCTCAGGCGATTTCGCCGCACCAGTGCCTCTCGTGGAACCGAAAGTCGAAGAATCTGTGCCACTCCCTCCCAACGGCGAGGAAAGGAAGAAACCCTGATTTTTCACGAATCCCGGCAATTTGGGCTGTCTTGAGCGGCCGCCAGATCATCGGCTCCCTGTTCTCAATGAAATTTCACTGGGAAAGGCGTTGTTCCTTGAATCCCGCACTCGAACTGATTGAATACGGCAGTGAAAATCCGCCTCAGCTTGGTACCAATGTTGTTTCTCGCCGCTTGCGCCGGACCGCCCGAAGCGTTAGTGGTGAAACAATTCAAGCTTCGTGACGAGGTCACCAATTCACGCGAAGAACCATCGATCCGGATGGAAAAACTCAGGCGCTTGCATGGTGCGGTCAGTATGGAGGAGCGCAAGAAAAAGCTCGGCCAGTATTATACCTTCATTTGGAACGATCCGAAAGCCGTTGGTCAGGGCAAGGTCGAGTTGGTTTTCCAGTATCAACAAGGGGCCAGCGGCAGTCTCGTCAAAAAAATGATTCGTGAATTCCCAGCATCTGCCGCCGAGGGTGAGGCTGAATTCGCTGTCATCGGAGACGACTATTTCATCGGAGGCAAGGTCTTGACGTGGAAAGCCACCTTGCGCCGAGGCAACCGTGAACTCGCATCCCGGCAGTCTTACCTCTGGCAATGAATGGATGAATTTGCAGATGGGTGGTTGACCAAACGCCCAGATCCACTTATCCTTTCTGACCAGTTGTCGAAAAAACGACGGCTCTTTTCTTTGTGACAACAGAATGCCCTATTTTTATCGGAATCTTCGCTGGATTCAGTTGGATTCGCTGCGAAGGGAAAGGCTCCTTTCTCAATAGCCCAGCGCTTAAGGAATACGGAGAATCAAGAATCGCAGAAGGTGAACGCTGCCTTGTGATCGATCTGGAAGCGTGCACCGGAATGGATTCCACTTTCATGGGCACCTTGGCCGGAATGGCGTCGCGCCTGGCCGCACAGAGCAAGGGAGTCCTCCACATCGCCGAAGCAGGACTACGTAACCAACGCTCGCTCGAGGATCTCGGCTTGGATTTCTTGATGGAAATCAATCCAAACGATGCTCCTTGGATCGAAAAACTTTCGGCCATTCGCGCGGAGATTAAACCAAGTCACCCTTTACCACCTCCCAGCCAGGCGCAACGGGCGCTCCATGTTCTCGATGCTCATAAGACCCTGGCAGATGCAAACGAGCAGAATGCTGGAACCTTCGAAAATGTTGTAAAGCTGTTGGAGTCCAACCTACTTGAAAAGCAGCGCCCCCCCTCCGACCGCGAGTCCCACTAACCCGCCTCGTCAAGCCCCTTCTGACTCTCTGATCCTTGCGAGATGCACGATTCGACCCTCATTTCCCTCGCGACCTGCTTCCTGATCATCGCCGCATTGTTATTCGCCCTGCGCAATCAACGTCGGAAGGCAAAAAACATCCGCCAGAAGTTTGATGATTTCGAAAACGAAGAACAGCGAATGTTTACCTTCCTTCACGACCTCGGCCGGTCCATAGAAACCGAACCATCCTCCACCGGACTCTCAAAAATCATTGTGGACGGAATCGACAAAGTCGTCACAGCCCGCGGCGGTGCCATCTATTTCGTCAATCAGGAAAACACCTATCTCAATCCATCCTATATCTCGGAAGAGTGCCCACCGCTCATCGGAATCCCCGTAGAAGTTCGTAAAAAAGCAGAACGAGACCCACGGGCGCTTGAAAGTCATTTACGGTTGTCACGCGTCTCGCTGGATGAAGGAATCCTCGGGCACTGCCTGAGCGTGAATCAACCCATCCATGTGAAAGACGTGAAAAACCATCCCTCGTTTCGTGATGCCTTCATCCTCTATACCGATGACGTCTCAGCATTGCTTGCACCACTTCGCCACGCCAATCGAGATCTTGGGGTTTTGGTCGTAGCACGGCGTCACGAGGACGGCCACTTCACTGCCAATGACTACGCAGTCTTTCGCTCGGCAGCGGAACAATCTTCTTTTGCCATCGGTAATGCAAAAATTCATCGCGAGGCTAATGAAAAACGCGCAATGGAGAACGAGTTGAAAAACGCCCGCGAAGTCCAGCGAATCCTACTCCCCCAACAGGACCCGGTCATACCGGGCTTCAGGATCTCAGGCACCAATCTTCCCGCTAGAATAATCAGCGGCGACTACTATGACTACATCGACCTAGGCACACCCGATTTTGGCGTCGTCATTGCCGACGTCTCTGGCAAAGGAGTCCCTGCCGGACTCCTCATGGCCATGTGCCGCAGCGCACTCCGATCCGTCGCTCCAGGAGAACCTTCACCATCCAAAGTCATGGCATCCATCAATCGCCAGCTTTTCCCCGACATCCGCGAAGACATGTTCATCAGCATGACTTATGGGATCTTAAACACCGACGCCGGCACCCTGACAATATCCCGGGCCGGCCACGAACCCGCACTCCTCTTCCGCAGAGAAACCGGAAAAGTCGAGCCGCTCCGCTCACCCGGCCTTGCACTCGGTATCGATAGCGGCACCGTCTTCGAGCGGGTCACTCGCGACCAAGAAACCACTTTGAAATCCGGCGACTGCGTCCTCTTTTACACCGATGGAGTCAAGGAAGCAATGGACGTCAACGAAGAGGAATTCGGCATGGATCGACTCTCAGAGGTTTTTAGAAACGCCGCTCCGCTTGGTGCTGAAGCCATCCTCACCCGCATTCAAGAAGAGCTTCAGCACTTCACGGGCGAAGCTCCGCAAGGAGATGACATTACCCTGGTCGCAATCGAAAAACGCTAGCCCAGCGCCCCGTGGACCCACAAAAAAAGGAACTCCTCAGGGAGTTCCTTGTCTAAATTCAAACTACGATGCAAATCAAGTCCGCTATCTTCAAAATGAGCGCCCGCGACCTTCAATCCGCACCGGAATGGCAGTACCCTGAATTCGCGTTCATCGGCCGATCCAACGTTGGAAAGTCGTCCATGATCAACATGCTCTCAAACAAAGATGCATTGGCAAAGGTTTCCGCCACCCCTGGTAAAACCCAACTTCTCAACTTTTTTGTCATGAACGAAAATTGGAGCCTCGTTGACCTCCCCGGTTATGGATACGCCAAGGTCGCCAAAAGCGAAAAAATCAACTTCAACGAATCCGTCGGTGACTACATCGCCAACCGCCAAAATCTGCGCCGTGTTTTTGTCCTCATTGACTCAAGACTCCCACCCCAACGTATTGACCTCGACTTCATTGATTGGGTCACCGGATGCTCGATCAACCTCGCATTTGTCTTCACCAAGGCTGACAAACAGTCCCTCAAAAAAACTCAAGAAACCACCAAGACTTTCATGGCGCATCTCCCGGAATCACTCGTTGAGGTATCCCCGCTGATCACAAGTTCCTCCAAAGATCGCTCTGGGCGAGTCGAGATTCTCAAACTCATCGAGCACGACCTTCAATCATGAAGGAATCAAAGAACCAAGCGTTCTTTGATTCCCTGATGGTTCGCCCATCACCAATTGCTCTGTTTGACGTAAATCACGTCGTATGTTCTCACATAGAATGGGCTGCTATCCGCACCATAAAGGTCGTCGTTCATGTTCAACACATAGTGCTGATTCTTACCACCTTGGTTTCGCACGACTATCACTTGCTTTGGATTGGCGAACTTCGTGAACCCACCGGCTTCCATGACGGCTTCAAGCGCGGTCATCGGGCGATCCAATGGAATCTTTCCAGGGCGTAATACCTCCCCGGAAACGTAAACGCCCGACGCTGCAGACTCCACGGAAACAATCACCGTAGGATCCTGCAAATGCGGTTGATAAAGCGCCGTGAGCGCTGCTTGAAAACTCGTAAGGCTCTTCCCAGCTGCATTCACGTCACCAATCGTGGGAAGGCTGACCTTTCCGTTTGATTGAATCTTCTGCTTCACATTCAACTCAGGAGCACCCGAAAAGGCCACATTGATCTCGTCACCTGCTGCAAGAGTCGCGTTTGGCTTCGAGCGATAAGCTTCAGCAGGCACCGGTGGTGCGGGATTCATCCCCGTACACCCGATACTCAACCATCCCATCGTCAGGGCTAGAACGCCCACAAGGCCCGATTGCAAACAAGCCCACACTTTCCGGCGCGAGATTGTTTGTGTTATGATACTATTATTGATGTCTTTTCTCATATTTTTATTTTATTGATTGATTGATGGTTCACTACGATTCTATCTATCCCAACGAATTGGCCCCCAGATATTCCATCCAATCCGAGGGAAGTGGGGCATTCTCCACATCACTTGCGATACGCCCTTCCCAATCCGGATTGAAAGAGGTGCTGGTTCCATAGGCCATCACCAAGTCTTCATTGCCGATGCTCCGCAACGCGTGACCAACCCCGGGTGGAATTACCACCGCAACGTTGTCAGGTCCGGGACGACTATCCCCAAAAATTGTAAATCGCATGATCCGGCGCTCCATCCCTGCACGCTCATCTACCAAAATTATTTCACAAAGCCCGCTTAAAAAGAACATCACATCCCATTGCTCCTTGTCGTAGGGTCGAAGTGAGTAGTCTTTCGGAAAATCCAAAAACAAGCGCTGGAACCATTCCAGCGCATTTACCCCATCCGGGATAAATGGCGGGTGAATATGAAATCCCTTCGCACTATCACGGTGCATCAGAGCCGAGGCCCACTGCTGGGGTTCGATCCCGATCTCATTGAGAAGCCCTTCGTTCAAACGACTCAATTCACTGAAGTAACCCCGGCCCTTTTGCTGATAAACCTGCCTTCTGAATACCTCAACCCCTGGAATCCAACAACCCGTGAGTTCCTCACGCCCGGCAATCAGCTCACCTCCACCCACTCCTGTGGAACCCAGACGAGCGCCCAATCCAGCCTTGGAATAGTTCCGTGTTTCAATCCTTGCACGAGCGGATTCCCGCAAGCCCACCCAGCGACTATCAGTGATAGAATTCATTTGGTTATAGGATACTTAGGTATTCACCGTATGGAGTTCCGGCATATTTCGCGACTGAGCGATTGAGAGTCGTGCGGTCGATACGCCCTTGCAAGAAAGCAATCTCCTCCGGACAAGCGATTTTCAGACCCTGCCGCTGTTGAATGACTTGCACGAACTGAGTCGCATCTGCAAGAGAATCAGGTGTTCCAGTATCTAACCAAGTCGTGCCGCGGCCTAGAATCTCAACCCGCAGCTTGCCTTTCTCAAGGTAAAGACGATTTAAGTCGGTGATCTCGAGCTCACCTCTGGGCGATGGCTTCAAAGCCTTGGTCATTTCGACCACTTGATCGTCGAAAAAGTAAATCCCGGGAACCGCATAGTTTGACTTCGGTTGCTTGGGCTTTTCTTCAAGTGAAACGACATTCCAATCTTCATCGAACTCAACGACACCGTATTGATCCGGCTGGTTCGTGTGATAACCAAATACCGTGGCACCATCCATTCTCCGGGACGCTGCAAGCAAGGACTTTCCAAGGCTATGCCCATAGAATAGGTTGTCTCCAAGTACCAGACAAACCGGATCACCGTTGAGAAACCGCTCACCGATGAGGAACGCCTGGGCCAAGCCCTCGGGCTTTGGCTGCTCCGCATACGAAATTTGAAGCCCCCACTGAGAACCGTCTCCCAATAACTGCTCGAAACTCGGCAGATCACGCGGCGTCGAAATCAGTAAAATTTCGCGCACCCCCGCCAACATCAAAACTGTTAACGGATAGTAGATCATCGGCTTGTCATAAACAGGAATCAACTGCTTGCTCACCGAATGAGTCATCGGAAACAAACGGCTTCCAGTGCCCCCGGCTAAAATAATTCCTTTACGGAGAGCAAGCTCTTCCGCTGGGAGACTGAGATGACTTCTTTCATGCATAAGTTTGATCAGGCCAGAGTTCCAAGTCGTTCACCGCGATAGCTACCATCTTCAATGGTTCGAATCCATGATTCATGATCCAGATACCACTGAACCGTTTTGCGAAGTCCCGTCGTGAAATTTTCCTGCGGGGACCAACCCAGTTCCCGTTCAATCCGACTTGGATCAATCGCATATCGTTGATCATGGCCCGGGCGGTCTTTGACAAACGTGATGAGTGCCTCCGCCGATTGGGTGACGCGATCCGGTGCGAGCTCCCGCACGGTCTCGATGATGCAGTGCACCACATCAATGTTCCTCATCTCACACTTGCCACCGATCACGTAGGTCTCACCGAATTTCCCGTGGAGAAGCGCCATCGCCAAGCCCCGGCAATGATCTTCCACGAAGAGCCAATCACGAACATTTGTTCCATCTCCATAAACCGGCAGCGACTCTCCTCTCAAAGTCTTCTGAATCATCAAGGGTAAAAGCTTTTCAGGAAACTGATAGGGCCCATAGTTGTTTGAACAATTGGTGGTTACGATCGGCATCCCATACGTATGATGGTAAGCACGCGCCAAGTGATCACTGCCCGCCTTGGATGCGCTGTAAGGACTGTTCGGAGCGTAAGGAGTCGTTTCGCAAAATGCCGAATCATCAGGCCCGAGAGAACCGAAAACCTCATCCGTAGAAACATGCAGAAAGGCGCAGTGGTGACCGTCTGCAAACGAAGCTCCGTGCAAACCCGGGTTGAGCCGGCCGGATTGAACCAAATAGCGTCTGAATGCTTCCAGCAAACGGTAGGTTCCCACAAAATTTGTCATGATGAACTCTTCCGGACTATCAATGGACCGATCCACATGCGATTCGGCCGCAAGGTGCATCACGGCATCGATTTGATGCTCTCGAAGCAATGATCCCACAAGGTTCATGTCGCCGATATCTCCCTGCACGAAAACATGGCGCTTATCGGCATCCAAGTCCTCAAGACTCGATCGATTACCGGCATAAGTAAGGAGATCAAGGGAGACCACACGGTCAACCACGATGGCAAGCTCATCGGCTGCATCCCTCAACAGGTAATGCACGAGGTTCGATCCAATGAATCCGGCAGCTCCGGTAACTAAAATTCTCATAAGTGTTTGATCCCTTGATGATTGCTAAAATGAACCCGATGTCAAAATCATACGCCTCATCTACGCGTTGACGTGTATCCTTGGAATAGATCGCTTTGCAACAAGTGGTTTCGCACCGCCTCTTGCCACCTTCGGGGTCTGAACCCCGAAAGCGTGGCAAACTTTCCGACGCACATCGCACTGTTTAAAGGTCGCTTCGCCGTAAAGGCACCCACTGAATTCATGGGCACTCCTTTGATGGTTTTACCGAGAATGGGAAGTCCGGCGTTCTTTGCTGTGTCGATACAGAACTGCCCCCATTCCTGCCAGGTGCATGGCTCGGGATTACAAAAGTTGAATACACCCGAGGCTGCCTCTCCTGAAGCGTTGCACGAAAGCAATAAAAGCGCTTGAATCAGATCGTCGCAGGAAGTCGGACATCCGATCTTGTCCTGGGGCAACGTCACATCCGATTCCGCACAGGCTTTGTTGATGATCCACTCGGGAAACGCGGCCTTTCCAGGACCAAACAACCAAGAAACTCTCACCACCAGGTTCTTGCTGGACGCGCCTAGCACATTCTCCTCCCCGCGGAGCTTGGAAGCGCCATAGACACTGATAGGCGAGGCTGAGTCAATTTCTGTGTAGGGTGAACTTTTCATACCGTCATAAACAAAATCAGTGCTAATGTAGGTGACATCCGCACCCTTTCTTGCCGAAATCTCCGCGATCTTACCTGGTCCATCCGCATTAACCACGAACGCTTCCTGCTCATTTGACTCGCAATAATCCACCGCAGTCAGCGCGCCTGTGATGATCAGTGAATCATAGTCCAAACAATCCAAAGCTCCTCCAACCGACGAGTGCGATGCAAGATCGAGCTCCTTCCTCGTAAGTGGAATCACAGTGTGATTGACCTCCAACGCCTGAACTAGGGAGGTTCCAAGGCGCCCGGCAGAACCCACAACAACGATTCGTTTTGACGGGTTCATCGGTTCAGTTTCCTTCATAGGCTGATGACCATTTCCTGGAAAATACCCGCTGGGCGATCGGATACAGGGTGAAAATAAACAAACTCCGGAAGAAGGACTTCCACTTTCCAAACAAAACGATCCCGCTCAGGGCATATCGACGAGCCAAAGCCTTTTTGTCCAGTGCACAAGCGATCTCAGCCTGTCGTGATGAAAAATATAACATGTTGTTCCGAACCATGGACGCTGCTGCGGCATCCACATTCAATAGCACCCAGTATGCCTCGGATTGGACTCGGATGTAGCATTCATGTTGCTTGAAAGCGTTTGCAAGACTCACTGAATCGGATAGTCCGGGAGTTTCGCGCTCCCGGCAGATATTGACCAGGCATTCGTTCACCACACAGTATCCAAAGCGGATCACCAATCCATAAATCAACTTGGTATCTTCCGCAACTTTAAGAGACTCATCGAAAATCCCCGCGTGCATCAATGCCTGCTTCTCAACCATCATGGATTGTAGAAACGGATGCTTTGAATGCATGAAAAGCCGACAATCCCCTTTAGGATAGAACCGATCACCTGCTTCGGCCAGGTCGGGATCCATTTTCTGAAGATCATCCAACCTGTTCTTCGTTTCATCCATGCTTGCACAAAAACAAACCTTCGCATCAGTACGTTCAATCACTTGGGCTTGGCGTTGGAGTTTGGTAGGCTCCCAGGTGTCGTCAGAATCCAAAAACGCGATCCATTCACCGGTAGCTTCAAGGATCCCACGATTCCGCGCGGCACTAACCCCTCGGTTTTCGGTCTTGATATAACGAATCGCCTGCATGAAAGGAGCCAAAACTTCCTCGGTGGAATCACTTGATCCGTCATCAATTACAATCACTTCAAATGGCTGAACGGTCTGCGAAAAAACGCTGCCAAGCGCCCCGAGAATCTGGCCGGCTCGATTGAACGTTGGAATGACTACGCTGATTTTCATGCGAATTCGACTGGCTTCATGAAATCTTCACAAGACCATGCTTCTCGTATTTCCGAGGTTTTTGATGCACTTCAAGATGGTATTGAACAAGCGCCTGCTGATAGACAAGGTTCAGTTCGATTTCGTCACACCCTTCAGCTTGGATTTTCCGTGCATTACGACGCCGCCAGGCCGAAAGCTTGCAAGAAGCCAACAACAGACGCGACAGCCCGAACCGCAAACCCCAATGCTCCCAGTGGTGACCTCGATAGGCGTGAGATTTACCCAGCACCTTTGCAGCACTCAACCAGGATTCGCGCTTCAACCGATCCACCTGAAAATGATGCTCCATGCAAAGGTCAAGTCCGTTGGCAATTCGATAGCCGGCAGTGATCAGCTGGGAACCAAATAAACTCTCCTCGCCGCTACCAAGAGCCCCCGCACCAAGCTCAACATCGAAGGATGGAACATGCTTGAGCACTTTTCTTGAAAACACCATGTTGGCACCCACCATGTTCCGAGGTGTCTCGGAATCCAGCCATTCGGACGATGCAAGCCAAGAACGATGCATCGGAGACATCCACGGACGTAGCAATGAAGGGGCAATTCTAACACCACCCGCAACGGCTTCTGCACGGTCTTCAAGAATGGGTTCACACATTCCAGCAAGCCATCGTTCCGGGGGCCGGACATCATCATCCGTAAACAGTAGGATATCACCCTTTGCTTCAACGAGTCCGCGATTGCGGCCTTGTGAAAGTCCCGGTTTCCCCTCAAAAACATACCGCACGTTCAGTCGTGGAATCTTACAACTTTCAACCACTTCGCGAGTCTCGTCAGAGGAACCGTTATCGATGACGAGCAGCTCGGCAGTGAAGCCATCAGGAACAATAATCCCTTTCATCGCCTCAAGGGTTAACTTGAGGTCGGCAACGCGATTCCGGGTCACAATGAGAATCGATGCGTTCATCGCGCGCTTTCCGGTGAGGGAATCGGACTGTCCAGTCCATGATGATAAAAATCCTGTTGGAGAGAACGAACACGAGCAGGCGGATACGCGAGCTTTAATGTCGCCGTGACCGACCGGGAAACCACCCTGCACAAATTTCTGACCAGAGCCGAACGATGACAGATGCTGGTTTGCACCATGGGCAACCACCACTTTCGCAACAGGACCGGCAAGGGAACCATCTCCTCAAAATAAGAACGATAGATCGTGTCCAACTCGTCCAAAACTTTTTTGCCTCCGACCGTTGACTTGTTAGCACCGGTGAAACGGAACGTACTTAAGGGAGTTTCCGACCACTCCCAGATCGACCGCTTCGACCAAAAATACGCCCAGAGTTCGCGATCCATGCAATAATTTAAATCCGTCCTCACCAAGTTCAGCCGACTGACTAGCGCTCGACGGAAAAAGCAACTTGGCTGATAAATGACGCCGGAATAAGGAGCGAGGTTCCAGTCCTTCCATTCCACCTTCCAAACACCGCTTCGTTCAGGCTCATCATCGTATTGAAAAATACAGGCACCTGCAATGACGTCGATCCTCGGTTTTTCACAGAATCGCTTGGCAACCGTTTGAAGTGTTCCCTTCATCAGAAAATCATCGCTGCACAGCCAATTGAAAATCTCCCCTGAACAACGACCAAAGCCTTTGTTGATCGCATCGGATTGACCTTCATCTTTCTCACTAACCCACGAACTGAGCCACGGCGAATACTTTTCAATGATTCCGACGGTCATGTCCTTGCTGCCACCATCCATGATATGAATCTCAAGATTGGGATAGCCCTGCAGCAGAATCGACCGAATCGTTTCTTCGATATATTGTCCCTGATTGTAACTCGGGATAACAATACTTATTTTTGGCCAATGTTTTCCATCCTCCATTTGAAGGGTAACAGCTGGAGTCGCATCGTCCCACGGCCATCCGCTACGCCCAACCGGTGGTGTGGGCAATGATTCGAGCATACAAATCGATATCGAGCGATGATTCATGGATCTAAGGTTAACCGAGAACTTCGGGATTCTGGGGGACGATAAACGGCTCCCAAAACTCACGGTCCCATTGGGCCCATGCATGACAACCGAACGGCATCTTACCACCATTCATTTCCAGGCACTTGCGAGGAGCAACCTCAAATGCAAAGCGCAGCCCCTCTTCCAACGACGCAACTCGAAACTCGGGTAGATAGGACACAGCTTGATCCGACCAGAAAATGTCGTTGTTTCGATTGAATGGCGCCGGATTCTCCATTTCATGCCACTCCTGAAGCAGCCGCTCAACCACCCATACGTTCGGAATCACTTCATCCATTTTTGATAGAATACCAATAACCCATTTCGGTGTGTATGACGTGAATCGGCTGAACCAGTAGCTGGACGGCTCGGCAAGATAGAAATTCGTGATCGACTTGATCGCGCTCTCAACCCGAAGCAGGGTGAACCCACCATTACCAACGCGGGGGCGATCCACCCAAGGGCTGTCATCGCACGGAATCCATGGCGGGCCGATGTAATCGATCCCAGCTGAACACCATTCTTCCAACTGATCGGAAAAGGCCAAACTGTCCAAGTGATGGAAAAACACGAACTCATAGTCCAAAAACTTTCGGTAGAAGAACCGATTCATCAAAAGCTTTCCATGCGCCGCAGCGGATCCAAAAAACTTTCTGGGAAACCATTTTGTTTTGCAGCCCTCCCAACGGATATCAAGTCCTTCAGGAGCAAGCAGATAAATATCATGATTTCCCAGATGGTGCAGCAGTTGCCGCATTGAGATCTGCTCTTCTTCCGTAAGTTCAGGACGGTTTGACAACGGAACCAGGATGGCCACCCGCTTCGTCGCAGGCACCTTTCTCTCGAACGGCCTGACAACGCAACGCGTTGCTAACCCTAGGAGTCTCCCCCGAATTTTCTTCAGTCCATTCATACGGATAATAGATCCCGCGCGTCAACGGCTACATGATCGGACAATACGCCGATGCCTTCGTAGCGTTCAACACGCTCACTTGAAATCATCCTTCGTCCATCGATCAACAAGGGTTGGGTATCAAGGTTTGCAAATACTTCCGGCAATTGGCTGAACTCCGGCCAACGAGTGAGAAGGAGAACCGCTTGCGCATCCAACACCGCTTCCGCAACGGAGTCGGCAAACCCGAGTGCCCCATCCCCGAATACCTTTTCTGCCTCCCCACGTGCGACGGGATCGAACGCGACCACCCGCGCGTTTCCAGCGAGAAGTTTCTCTATAATCGGCAGCGCAGGAGACTCACGAATATCATCTGTCCCCGGCTTGAAGGCGATTCCAAGCACGGCAACCCGCAGACCATCAAGATCTGGATAATGCTTACCAAGCAGATCTAACATTTGCTGTGGCTGCGCGAGATTGACGTTCACCACCGCGTCAAGAAGTTGCATATTCCCACCAAGCTTCCTGCCATGAGCGATCAAGGCCTTGACGTCTTTCGGGAAGCAACTTCCGCCAAAGCCGCAACCCGCCTCAATATAAGTGGTGAATGACGGGGTGATGCGCCTACCATCTGCTAGTATCGGACTCAAACGCTTGTCGAGATGAACGCCCCGCATGACGCCAGTAACGTCCACATCGGGAATTGACCCGCAAAGGTTACCAATTTCATTGGAAAATGAGATCATCGTAGCGAGCAAGGCATTGGCAGAATACTTGATCATTTCCGCCGTCCTTGGGTTTGTTCGGATTTGATCAACGTTTTCAAACGGTTGATAGAGTCTTTCCAGAACATCAAGAGTCCGCTCATCAAACCCACCAAGCACGATCCGGTCTGGATTCATGAAGTCCTGAACCGCCTCACCCTCACGCAGGAATTCGGGGTTCATTCCAATCCCGAAATCACGCCCAGCGCACTTGCCTGACGCCTGTTCCACCAAAGGTAAAACCACTTCGTTGGTCGTTCCGGGAACCACGGTGCTTTTCACCAACACAACATGATACGTCTCTTTGTCTTTCAGCACAGTCCCGATCTGGGTTGCCACTGCGCGAATGTATTTAAGGTCGATTTCGTCGCCATCAAACGGAGTCCCGACGGCGATCATCGACACTTCCGAATCGAGGACTGCGCTGCGTAAGTCTGTTGTCGCACGGAAATTGATTCCACAATGTTTGGTCAGAAGATCATCCAATCCTTTTTCGTGAATAGGTGACTTTCCACCGTTGATCCGCTCGACCTTGGCAGCGTCAAGATCCACGCATACCACATCATGGCCTTTCGCAGCGAGACAAACGCCGGAAACAAGACCTACATAACCCGTTCCAATAATTGATATTTTCATTATGCGTCTTGTGCTTGTTGATTTCCACGATACCACGCCAGTGTCCGGCGAAGTCCTTCTTCCAGAGAAACCTCAGGCTCAAAGTCCAGATCCCTCCTTGCTTTGTCAATGATCGGGCAACGGCGTTGTGGATTGTCCGTCAAATAGTCTTTGTCGCCACTGGCGTTGTGGACCACTTTCCCTTCGTATCCAAAAAGCGAATTTCCACCTTCCGCCAACATCTCGGCAAGAGTGAGCATCGAAATTTCCGGGCTTTCATTTCCAATATTATAAGCTTCACCAGGACGTCCGCGGACCAAAACCTTGAAATAACCTACCACCGCGTCAGCGACGTAACAGAAAGTCCGAGTCGGTTTGCCATCCGAGAGTAGAACGAGGTCCTTACCTGCAAACATGTCGCGAGCAAAGTCTGGAATGACTCGGCGGTCGGTGATTTTTAACCCGGGTCCATAATTGTTAAATGGGCGGGCGGTAGTAATCGGCATGGAATACTGCTGGGCGAAGTTGACGCATAGCGTTTCACCAAAACGTTTCGATTCATCATAGCAAGCACGCGGACCGGTGCAGGAAACATATCCGCGATAGGTTTCGGCTGTAGGAATTTGATCCGCTGTAGGATCTCCATAAATCTCGCTGGTCGAAAAGAAGAGGAATCCAGAAATTGGATGACCATTGGTATGCTGCTTACGGCAACGCTCAAGGAGAAGCCTCAGTCCGTTGACATTCGCATCCATCGTTTCAATCGGATATTTCCTGTAGAAAATCGGGGAGGCAATCGATGCGGCATGAATCAAATAGTCCAATGGGCCAAGGTCGTCAGGAAGTGGATCGGTGATGTCATGACGCAGAAGTGTCATTGATGGATCACCGTCGAGCGCGGTCAGCCACTCAGGCACGCCGCGGATGTAGTTGTCGCTTACAATAATCTTGATCGTCGCAGCAGGTCCGTGCGTCCGATTCCAATGCAGGATTGACTGGACCAGATAGTGCCCAAGGAAGCCGGCTCCCCCGCTGATGAACAGCGTCTTGCCCTTCATGGTGGTAAACTCTGACTCCAAACGGCGGCAGATATCGCCAAGATCGTTCAAGACAACTTGGTCTGCACTCAATTCTTCGGTTGCTTGTTCACACGGTATATTCATAAATTAGTTGGTAGTGATTGATAAACTGGAGGCAGACTGTCTTTGGAGCAGGCCCGCATTTTCGAGCGCCTCTGCGGCACTTCGAACCTTGGAAAATTTTATGCCTGAGCGCTCTGCGATGGTGAGTAAATCATTCGCCCCGTCGGATTGGTTGAGAACCCAAAGCAGGGCAAGCTCATCGAACTCTCCCACCCTCTGCCCACCGCCGCCGCCGTAGAGTCCATACTTCCCGAGCCGAGGTTCGCACTTCGGCTTGAGATTGACAAAGATGGCATTGTGCTCAAGCACATCAAGGACCTCAATGGCCTTTGCAAGGGTATCGGCAAGATTGGCGCATTGAATGAAATCAAGATTATCGGCACTGGTATGGTATTCTGGAAAAGTCCCGTGAACGGAGCGCATCAGACATCCCACGGGCAGATTAATTCCCGGTGAACAAAACTGGCGTTCATCATATCCATAGGGATGGAAGTCCACGACTCGAAACTCGACCCCGCTCGTTTTGAGAACATGTTGCATTGCACGGTCGATACACGCATCGCCCTGACGGGAGGTTTTATAAGTGATTGGAGCAGAATCACCCACGCAGGTGAGAACGAGTCCATGTCTGATTCGTGAGACTTGCGTTTCGTTCGTGGCGAGCCAAGTAATCGCACCAATCGTAGCGGGCGCAAATATAAACCGATAGGAAAGACGGCGTGGTTCACTTGCAAGATGTTTCGCCAACTCTACCCCCACGGCAATTCCCGATAGATTATCATTCGCCAGGGATGGATGACACGTATGACAAGAGATAATTACTTCCTCATCTGTCTCGCCCGCGAGAAAATATTCCCCGTATGTCAGGCTACCCTCCGTGTGTTCTGAGTCGATAAAGACCTCGTAATGATCATCAAGCAACTCCTCCAGCTGAATATGAGACAGGCAAAATCCCCATGTTTTTTTGTAGTAACTGGTCCGGTAGGGAATCAAATCCGGCTGATCAGGCAGACTGAACAAATGTGATTTCAAATCAGCGAGAGTCATGGTTTCGTGGATCGGTGTGCTGTAGCCTACAAGGTGGAGGTTGTGATTTTGAAAATTCACCACCTCGCGCCCTTGCGAGTCTTTGATCCACGCTTGTCTCACATTCCATTCTTCCGGCACAGTCCAATCAAAAACCTGGGTTCCGCTTGGAATCTCGGATAACTTCAAAGGAATCTCCTGCGCAATCCGCTTGAAGGACGAGCGCACGCCCTCTCCGGTGATGCTGCGACAGATCGGATACAAATCCGTTGCCAAAGCATGCATCCGGTGGCCTGCGGCTTCAATGTCCAAAAGATTCATGAGAGATGGTTAGGAGCAACACTAGTCGAGAACTTTGATTTCTGGAATCGGGACGACAAAACGCCCGCCCCACTCGCGGATTCCTGTCATTTCAGCGCTGATTTCCTTCTGAAGGTTCCATGGAAGAATCAAAACATAGTCAGGCTTCGTTTCGAAAATCTTCTCAGGGCCGTAGATTGGAATGCGGACTCCAGGCATGAGATGATTTTGTTTGTAGGGGCTCTTATCGACCACGTATTCGACAAGGTCTTCCCGCACCCCACAATAGTTGACCAATGTCACCCCCTTTGCCGCAGCACCATAGCAAACAACGGTCTTACCTTCTTCTTTTGCCTGAATCAGGAACTTCAATAGCTTTCGTTTGGTGGCCTTTACCCTTTCATCAAAGGCAGTGTAGGTGTCCATTTTGGTCAGACCGAAGTCGATCTCTTGAGTCTTCATCGCTGCCACCCGGTCTGTGGTTGCAAAAAGAGGCGCTTGATTTTCCGTGTGACGGGCGAAGATCCGCAATGATCCTCCGTGGGTTGGCAGTTCCTCGACGTCAAACAAAGTAAGGCCGTGATGGGCAAATACAGTCTCCATCGCGAGGAAGGAAAGGTAAGAATAGTGCTCATGATAGACGGTGTCAAACTGGTTACCCTCAATGAGCCGCAGCAAGTGAGGAAACTCGAAGGTGATCACTCCTTCAGGCTTGAGGGCAATTTTCAGACCACCGACGAAGTCATTGATGTCGGGAACGTGAGCGAGGACGTTGTTTCCGAGAAGAAGGTCGGCGGATTTTCCGGTGGCAACCAGCTCCTTGGCTGTTTCCACGCCGAAGAATTTCACGACACTTGGGATCTGCTTGGTCTCCCAGGCGACTTTTGCGACATTTGCCGCTGGTTCCACTCCAAGGACAGGGATTCCCTTGGCCTTGAAGTGTTGAAGAAGATAGCCGTCGTTACTTGCGATTTCGATGATTTGGCTGGAGCTACTATAACCAAATCGGTCGGTCATCATATCGCTATAGCGGCGCGCGTGCTCGACCCAACTGGTTGAAAAGCTGCTGAAGTAGAGATAGTCACTGAAGATTGCATCAGGCGATTCAAAACTTTCAAGCTGTGCGAGGAGGCATTTTTTGCAGACCCAAACTTTAAGTGGGTATGATTTTTCGGCATTTTGAGAATGCTCGGATTTGACATACGAATTGGCGAGTGGTGACATACCAAGGTCACACAAGACGTGTGTGAGAGGTTCGGCGCAGAAGCGGCATGGTGGCGTGTTCATATTTATAGTGGGGTGGGGTGATTTATTTGAAGATCTAGCAATTTTGATGCCCTTTATTCAGAAATTAGGCTGAATTTTCAGGATTTGACTCGGCGGGAGTATTGGCGGCTTCCGGGCGATACCGAAGCACTCGTGCGGGAACTCCAGCAGCAATGGCATTTTCAGGAATATCATGAACAACTACGGATCCAGCCGCAATCACGGCACCCGCACCGATGGTGACTCCTTGGAGAACCGTGACTCTGTAACCAAGCCATGCACCATCTCCAATCGTGATACCACCTTTGGTATTCAACGGCTGATCCATGATCAATTGCCCTTGAACCATCCCGTGATCATAACAAAAAAATCCACAACCGGATGCGATCTCCACTTTTTTGCCGATTTTAATATCTGCAAGGATGGCGTAAATGTGGCAACCCACTTGAATATGGGTTCCTTCACCGATGCTCAGACTCCCGCCCGACCCGGTATGAAGAAACGTATCACCATAAACCTGCACATGATTTTGCAATTCCAGTGGACCGCCGCCATTTCCGAACGAAACGACGACCCGATCCCCGAGATACACGTGATCTCCAAGCCGAAGCTGTGGGTGGGCGAGCGCAGCGGTTGGGTAAATATAGCCCCTGCGGGTTAAATCCGCCAAAAATGCCCGCCCATGGTATGGCATGGTTCCTCTTGCGGCAAGTTGACCCGCTACGCGCCCAAAAAACCGGGGACCTGAACGCTTCAAGCACTCCATCCTTAAGAACAGCGCCAAGCGGCTTCGCAAACTCTGACGGGGCTTGGAGCAGCTCACGGGGGAAGGTGCCTTTTCCTCAGCGGAAATGGCGCAGGACTCAACAGAAGTGGAACAATCGGGGGGCATATTGTTAAACCACTTTTGCTAGAAAGATTGGGGGAAGATAATCATTCAAGGAGAGGCGATTGCGACGCTGAGACGTCCGAAGAGTTTTCCATTCACTGCGTAAGTCCGTGGGATGAAGACTTTGACTAGACCGAAATTCGCGCCCATGGCATTGGGTTCCTCAATGACGACCACACCTACCGTGCCTGTCGCGTTGACCCAAGATCCGGTGAGAGTTGTGCTCCACTCACATTTGATCGTTGCTTTCGGATCGTTTTCCGCGAGGTCTGTGCGGCGATAGGTGAAGAGCAGATAGTTTTCGTTTGTGGAGTTATTATCAGGATCTGCGCTGACCAAAGTGATTGTTGGCAACAAGCTGGAGTCCGACCGATTGGCTGGATTGCCGCCAATCACGTATTCAGCCGCGTTGCTGATGGAGTCATTGTCAGAATCGACATTGGGAGCGGCTACGAGGCTAAATGTGCTCATCCACTGGTTGAACTGATGTACCGGATTAACCGTAATCAAAACAGAAACGGGGGCGGAGTCGGCGATTCCATCATTGGCAACAAAGGTGAAACTGTCTGAGCCACTTGTGTTTGGGGAAGGTGTATAGGTCACGTTGGGGGCGGTGCCCGACAACTGACCCCTCGTGGGCTGGTTGATGATTCGATAAGTCAGTGCCTGACCATTGACATCTGTTGCTCCGAGAACAATCGCGCGACTGCTGTTTTCGTTTAAACTGATGGTCTGTGCTTGAGCGGCCGGAGGGGTGTTGACAAACGGAACGTCGATGAACACCGAAAGCCGAGCGAATAGTTTTCCGTTTTGTGCCAGTGATCGCGGGATGTAAACGTTTACGATATCCAAGCTGCTGCCACTTGGGGTTGTGATGGTCACCACGCCCGGCGTAGTCGATGCGTTGTTCCAAGTGCCCGCAAGTGTGGGGTTCCACTGCACTTGGATGTTCGTTTTCTCATCGGCTTTTGCCAAGGCCGTCCGACGATAGCTGAACAGAAGATAATCATCCAGGCTGGTGTTCTGATCCGGATCCCCTCTCACCATTGATAATGAAGGCAGAAGATCGACGTCGGAGCGATTATGAGGATTTCCTCCGATGACAAACTCAACGGCATTGTTGATCGAATCACGATCCGGGTCTTCACCTGGATTCCCCGTAATCCCAAAGCCACCGAGCCAGCTTGCGAAGTTGTCATCAATGACAGATCGAACCGTGATGGATATGGTTGCTGGCAACGAGTTGGCAGCACCATCGTTCATCGTGAAAGTAAAGCTATCAAAGCCACTGAAGTTCGGTTTCGGCGTGTAGATCAGATTTGGTGGAGAACCTGAAAGGGAACCGTTGGCAGGCAGACTGATGCTGGTTAGTATGAGTAGTTCGGGGCCGTCCACATCAACCCCAGTCAGGACAATATTAACGGATGTGTCTTCGTCGGTGGTAATCATCTGAGAATTTACGACTGGAACATCGTTCACATCAATCACGGTGATGTTGAGCGTTGCAGTGACCGTTGCACTGAGGCCATCCGTCACCCGAACAACGAACGAATTCAATCCGACATCATCATTCAAGGGAGTTCCCGAAAGCGCTCCACTACTCGATACCGTTAACCAAGATGGACCGCTTACCTTTGTATAGTTGAGCGAGTCACCGACATCAATGTCGGTTGCGGAACCCGCCAAAGTCGCGATGTAAACGAGATCTTCGGTGGCGTTGTTACCCACAATCGGATTGACGGTGAAGGTAGGTGCGTCATTCACGTTCAGGACTGTGATGTTGAGCGTGGCTTCCAACGCGGTGGAGAGTCCATCCGTGACACTCACGGTGAAGACATTAAGACCTACATTTGCGTTAAGTGGCGTGCCGGAAATCGATCCGTCGCTTCCCACCGTGAGCCATGCTGGACCAGCTACTCGAGCGTAGGTGAGAGTTGCTCCAGCATCAACGTCGGTGGCTGATCCTGCTAGATTCGCGGTGTAAACGACATCTTCTGTTGCACCACTACCCGTAATCGGATTCACCGTGAAGGTGGGTGCGTCATTCACATTCACGACCGTGATGTTGAGCGTGGCATCCAACGCGGTGGAGAGTCCATCCGTGACGCTGACAGTAAAGACATTAAGACCTACATTTGCGTTAAGTGGCGTGCCGGAAATCGATCCGTTGCTCCCCACCGTCAGCCAGCCCGGGCCACTCAATTTTGCGTAAGCGAGAGTTGCTCCAGCATCAACGTCGATGGCTGAACCCGCGAGAGTCGCGGTGTAAAGGAGGTCTTCCGTTGCATCGCTACCCGCAATCGGATTGACCGTGAAGGTGGGTGCGTCGTTCACATTCACGACCGTGATGTTGAGCGTGGCCTCCAACGCGGTGGAGAGGCCATCC
>Ga0105044_10001615_pt1 | contig 30344 bp, 4 predicted proteins | sample MAT01_FD_78092 | JGI IMG/M metagenome (GOLD analysis project Ga0105044, IMG submission 78092) | Freshwater microbial communities from Lake Fryxell liftoff mats and glacier meltwater in Antarctica - MAT-01 | ecosystem: Environmental > Aquatic > Freshwater > Ice > Liftoff microbial mat | place...
CGTTATTTTCTCAATTGGATATCGAATTATGGATAACAAATTTTTACAAGACATTGATGGAAGGGGTAAATCAACCCTTTGCCTTGGTTGCTGGAAATGGGGCAACTGTCAGGAATTTTCCTGTAATCGGAGAGACGATTAACAATCCCAGAACACTCTTTGAAATCATACAGAAAATACCGCCAACGACAGAACTTTATTATAATGCAGAGAAGTTGAGCTTAAAAAATCTTATGGATGATACACGTGCTGTGTATCATACCATGAAAGATTTTCGCGGCAGACTAATTTTCATTTGTCAGAATCCTTTCGAGGCAATTGCCATATCTACTGCCTGCGAATTAACAGGACATGACTTCATTACTGTTACCCCTGAACAGTATGCCGTTGGGAAAAATCTGCTGTCGCAGTTTTCGGAATCCTTTCTTGTAAAAGAGGTCGTTGATAATCTAAGCAAATCGGATTTAATTTCATCGATCCAGAATGATGTGGACGCACCAGCCGGGAGCACCCTACGATACGATCTGGTCGACGCGTTAAATCAGAGGCTCCTTGTCAGCAATTCACTGAAAGATCTCCGGGCAAACCAGCAAGCAACATCGGAAGCCCTGGGACTGCCTTCGTCAACTACAATTTGGTTATGTCCCGGTCGTTTATCGGCCACAGAGTTGGAAGGTTGGATTGCAATGGCGGCTGATCGAAACTGGGTATTAAAAATTGCCGACGATTTTCCTTTTAGTAATTACCGGCACGACCCATGGGTGTTGTGTGGGGATTACGATGAACTTTTGACACTAGACCGACAGACAATAATGCTTAATCCTCCTATTGCCTGGATTATCATTACCAGTGTTCCATTGTCAACACTTTCTTTTCATCGCCTTGATTTTTTAACAGATGCAACAATTGTACACCAGCTGTTCAGACCGAAGGGAACAGTTGTACCGGTGTTTTATCATCGAATAAATGTAAAGTTAAGTTATCAACTGGACATCATCCCGGCAGGTAAACCCCTGGTACCGTTTTCTGCGTGGTGTGAAGATGGAGAGAACCGGGTTACCGGATGCAATTTACCCGGCCAGCTTTATTTTGACGACGGGCACGATCACCGGATTCACACCGGCTATTGTGCGTCTTTATCTGCTGACTCTGTTTTTACGATTTGGTCAACAAGTTTGGATACTATTTCGATCGGAGCTTTTGATGTGGAAAAAAGCCTGATAGCGGATGTTGCATTACTGCATCCTTCCGTTAAGGCTGCCAAGCTAATAGTTGACAATGAACATGACTCGGTTGACTCGATAGCGAATTGCGTTTTAGAGATCGCCAGTAATAAGGATTGCCCGATAATCCAATCAATCGAGATGTTTCTGAAACTCTATTTGCCGTATCATCTTATACCTTCCCGAACTCGTTGGAATGGTCAGTTGATAGACAAACGTCCCGATCTTGAATTTTATTCAGTGGATAAATCTTTAAGGGAAAAAACTATAGGTATTGTGAGAAGGGTACTAAGAAACAAGAAAATCTCACTCCATGATAATTTTTATGAATTGGGTGGATCTAGTATTGAGGCTATCCACCTGGCATCGATTCTCAAATCCGAACTTAATCTCGCCGTTTCGCCTAGCCGGTTGTTTTCAGCGACTTCTATGGCAGAAGCCTTACAAAACGAGTCGAAGGATTTGCGTGAGTCAGATATCGTCACTGTCGGCAAAAAAGATAATTATCCGTTATCACATGCTCAGCAAAGATTTTGGATTGTCGAACAAATTGAAACTGGAGTTAATACAGGTCTTCTTTCTGAAACAAGGATAATTTATGGAGTTATTGACGAGGCTGCTTTTTATGCGTCGTTATGTGACATGGTAAAACGTCATGAAAGTCTGCGATCTGTGTTTTTGTTTGACGAAGAACCCAAGCAGCGAATAAGGGACGTGGATGAGTTTGTTCCTGACTATCAATATATTGATATAACATCCGGCAACGCTGCGCAGACGGCCCAGCAGATCCGGCATGCAGAAACGCAACGACTGTTTGATTTGCGAAAGGATTCATTGCTTAGAATCAGGCTTATAAAGGTGAAGCAAGGAGAATATATGATGCTATTATTTACTCATCATATCATTTTCGACGGATGGTCTTTCGATGTCTTTATGCGCGACCTGTTGTCGTTTTATAAAACCAATCGGGATGGTAAAGCAAATAACCTTCGACCCTTAGCGATTCAATTTGTGGATTATTGTCTCTGGCACAATCAACTCATTGCCGGACAGATGGATGTTCTTGGCCAGTTCTGGAGTAATAAGCTATTTCCATTGCCCGCACCTGTGGCGTTTACAAACCGGTCCCGTCCCAAACACAAATTGCAAGAGGCAAACAAAATGGACCTGATATTGTCGACAGACGTAACAGCCAATCTCATAAGAATTTCTGCAACACAAAGAACAACGTTATTTATGACGTTGCAAGCGTCCTTGCTTTCTCTTGTGTATTGTGTATCCAAACAATCAGACGTTTGTATCGGTAGTCCGGTCGCAGATCGATCGAGAGAAGAGCTACATGACATGATTGGGTGTTTGTTAAACACCGTCGTCATGCGGACCTCGTTAGATCGGGAAGATTCCTTCCTCGAGCTTCAAATGAAAGTTAAAGACACATGTCTGGACGCGTTTAAGAATCAGCACTATCCTTTTGAGTTGTTATTGAAGGACGCCAACAGTAACCGGGACCTATCCAGAAATCCCATATTTGATATAGGGTTCACTTTCGATGAACTTACTTATGTTTCTGATATTCCGGATCAGGAAAATATTGGTATTTCTTCGATCGTATCAGAACCTCTTGAATTTACTGTAAAAAGCGATTGGTGGTTTCATGCTATAAATTCTCCTACAGGCCTTGCCTTTACCGTGCTGTATGACAGAAATATTTATAGTCATGCGTATTGTCAACGACTAATGAGAAAATTTCAGCTGATCCTGGAAACGGTCTCCATACGGCCGAACATTTCAATGGCAAGGCTGTCCGACATCGTTCGGTTCGCGGATGAAACATCTGAAATTGATTTTGACAAGTCCATCACAGCCTCAATCCGAAAATCGGTTCCCAGATCATTCGAAGAAGAACAAATTCATTAATAAGACTTATCTATCCATGACCGAACCCAAACAACAATTCTATTTGTCGCCTCAGCAAAATAGACTGTGGTACTATGAGCAAGCAGGACTTATGTCCGTTGTGCAAGGAATAATTAAGGTTGCAGGCAAATTATCAATTCTTGAATTGAAGAAGATAGTGGCGCACACGGCCATAAAAAACAAAATATTGAGGACTATTTTTCCAGATGTGAATGGAAGGAAATTTCCTTGTCAGGATTTTTATGAAAATGCCGATGTAATGAATGTTTTGCAGTTCAAGGAAGTAGAGAGCAGTTCTGATTTGAGAGAAAGGTTGCGAGCAGGCGCCCATGACGTTAACCGGCTAACGCCCGCCGTGTTTGAATTGGTGCATCATAAAGAGGAATTGTTTTTACTAGTGAGTTTATCCGCCTATATGGCCGATACACATTCTATTCTGATACTGTGTGATGATTTGAATACTGGATCACAGCCCAATGACAGCGAAAAGGAGGAGGTAGATTATTTTATGTTTTCGCAATGGCAGGAAGATTTATTAAAAGAACTGCCAGATGGCAAAAATGTTTTCTGGAAGAATTCAAAGTGCATGTCCCCAGATCACTTTTCTTCTCCACAAGACAAAAATGATTATGGCCTCACGCATAGCAATACCATTTCAGTCCCTCCTGAAATCTATTCAGTAATTAATAAAGGCGGTATGACCATGGAAGCGTTTATGTTAGCTAGTTGGGTCATCCTTTTCAAAATGCATTGTAAAAACAATAATCTTACATTGGGTTATAGTGCCAACAGGAGAGAGTTTGGAGATATCGCTTCGTTGATGGGACCCGTCAGTAAATCATTGCCATTGAGCGTTACGGTCAATGACGATTCAAGCGTCAAGGATCTATGCTGGGATATCGCATCCAACCTAACAGATATTCTTAAAAATCAATACAATTATGATCCTAGCCCTCTCAATGAATCGCATGCGCACAATATTCAATTTCCAGTAGGCTTTGAATATTTACAACTCATTGGGAAACCGTCAAACCAGTTTACTCTCCAATCCATATATTCGGAGGCTGACCAACACGGAATAAAATTAAATATCGTTGACGACAGAGACAAAACAGCTTTCCATTTCACCTATGATAAGCATCAATTTAGTCAGCGTTCAATTGAAACTCTTTCGGAGCAATTACTATGTCTAATAAACAAAGCGATCGGCCGTGTAAATGATCCTATCTCAGTATTGGTTAGCGATTGGGATGGAATAAAAATAAGAAGCATTCGTTCGCATCCGTTCACATTTGATGTACCCTGTTCAGTAGTGGAACGTTTTGAAATGGTTGCGCGTGCCAACGCTCAACAACTGGCTGTCGGTTTTGAGAACCGCAGTTTTACATATGAACAATTATCGAGAGAATCCGATCGTATTGCATCAGTACTCATTGATTCATTTGGGATAGAACCCGGCAGCCGAGTGGGAGTATTAATGGAAAAGACTGAGATGCTTCCGGTAATTTTTATGGCTGTGCTCAAGACCGGTTCTGCATATGTTCCAATGGATCCCAATGATTCGAAAAGGAGATTGGGTCATGTAATCAATGACAGTAATTGCTCATTGGTGATTCATAATTTGTCTGAAGAATTTTATAACGGTCTGGGTGCCGTTTCCACAGGCGTCTCAGTTGATCTATTGAAAGAGCAAAAGGAGAGAAGACGACTGCTGCCCCGAATTGATGCGGATGCTATTGCTTACATTATTTACACCTCTGGTACTTCTGGATTGCCGAAAGGAGTCATGATTTCCCATCGATCGTTAACAAATTATGTAGACTGGATTAGAGAACGTTTCGGTATTTCCCCTGCTGACAGTTCCGTATTGATGACATCCCATGCTTTTGATCTGGGATACACTAGTTTATGGGGCACGCTACTGACGGGGGGGAGAATTTTCATGATTCCTGAGTATCTTATTCAAAGACCAGAAATTCTAATGCGGAACCTGTTGAGTAAAAAAATAACATTTTTGAAAACTACGCCTTCTATGTTTTCAATGTTGTTCGAAGAAGGGGGTGAATCAGCTGCGAAGTTATTGTCGGAGATAAAAATTCTATTTATCGGTGGAGAAAAAATAAAAATCGAAGATGTCGAAAAGGCATGGGCCATTAATCCAATATTACGAATTATTAACCACTACGGGCCAACGGAATCAACGGTTGGAGTGGCTGCGCATGAATTAAGAAAGGAGTGGACTTCCTATTATGGTCGCCACACGGTTATTGGCTTCCCTTGTTGGAATAACACGATTTTAATTCTTGACGAAAAGCTTTCTATTGTTCCGATCGGGATATCAGGCACGATCTATGTTGCTGGAGTCAATCTTTCGAGTGGATACCATAACAATGAATTGCTGACCAAGGATCGATTTCAATGGAATACACCGACCGGTCTGCTTATTTATAACACCGGTGATCAGGGACTTATCAACCTGAGGGGCGAACTTGAAATCATGGGGAGGATAGACCGCCAGGTTAAAATAAATGGATTTCGGGTCGAGCTAGGAGAGGTGGAATCTGGTATAGCGTTGATGCCCCAGATCAAGCAGGCTATTGTTTTGAAATCCCATACCGGAAACAATCAGCTAATTTGTTATTATACAGGCGAAAGCAAAATTGCCTATGAAACGGCTAGCACATTTTTAGCCGATGTTTTGCCGGAATACATGATACCAGCGATCTGGGTCCGATTGCAGTCCATACCGCTAACAATTAATGGAAAAATTGACTACACACAGCTTCCTGATTTTACTCCCGAAACGGACAAAAAAGGAATTGATGGCGCAATGACGGAGTTTGAAGGTCAACTTGTAACCATCTGGCAAAGTGTGTTGGGTATTCAGGAGATCGGGCTGTATGATAATTTTTTTTATTTAGGAGGAGATTCCATTAAAGCAATCAAGATAGCCGCACGAGTTCACAAGCTTGGCTATGACATAAAGGTAAAAGACATTTTTGAGTTGCCCTCGATATCTCAGTTAGCATCCTCTGCCAAAAAGATTGAATCCGGAACGAACGGTGAAACCCTGCGCGACTCCTTTCCGCTAACTCCAATCATGCGCGATTTTTTTAACAACCATCCACTTCAACCATCCCATTATAATTATTCGACTGTATTTGATATCGGCAGCATGAGCCTCAAGAATGTTTCTCAGGTATTCAGCGTGCTTTTTAGGCATCATGAAATGATGAGAATGTCTTTCCGTAACAACACTCTTGGAAAACGGGAACCTTATTTCTACAGCGCTGATGATTGTCCGGAAATTGGCTACACAGATTTAAGGGAAACGAAGGACAAATTCCAAGCAATAGAAACGAAAGGCGCTCAGAATCAAGCGGAATTTTTTTTAAACGGGGGTCTGCTTTGGACCGCACATTTTTTTGAATCAACCGATAAAAATTACTTATTGCTGATATTGCACCACCTCATCACAGATGCAGTATCTTGGAATATTTTATCGGATGATTTGGAATACCTCTTTGAGAAAGTAGCATCAGGAAAGTCACTGACGCTTCCTGATAAAACAGCATCCTTTACCGACTGGGCGTTCCATCTCCAACAACTTGCTGGAACTCCTGTTGTTTTAGATCAACTTCCGCACTGGCGAAATATTCCACCAACTTCATCTTTATTGGTTCAGGATGAGTCGGGCAGTAACACATACCGCGATGAAACATCGGTTCGAGTTGCTTTGTCTGCAACCGAAACAACGAACCTCCGGAAAAATGCACGACAGGGAAATTACATGAGCTCAGTGGTGTGTGGACTTACAGCGATTGGACTGACCTGCAAGAGTTTATTTGATACTGATACACAGGTGATCTTGATGGAATCGCATGGAAGGGAGGATCTTATAGATTTAAATGTAAGTCGAACGCTGGGTTGGTTTACGACACTTTACCCAATTTGTTTCAGGTTGCCAAGTCTGGATGTGAAAGAATGTATAGCATTAGTAGCTGATGCTGTTTCAGCCTTGCCAACTAATGGTATTGCGTTCGGACTCTTAAAGTACTCAGCGGATGTCAGCGAAGAACTCGATAACATTCGACCCTCCATAAGGTTTAACTACTTAGGCGAGCTCGGCAAGAAAGTAGAGAAAAAAATAGTTAATGATTCGAATATTGCCTGTGGCTCAGGTAAAGCACCCAATGAAGTTCGGCCGTATGTATTGGACATTGTTGGATTTCTGCAAGGAGACGGATTGGAATTTCACATCGCCTACTCACGTTTTCAGTTTACTGAAGAGTGGATAAATCAATTCGTCAAGATTTTTAAAAATTATCTGGTGACAGCAGCCAGTTTATACTCTGATACCAGTTCGCGTCTTGCTCTTTCTGATGGCACCGAGGTGGATATTCGAAACTTCTTCACTGACGCTAACAAGTAGGAAGTAACCCATTTCTTAATTTGATCAACAACTATGGATGCAATTAAACCAGTAGTAAGGAATCAGTTTATTCTGGATAAGCTAAAGGAATTACGTGATTCAGTCGGAAACTCTCCGCTACGAAAACTTCATTTCGATAACGGAAACCTTTACGCAAAATTAGAATCGCACAATCACTCGGGGAGTGTCAAGGATTGGGCAGCCTACTTTATTATAGAGCAGGCCCTTCAAAATGGCGAAATAGATGAAAGTTCAGTAATTGTTGAATCAAGTTCGGGCAATTTCGCGTTAGCGCTGGCTTTTATTTGTCGAAAAATAGGTTTGGAATTCATTCCAGTGATTGATCCAAATATTAACGAGAGCTACGAAAAATTGCTGAACTTACTTTGCAAAAAGGTCGTAAAGGTGGACAAAAAGGATTCTACCGGAGGCTACCTGCTAACGCGCATCAACACAGTAAAAGAAATTTGTGCTACGACGACGGGAAGTTACTGGCCTAACCAATATGAAAATGAGAATAACTTTAGAGCGTACTATTATGGTTTGGGTGTTGAGATTTCCAAACAATTTGATCGGCTTGATTATTTATTTGTTGCAACAAGTTCGTGTGGAACGGTCACTGGGTTGAGTCAGCGATTAAAAGAGACGTTCCCTGCAATTAAAATCATAGCTGTCGATATTAAAGGTTCGCTTATATTTTCCAACTCCCACAGTCACCGATACATTCCTGGTATAGGAGCGGGAAAAATTCCTTCAATTTTAAAGCATGCGCTGATAGACAGTGTCATGTTGATGTCTCATGCGGATATCATTGACGGTTGTGAAAAATTATTGGGAGAGCAGTTAATACTTGGTGGCGGTTCCTCTGGCGCTGTTTATCGTGCGGTAATCAATTACTTCGACGCCCATGAAGTGCAACTCGATGATAACATTCTTTTCATTTCACCAGACAGCGGGATTCCTTACCTCAATACATTGTATAATAAGACCTGGCAACAGGAAACGCTAAACAAAGTTAATTCACTCTGAACGTTAACACGCGACAAATGCGCTATCTCGGACAATCGGACATTTCAATCCTTGGGACTCCATGGAACGAATTAATCAATGTAATAAAAACGGCCACCACCCTCCACCATCAAAATGATTTTGTGCAGCCCATTAAACCCTATTTGCGATACGAAAATTTAAAGAACAGGATTATTGCCATGCCTGCGTATATAGGAGGGGACATCGGCACGGCTGGGATTAAATGGATTGCAAGTTTTCCTGCCAATATTGAGAAAGGAATTCCCAGGGCACATTCTGTTACAATACTCAACGATCGCGACACGGGTGTACCGCTCTGCCTGATTAACACTACAAGAGTCAGCGCTATTCGGACCGCAGCGGTTTCGGGAATGTTCATTACCGAAATTCACAGTCGGATGCCGCCTCTCGAAAAAGTGGACATAGGTATCATTGGTTTTGGTCCCATCGGGCAGTCCCATCTTGATATGATCAAATCGTTATTGGGAACGAGAGTACATCGCATTCGAATTTTTGATCTAAAACGTCCGTCGCAGAATGTACTTGAAATGTATAAAGATGATCCAATCGAATTTGTGAATCGATGGCAAGATGCTTTTAATGATGCCGATGTCTTTATGACCTGCACTGTTTCATCGGAGCGGTATATAAACGAAAAACCAAAACAAGGATCATTGCATTTGAATGTTTCGCTTCGCGACTATTTTCCGGACATGCGAAAGTTTATGACCCATATCATCGTAGACGATTGGGATGAGATATGCAGAGAAAATACGGACATTGAGCGAATGCATGTGCAGTCGGGTCTCACTCGAAATGACACGATATCCCTTAGTGAGTTGTCAAACTTATCGGTTCAATTAAAAACTCACGATGTTTCCATGTTTAATCCAATGGGTCTGGCCATTTACGATATCGCTATTGCCCGATATTACTATGATCAATCGGTCATAAAAAATGTCGGTATAGAACTCTATTAGAAAAAAATCACCGATCCTACATGCGTCAATTGCTTGATAATTCTAACATTGTAGATATCTGCCCCCTCACGAAAATGCAGGAAGGTATTTACTTTCATTTTCTTTACGACAGAAATTCACCAGCATTCTTCGTGCAGATCAGTTACAGGATAAAGGGTAAGATAAATATCAATATTGTTAAAGAAAGTCTGTTGAAACTTCATGAACGTCATGAAATTCTTCGAACGATTTTCAACCATGAAAAAACCGGACGTCCTCTTCAGGTAGTTTTGAAAGAAGGACAAGTTGACTTTAAAGCACTCGACTATTCACATACCTCTGAGTCGTTGCCACTTGAGCGCTTGACTCAATTCCGAAATGAAGACAGGCAACAACTTTTTGATCTAAATCGTGACGCGCTCATGCGCATAACAATGATTAAGTTGAATGTGGATGTTTATGAATTTGTATGGAGTCACCATCACATTTTAATGGATGGTTGGTGTACGGGTATATTAATAGCCGAATTTAACGCCATCTATGAAAGTCTTGTAGCTGGCACCATAGCTGTGCTGCCGGTCATAAAACCATTTAGATCGTATGTTAAATGGCTGGAAAAGAATAGCGATGAAAAGGCGATAAAATTCTGGCGACAGTATCTCAACGGCTATCGGGGTCTGGCCACCCTTCCACGGTTCATGGAAACGAAAACGTCTGGCTTTGACACGCATCAGCTTTCACTTATAATTAATGCCCAGCTGACAAATCAGCTAAGGAGAATTAGCGCGCAATGCCAGGTAACACTTAGTACGATCATCCAAACACTATGGGGTATCGTCTTGTGTCGCTATAAAGGTGAGAATGATGCGGTTTTTGGTTTAGTCGTTTCGGGAAGGCCATCGTCCCTGGAGGGGGTTGAAAAAATGGTTGGCCTTTTCATTAATACGATACCCGTAAGAATTTCATTTGACGATATCCCATTCTCGTCATTACTGATGCAGGTTCAACAGCAGAATCTCAGCAATGAAGATCACTCCTATGTCTCCGTTGCTGATATTCAATCGGACAACAAAGTCGATGGAAAGTTATTCGATCACGCGCTCGTATTTGAGACATTTCATGAAAGTAATGATATGCCAAGCGCAATAACAGACCGGCAGTTTTCTTCCAGTCAGTCGAGCGTTTTTGAACAATCGAATTACGATCTGGATATTCGGATTGGCTTTGGTGCCAAGCAAGGTGTGATCATGTTCCGCTATAACCGTAATGCATTTCCCGATCAACTTATTACAGATGTTCAGGAGTTTTTGGAAAGTATTATTGTTCAGGTGACGAATGACCTTCACGTATCGTGTTGTGATCTGGTAAAAATCACTCCCTCCGAACTAAATAAAATAAAAACTTACAATGATACTTCCGTAGTTTTTCCAAAAGAGAAAACAATCGTCACACTGCTAAAAGATGCCTGTGTCCGGTGGAAAGAAAAGGTGGCAATTGTCGAGGAAAGCGGCTCGATTTCCTACGAGGATTTGTGGAGGAATGCTGGTTATGCGGGCGAGCTTCTTAGAAATTCATTGCCTGAAGGTGAATCAATTGTGGGGATTTTTATGGAAAGGAGTGTATCCATGATTGAATCCATCATTGGAGTTTGGAAGGTCGGGGGCTCTTATCTTCCCCTTGATCCTGAACACCCTCTTGACAGGTTGAAAGGCATTATTCAAAATTCAGGAATGACGTGCCTTATTACTGACAAAAATAATTTCCATACTGCTAATCAATTGTTATGGATGTGTCCAGGAGTTGGAAGTCTCTACTGTGCAGATACGTCGAATCTGTTTTCAATTTGCGAACCTGAAAATGAATCCATGAAGCGCGACTTGTGGGAATACGTTGCAAAGAATTCGATTGATGCCATCACTGCCGGAGGTTGGTTTAGTAGTTATACAGGGGCCGCATTTTCAGCGAAAGAAATGCAGGAATATATTGACAATACGGTGGTGAAGGTGAGGAAATTATTGCCCGCTAATGCCCGCGTGCTGGAAATTGGATGTGCCTCTGGATTAACAATGTTTGCAGTTGCGTCGTACGTCGATCACTATGTCGGAATTGATTTGTCAGAGGAAATAATCAACCGGAACAAATTGTTGGTAAAGGAGCGAGGGTTAAAAAATATTGACCTGCATCACCTTTATGCACATGAGATAGAATACTTAACCGACCGTGAGTTTGATGTTGTTATATTAAATAGTGTGGTGCAAAACTTCCACGGCCTAAACTATTTCAGGGATATTATCACCAAAAGCATAGCACTATTAAAAGGATCAGGGTACATTTTTTTAGGTGACCTAATGGATTTGGACAAGAGGGATTTATTCGAGCAATCGCTTCGCGAATTCAGCCGAGCCAATCCATCTATTACTACTAAAGTGGATTGGAACGATGAGTTGTTCATTTCGAAAGACTTTCTTGCCGATTTGCGATCTCATTTTCAGGAAATCCAAAAAATTAGTTGCTCCGATAAGGTTTTTTCAGTGTCCAATGAATTAACTGATTTTCGGTACGACGCAATCCTGACCATTAATAAGGCTAATCGTTTATCGATGCCAGGGTCAAAAAAGAAACTTCTGGATAGAAGTAACTTTACATATCATATAAAGGAAATAGATCAATCAACGCCTCTTGGATTAGCATACATTATTTATACGTCTGGCTCGACGGGTACACCAAAAGGTGCGATGGTGCAGCATGTTGGAATGCTCAATCATTTGTATTCAAAAATTAATACCTTCAATATCAATGATCGTAGCAAAGTATTGCAAAACGCCAGGCATACATTTGATATTTCTGTATGGCAATTCTTCGCGGCATTACTCGAGGGAGGTACCACATTTATTTATAAGCAAGAGCGTACGTTATCGATTTCATCATTTATTAAAAATCTTTATAGTGATGGAATTACCGTGGCGGAGGTAGTCCCCTCCTATCTGGATGTTTTTTTAGACGAATGCATCGAGCGATCCGTTTCATTGCCCTTACTTGAATTCATGGTAGTAACCGGGGAAACTCTCCCCAAGGAGTTAGTGAAGAGGTGGCTCATGATATTCCCTACCATTCCGATCGCTAATGCGTATGGTCCTACGGAAGCTTCTGATGATATCACCCATCATATAATGAACACGTTATCGTGGACAGCAAGAGTACCGTTGGGTAGTCCTATTCAAAATATGCAGATATGGATTCTTGATAAATTTCTTCAGGTGTGTCCTCCGGGGGTCATTGGTGAAATTTGCGTCGCGGGTATAGGAGTTGGCAAGGGATATCTTCGCGATTTTGAAAGCACTGCCCGCACGTTTATTGCCAATCCTGTGGATAGTGACCCAGCAAATAAGAAAATGTATCGTACGGGGGACATGGGTTGTTGGCTTCCCGATGGAACGATCGAATTTATTGGTCGCAAGGATCAGCAAGTGAAAATACGTGGTTTTAGAATAGAACTTGAAGAAATTGAGATTGAAATCAGAAAAATCACAGGAGTTAAAGGTGTTGTCGTTATCGATCAGTTAGATGAAAATCATCAAACATTTTTAATGGCTTATCTGACCACTGCTGATACCGTGACGATTTCAAGCGAGCAATTCGAACAACAACTTAACAAAGCTTTGCCCGAGTACATGATACCCTCGCAATTCGTGGAACTGGATTCGTTGCCTTTGAATGCGAATGGCAAGATTGATCGAAAACTTCTTCCTGCCCCTGGTGTAAGAAAGGATAGGGAGGACATGCAAGAACTTCGATCCCCGACCGAACAGAAGCTCGGAGAGGTGTGGAAGGGCTTGCTGTCCAAAGCGACTTTTTATTCTGCTGATAATTTTTTTCGACTGGGAGGTCATTCATTGAAAGCGACCCGACTGGTGTCTCTTATCCGTAAGGAGTTTAAAGTCAAGATTGAATTGAGAGAAGTTTTTGAATATCCCACCCTTGAGGCAATGGCCAGACTTATTGACAAAGTCGGAATTTCTGAAGATGAACGGGAGATTCCTATACTGCCCCCACAAGAGATGTATCTGGCATCGCATGCGCAAAAGCGAATGTGGATACTTAGCCAGTTTCCAGAAGCTTCATTAGCATACAATGTTTTTAATTCATGGATTATTCAGGGAAATTTTGATGAGGAAGCCTTTCGCAAGGCGCTGGCATACCTAATCGACCGCCATGAAATTCTAAGAACAACGTTTCTCACAGACCAATCGAATCTTTTCCAGATCATCAGTACAACCGAACACTTTGTTGCACCGGTGTGGACTGATGACATTAGCGGTAGTCCAGCCAGGGAGGGATATATAGATCGTTTGCTGAAGCGGTCACAGGAAGAGCATTTTGATTTTGAAAATGGCCCCTTGTTTCGGTTCTACATTATAAAGACGAAACCGTCGGAGCATTGTTTCATTTTGAAGATGCACCACGTTATTTGTGACGGGTGGTCAATGCAATTGTTATTTAATGAACTTAATAGGATTTATATTTCTTTCACCAAAGGGGTGCCACCAGATCTTGAACCCCTAAGAATTCAGTACAAGGATTTTTCAGCCTACCAGATTTCCTTGGTGGACAATACGACTTCTCTCGGACACAAGGAATATTGGCGTCGTGTTTTGAAAGCACCGATTGAGCCTCTTCGTCTTCCTACATTATCAAAACGTCCCGAACAACAAACCTTTTCTGGTGGAAGTGTCGTTATGACATTTTCTTCGGGCACGTATCAGAACCTGGTCGCCCTGTCCAATGATCATGACTGCTCGTTATTCATGACTCTAGTAGCATTAGTTGACGTGTTGTTCTATCGCTACACCGGCCAACAGGATATTATCCTAGGGACTTCCGTTGCTGGTCGGTCCCGCAAAGAGCTTGAGCATCAGATTGGATTTTATGTTAATACCGTTGCATTGAGGAATAAGGTGAATGGAAACCAGACATTCCGATCGGTACTTCAGCAAGTGAAAGACATGGTCCTTGGAGCTTTTCAACATCAGGATTATCCGTTTGACCTGTTGGTAGATGAATTGTCGATCGATCGGGACCTTAGTCGTTCGGCTATATTCGATGTACTCGTTGAATTGCAGAACTACCAGCATTCTATTTCCTCGTTTGATCGGGAGGAACAGGTTGATCAGGGATTGAGATTTTTGCCTTACGCCAATGAAAAAGCAAGAAGTATTTTCGATCTCAACCTGGAGTTCCGCGAACATGACACGTCCCTGTATTTGACAATTCATTACAACACGGACTTATACTCACACGAGCAAGTTACACTAATGGCGCGTCATCTGGAACGACTTGCGGATTCCATTTACACGCAACCCAATGTTTCAATTGACAGGCAGGATTTTCTGTTGCCTCTTGAAAAGCAAGCTATAGTAAATGCTTCAACCGGGGAGCCAGTCAAGTTTCAAAAAGGTACAATCTCGAAGGTCGCCTTGGCCCACGCGTTAGGAAATCCTGGACAAATTGCATTGATGGATGAAAATAACCCGGTCACTTACGAAACGTTGATGTCACAGGCCACGCAGGTTGCCGACCTTTTGTGTCGTCATGCAAGTGACGATTTGTTGGTCGGAATTCTGATACATCAGTCGGCGACACTCACTGCGGCGATGACAGGAACCTGGCAAGCAGGAAAAGCTTTTTTGCTGCTGGACCCCGAAGTGGATGTAGAAATGATTGGGTCAATAATATCAGCTGCTGGAATTGGTGTGCTCTTAACTTCCGACCGGTTGGTTCATAAGGCCAATGACTTGCAATGGACCTGCCTTTCCCTTCGAACCATTGCCAGTATTGATTCGGAAAATATTTACCTCGCTCCAGAGCCAATACTTGAATCGATGAATGTTGAATTGTGGAACACAGTCGGTGAACGGGCAACAGATGCTATTGAAGGGGGGGGCTGGATTGACAGCTATTCAGGAAAAGCGTTTACGGCAGACGAAATGAAGGAATACGCCGAGAACACGTATATTAAATTAAATCCCTATTTGACCGCACAGTCCAGGATTCTGGAGATCGGATGTGCTTCGGGTCTTACGATGTTTAGGCTGTCGCCTTATGTAGGGCACTATGTTGGCACAGACATGTCCGCGAGTATTTTGATGAAGAATCAAAAATACATAGACGAACATCAGATTAAAAATATTTCTCTTCAGTGTGTTCCGGCACATGAGATTAACCGTGTAGAAGAACACGATTTCGACATTATTATCATCAACAGTGTCATCCAGAATTTCAACGGAGTCAATTACTTGCGTGACGTATTAAAGAAATGTGTCTCACTGTGTAAGACGAAAGGGATTATCTATATAGGAGATGTGATGGATATTGCAAAGAGACGAAATCTGCTTTCCGATATCAAAAGACGAAGGTTGATCAATAATCTGCCAGAGGGCCCGGATTTCCTTCAACATAAATTTTATTCTGAATATTTTTTTACCGATTTGCCTTTCAATTTGGGCAGTATCAAGGCTGTGGAGAAAAGTGAAAAGAAAGGTATTATTGAAAATGAATTAACGCGTTACCGTTATGACCTGATCGTTCATGTCGATAAAAATTTTATCGTTGAGGGCACAAAACCTGATCGACTCCAGCTTGATAAAAAAGATATGATTTCTGCAGATCAAATCAACCTGCAAGGGATTAACGATTTTTCCACTGAGTCAAAGCTGGCCTATGTGAGCTATGAAGCGGACTGGTCAGGCAGACTTAAGGGAATAATGATTCATCACGATACACTGATGAATCAGTTATGCTCCAAGGCAAAGTTAATGGAACAACCTTCGGGAGTTCGTATGCTTCAACATAGGCATCCGTCTTCTTATAATTCTCTTTGGGAATCATTTTTTTCACTTTTCCATGGGGGCATGACCGTCATTGTCAATCCTTCTGCCAGCCATTTGTTTCCGTCTATCATACGGGCGATCGACGATCAGGATGTTCAGGGGGCATGCATTATCTCCGCTGAACTACCTTCTCTGCTTCAAGCATTGGAGGGAAATAGAACCTTACCTGGTTTGAGGACACTTTTTATTGAAGGTGAATTGCCTTATCCTACGTTGCTTCAAAAATGCTTAGATGTGCTAAAAGATACTGTATTAATTAACAGCTATGTTGTTAGCGAGGCAGGTGGTGCCGTTGCTCATCGCAAAGTGGATGCAGCCGCAATGAACACGACTGCCATTGGTTCGCCAACTGATAATCTTGGTATCTGTATCTTGAATGAAAGTCTTCAGATTTGTCCGGTCGGCGTTGAGGGGGAGATGTGTATAACGGGAACATATTTGTCTCCAGGATATTGGACGAAAGACGGCATTGTTGCCAAAGTGTCACTAGAGAATCCATACAAGAGCGGGGAGACTTTATTCAGGACCGGCGATATGGGGCGACGATTAAATGATGGTCAAATTGAATTCTGCGGAACAGAAGGAAGTAGGGTTTTACTACGTGGACACAAGTTTTCACTATATGATGTTGAAAATGCGTTGCTACAAATTGAGGGTATAAAAGCAGCGGCGGTAAAAGCACTTTCTTCAGAGGGCAAGACATCCGGATTGATTGCTTTTGTCCAACACAGTAATCTTGGTCCATCGCTTGATTGGGAAGCGGTTCGACACAAACTTGAATCCATGCTGCCACACCACATGGTTCCTACTTTTTTTGAAACTGCGGATCATTTTCCCCTGGACCGGAAAGGAAAGCTTAATCGGAAGCTGTTACCGGAATTAGCGCCCACAATTGTTCAAGAATCCGGGTGGCAGGCCCCGAAGCATTGGATAGAAGTTAAACTTGCGTCGTTATGGGAAGAGATACTGAATAAAAAATCAGTTGGTAAACGTGATAATTTTTTTCTGTTAGGTGGCCATTCATTAAAGGCAACACGGCTCATATTGCGTATTGAAAAAGAACTGCAAGTAAAAATTCCTCTTTCCCAGATATTTCTGACTCCCGTTCTAGAAGAGCTTTCTGAGGTAATAAAGCAGGCATCACGGGTTACGTTTGCTCCAGTTTTAAAAACTCCAGATCAGGCGAATTATCCATTGTCCCATGCTCAAAAACGTCTCTGGATTATTGATAAATTAAATCCTGGAATGAAGGCGTATAACATGCCTTCATCCTATCTAATTACAGGTCAAATTAAGCTGGATATTCTTTTTAAAGCGTTTTTCCTTCTAATGAAGAAGCACGAGGTGTTGCGTACGCGCTTCATTTTAATTGATGGCGAGCCACGACAGTTAATTCGTGATGCAGACCAAATTGAATTCAATCCTGAGGTATACGATTTTTCAAATGTTGACAATGCTCAACTACGAGCCATGGAATTATGTGCGGCCGAGTCAAATTACCAATTTGACCTCAGTCAATCGGCACTCGTGAGAATGTCTGTGATGCAACTGGAAAAAAACAGGAACGTTATCCTGTTGAACATTCATCATATCATTTCAGATGGATGGTCGATGCAAGTAATGATTAGGGACATCATGATCCATTATGATGAATTAATAAAGAACGAGTTTTGGGTTCCGAATATTCTTCCACTGCAATACCGCGATTACGCAATGTGGCAAAAATCTTTGCAACAAGCGGGTACCTGGGATGCCGATCGTCGCTATTGGTTGAATAAATTCAATGGTGAAATACCGGTCTTAGATCTTCCATTGGATCACAAACGACCGGAATTTCAGGATTATCGAGGAAGATCCCATAGTTTTATTTTAGATCAGGAATCCACAATAGCATTAAAAGCACTCGCTAATAAACAAGGCGTTAGTCTATACATTTTACTGACGGCGGTGACGCAACTGTTGCTACACCGCTATACGCGTCAAAGCGACATCATCGTTGCAACGCCGGTTTCTGGAAGGGACCATGCCGAATTTTCTGAGCAAATCGGTTTGTATATTAATACGGTAGTGCTCAGAACGCAGATAACCTCCTCATCGTCCTTTGAAGAATTTCTGTCAACGGTAAAGGAGGAAGTACTGGAGACATTCGAACATCAATTCTATCCATTTGACCTGCTCGTTGACGAACTGCAGCTGCCTAGAAACCTAAACATGAACCCTGTGTTCAATGTGATGATTACCTATTGGAAGCAAGAAGCCGCAGAGCATAGCAGGATGCAAGGCATGCGGATTGATCCATTTATTGTGCCAAACCAATTCAGTAAACTCGATTTGACATTTCATTTTATTGAATCCTCAAAACATATTGGTGTCAATGTCGAGTATGCAAGTGCCTTGTTTTCGCAGGAACGAATTGCGGGGTACGAGCGTCATTTCAAAAACCTTGTCGACGGAATTCTCTTTTCACAAAGCCAGGCTATCGGAACTCTTCCGTTATTAAGTCAGGATGAAATTAATCGCGAGGTTTTTGAATTGAATAAGACAGGGGTTTCTTTTCCTAAGACGACGTTGATTCATCAGCTCCTTGACCGCCAGTATGCTAGTAAGCCCGATTCGCGAGCCGTTTGGGATCGAGGAGAGAGTTTTTCCTACGCCGATCTCGGACTGCGGGTTAATCAATTGTCAAATTGTCTGCAGCAAAGGTTCGATGTTGCAATAGGGGAGTTCGTCGGGATCATTATGGATAAATCCATCGATTCAGTTGTAGCGATATTGGCTACCTTAAAAATAGGCGCAGTATACGTTGCCATTGATCCGGCTTACCCAGATGAACGAATCAACTATATCATAACAGACGCGGCTATCAAGCTAATCATCTCAGAAAAAAAATATGATAAAGTTCACCGCCTTGCTGCATTGCCAACATTGGTAATGGATCAAGAAGATTTTTCAGGATACCCAGGTTTCTTTTCCGGCATTATAATGAATCCTGAAAATACCGCCTACGCCATCTATACTTCGGGTTCGACAGGAAAACCAAAGGGAGTAATGGTGTCACATCGTAATCTGATCCAATTAATAAGGAATGAAAATTTCCCGTATGATTTTAATGAAAGTGACAGCTGGGTATTATTTCACAGCCTGAGCTTTGATGTTTCTGTTTGGGAAATATTCGGAGCGTTCTTCACTGGCGGAAGTTTGTTTATTGCCGATAGTGAAACATTAAAAACGACAGATACGCTTATTAATTTCCTTGCAGATCATCGGATCACCGTACTGAACCAGGTGCCAAGTGTTTTTTATCAATTGATCAGAGCTATGCAACTCCGATCAATCAAGCCTGCTTTAAGTTTACGTTATATCCTATTCGCAGGAGAGGCATTAACACCATCGATGTTGCTGTGGTGGAAATCGAACTTTCCAGATGTCAAAACAATTAACATGTACGGAATAACAGAGACAACCATACATGTTACTTATAAGGAAATTACAGAAGATGAAATTCAAAGAGGCGAAAGTAATATCGGACTTCCCATGCCCAATCAGGGAATTTATATTGTTGACGACTTATTACAAATTGTCCCCCAAGGCACGTACGGTGAAATTGCCGTTTTCGGCGAAGGGGTTTCCAAGGGATACATTCATCTTGATTCACTGAATCAAGAAAGATTTGTTAATGATCCTTATCGGGAAGGTAACAGAATTTACCTGTCTGGAGATTTTGCAAAACGATCGGTTGGGGGTGACATCATTTATATCGGCCGTAAGGATTTTCAACTCAAAATTCGAGGCTTCAGAATCGAGTCGTCAGAAGTGGAGAATGGCTTGATAAAGGCAGGAGCATCGCAAGCCGTGGTCGTCGCTCTGGACGAACTAAACACAACCGGAAAGTACCTTGCCGGCTATATCACTGGCATTCGAGCAGAAGACCTTAGCACGTACAGAGGTACGTTGCCGGAATATTTGCCTGACTACATGATTCCATCTGCGTTGATGCTGATGGAAAATATTCCTCTTAATGCAAATGGAAAGGTTGACCGAAAGAAATTGCCCGCTCCTTCATTTATCAGCAATGCAGGTTTTTTAGCTCCTCAAGGTGATATAGAAAGTAGGATCGCAGTCATATGGCAGGAAGAGCTTGCTATCGCCAGCGTGGGACGTGATGATAATTTTTTTGAATTGGGTGGTCATTCTTTGAAAGCGGTAAGAATTATCTCATCGATTTACAAAGAGTTCGGTAGTGATCTTTTGTTAAGGGATATATTCCTGAATCCAACGATCAGGAAGTTAGCTGAAATGGTCAGCATTCATGGAACGAACACACGTTTTTCTTTAGGGCCATTGCCACAGGCTGATCATTACGCGGTGTCTCATGCCCAAAAAAGACTTTGGGTATTGAGTCAATTTGAGCAGGCGTCCGTAGCATATAATATGCCTTATCCCATACGTTTTGACGGAGCGCTGAATGAGGATGTATTTCAGCGTGTGCTCAAAACGATCATTGAAAGACATGAAAGTTTGCGAACAACTTTTGACTTTGTCGGTGACGAACTACGCCAATTTGTATCGCAAGTTGGTAGCGCCGGGCTGGAAATTTTGGACTTTCGCTTCGCCGATGATCCTGTGCAAATGGGTGAGGAAACGTGTTTAGCCGAGAGTAAAAGAGCATTCGATTTAAAGAAAGGACCTCTGTTGAGTTTACTGCTAATCCGTCTGTCGGACACACGTTTTACTTTTATGGTGACCATGCATCACATCATCTCAGATGGATGGTCGATGGAGATATTTGGAAATGAATTATTTACCTTATACAACGCCTACGTCAGGGATCTGCCTAATCCACTACCAGATATTGTTATACATTATAAGGAGTATAGCCAATGGCAGTACGAGTACTTGCAAGGAGAGAACCTTGTAAGGCATGAGCTTTTTTGGCACAAGGAATTGCAGCGTCCGTTGGCTGTATTAGAAATAGGTGGCGGAAAAGCAAGACCAAATGTTCTTTCTTATCAAGGTAAAACTGTTGTATGGAATTATGAGACCAAACTCACCAAGGAAACCGAACTCTTTGCCATTTCAAGGAATACAACACTTTTCAACGTTTTGTTGTCCGCACTTAAGGTATTGCTGTATCGTTACTCCGGTCAGAATGATATTATTGTCGGCCTGTCTTCCGCAGGAAGGCTATTGAAGGAATTTGAAGGATTGATTGGATTTTTTGTTAACCCGCTACCGATCAGAACTTATTTTAAAAGTGAAACGCCGTTTTCGGAATTTCTAGATTCAATCAAGCAAAAAACGGTGGATGCGATGGACCACCAGGTATATCCGTTTGATCGATTGGTAGAAGACCTTGTGAAGGAGAAGAATATTGACAGGTCGCCTATTTTTGATATCCTGATTGGATTTCAAAATTTTGAAAATTCGATTTCGGTTGTAGGTGAATTTGCTGCGCTGGGTGATCTGTCGGTTTCTTCTTACTCCGTTCGCAATGAAACAAGCATTTTTGATCTCAATATTTTTTTCACACGTCAGGGAGACGGATTGACCTGCAACATTAATTACAACACGGATATTTATGAATATACTCAGATAGAATCAATCTGCAGGCATCTTGGTACGCTGCTCGGCTCTATCATTCAGGACGCAGAAATTCCAATCGGTAATATCAATTATTTATCAGATGAAGAACTCACGAGATTAAATTCATTCAATGAGACGAGTGTCTGGTTCCCCCCAGAAACCACTGTTTCAAATCTCATTGCCAAGACGGCAGCACGATACCCGTCACGTGTCGCAGTTACCGATGAAGAAACATCCGTTAGGTATGTGGATCTTTACCAATCAGCAGGAAAAATTGGTAATTTTTTGTACGAACAGGAACAATCTCCAATACTTGTCGGCCTTCTTCTTGATCGATCAGTTGCTATGTCCGAAAGCATTTTAGGAGTTTGGCGCGCCGGTCACGCGTATGTGCCTCTCGAGACAGAAGGACCGATCAATCGTTTACTGGAAATTGCAAGAGACGCTCGAATCAGGATTCTGATTACGTCAAAAAGATATTTGAGTTGGGCGTATGAATTGCAATGGCTTTGTCCTCAGTTGAAAACTATTTTATGTATCGATAGCGATTGTTTATACAAGGTGGAGGAGCCAGAGAAAGCGTCCATGAATCGGGAAATGTGGGAAGAAATCGGAACGCGGGCGAATAATGATATAGAAGCGGGGGGATGGATCAACAGTTTTACAGGAGAGCCTTTCTCACGATTGGAGATGAGTGAGTTTAGTAACAACGTCTACTATAAATTAAAACCCTTTCTAACATCAGAGACACGAGTTCTGGAAATCGGATGTTCATCGGGACTTACGATGTTCAAACTAGCACCGTTTGTGAACTATTATCTTGGCACGGATATGTCTGCAACCATTGTTGAAAAAAACAACGATGTAATAAAGAAAAACAAAATTGACAATGTTGAAGTGGCGTGCCTCGCGGCGCAGGATATAGATCGTATCCTTCAAAATGATTTCGATATCATTATCATCAATTCGGTTATTCAAAACTTTAACGGTTTTAACTATTTCCGGAATATTTTTGAAAAATGTTTGGCAAAAATAAGCCCTACCGGATTAATCTTTTTAGGAGATATTATGGATCTCAATCTGCGAAGTGCATTAGTGGATGAATTAAAGACCCACCGAACGAGTCATCCTGAACGTGCACATAAAACAATCATTGATTTCCCGGACAACCAATTTTATCCACAAGGTTTTTTTACAGATTTGAAAAGTCATTACCCTTCAATTAAGGAAGTGAGCAATAGTCAAAAGAAAGGGGAAATTCAGAATGAACTTACCCGTTTCCGATTCGATTCAATCATTTCTATAGACAAAAGAAATCATTCAAGGAAGAATGCCGAACCGTTTTCTGGCAAATACCAATACGATAACCGCAAGCTGACCGATACGGTACCGATTGATAAATCTGTGCCAGAAGCACTTGCATATGTTATTTATACATCAGGTTCCACCGGCAAACCGAAAGGAGCAATGATCCGTCATGACGGAATGCTCAATCATTTGTACTCAAAAATCAATACCCTCAACCTTAATGAAGGCAGCAAGGTGTCGCAAACTGCTTCACATACATTCGATGTTTCTGTTTGGCAATTCAACGCAGCACTGCTTGTCGGAGGGACGACCATGGTGTATTCAAAAGAATTATTTCTTGATCCATCCGCCTACATTCAACGCCTCTGCGATGATGGAATATCGGTTGCTCAGGCGGTGCCAAGCCATTTGAATTTTTTGCTGGATGAATCAGCTGGTCTTATCAGTACGCCTCAACAATTAAATTATTTTATCGTATCAGGTGAAACACTGTCCCCTGCTGTTGCCCAGAAATGGTTCAATCGTTTCCCAGAGATTCCGTTAATCAATGCCTATGGTCCAACTGAAGCGTCTGACAATGTGACTCAATGGGTGATGAACCAAGTACCCGGGGAAGAGTCTGTCTCGCTTGGTATGCCGTTACAGAATACAAAGATTTATATCATTGATAGTCATGAGAACTTGTGTGCCATTGGGGTGAGGGGGGAAATATGTATCGCGGGAATTGGAGTTGGACCGGGTTATTTATTTGACCCCGAAAGGACCAGTACTGTGTTTATAAAAAATAGGTTTAATGATGAGCATTACTATTCAACTTTGTATAAAACAGGCGATATAGGGTGTTGGGATAACGATGGAAGGGTAAGCTTCTTCGGTAGAAAGGATCATCAAGTCAAGATCCGTGGTTTTAGAATTGAACTGAGTGAAATAGAAATCAGGATCGCAAAATTGGAAGGTATTCGTTCTGTCGTGGTGACCGATCAGACGGCAGGTGACGGAGACAAAATTCTTGTTTGCTATGTTGTGGCGTTGCAGGGTTATTCCATTGCATCAGATTTCTTAAGAGGGCAGCTCATGAAAGAATTGCCTGAGTATATGGTACCTAGCCATATGATTGTGATGGATGAATTTCCGGTGACAGCCAGCGGAAAAATTAATCGTAAAGCACTTCCTTCATATTTATTTTCCAGTGAGTCAGATGAATCAAATTGGCCTGAGACATCTACTCAAAAGACGTTAGCGATCATTTGGGAAGATATTCTTGATGTAAAGCCTATCGGGTTGAACATGGATTTTTTCGAAATGGGTGGACATTCGCTAAAAGCAACACGAATGGTGTCCAGAATATTAAAGGAGTTTCACAAAAAAATTAAATTCAAAGAAATATACGAGAACTCAACTCTTTTACAATTGTCGGAATTAATCGACCGTACTCGGCTTGTTTCAAGTGAGGATATTGAAGTTGTACCCATCGCTCCATACTATGAGCTATCCAACTCCCAAAAAAGATTGTTCTTTTTGTCACAACAGGAAGAGGCGTCTATTGCCTACAATCTGGACTGGGCTTATCGCTTTGAAGGCGATCTTAATATCCCTGCGTTGGAGGCATCGATCTACGAAAGCATCACTCGTCATGAAATTCTTCGTACCGTGTTTGTCGATGTGGGAGAAGAACCCAAACAAAAGATCCTTCCTGAGGATAGCGAGTTGTTTTTAATGGAGAAGATCGATCTTGAATCGTATGAACGACGCAGTGAACTAATCGACAAATTAGTGAACCGTGAAGTTGCTATACCATTTAATTTAAAAACCGGCCCCTTGATTCGTTCGAAGTTGATTCGAGAAAGTCCGGGTGTTTACTATTTTTTGTTGACAGTACATCATATCGTCGCCGACGGGTGGTCCTTGCAGATACTGACAAAGGAACTTTTAACAGCTTACCAGCAGCATAATTCGAACCAGGAAACGGCAAGAACGCCGTTGCGAATTCAATATAAGGACTTTGTTCAATGGCAGAATAAACAGTTGTCGGGATCAAGCCTTCAGCGTCTGTTGTCGTATTGGCATGAAAAATTTAGCGGTGAATTACCCGTGCTTGACTTGCCGACCTTCAAGACCCGTCCTGGTATTCAAACGTATCAGGGAGAGGAGTTGCATTTTGTGTTTTCTTCCCAGGTTAAAGAATCGCTGTATGCACTGGCAAAAAGAAATAACGCTTCGTTATTTACGTCACTTGTCCTGGTTCTTAAAACCATTTTTTATAAGTTGACGGACCAAGCCGACATTATTATTGGAACATCGACATCAGGCAGATTACACCACGAGTTGGAAAATCAGGTGGGCTTTTATCTTAATACGATCGCTTTGCGTACCACCTTCAGCGGCCAAGAGCCATTTTCTTCGCTATCTGATGCCGTACGAAACACTGTTTTGGAGGCCTATGATCATCAGCAATACCCGTTCGATCGTTTAGTAGAAGATCTTGACCTTAGAAAAGATCTAAGTCGTTCGCCGTTGTTCGACGTACTCATCCTGCTGCAAAATATTGAATTGGGAAAGCCGGAAAATGATCAAAAAAACGCACTTCATGGAATTCAAGTTAATCAAGTTGCCGCTACCACGAGGGCCAGTAGCAACGATTTGTTGTTTGATTTTGCGGAGGCAGGAGATATGTTGCGTGTAAACGTTGTGTTCAATACTGACTTGTATGAAGGATCTGATATTCAACGCCTGATTGATTTGTTCCCACATGTTCTCAAGCAGGTGGTTGCTGATCCTGAGATGGTTGTTGATGATATTGACGTATTAATGAGCGACGATGATCTGATCCTCGACACGTTCGACGGACCGGAGAGGCCGTTACCGGAAATACCTATTGTAAAAATAATAGAGCACCATGCTATGGTTTATCCGGATGCCGTTGCTATGATTGAGGATCAACACCAACTCAGTTATGGAAATTTATTTCAACGCGTAAACCACCTAGCCATTGCATTGTGTTCACGGATCGGTAGCAAGGCCTCGTCGGGCCCCGTTCTGATTCGTATGACGCGTTCACTGGATTTTGCGGTTACCGTGCTGGCTCTCTGGAAACTTGGAAAATCCTACATTCCCATTGATCCGGCTTGGCCAGAACAACGTGTCACGGATATTATTGAGGATTCCAGAGCATGTTTTCTTATTTATTCACTATCTACTGAAACCACTTCGTATTTGTCACCCTTGTTGTCAATTTCGATTGAAAGTCTTTACGAAAAAGATGCGACGAATAGTGCGGTATGGCCATTGGATCCGGTCACGGACCTCGACACGTTGGCATACATCATTTACACTTCTGGATCTACAGGTAAACCTAAAGGAGCCATGATTACCCAGCGGGGAATGCTGAATCACATGATGTCTAAAGTGGAGACATTAGATATGGATGTGACCTCCCGTATGATTCAAAATGCCAATGTAACCTTTGATATTTCACTTTGGCAATTCTTCGCACCACTCGTGTCAGGCGGTACGACTATAATATATAGTGATGCACTAATCCTGGATCCTGCCAAGTTCCTTCGTGCATTGGAGATGGATCGGGTTACGCTACTAGAAGTGGTGCCGAGCTACTTAAATGTACTACTGAATGAAGAAGTAGTTGGTTCTTTAACCCTGTCGACGATGCGCTACATTATGACGACCGGCGAAAATTTGCCTGTGAATCTTGTTAATACCTGGTTTTCGCTATTCCCATCCATTAAGATAGTGAATGCATACGGCCCTACCGAGGCATCCGATGATATCACGCACCATATTCTTGACAATAAGATATCCGGAGATCGTGTGCCACTGGGTTCACCAATTCAGAATATGAAAATTTATATTCTTAACAAAAATCAACAACGCTGCCCTATAGGAGTTAAGGGAGAGATATGCGTTGCGGGGGTAGGAGTTGGAAAGGGTTATGTGAACGACAAGAAAAAAACAGAAAGTGTTTTTATCAAGAATCCTTTTGATGTAGGAATGTACGGCATGCTTTATAAAACAGGAGACATTGGACGATGGTTACCAGATGGAACACTCGAATTTTTTGGTAGAAAAGATTATCAGATAAAGATTCGGGGATATCGGATTGAATTGGGTGAAATTGAAAATGCATTTCTTACCATCGATGATATTTCATTATGCGCGGTAAAGCCTATTTCCGTTGGGGAAGAGAGTGTCGAATTGGCTGCCTTCATCAGTATTCAAAAGAACGGGACGGCAACCAGGGATTCGATTCGGAATTTGCTTGTGAAAAAATTGCCGGAATATATGATTCCCTCTCAGATAACAATTCTGGATCAGATGCCTTTAACGGAGAATGGAAAGATTGATCGTGATCGGCTTGTTGCTTTCGTAGATGGCACCTCGGGCGATCCATCGTTTATTCCTGCTGTCACCACCATTGAGAAACAGCTGGTAATGATATGGGAAGATGTCTTGCAGCGACATCCAATTGGAATAAACGATAATTTTTTTAGCATCGGAGGTCATTCATTAAAGGCAATTCAGGTGATATCCAGGATTTTCAAAATTACAAAAGCCAGGATTAATGTAACTACTTTTTTTCAAAACCCAACGATCGCTAATCTTTCACATTACCTGACTTCCGCGAAGCCAGAGACATTTTCTGAAATTTTGCCCATGCCGCTCAGCGCTGACTACCCTTTATCGGCGGGACAGAAGAGATTATGGCTACTCTCGCAAAATGATTCTCAGTCGATTTCATATAATCTTACTTCCACCTTCAGGCTTCACGGTGCGCTTGACGAAGTGGGGCTTGGAAAGGCATGGATGCAAGTATTGGAATCTCATGACAGCTTGCGAACGGTATTTTTTCAGCGAGACGGGGATATTCGTCAACGTATTCTCCCCAACGAGAAAAATAGATTTGGTCTCATTATTAAAAAGCTCAACAAGGAGTTCGATGTTGTTGTTCAGGAATTATTAAATGAATCAGCCAACACTCTGTTTGACCTTCAGCAGGGACCACTTTCGCGAGGCCTGTTGATACAGCTGGCCACGGATGATTATATTCTACAATTGACGTTTCATCATATTATTACGGACGGATGGTCCTTTAACCTGATAATACGTGATTTATTAAAAGCGTATCAGCATTTGATTGGAAATCAGCAAATCGTGCCTACCTCTTCATTGACAAATTACCGTGACTATGTGCCTTGGATGGAAAATTTGTTGGCCGGAGAGGCCGGTAGAAAGCAAAAGGAATTTTGGTTAAGCGAATTTGAGATGCTGCCCCCGCGTTTGGGTTTATCCCGATCGTCGACCCAAGCGAGCGCGGCGGGAAATCGGATCACCTACGAGTTGCCAGATCATGTGGTGAAAAGAATAAAGACCTTGCAAATAAAGAGTCAATCGACTGGTTTCATTTTGCAGGCGACGATCACAGCAATTCTGTTGCAAAAATTGACCGGTAACACGACGATTGTTTTGGGAATTCCAACTTCCGGTAGAGATCATCCGGACCTTGTAGATGTTGTTGGATTTTTTGTCAACACACTTCCCTTAAAAATATTGGTGAAGGGTGAGGACTCTTTTTACGATATTATTCGAACGGTATCACATTCCTACACAGCAGCAATCAGTTCGCAAAGTTATCCATATGATTTGCTGATTAAGGACCTTCATTTATCCGGGGAGGAAAACCCGTTATTTGAAGTCATGCTGGTACCCGATAATATTGACATCGCTTTGCAGGAACCGGAATCTTCCCAGCTTCAGACAGACAAGTCTTTGCGCGTTTCCGCCGTTCCTACAGACCGCAACAATACTCAAGCAGCCCTTTCATTTCATTATTTTGAAAGTGCAAACATCATCAGAGGTCACGTCGAATACCGTTCAGATGCCTTTGATGAAAGTGCAGTGCGGTTGATGGTGGATAAACTTCAGGCGCTTACTGAGGCATTGATTGAAAATGAAAACAAACCGCTTTGGCAGATTCGGTTAATGTTGCAAACATCGCAAACAACCGCTATGCGGCCTGTAAACGATTTGGATTTTTAATTCCATCATCCTCCGTGGAGTTTTAACTCCAATCCTTCGTCATTAATATGTACTGCTCGCTAAGTTCATCGATTTCCATAATAAACTCTTTAAAATGAAAAACAAATCATTATTGCCAAGTGAAAGTGGCATCGCGTACGATTTTTGGATCACGCACCTAAATGATGTGGAGACTCCGCAGTTATGGATCGAACCGAATAAAGCGTCCGGATATAAGGATGTTCGCATGCCTTTTCCGGAAGAGTTGTACAAAAAACTGACGTCACTATGCAAAGGAGATAGTGAAAATCTTTTTATACTCCTGCTTGCCGGATATTTTATACTTATCGGCAAGTATGGCAACTATTGTCCTATTGCTGTTGCTACACCCACTCCGAAATTATGGAAACGTGGTGACAATGAAAGTCCATTGCTATTCATTAAGGCTTTTTTGAGCGCCGATTTTTCTGTCGGTGAGCTTCTTAAAGAAATCAGCCTTCAGATTGAAGACGGCTTTGTTCATTATGATTACCTTTTTTCGACTCTTACAGAACGATTAAAAGAGATCAATGGCAGATTTGAGGCGGCAACGAGTGTGGGTTTTTCATTAGACCAGTATCAGCATTCGTTTTCAGATCTTAATCAATCAAGGCTGTGTTTAAATGTTCAAACACTCAAAGCACCTTCCCTTTCATTCTCGTTTGATCAAAATTTTTTCTCGGAAGAATTTGTCCGGCAGTTTGCAGATCAGTATTACAGGGTACTGGACCAGGTAACTACATCCAGTCGACTTAAAATCTCGGACATCCAATTGTTATCTGAGGCTGAAAAGGACCGGATACGGGTGAGCGCAAAAGGACCACGGGAAAATTGGCAAGGGCCTTCAACATTGAAGGAACTTTTTGAAAAACGGGCAAGTACTTTTTCCAATGCAACGGCGCTGGTATGTAATAATAGAACGTTGACTTATCAGGAC
>Ga0105044_10001616_pt1 | contig 30338 bp, 22 predicted proteins | sample MAT01_FD_78092 | JGI IMG/M metagenome (GOLD analysis project Ga0105044, IMG submission 78092) | Freshwater microbial communities from Lake Fryxell liftoff mats and glacier meltwater in Antarctica - MAT-01 | ecosystem: Environmental > Aquatic > Freshwater > Ice > Liftoff microbial mat | place...
AGGAGCCGCGCGCGCCATGACATTCACCCTGGCCATCGTCGGCCGCCCGAACGTGGGCAAATCCACCCTGTTCAACCGTCTGGTCGGCAAAAAGCTGGCGCTGGTCGATGACCAGCCCGGCGTCACGCGCGACCTGCGCGAAGGTGCCGGGCGGCTGGGCCCGCTGCGGTTCACCGTCATCGACTCGGCCGGGCTGGAAGAGGTGACGGACGATTCGCTGCAGGGCCGGATGCGGCGGCTGACCGAGCGGGCGGTGGAAATGGCCGATATCTGCCTGTTCCTGATCGACGCGCGGGTCGGTGTGACGCCATCCGATCAGGTGTTTGCCGATATCCTGCGCCGCAAGAACGCGCATGTGATCCTGGGTGCCAACAAGTCCGAGGGCCGGGCGGGCGAAAGTGGCTGGCTGGAGGCGTTTTCGCTGGGGCTGGGCGAGCCGGTACGGATGAGCGCCGAGCACGGCGAGGGGATGGATGACCTGCTGCGCATCCTGATGCCGATCGTTGACGATTTCGAGGAGCGCGCCCGGCTGGAGCCGGAGCAAGCGCCCGAGACGGATGTGGACCTGCCCGAGGATAGCGAGGAAGAGGCTCCGCTGCGCATGCCGACGCTGGAGCGGCCGTTGCAGATTGCGGTCGTCGGGCGGCCCAATGCCGGAAAATCAACCCTGATCAACAAGATTCTGGGCGAAGAGCGGCTGCTGACCGGCCCCGAGGCGGGGATCACCCGCGACGCGATATCCGTGCGCACCGTCTGGGACGGGGTGCCGGTGCGGATTTTCGATACCGCCGGCATGCGCAAACGGGCCAAGATTCAAGACAAGCTGGAAAAGCTGTCCGTGGCCGACGGCCTGCGTGCCGTGCGCTTTGCCGAGGTGGTGGTGGTGCTGCTGGACGCCGAAATTCCGTTCGAACTGCAAGACCTGCGCATCGCCGATCTGGCCGAGCGCGAGGGGCGCGCGGTGGTGATCGCGGTGAACAAATGGGACATGGAGGATGACAAGCAGGAAAAGCTGGCCCAGTTGAAACAGGCATTCCCGCGCCTGTTGCCACAACTGAAAGGGGCTCCGCTTGTCACCGTCTCGGCGCGGACCGGGCGTGGGCTGGACCGCCTGCAAGAGGCGGTGGTCAGCGCCTATACCGTCTGGAACAAGCGGATCGGTACCGGGCGGCTGAACCGCTGGCTGGCCGGCATGCTGGAGGCGCATCCGCCACCGGCCCCCGGCGGGCGGCGGCTGAAGCTGCGCTACATGACCCAGGTCAAGGCACGGCCACCGGGATTCGTCATCATGACCAATCACGCCGATCAGGTGCCCGACAGCTATCAACGCTATCTTGTCAACGGGTTGCGCCTGGCATTCCAGATGGAAGGCACGCCGGTCCGGGTCTATCTGCGCGACGGGGCCGAAAAGAATCCCTACAAGGGCAAAAAGACGCCGGGGCCGTCGCGGCTGCGCAAACATCTGGAGTAAAGCCAGGGTTGGGGGCTCTGCCCCCACGGCTTTGCGTCGCCGTCGCTTGGACCAATGGCCTACCACAGACGACCCCGGGATACCTGGAGACAATAAATGCAGCAAAACGGCCGGCTTGACCGGCTGGGCCTTGCCTATGCATGATCCGTGCAGAAGGGCGGGGCATGGCCAAGCGGATTGCGATCTTTTGCGACGGAACCTGGAACCGGCATGACGCGCGCCAGCCGACCCATGTGGTGCAGCTGGCGCAGATGGTGGCACCCACAGCGGCGGATGGCATGGCGCAGGTGGTGCAATACCTGATCGGCGTGGGCACCGGACGCGGCACCGGGATGGTGGCGCGGCGGATCGACCGGTTCATGGGTGGGGCGCTGGGCTGGGGGCTGGCAGAGACGATCCAAGAGGCATACCGGGCCCTGATCTTTACCTATGAGCCGGGGGATGCGGTCTATATCTTCGGCTTTTCGCGCGGGGCCTATACTGCGCGGTCATTGGCGGGGCTGATCCGGTCCTGCGGCATTCCGCCCGCGCACCACCTGGACCGGGTCGGCGAGGCGTTCGCCCGCTATCGCGCGCGCGGACAGGGTGGGCGGCGGCCGGATGATGGCGAGATGATCCTGTTCCGCAGCGAATTCGCGCCATTCACCGCGACCAGCCAGGTGGATTGGGACTGGCGGCTAGCCCATGCGCCGGGGCCCTGCCATCTGCTGAGCATCCGCTATCTGGGCGTCTGGGATACTGTCGGCGCGTTGGGGATCCCGGGCCATTGGGGGGCGGCGCCCTGGCTGAATACCGGCCACCAGTTTCACGATACCGATCTGTCGCGGTTGGTGCTGGCGGCGCGGCATGCCGTGGCGGTGGACGAACGGCGACGATCGTTCGTGCCGACGCTTTGGTCCAACCTCGATCCGCTCAATCGCGGCGTGCTGGGGTTGGCGGCGGGGGCGGATCTGTCAACAGTGCCGCGCAATGAATTGAAATACCGTGAGGAATGGTTTTCGGGCACGCATGGCACGCTTGGCGGCAGCGGGCCGGTGCGGGGCCTTTCGGCGGCGGCGCTGGCCTGGATCGCGCAGGGCGTGGCGGCGGAAGGACTGGAACTGCGGGCAGGCACGCTGGCGGCGACCAAGGCCGGGATTGATCCCCTGGCCCCGGTGAACAACCAGCAGCAGGAAGACTGGATGACGCGGGTGATGCGGGCCTGGGGGCGCGACCGGCAAGGACCGGATGCGCCGCGTCAGGTCGCCCCGGTCACCAGGGCGCGGGCGCGGGCGAAGCCGGCCTATCGGCCGGGCACGCTGGCCAAGGTGATGGCGGCGCTGTTGCACCGGGATTGAGCGCTGCTGCGGATTTCGTCTGACCCGCGATTCAAGGCAAAGCCGACGACAGCGCAGATGGGTGGCAATCGGGCACCGGACGCGGGGCCGACGGGCCAGAAAACCTTGGCCCCACCCGTGCGCTTGGCATCAAGTGCAAACCGCCTCAGGCCAACACGCCCTGCGCCGTCACCCGTGTCTTGCCGCCCAGATAGGGGGCCAGCACTGGCGGCAGGGTGACCGATCCATCCGCCTCTTGCCCGTTTTCCAGCACCGCGATCAGGGTGCGCCCTACCGCCAGACCGGACCCGTTCAGGGTATGGACGAATGCGGGCTTGCCACCGGCGGCGGGTTTGTAGCGCGCGTTCATCCGCCGCGCCTGATAGTCGCCGCAGGTGGATACGCTGGAGATTTCGCGGTAGTTGTTCTGGCCGGGCAACCAGACCTCCAGATCATGGGTGCGGCGCGCGCCCGCGCCCATGTCGCCCGCGCACAGGACCATGGTGCGCCAGGGCAGGCCCAGCCGTTCCAGAATGGACTCGGCGCAGCGGGTCATGCGGGCATGTTCGGCCTCGCTGTCCTGGGGGGTGGTGATGGACACCATCTCGACCTTTTCGAACTGGTGCTGGCGCAGCATGCCGGCGGTGTCGCGACCCGCACTGCCCGCCTCGGACCGGAAACAGGCGGTATGGGCGACATAGCGGCGGGGCAGGCTGTCTTCGTCCACCGTCTGGCCATGCACCAGGTTGGTCAGGGTGACTTCTGCGGTCGGGATCAGCCACCAGCCATTGGTGGTCTGATAGCTGTCCTCGCCGAATTTGGGCAACTGGCCGGTGCCGAACATCATTTCGGGGCGGACCAGAACCGGGGTGTTCGCCTCGGTCAACCCATGGTCGGTGACATGCACATCCAGCATGAACTGCGCCAGCGCGCGGTGCAGGCGGGCCATGGCACCCATCAGGACCACGAACCGCGCACCGGACAGGCGGGCACCGCTGTCGAAATCAAGTCCCCGCGCGGCGGCAAGCTGATAGTGTTCAACGGGTTGGAAGGCAAAGTTGCGGGGCGAGCCGTGGCGGCGGATTTCCACGTTGCCACCTTCGTCCGTGCCATCGGGCACGTCGGGATAGGGCAGGTTGGGAATGGTCAGCAGCAGGTCGGACAGATGCTGATCCTCGGCCCGGGCCTCGTCCGTCAGGCGCGCGACCTCGGCCTTTTTCGTGGCGATCAGCGCACGCAGCGCCTCGAACGCCGCGGTGTCGCCGCGCGCCTTGGCGGCACCCACATCCTTGCTGGCGCGGTTCTGGTCGGCAGTGGCGGTTTCGGCGGCCAGGATCCGGGCGCGCCGCGCCTCGTCGATCGCCAGGATCGCCGGGGACAGCGGTGCCAAGCCCCGGCGCGCCAGCGCGGCGTCGAACGCGGCCGGGTTGTCGCGGATGGTGCGGATGTCGTGCATGGCGTGCCCCTTTGCGGATCGGACGTGGCGTCCTAATGCCGCAATCCGCGCCGAAGGGGAAACAGAAAGCAGGCCATGCCTGCGCCCGTTGCCATTCCGCACGCCACCCCCTACATAGCCCCCGACAGCGCGGGGCCCGTCCTTGCCGCTTACCCCTATGCGCGCCCCGGGCCCCCGCTTTGCCCCGGTTGCTGACCAGATGAAGGACCGCCATGGAAGGCCTTGCCTCGCTCGTTCCGCTGATCCTGATCTTTGCGATCATGTATTTCCTGTTGATCCGCCCGCAGCAGAGAAAGCTGAAGGACCATCAGGCGATGGTCACAGCATTGCGGCGCGGCGACCAGATCGTCACCTCGGGCGGGCTGATCGGCAAGGTCACCAAGGTCAAGGACGGCGAGAACGAGGTCGAGGTCGAGATTGCGACCGGCGTGAACGTGCGGGTCGTCCGCTCGACCATTTCCAGCGTCGTCAGCAAGACCGAACCGGTCAAGGCCTGAGGCCGCAACGATGTTCACTCCCCTGTGGCGGCGGATATTCATCTGGCTGATCTGCCTGGGCGGGATGGCGTTCGCCTTGCCCAACCTGTTTTATGGCCAGGTCGAACGATCCAATGACGCCGAGGCGGTGATCGCCACCGGCCAGACCGATGCCACGCTGGCGGCGACAGCGGCGGAATGGCCGTGGTTCTTGCCCGATGGGCTGGTCAATCTGGGGCTGGACCTGCGCGGCGGGGCGCATCTCTTGGCCGAGGTCAAGGTGGCCGATGTCTATGCCAGCCGGATGGATGCGCTGTGGCCGACAGTGCGCGACGCGCTGGCGGTCGAGCGTGACACGGTCGGGTTCGTGACCCGCGAAGCGGGGCCTGCCGATACGCTGAAGGTCGGGATTTCCAACCCCGTCGGCGTGGCCCGCGCGCTCGAGATCGTGCGGGCGCTGGCCAGTCCGGTCGTGACCCTGACCGGCGCCGGATCGTCCGACATCGAGGTGGTGGCCGAGGGCGATGTGCTGACCATCGCGTTGTCGCAGGCCGAACGCGCCGCCACCGACAGCCGCACCGTGCAGCAAAGCCTGGAAATCATCCGCCGCCGGATCGATGAGGTCGGCACGCGCGAGCCGACGATCCTGCGCCAGGGCAGCGACCGGATTCTGGTGCAGGTACCCGGCGTCGGTTCGGCGCAAGAGGTCAAGGACATCATCGGCACCACCGCGCAACTGACCTTTCAGCCCGTGGTGTCGCGGACCAGCGATGCCAACGGCGATCCCGGCCCGGCCAACGAAATCGTGCCCGCGCTGGACGAGCCGGGGGTGTTCTACATCCTGGAACGCACGCCCGTCGTCACGGGCGAGGAGTTGACCGACGCACAGCCTGCGTTTGACCAGAACGGGCGGCCGGCGGTCAATTTCCGCTTCAACCCGCAGGGCGCGCGTGCCTTTGGCGACTATACGGCCGAAAACATCGGCGCGCCCTTTGCGATCGTGCTGGATAGCGCCGTGATATCGGCTCCGGTGATCCAGGCTCATATCTCGGGCGGGTCGGGGATCATCACCGGCAACTTCTCGATCGAGGAATCGACCAAACTGGCCGTGTTGTTGCGCGCCGGCGCATTGCCTGCGGGCCTGGTATTTCTGGAAGAACGCACGGTTGGCCCGGAACTGGGGCAGGACAGCATCGACGCCGGCCGCGTTGCGGCGCTGGTCGCGATAGGGGCGGTCACGGTCTACATGGTTCTGTCCTATGGTCTGTTCGGGGTGTTCTCGCTGATCTCGCTGGCAATCAACATCACGCTGATCTTTGCGGCGCTGTCCATCGTGGGCGGCACGCTGACCCTTCCCGGTATCGCCGGGATCGTGCTGACCATCGGCATGGCGGTGGATGCCAACGTGCTGATCTTCGAGCGCATCCGCGAAGAGCTGCGCGCCGGGCGCTCGCCTGCGCGCGCCATCGACGAAGGCTATGCCCGGGCGCTGTCGTCGATCGTCGACGCCAACGTCACCACCTTCATCACGGCGGTGGTGCTGTTTGCGGTCGGGGCCGGGCCGGTGCGCGGTTTTGCCATCGTGCTGGGCATCGGCATCATAACCTCGGTCTTTACGGCCGTCTATGTCACGCGGGCGATCATGACGATCTGGTTCAACCGGGTCCTGCCCAAGACGATCACGGTTTGAGGGAGGGCGAGCGATGGCCTGGCGACTGCGACTAGCTCCGGAAAAGACCAATATCGACTTCTTTCGCTGGCAATGGGTCATGTTCGGCGGATCCTGGTTGCTGATGGTGGGCGCGGTGCTGGCCTGGATTTTCATGGGCCTGAACTTTGGCATCGACTTTCAGGGCGGCACCTCGATCCGCACCCAGTCGACCCAGGCGCTGGATGTGGGGGTCTATCGTCAGGCGCTGATTGCGCTGGATCTGGGCGATGTGGCGATCACGCAGGTGTTCGACCCCACTTTTGCCGCCGATCAATACGTGGCGCAGGTGCGCATCGCCGCCCAGGACGGGGCCGAGGCGGTGCCGGCCGATGTCCTGGCCCAGGTGCAAGGCGCGTTGCGCGCCGTCGATCCGGCGGTGCAGTTTACCGCGACCGAATCGGTCGGGCCCAAGGTGTCGTCCGAACTGATCTGGTCGGCGGTGCTGGCGATGGTGGCGGCAGGTGCCGGGATCATGTTCTACATCTGGCTGCGCTTTGAATGGCAGTATGCGGTGGGCGCGGTGGTGGCGCTGTTTCACGACATCATCGTCACCGTCGGCATCTTTGCCGTGTTCCAGTTGAAATTCGATCTGACCATCGTGGCGGCGTTGCTGACCATCCTGGGCTATTCGATCAACGATACGGTGGTGGTGTTTGACCGCCTGCGGGAAAATCTGCGCAAATACAAGACGATGCCGCTGCGCGATGTGATGAACCTGTCGGTGAACGAAATCCTCAGCCGCACGCTGGCCACTTCGCTGACCACGTTGATCGCGCTGGGGGCGATGCTGATCTTTGGCGGCGACGTGATCCGGGGTTTTGCCTTCGCGATCTTTGTCGGCGTGATCCTGGGCACCTATTCGTCGGTCTATGTCGCCAAGAATCTGGTGCTGTTCCTGGGCCTGGACCGGGGCGACAAGCCCAAGAAGGGCCTGCAGAACGAGTTTGCCAATATCGACGCCTGAGGCCATGCGATGCGGCTGAACGAGATCCATTTCGACGCCGGTCTGCCGGTGGACGGCTATGGCCCCGGCTTTTTCCGCGTCGGCGGCATCGTGGTGCGGGGCGCGGTGGCGGTGCTGCCTGCGGGCGTGGTGGCGTGGGGCGGCTATGACGACACCGCCGGGCTGATCGCGGCGGCGGCGGCGCTGGATGTGCTGTTCGTCGGCACGGGTGCCACCATCACCCATGTCCCCGCCGCGTTCCGCGCCACGCTGGAGGCTGCCGGGATCGGGGTCGAGGCGATGGCCTCGCCCACCGCGGCCCGCACGTATAACGTGCTGCTGTCCGAAGGGCGGCGGGTGGGGCTGGTGATGCTGCCGGTTTAGCTGGGCGGTGCGGGTGCGCCCCACGCTGCGAACAACTGCCCCGATTGGCAAAGCCAGTCCGCTCTTCAGCCCCAGATGCCAAAGAACAAGGCGCACCCGGTTGCCCGGGCGCGCCCTTTTGGTTGCGTTCAAGGCCGACAGGCGGCCTTGAAGTGCCGGTCACATTCCCAGCGATGCCTTGTAAAGCGCGATCTGGCTGTCGCGGCCGATCTGGTCGGTGATCCCCTCCCAGGCGGCGGCAATCGCGTCGGCGGTTTCCTGGGCCGAAGCGTATTGCCCGGCAAACCCCTTGGCCAGTTCATCCTCGGCGACCGAATAGTATTGAAAGATGCCGGGAATCCGCGGCTCGATCGCTGCGTTGGGGTGGTTGTAGCTGTCGGCGTTGGAGCCGAGGTAATCCTCGACAAAGGCTTGGTCATAGCCCGCCGCAACCCATTCGTCGTACTGGAAGTGGCTGTTGCGATAGGGCTGAAAGCCTGACGGATAGGCCGACATCCACAACGACAGGTCCTTGCCCCCCAGATGGGCTGCCGCCGACCAGGCCGCCTTGCGCCTGACCTCGTCGCCGGACACGCGGTTGGTGACGTAGACGCCCCAGCCCAGAAACGCCATGTTGGGGGCAAAGTTGCCGCCTTCGGGCGTTTCCCAGGCCGCCGACGCGCTGTTGTAGACGCGCTCGGACCCGGGGTTGATCGAGAAGCCGACAACATCGCCCACAACGGACGAATCCGAGGTGCGCGCGTTGGAACCCACGTCGCCCCACCACGTCAGCATCGAGCCGGTGCCTGCCAGAAACTGGCTGAACGCGGTGGTGCCGGGATCGGCGTTGATCTGATCGGCGGGATAGGCACCGGGGGTCGCGATCAGGTCCATCACGTCCTGGATCGCCTGCACCCAGGCCGGGTTGTTCACGCGCGGCTTCATCGTGTCGGGGTCAAACAGCCAGGCCGGATCGGCGGGGTGTTTGGCATAGGCCGATGCGCGGTCTTCCAGGAAGTAGAAGCCGAAGCCACCCCAACCTTTCAGCGGGTCGAGGAAACCGAACGCGGGCAGGCCGGTCAATGGATCGGTCTGGCCGATCACCGCTTTGGAGACGGCATTGACCTGCTGCCAGGTTGTCGGTGCCGAGGCCCCGCCAATCGCGCCATCGCCGAAATAGTCCTGGCGATAGGCAAAGGTATGGCAGTCGCCGTCGATGCTGATCCGATAGGTTTTGCCCGCCCAGGTCCCGACAGGGGCCTTCAGATAGGTCACATAGTCGTCCATTTCGATCTGAGTGGCGACCCAATCGGGCATTTCGTCCAGCAGGCCCTGACCGGCCGTGTCGCCCTCAAGCGGCGCGCCCATGGCGAGGATATCGAAATCGACCGTGCCGGTGGCAATGTTCTGCTGCAGGCGCGGGTTGTAATCGGCCTGTGCCAGGTCGATCCAGTTGATCTTTGCGCCGGTATACGTCTCCCAGCCTTTCAGCAGGCCACGAAACAGGATGTTGTGCAGGCCGTTGTTGTTGATGCCGAAGAAGGTCAGCTCGACCCCGGCAAACTCGCCCTCGGCCACATTTGTCCTGGTGGCACCCAGGCACATCTCGCCGACCTTCTGCCAATCGGCATCGGTCGGGCTGCCCATGCCGACGCCGGGGATCTTCAGGATCTCGGCCCGCACGTTCGAATGCGCCTCGGCTGCCGCCATGCCGGGCACCATGCCCGCCACCGCCGCCATGCCGCCGGCCGCAGCCGTGGTCTGCAACATGTGCCGCCGCGTCATCGCGCGCCGCACGGCATAGTCGAATAGATCAACCTTCATTCTCATCCTCCCAAGATGATCCGCCCCGCGACCGGGGCCGCCTGTCGGTTACGGTTGCATGGGGCCCAAGAACGGTCGTCGGGTTTTGGCCATGCGGGCGGATGCCCCCGGAACCGGCGCCGGTATTGCCCGGTCGCGCAGACTGTCTATGCGCGGTGTCGTTGAGTCAAGTATCTAACATGTTAGTAGAATGCCCGCCGTAGACAGGGGGGCCGGGGCAGGCTAGGGCTGGCGCGGGAAACCAGGGGGGGCGGCTCTGACATGGCCGAGGTGACGATCCGCGACCTGCGCAAGGCCTATGGTGCCGAACAGGTGCTGCACGGGCTGAACATCGACATACCCGATGGGCAGTTCGTGGTGCTGGTCGGGCCGTCGGGCTGTGGCAAGTCCACCCTGCTGCGGATGATCGCGGGGCTGGAAAGCATCAGCGCAGGCACGATCAGCATCGGGCCGAAGGTGGTCAACAACCTGCCGCCCAGCGAACGCGACATCGCGATGGTGTTCCAGAATTACGCGCTCTACCCGCACAAGACGGTGGCGGCCAACATGGGCTTTGCGCTGAAGATGGCGCGGATGCCAAGGACCGAGGTCGAGACCCGCGTCACCCGCGCCGCCGACATCCTGGGGCTGAAGCCCTATCTTGGCCGCTATCCGCGCGATCTGTCGGGCGGCCAGCGCCAGCGCGTTGCCATGGGCCGCGCCATCGTGCGCGACCCGCAGGTGTTCCTGTTCGACGAGCCGCTGTCCAATCTGGACGCCAAGCTGCGGGTGCAGATGCGGTCCGAGATCCGCGAACTGCACCAGCGGCTTGCCACCACCACCGTCTATGTCACCCATGACCAGATCGAGGCGATGACGATGGCCGACCGCATCGTGGTGATGCGGGCGGGGCATGTGGCGCAGATGGGCGCGCCGCTGGATCTGTATGACCGGCCGGCCAACCTGTTCGTGGCCGGCTTCATCGGCAGCCCGGCGATGAACCTGATCGAAGGCGTGGTGCAGGGCGGCGAGGTGCTGGCCGATGACATGCGTCTGCCGGTGCCCGCACAAGACGGGTTGACCGAGGGGCGGCGCGTCACCTGGGGCATCCGGCCCGAGCATCTGAGCCTGGCTGACGACGGATTTCCGGTGACGGTCGCGGTGGTCGAACCGACGGGCTCGGAAACCCATGTCGTCGCCCGCGCGGGAGCGCGCGAAATGGTGGCGGTGTTCCGCGAACGCCATCCATTCCGGCCCGGCGATGCGATCCGGCTGGCGCCGGAACCGCGTCTGGTCCATCTGTTCGACACCGCCACGGGCGAGCGGATCAGTTAAGGCAAAAGGGGGGCTATCATGCTGAAAGGGATCGACAACCGGCTGACGGCAGACGTGCTGTATGCGCTGCGCGCGATGGGGCACGGCGATACGCTGGTCATCGCCGACACCAACTTTCCCGCCGACAGCATCGCGCGGGAATCGGTGCTGGGCGATCTGTTGCGGATGGACAACCTGACCTGCGGGCAGGCGGCGCAGGCGATCCTGTCGCTGCTGCCGCTGGATACGTTCGTGGATGATTTCGCGGGCCGGATGCAGATCGTCGGCGATCCCGTCACCGTGCCGCCGGTGCAGGCCGAGGTGCAGGCCGCCATCGACGCCGCCGAAGGCCGGGCGCGCCCGATGATCGGCATCGAGCGGTTCGACTTTTATGACCGCGCCAAACAGGCCTATGCGGTGATCCAGACCGGCGAGCGGCGCTTCTATGGCTGCTTCATCTTCCGCAAGGGCGTGATCCCGCCCGAGGGGTAAGTTATGGCAAAACCGGTCGTCATCCTGGGCGTCTTTGTCGCCGACACCGCCTATCGCGCCGCGCGTTCCCCGCGCATGGGCGAGACGATCCTGGGCGACGGCTTTGCGCTGGGGCCAGGGGGCAAGGGGTCCAACCAGGCGGTGGCGGCGGCGCGGGCGGGGGCGCAGACGCATTTCATCAGCCGCCTGGGCCGTGACCCCTTTGCCGACATGGCGCTGGCGACCTGGGCCGCCGCCGGGGTGACGCCTGCGGTCACGCAACATGACGACAGCTATACCGGGGCGGCCTATATCTTTGTCGAAACCGGCACCGGGGCGAATGCGATCATCGTCGCCCCGGGGGTGGCGATGACGATCTGTGACGCCGATATTCTGGCCAACCGGGCGCTGATCGAAACCGCAGGCGTGTTCGTCACGCAACTGGAACAGCCCTTGCCCGCCGCGATGACCGCGCTGCGGCTGGCGCGGAATGCCGGGGTGACGACGATCCTGAACCCTGCACCGGCAGCCCCGCTGCCGCCGGGAATGCTGGCGTTGTGCGACATCGTCACGCCGAACGAAACCGAGGCCGAGGCGCTGACCGGCCTGCCGGTGACCACCCCGGTCGAGGCCGAAGCCGCCGCGCGCGCACTGTGCGCGCTGGGTGCCGGGGCGGCGATCATCACGCTGGGGGCGCAAGGGGCGCTGTATCACGACGGCACGCGGACGGTGCTGGTGCCCGCCTTTGCCGCCGGTCCGGTGGTCGAGACGACCGGCGCGGGGGATGCGTTCAACGGCGGGTTGGCGGCGGCGCTGGCCGAAGGGCAGGAGATCGTCGCCGCGGTCCGGTTCGGCTGTGCCACGGCCGGGATATCGGTCACGCGCCCCGGCACGGCCCCGTCGATGCCAGACCGGGCCGAGATCGAGGCGCTGCTGGCGCGGTAACGTGTCTGCACCGGGAGCGCCTTGGCCCGACCCCCGGGCTCCGCCCGGACCCGGGGGTATTTGGGCAAAAATGAAGGGGTAAGGCAAGAATATTCGTTCAGAATGATGGTCTTGACTGTAGCGCAAGGGCGCGCCCACCATGGCCGGCCCGGCCATGGTGGGCGCGCCTGGTCCACCTGCGGTTGGCCGGGTTCCGGCTTTGGCACTAAAGCCCCGCCAGCGTGCGGGCGTAGGCCTCCAACTGGGTCGCGACCGACCCCCAGCCGGCGCTGAAACCCATCGCCTCGTGCCGGGCGCTGTCGGCCGGGGTGCGGTGGCGGGCGGTGACCAGGTATTCGGTGCCATCGGCATGATCGGCCAACTGGATGGTCGCGGTAAAGCCCAGGCCCGGACTGTCGACCGGCTGGAAATCCGCGCTCATCAAATCGGTGAACACGAAGGTGCGGTCCTGCACCGCCTGCAGCACGCAGCCTATCGAGGGTATCACTGCGCCATCGACATGCATCGTGCTGTCGAACCGCCCGCCGGGGCGCAGGTCGATGGCGACATCGCTGAGCGCATGCGGCCTGGGCATGAACCAGTGCGGCATGTGTTCCGCCTGCGTCCAGCAGGCATAGATCAGCGGGCGCGGCGCGTGCAGGATGCGGTGCAGGGTCAGGGTGGTGGTCATGGGGTCGGTCCTTTGGTCAGGGTTGCAAGGTAATCTTCCAGCCGGTCGGTCCGCTCGTCCCACAACAGGCGCTGCCGGGTCATCCAGTCGCGCGCCGGCGCCAGCGCGCCGGTGCGCAGGGTGCAGATGCGACTGCGGCCCTGTTTGGCGGTGGTGATCAGGCCGCCATCCTCCAGCCGGTTCAGGTGCTGCAGAAACGACGGCAGCGCCATGGCCGCATCCTGCGCCAGATCAGTCACGGTGGCCGGGCCATGCGTCAGCCTGGCCAGGATGGCGCGCCGGGTCGGATCGGCAAGTGCCGCGAAAAGGGCGTCAAGCTCCGGTGATTGGTTAGGCATATGGCTAAGTATCGCCACCGGACGACTCGCGCAAGCGAAAACCTAGGCATCTGCCTAGGTTTGGCAGCGGCCCCGCCGCGCGTTGCCCTTTCAGCAGCCGCTTGTTACCACATCGGGGCCAATGCAAGGGGGGCAGCATGACCCAGACCGCTCGTCGCGCCGGCCTGCAGGTGGATCCGGTCATGGTCGCCTTTGTCGAGGCCGAGTTGCTGCCGGGGACCGGCCTGGACCCGGACCCCTATTGGCGGGGCCTTGCCGGGCTGATCGCCGACCTTGCCCCGCGCAATCGCGCGCTGCTGGCGCAGCGGCAGGCGCTGCAGGATCGGATCGATGCCTGGCACATCGCCCGGCGAAGTCAGCCGCATGATGCCGCGGCCTATCTGCAATTCCTGCACGACATCGGCTATCTGCTGCCCCAAGGCCCCGATTTCACCATCGACACCAGCGGCGTCGACCCCGAAATCGCGCTGATCCCCGGGCCGCAACTGGTGGTGCCGGTGATGAATGCCCGCTTTGCGCTGAACGCGGCCAATGCGCGCTGGGGGTCGTTGTATGACGCGCTCTATGGCACCGACGCGCTGGGCGATCTGCCGCAGGTCACGGGGTATGACGCGGCGCGCGGCGCACGGGTGATCGCCTGGGGGCGGGCGCATCTGGACGCGGTGGCACCGCTGGCCGGGGCCGGCTGGGCCGATATCACCGGGCTGTCGGTGGTGGATAATGCCTTGTGCGCAGCTACCGCCGCCGGGCCGGTCGGGCTGGCCGACAAGGGGCAGTTCGCCGGATACCTGCGCGACGACAGGTGCGAATGGCAAATCCTGTTGCGGGTCAACGGCCTGCTGATCGAGGTTCTGGTGGATCGCACCAGCACCATCGGTGCGGCGGACAAGGCCGGAATCTCCGATATCTGGCTGGAATCGGCGATGTCGACGATCATGGATTGCGAGGATTCAGTGGCCGCCGTCGATGCGGATGACAAGGTTCTGGCCTGGCGCAACTGGCTGGGGCTGATGCGGGGCGACCTGGCCGAGACGTTTGCCAAGGGCGGCAAGACGATCACCCGCCAGATGAACCCCGATGCCACCTATATCGCGCCGGGTGGCGGTACATTGTCGGTCAAGTGCCGCGCGCTGATGTGGGTGCGCAATGTCGGTCACCTGATGACCAGCCCCGCCGTGCGTGACGCCGCCGGGGCCGCGGTGCCCGAGGGCCTGCTGGACGCGCTGATCACCGTCACGGCCGCTCTGCACGATCTGCGCAAGGCCGATGGCCCGCGCAACTCTTCCACCGGCGCGGTTTATGTGGTCAAGCCAAAGATGCACGGGCCGGACGAGGTGCGCTTTGCCGTGGAAACCTTTGACCGGGTTGAAGATATCCTTGGCCTGCCGCGCAACACCGTGAAACTGGGCATCATGGACGAAGAACGGCGCACCAGCGCCAACCTTGGGGAATGCATCCGCGCCGCGCGGTCCCGCGTTGCCTTTGTCAACACCGGCTTTCTGGACCGCACCGGCGACGAGATCCATACCAGCATGCAAGCCGGGCCGATGGTGCCCAAGGGCGAGATGAAGGCCCAAGCCTGGATCCGCGCGTACGAACGGCGCAATGTCGATATCGGCCTGGCCTGCGGACTGGCCGGGCGGGCGCAGATCGGCAAGGGCATGTGGGCGATGCCCGACCTGATGGCGCAGATGCTGGCGGTGAAAATCGCGCATCCTGCCGCCGGGGCAAGCTGCGCCTGGGTGCCGTCGCCCACCGCCGCCACGCTGCACGCGCTGCACTATCATCTGGTCGATGTCCGCACCCGCCAGGCCGAGATTGCGGCCGAAGGCCCCGCCGCCACGCTGGACCAGTTGCTGACCCTGCCGCTGGCGGCTGGCCGCAACTTTTCGCCCACCGAAATCGCGCGCGAGGTCGAGAACAATGCCCAGGGCATCCTGGGCTATGTGGTGCGCTGGGTCGATCAGGGGATCGGTTGTTCCAAGGTGCCGGACCTGGAGGATGTGGCCCTGATGGAAGACCGTGCCACCTGCCGCATCTCGTCCCAGGCGCTGGCGAACTGGCTGCATCATGGGGTGATCAGCCAGGCGCAGGTGCTGGCGGGGATGCGCAAGATGGCGGCGGTGGTGGATCGCCAGAATGCCGCCGACCCCGCCTATCGCCCGATGGCCCCGGGGTTTGACGGCCCGGCCTGGCAGGCGGCGCTGGCGCTGGTGCTGGACGGGCGCGTGCAGCCTTCGGGCTATACCGAGCCGCTGCTGCATCAGTGGCGGCAGGTAGCGAAGACGAAATATAATCATGACAAGGAATTGCCGGATGAATCTTATCCAAAGCATTGACGTTGCCACGCCGCGGCTGACGACACGGGTGCTGACATCCGGGCCGCAGGGCGGCATGCCAGTGGTGTTCATTCACGGCAACCTGTCGTCGGCCACCTGGTGGGAGGACACGATGGCGCGCCTGCCGGCGGGGTTTCGCGGCGTTGCACCCGATCTGCGCAGTTATGGCGCGGCTGACCCCGCCGCCAAGGTGGATGCCACGCGCGGGATGGGCGATTTCGCCGATGATCTGGCGGCGCTGCTGGACGTGATGGGCATTGCCCGCGCGCATCTGGTCGGCCATTCGCTGGGCGGCGCTGTGCTGTGGCGGTTCCTGGCCGATCATCCGGGCCGCGCGATCACGCTGACCCAGGTGGCCCCGGGTTCACCCTTCGGCTTTGGCGGCACGATGGCGGACGGCACGCCCTGTCACCCCGACGGTGCAGGCAGCGGCGCAGGTGCGGTGAACCCGCAATTCGCCGCCCTGCTGGCCGCAGGCGCGCGCGGCGACGAAACGCCGTTCCACCCCCGCTCGATCCTGAATACCTATGTCTGGAAGCCGCCCTTCATCCCCGCCCGGATCGAGGCGCTGCTGGATGCCGCCCTGGCCCAGCATTGCGGGTTGCAGGACTATCCGGGCGATTTCCGCCCCTCGGCGCAGTGGCCGATGGTGGCGGCAGGGGTGATGGGGCCGATAAACGCGCTGTCGCCGATCTATCAGGCCGACCCGCTGGGGTTTACCCGGATCGCCGACAAGCCGCCGGTCCTGTGGCTGCGCGGAGCGGACGATCCGATCGTGGCGGATGCCAGCCTGTTCGATCTGGGCACGCTGGGCAGTCTGGGCGCTGTGCCGGGCTGGCCGGGGCCGGATGTCCATCCGCCGCAACCGATGGTCGGCCAGACGCGGTCTGCGCTGGAACGCTATGCGGCAGCGGGTGGCCAGGTGGCCGAGGTGGTGCTGCCCGATTGCGGCCATTCGCCCTATCTGGAACAGCCCGCCGCATTTGACGCCGCTTTTCATGCGCATCTGCGGCGCTGAACCGGCAACGGCAGCCCGATTTTGTGACATGTGCGCCAATGCAGGGCGAAAGTGCTGCCTGTAACCTTTTCATGACGGCTTGCGGCCTATAGAATCAGGCGAAATCACAAGAGGATGCGCCATGACACGCCCCGTCATCGGCATCATCGGCAACAGCTTGATGGTCAACGACCAATACCCGGCGCATGCCGTCGGCACGATGAACTCCTGTGCGGTGGCGCATGTGGCGGGGGCATTGCCGCTGATCATCCCCACCGATCCGACCTGCGTCGATCTGGCCGGGCTGATGGAGGTGTGCGACGGCTTTCTGCTGACCGGTGGCCGCCCCAACGTGCACCCGGCCGAATATGGCGAGGATGAGACCCCCGCGCATGGCAGTTTCGACCGGGGCCGCGATGCGGTGGTGCTGCCGCTGATCCGTGCCTGCGTCGAACGCGGCCAGCCGTTTCTGGGCGTCTGCCGCGGCTTTCAGGAGGTGAACGTGGCCATGGGCGGCTCGCTGCACCCCGAGATCCGCGATCTGCCGGGGCGGTCGAACCACCGCATGCCGCCCGATGGCACCCTGGCCGAGAAATTCGCCCTGCGCCACGCGGTGCGGTTCAGCCAGGGTGGCCCGTTCCACCGCCTGCTGGGGGCGGAAGAGGTGATGACCAACACCTTGCACGGCCAGGGCATCGCGCGGTCCGGTGCGCGGATCGTGGTCGACGGTCTGGCCCCCGATGGCACGCCCGAGGCGATCTATGTCCGGGGCGCGCCCGGCTTTACCCTGTCGGTGCAATGGCACCCGGAATGGAACGCCGATCAGGACCCGGTGTCGCGCCCGCTGTTTCAGGCGCTGGGCGCGGCTGCGGCGGCGTTTCAGGCGGCGCGTCGGGGCCAGGCGGCGCTGCGCCTGTCGGCCTGAGCGGCGGCACGGCGGGCGGCTGCGCTCCGGGCGTCGGCGTTAGCGGCGTTTCAGGCGACGCGGTCAGGTGCGCTGGCGCTGCGCCTGTCGGCCTGATCGTCGGCCCGGCGGGCGGCTGCGCGCCGGGGGTCGGCGTTGACTTGGGCCCTTGCGGCCCCTAGCTGGCCGGACACCGGGGCGCTTGGCCATACCGGCGGGGCGCGGGCGATGCAGGTCAGTCAGATCAGGGCCGAAGTGCCGGGCATTCTGCGGCTGGTGGTGCCGATCGTGGCGGGGCTCGCGGCCTCGACCCTGATCGGGGTCACCGATTCGCTGATGCTGGCCCCGCTGGGGGTGGTGCCGCTGGCGGCGGCGGGGTTGACCGGGTCGGTCAGCCTGATCGTGTTCGCCGCGATATACGGCCTGCTGTCGGCGCTGAGCGTGCGGATCGGCCGCGCCTATGGGGCCGGGCGCGCGCGCGCGATTCCGACGATCCTGCGCAACGGGCTGGCGCTGGGGCTGTTGACCGGACTGGCCGGGGCGGCGGTGATGGGGCTGGTGTGGCTGATCCTGCCCGCGCTGGGGCAACCTGCGGCAGTGCTGGCCGCGATGCCCGCCTATTGGGCGCTGATGGCGGCGATGGTGGTGCCGTTTGCTGTGCTGACCGTGTTCAAATCGGCGTTCGAGGCGGTGGGCCGCCCCTGGCTGGGCACCGCCTTTGCCTTTGTCGCGGTGGGGCTGAACGTGCCGCTGAACTATGCGCTGATCTGGGGGATCGGGCCGTTGCCGATGCTGGGGCTGACCGGGGCCGGCATCGCCTCGCTTTTGGCCGAAAGCCTGGCTTTGGCGCTGGCCTGGGCGTTCTGGGCGCGGGCCGGCTCGATGCGGCGGCTGCGGCTGCGCCGCCCGCTGGCACGGGCCGAGATTGTGGCCGCCCTGCGCGAAGGCGCGCCGCTGGGTTTGCTGTATGTGGCCGAGACGGGGGCGATGACGATTGCCACCCTGATGATCGGGGTGTTCGGCGCGGTCGCGCTGGCGGGCAATCAGGTGGCGTTTTCGGTGGGGTCGCTGCTGTACATGGTGCCGTTGGGCGTGGCAGGGGCGGTGGCGATCCGGGTCGCACAGGCGCAGGGGGCCGGGCAGGCGCAGGCATTGCGCCCGATTGCCGGGGCGGCGGTGCTGGTGGCCACGGTCTGGCTGTCGCTTGCCGCGCTGGCGCTGGGCCTGTTCGGCGCGCGCATCGCCGCGCTGATCACCGACCAGCCCGAGGTGATTGCGGTGGCCGCCGCGATCTTTGCCGTCTTTGCGCTGATGCAGGTGATGGACGGCGTGCAATCGACCCTGCTGGGCGCGCTGCGGGGCATGTCCGATACCGCCTGGCCTGCGGTGGTATCGCTGATCGCCTATTGGGTGGTGGCGCTGCCCCTGGGTTGGCTGTTGGCGCATCCGGGCGGGTTCGGGCCCGCCGGGGTCTGGGGCGGCTTTGTGCTGGGCCTTGGCGGGGCGGCGACAGCGCTGGCCTGGCGGTTCCGGCGGCAGACGGCCTTGGCAGGCGGCCCGTAATCGTTACAGTCCGGCATGAACCGGCAAGGAGGCCACCCGATGAAACGGTCACGCATCAACCAGATCATGGCCGAGGCGGGCGAGATGATCGCGCGATACGGCTTTGTCCTGCCGCCGTTTGCGTTCTGGACGCCGGATCAGTTTCAGGGGCGCAAGGACAGCGCCCGCAACGTGATCGACGCCCGCTGCGGCTGGGACATCACCGATTACGGCAAGGGCGAATATGACCGGATGGGCCTGTTCCTGTTCACCCTGCGCAACGGTCGTCTGGCCGACCTGCAGCGTGGCGGCGGCATGTGCTATGCCGAAAAGCTGCTGATCTCAAGGCAGGATCAATTATCGCCGATGCATACCCATGTGATCAAGGCCGAGGATATCATCAACCGTGCCGGTGCCACGCTGGTGGTCGAGCTGTTCGGCTCGGACGACCGGGGCCACTGGGCCGCCGACAAGGGCGGCACGGTCTGGTGCGACGGGATCCGGCGCGATTATGGCCCGGGCGACAAGCTGCGCCTGGCCCCGGGCGAAAGCGTGACCCTGATGCCCGGTGACTGGCACGCCTTCTGGGGCGAGGGCGGCGATGTGCTGATCGGCGAGGTGTCGACGGTGAACGATGACGAGACCGACAACATCTTTCGCGAACCGATCGGACGCTTTGCCACGGTCGAGGAGGACGTGGCCCCGACCCATCTGCTGGTCAGCGATTACCGGCACTGGCTGGCGTAACGACAGCGCCCAAGGCGGGCGGCGGGGGGGTCGGGGGGGCGGATGCCCTCCCGCCCGGTCAGCCAAGGATCAACTGCGCCTCGTGCTTGCGCAGACAGCGCCGCGCGGTGGGACCAAAGGCAGCGGGCAGCGCGCGCAGGGCCGGGAACAACGCGAACAGTTCTTCGCGTGCTGCCGCCGTCACTGCCGACAGGCCGACATGGCCGGGGTGGAAACTTTCGGTCGCTGCCCCCTGCGCAAAGATGATCTCGTGTTCGTCAAACAGCATGTGGATATATGTCACCATGCCGCCTTCTTCGCGCGTGACCAGCGTGTCGTCCAGCAGATGCGTCGCCGCCACCAGCACCTCACGGGTGCCGAACAGCAGTTCGGCGCGATAGCCCTGGAACAGCATCCGGTGCTGGGGCGACACGAGGATGGGGCTTTCCAGCCCGGTCACCACGCCGGGCCGGATCCGGATCGGCGCAAAGCGGCCCGTTGCCGGAACGGTACGCTGGCCGATCCAGCGGATCGGGCGCAGGCCGTGGTCGCGCGTCACCACCAGATCGCCCACGTTCAACGTCTCGACCGCGCGGGCCCCGTGCGGGGTGGCGATGGCCGTGCCGGGGGTAAAGCAGATGATGTTCTCGATCTCGTTGAAATACAGGATGGTGCCGTCATCCAGCACGATCGAGCCCGAGATACCGCCCGGGCCGGAATTGGTCAGGCTCAGCGTGTTCCACTGCGCCAGATGGCCCAGTTGCAGCGTGTCGCCATTGGTCTCGTCGCCTTCGCCGCCGGTGACGGTGATCGTGCCCGCGCCCGGCTCCAGCAGGTCGGCCAGGTTGAACAGATCGTCGCCATCGCCGCCAAGGATCACGTCACCTTGGGCGATCTGGATCACGTCATTGCCGCTGCCGCCATAGAGCGTATCCGCCCCGGTGCCGCCGTTCAGGCTGTCCGCGCCGCCCTCGCCCCAGATCGTGTCATTGCCCGCGCCACCAAAGGCCAGGTCGTTGCCGCCGCCCATCAACGCCCGGTCATCGCCGGAGGAGCCGAGCAGCGTGTCATTGCCGCTGCCCAGCGCCACCGTCTCGATCTGGCTGAAGCTGGCCGTCCCGCCGGCCGAGGTGAGTGTGCCGTCCTCGGGGTCGCCGGGATTGCCCGCCGACAGGTCCAGCACCACGTCTTGCGTCATGCCGCTGGCGTCGAGCGTGTCGCCGGTGGTTTCGGCCCCTTCGCCGCCGCTGATCAGGTCAGCGCCGAAACCGTCCGACAGCGCAAAGCGGTCGTCGCCGTCGTCGCCCGCCATCACGTCATTGCCGCTGCCGCCGTCCAGCACGTCATTGCCGGTGCCGCCGTCCAGGCTGTCGGCATCGGCCCCGCCATACAGGCTGTCGGCCGCAGCGCCGCCCAACAGCTGGTCATTGCCGGCCTGGCCCCACAGCGTGTCGCGGCCATCCTCGCCCAGCAGCGCGTCATTGCCCGCGCCGCCATCCAGCCGGTCATTGCCGGTGCCGCCAAAGACGATGTCGTTGCCTGCGCCTGCCAGCACGCTGTCATTGCCCGCACCGGCCATGACGATATCGTCCTGCGCGCCGCCCGGCCCAAGGTTGTCGGTTGCGTCGATCCGGTCGCCGTCGACATCGCCGATATAGCTGGCGCCGATCATGTCATCGCCGCCGGTGCCGGTGACGATACCGTCGCTGGCCGGGATGCCCAGCGCGATCAGCGCACGCGGGTCGGCCAGGCTGGCCGGGCTGCTTCCGATCAGGCGGATCGATTCGCCGTTGGGAAAGGTGATGACCGCGTTGCCGCTGCCGTCATCGCTGACCACCGCGTCCCAGACGCTGACCGGATTGCCCTGCGCATCCAGCAGCCCAGACACGTCAATCTGATCGCGCCCGGTCCAGGTGCCGTTGCCATTGTCAATCGGGCCCGCGAAATTGACCACGGTATCGCTGCCATCGCCATCGTCCAGCAGGACGGTGTCGGTGGCATTGTCCACGCCCAGATCGACCCAGTCATTGCCCGCGCCGCCGTCGAAACGGTCGGCCCCGGCCCCTGTCGTGACGCGGTCGGCCCCGCTTGACCCGATGACGCTGTCATTGCCGCTGCCCAGAAACACCGCTTCGATTTCCGCGAATGTGGCACTGCCGCCAGCGGTGGTCAGCGTGCCATCCTCGGGGTTGCCGGGGGTGCCCGCGGACAGGTCCAGCAGGGCGTCGGTGGTCAGGCCGCTGGCGTCCAGCACGTCGCCGGTGACCTCGCCGGTCTCGGACCCGATGATGCTGTCGGTGCCAAAGCCGCTGCCCAGCACGAACCGGTCATCGCCGTCGCCGCCGGTCATCTGGTCATTGCCGGCGTCACCCGCGATCCGGTCATTGCCGGCATCGCCAAAGATCACGTCATCGCCCAGACCACCCGACAGGCTGTCGCCGTCAGCGCCGCCATAGACCAGGTCGTTGTCGTCGCCTGCATCGACAGTATCGACCCCGGCCCCGGCATAGGTCGTGTCGCGGCCGCTGCCGCCGTCGATCAGGTCATTGCCCGCGCCGCCGTCAAGATAGTCATTGCCCGCATCGCCATACAGGCGGTCATTGTTGTCGCCGCCATACAGGATATCGTCATTGTCGCCGCCATACAGCGTGTCATTGCCGGTGCCGCCGTCGACCACGTCATTGGCCGCGCCGCCAAACAGCAGGTCGGCCCCGGCCTCGCCATACAAGGTATCAACCTCGGTGCCGCCATAGCCGGTGTCGTCGCCGTCGCCGCCATACAGGGTGTCGATGCCTTGAGCGCCGATCAGGGTGTCGTTGCCCAGGCCGCCCACCAGAATGTCGTTGTCGGCCCCGCCATCCAGCACGTCATTGCCGATGCCGCCCGACAGGCTGTCATTGCCCGCATCGCCAAACAGGCGATCTTCGTCCGACAGCGGGGACAGATCATACAGCACCCCGCCGCCCGCGCCACCGATGGCGCTGTCCTGGATCACCAGCGAATTGAAGCCCTGGTTGATGGTGATCGTGACCGGCGTGACCGGTTGGGTCGCGACGCTGTTGGTGGCCAGATTGCCGTTGGCGTCGATGAAATAGGGGGTCGAGCCGAAATCGACCGTGACCCAGCCTTGCGCGATGGCGGTGGCCAGGTTGATCGGCACCCCGTCGATGATGATGGTGATCGTTTCGGACGGGTTCAGGTCCAGCAGGCGGATGCGCACGCCCAGCGGATTGTCGGCAAAGCTGTGGGTATGCGCCTCGTTCGCGTTCGGGCCGTCGCCCAGACGGAACGCCTGCATGACCTCGCCGCCCGCAAGGGTCGCGGTGGTGGTGGCGACGCTGCCGGTATTGGAACTGGCCACACCGTCAAAGTTCAGCGGCCCGCCCGCGACAGTGTCGTCGCCCGCACCGCCATAGACGGTGTCATCGCCCATCCGGCCGGCCGCCAGGTCATTGCCGTCGCCGCCATAGACCGTATCCTGATTCCAGCCGCCATAGACGGTATCGTCGCCGTCGCCGCCAAAAACGGTGTCGTCGCCATGTTCGCCAAACACCAGGTCATTGCCGGTGCCGCCATAGGCGGTGTCATTGCCAAAGCCGCCATAAAGCGAATCGTCATCGGCCTCGCCGTCCAGCACGTCATTGCCCGCGCCGCCGCCGATGATGTCATTGCCGATGCCGCCCAGCGCAGCATCGTTGCCTTCGTCGCCGCTCAGATCATCGCCGCCCGCGCCGCCATAAAGGGTGTCATTGCCCAGACCACCCGACAGAAAGTCATAGGCCGCATCGCCGCTGAGGGTATCGTTGTCCGCCCCGCCATAGATCTGGTCTTCGTCATCGCCACCGGCCAGATTGTCGTTGCCGTTGCCGCCCTGCAGGAAATCGTTGCCTGCGCCGCCCGACAACAGATCGTCATTGTCGTCGCCGAACAGCGTGTCGGCCCCGATGCCGCCAAACAGGCTGTCATTGCCTTCGCCGCCAGACAGGTAATCGTCGTTGTCGCCGCCATAGAGCGTGTCGCGGCCCTGGCCGCCCACCAGCACGTCATTGCCCACGTCACCGAACAGCGTGTCGTTGCCATCCTCGCCATAGACGCTGTCGTTGCCGCTGCCGCCATAGGCGGTGTCATCGCCCAGATAGGCAAAGATGCGGTCATTGCCGCCGTATCCCTCGATCAGGTCGCCCTGGGTGCCGGTCTGGTTGTCGGATGCATCGATGCGGTCGCCTTCGGGGTCGCCCGGATAGTTCACGTCGATCAGGTCATCGCCGGCCGTGCCTTCGACGGTGAAATCAAGCGCGCGGGTCAGCACGCCATCTGCGTACAGCTCTTCGATGTTCAGGAATGCCATCGTGCCGCCACCGACAAAGGTGACAATGCCGCTTTCGCGGCTGCCGGGGGTAAAGGCCACGCTGGCCACGCCGGTCAGATAAAGGCGGTCAAAGTCATCGCCGCCTTCGTTGCCATCCACGCTGTCGCCTGCACCTGCGTAAAAGGTGTCGCGATCATCGCCGCCGGTCATCGCGTCGATCCCCGCGCCGCCGGTCATGACATCGTTGCCGGTGCCGCCGTCGATCAGGTCATTGCCGTCGCCGCCCAGGATGGTGTCGTTGTTGGCCCCGCCATACAGGCTGTCATCGCCGCTGCGACCATCCAGACTATCGTTGCCCGCCCCGCCGAACAGCAGGTTGGTGCCGGTATCGGCCGGCCCTGACCCGCCGCTGTCCGACCCGGTCAGGATATCGTCGTTCACCGAGCCGATCAGATTCTCGACCCCGCCAAGCGTATCGCCTGCCGCATCGCCGCCGCTGCCGGTGCCGGTGGTCAGGTTGACCGTCACACCCGCGTTGGAGGCACTGTAGTCGGCGGTATCAATCCCCGCGCCGCCCGCAAGCGAATCCGCCCCGGTGCCGCCAATCAGCAGGTCATTGCCATTGCCGCCCAGCAACGTGTCGTTGCCCAGGCCGCCGGTCAGCCGGTCAGCATCGTCGCCGCCATCCAGCCTGTCATTGCCGCTGCCGCCGGTGAGTGTGTCATTGCCTGCATTGCCCGCCAGCGTGATCGCTAGCGACCCGGCATTGGCGTTCATCACATCGGCAAAGCCGGTGCCCGACAGCGATTCGATGTCGATGAAGGTGCCTGACGCGCCGCCGACATAGCTGTAGCCGCCCGCTTCGGACCCGGTGAAGGTCACCGTCACGCCGCTGGCGCCGGTGCTGTTGGAGAACTGGATCTGGTCGCTGTCGGTGCCCGCGCTGCCGCCGTCGATGGTATCGACGCCATCGGCATCGGCGATCAGGACGGTGTCATTGTCGGCCCCGCCAAGGATCGCGTCATTGCCGGTGCCGCCGGTCAGCGTATCCGCCCCGGCATCGCCATGCAGCGTGTCGTTGCCTGCACCTCCGCCCAGCAGGTCTGCGCCATTGCCGCCCGCGATCCGGTCATTGCCGAGGTCGCCATACAGGCTGTCGGCCCCGTCATTGCCCGCGATGCTGTCGGCATCGTCGCCGCCATAGATCAGATCGGTGCCGGTGCCGCCAAACAGCAAATCGTTGCCCGCGCCGCCGTAAAACGTGTTGGTCCCAGCGGTGTCGGCCATCTGGTCATCGCCAGTGCCGCCATCCAGCGTGTCATTGCCCGGATCGCCGTTGAGGGTGTCATTGCCGTTGCCGCCGAACAGCCGGTCATCGCCATCGCCGCCGTTGACGGTGTCATCGCCGTCATCGCCAAAGACGCTGTCATTGCCTGCCTCGCCATTCAGCGAATCGTTGCCCAGGCCGCCAAAGACGGTGTCGTTATCCGCCCCCGCCGCGATCACGTCGGCTGCCCCGCCGCCATAGATCAGGTCATTGCCCGCGCCGCCGTCTATCACATCCGCGCCGTCGGTGGGGGCAAGGGTGGTGAACTGAAGGTCGGTCAGCCAGATCCACTGGTTGGCCGTCCCGCCGTTGGTGTAGATGATCTCCAGATGGTGGACCGGCCCGCCGATGGTCACCAGCACCGAGCCGCGCGCGTCGGTGGCATTGTCCTCGCCCGCCCCGGAAACGATGGTACCCGCCGCCGAATTGACAATGTCATTGCCTGCGGCCGTCAGCACGACCGACACCAACTGCCCCTGAGCGTTGTAGGCGCGGATGGTGATCTGGTCGATCCAGGCATTCGTGTCGATATCGTTAAGCCGGAACCGGATGTTCGACACCTCGTTGGACAGCCCGCTGCCCGGCTCGCCGTCAAAGACGATCGAGGTGATGGTATTGGTGCCGGTATTGCCGGTGATACGCAGGCTCGACGCGGTCGAAAACGTCTCGGACCCGACATATTGTGCGGCATTCTGGATCGTGGCGGCGGTGCCGGTGCCGGTGGCGTCGATGTCGACGGTCACCCGCATGCCGCCGGTGTCCTGGGTAAAGCCGCCATTGGCATTGGTGCCGTTGCCCTGGGCGATCCAGCTGAGCGTCTCGGCTCCGGTCGCGGGCGCGGTCTGACTGTCGCCATATATGGTGTCGTCGCCCGCCCCGGCCTGGATCGTGTCGGCATGGCCGCCGCCCGTGACGGTGTCGTTGCCGTCACCGGAAAAGATCTGATCATTGCCCGCCCCGGCATGGATGGTGTCGGTGCCGGTGCTGGTTCCCGTGGTGTCGGTGCCGCCGTAGATCATGTCCTGGCCGCTATCGCCCAGCATCGTGTTGGCCGCTGCGGTGCCAAAGGTCCGGTCGTCAAAGGCGGGCGCGGTGGTGGCGCTGGCACTGGTCAGGGTGCCGACGTTCTGCGTGTTGGGCACGAAATAGACGCTGCCATCGGTGGCCAGAAAATAGCTGCCGTTCACCACCTGATTGGTGACTGTCGCGTTCGCGGTATTGGTGCCGGACCAGGTCCAGCTGCCATTGCCCAGGCTGGTCTGGGTGTTGAAACCCGTCCGCTCGCCGACAATCAGATCGCCCGCACCAAGCTGCGCATTCGTACCCAGCCGAACAAGAAACCCCAACGGCATCACTTGCTTCCTTTACCCAGGCCTGATTTGGCCTGACCGTCCGCTGCATCCGGACGGTCCCTTGGCTTTTCGGTAAACCTGACAAGGGGCGCGAGTGGGGCTTGATGGTGGCGACGCCTGCCTTCATCCGGTCCCGACAGGGCCAGTTCAAGGCAGCCGTTGCGGCATCGCCACGATGTCGCCGCAATTGGACGCCGAATCCGACCGGGTCAAAGATCGGTGCGCAGGTGCCACAATTCGGGGAACAGTTCGACCTCGAGCATCCGGCGCAGGTAACTGACCCCGCCGGTGCCGCCGGTGCCACGCTTGAACCCGATCACCCGTTCGACCGTGGTGACATGGTTGAACCGCCAGCGGCGAAAGTAATCCTCCAGATCGACCAGCTTTTCGGCCAGTTCATACAGTTCCCAATGGGTGCCGGGGTCGCGGTAGACGGCGGTCCAGGCGGCCTGCACGGCGGCATCGGGTTCATGGCGCAGGGCAGGGTCGCGGGACAGCACCGCCTGCGGCAGGGCCAAGCGGCGGTCCAGCAGCCGCAAGGCGACGGCATACAGCGATGGGCGCGCCAGTTCCGCCACCAGCGCCGCCGTCAGGTCGGGCCGGTGCGCGTGCGGGCGCAGCATGGCGGGGTTGCGATTGCCCAGGATGAACTCGCACAGGCGGTACTGGTGACTTTGAAACCCCGACGACTGGCCCAGCGCCGCGCGAAACGTGGTGTAGTCGGACGGCGTCATCGTGCGCAGCACGTCCCAGGCGTTGTTCAGTTGTTCAAAGATGCGGGTGACGCGGGCCAGCATCTTGAACGCCGGGCGAATGTCGGGTTGGGTCAGCACCACGCGCGCGGCGGTCAGTTCGTGGATCGCCAGCCGCATCCATAATTCGCTTGTCTGGTGCTGGATGATGAACAGCAATTCGTCATGCGCATCCGACAGCGGGTGTTGCGCGGTCAACAGAGCGTCAAGGCCAAGGTAATCCGTATAGGACATGCGCCCGTCAAAGGCCATCTGCGCGCCATCGCGGGCAGGGTCGAAAGGGTCAGTCATGGGCGGCTCCCGACGGGCGGATACTGGGTTGGGGGTTACCTGACGGCGCGCGTCGCGAAGTCGAAATTTCTGGATATTCGGTAACCGTCGGATTTTCGTGAGAATCCGTTCTTGACGCGGGACTCATCGCAAGACCAGCCGCATTGCGCAGTTGTACGGATTGGTCCCCGGCCCCTGATCGGGGTCGAGGTCGGGATGGCGCAGGTCAGGGGCCAGGGTCCAGCCCCGGCGCCGGAAAAAACCCAGCGAATAACGGCTGGCAAGGGTCGTCAGATCGCGCAGCGGTAGCGCCCGCGCCTCGGCCAGGATGGCGTCGTGCAGCCGCCCTGCCAGCCCGCTGCCCATCCGGTCGGGCGCGACAAAAGCCATATTCAGATAGCCTTCGCGCTCGAGCAGAAAGAACCCCGTCAGGCGCGGCGGGGTGGTGGCGACGATAGTTATGCTTTCGGCCAGCCAGTCGGGCCAGTCCGGCGGCATGGCAGGGTCGGGTAACCAATCGCGCAGTTCGGCCGCGCTGTAGCGCCCCGCCGCCCCGATCAGCACCGCATCCGCAAATACCCGCCTCAGGCCGGGCGCATCGCCGTCGCGGTAGGGGCGAATGATATCGTACATCGCGTTCAGGTCACGGCGGCGCGGGTCTGGTAGGCGGGATTGTCCCACAGCCGCTGGCCCATCACATCGGCGATCACCGCGACCGCCCTGTCCACATCACCTGCGTCGATGAACAGCGGGGTAAAGCCGAACCGCATGATGTCGGGGCTGCGGAAATCGCCGATCACGCCGCGCGCGATCAGCGCCTGCATCGCGCCATAGCCGTGGGCAAAGCGGAACGATACCTGGCTGCCGCGCTGGTCATGCGCACGCGGCGTGGCAAGGGTCAGCATCGGGCACGCCGCCTCGACCCCGGCGATGAAACGGTCGGTCAGCGCCAGCGAGGCGGCGCGCAACGCCGCCATGTCCACCCCGTCCCAGATGTCCAGCGCGGCCTCCAGCGCGGCCATCTGCAACACCGGCGGGGTGCCGACGCGCATCCGCTCGATCCGGGGGCCGGGGGCATAGGTCAGATCAAACGCGAACGGGCTTTCATGCCCCAGCCAGCCCGACAGTGCCGGTTGCGCGACATCGGCATGGCGCGGCGCGACATAGATGAAGGCCGGCGCGCCGGGGCCGCCATTCAGGTATTTATAGGTGCAGCCCACCGCAAAATCGGCAAGACCGCCTGCCACATCGACCGGCAATGCGCCGGCCGAATGGGCCAGATCCCAGACGGCCAGCGCGCCGGCCGCGTGGGCGCGCGCGGTCAGCGCGGGCAAGTCATGCCGACGGCCGGTGCGGTAGTCGACCTCGGTCAGCATCAGCACGGCCACATCCGGGCCGATGGCATCCGCCACATCGCCGGGGGCGACAACGCGCAGGGCGTAACCCTGGCCCAGCAGCGCCGTCAGCCCCTGGGCCATATACAGATCGGACGGAAAGTTGCCGTCATCCGACAGAATCACGCGCCGGTCCGGGCATAGGGCAAGTGCTGCGGCCAGCGCCTGAAACACCTTGATCGACAGCGTGTCGCCAAGAACAGTGAACCCCGGTGCGGCCCCGATCAGCCGCCCGACCCGGTCGCCCAGCAGCGACGGCTGCGCCATCCAGCCCGGCCCCCCCGCGCCCCGGTTCCAGCCGGTGATCAGCATCTGGCCCCATTCCGCCGTCACCGCCTGCGCCACCCGCGCCGCCGCCGCGCGGGGCAGCGGGCCCAGCGAGTTGCCATCCAGATAGATCAGCCCCGGCGGCAGATCGAACAGGGCCTTGGTGGCAGCGAAATCGCTCATGCGGGCTCAGTTCAGGGCTTGGATCAGGACGGCCACCGTATCGTGTTGGCCATCCTCGTCGACCCAGGTCACGATGAAACCGGCACCCAGCGCCGGCAGATAGTAGGAAAACTGATCTTTCTGATCGGGCTCGCCCTGGCGCAGGCGGATGCCGACGGCAATCGCATCATAGGTGCACGCGCCGATCGTCAGCGCCTGGGTCGTCCGAAACCCCACCTGCCAGGATTCAGTATGATTGCCCAAGCCGAACTCGTGCACCTGCCTCGTCCCTGCCCAGCCTGTGGCGTCGTCGGCGGGCGGCGGCAGCGGCTCGGGATAGGTAAAGGTCATCACGCTCTCGGGGATAAGCGCGCCGCCTGGCGACATCTCGGTCTCGCGCAGGGCGTAAAGGCCGAAGTCGGCCTCGAAAACAAAGACTTGGGGATCCCAGGTGAGGACTTCGGTCATTTCGATCAGCGTGCCCTCCAGCGCGCGCAGGGTGGTGGTATCGCCGTTGTCAAAGGTCACCATGACACCGCGCGCCATGTCGTTGCGGTCGGGGCAATCGGCCAGAAGCGGCAGGGGCAGGGCGGCGAGCGTCAGGCAGGTCAGGTGGCGAATGGGGCGCATCGGTTCATCCTTGTGGCGGCTGTGCGGGCACCATGGCGTCGCGCGCCAGGTGTCGTCAAGCAGCCTGTCGGCGCTGCATGGCGCGACTGC
>Ga0105044_10001618_pt1 | contig 30303 bp, 26 predicted proteins | sample MAT01_FD_78092 | JGI IMG/M metagenome (GOLD analysis project Ga0105044, IMG submission 78092) | Freshwater microbial communities from Lake Fryxell liftoff mats and glacier meltwater in Antarctica - MAT-01 | ecosystem: Environmental > Aquatic > Freshwater > Ice > Liftoff microbial mat | place...
TCCGCCGTGGCGATGGCGCTTGGCGAGGCGCCACCGGCCGACGACGAGAGCGACGAGGAGCCCCTGCCGAGCCACCTGGCCCAGCGCGGCGCCCGCTTCCAGCGCCGTCATCGCCTGCACGGCCAGTTCCTGCTCTACGGCGGCCGGATCGATCCCGGCAAGGGCTGCGAGGAACTGCTCGAGTACTTCACGAGCTACAAGGAGCAGGCCGGCGACGCCGACCTGGTGTTGATGGGCGTGAAGCTCATGCAGCTGCCCGAGGTGCCGTGGGTGAAGTTCGCCGGCCTCCTGTCGGAACGCGAGCGCCTCGAGGCGCTCGAGGCCGCCACCATCGTGGTGGTTCCGTCGCCCTACGAGAGCCTGTCACTGCTCGCGCTCGAGGCCATGGCCGTGGGCACGCCGGTGCTCGTGAACGGGCACAGCGACGTGCTCGTGGAGCACTGCCGGAAGAGCAATGCCGGGTTGTGGTACGACAACCGCGACGAGTTCGTGGACGCCGCGAAACTGCTGCTCGCCGATGACCGCTTGCGCCGCACCATGGGCCGGAACGGCAAGGAATACGTGAAGCGCGAGTACCGATGGGATGCCATCCTGGCGAAGTACGACCGCCTGCTCACGGCCGTGCGGCAACGCTGACTGCCACGTTGCCGTCGGGTGGACGCGGCATCCGCCCTCCGTCTCACCGTCGCTCCGCGATGGCGGAACGTCCTGCCGCGGAGAAGGCGTTGCACCCGGGCGACAGGGCGGATTGCCGGGACGTAGGGGAGCGGGCGCGAGTACAACCCGTTCGGCTTCAGCGTGTGGCTGGCCGGTGGCGGCATCGACGAGACGATGATGTCGGTTAGGTTGGACCGCAGCTCACGCCCACGATGAAGCACACACGACGGCCCGCTATTGTCTGGCACTCCACTCTGATCTGGCACGCATTCGGAGTTCGACCTCCATCGAGGTGAGAAGCGGTATCACGCCACGTGGGGAAGCCAGTCTGCGCCGAGACAACCCATGGCGGCTCACCAGGTGTGGCGGCCGGCGCCGCTACTTGAGTTCGACGGCGACGGTCAGCTTGGCCCCGGCCGCCACCGAGAACGACGCCTCGTCGAAGTTCGGTGCCCGCATGAGCGGACGCGCGTCGTTCGAGACGCCCCACGGCTCGGTGGGCATACCCAGGAAGTTCGTGTCGGCCCGCCCGTTGCGATTGGTGTCCAGCAGGACGGCGACGGCGTAGGTGCCAGGCGCGACGCCGCCGAACGTGCAGGTCGTCGCTGCCCCGTGCGCGGGGTGTACGACGCCGCGGCTCTTGGAGGCGGCATCCGGGAACCCCGCCGCGCTTGCGAAGAGCGCACACGCGACCTCGCCCTCTTCGACCGGGTGTGACACCTTTACCGTGATGACCGCGCGGGCGCCGCGCCCGCCTCCACGTGGGGTCTGAGGGCCCTGGCCGCGCGTGCTCACCACTGTGGCCACGGCCAGCGCCGCCACGGCAGCCGCGGCGAATCGCCACCGGACTCCCGCCGTGCTGGTGATCGTCGGTCCGTACTCGGTCATGGCCACCTCGAGCGGACGCGCGCGCCGCTCTCACATGATGTCAGAGACCGCGGCGGTTCGCGAACTCGGCAAGGCCGAGCTGCCTCCGGCGCGGCAGCGACTTGACGCTGAAGCGCTTCGGACGGCTCGCGCGAGACCTACATGTCGACCCGCGGCCTCACCTCAGCCGATGCGACCCGCTGGCGACGCCAGGGCAGTTCCTGGTGGACCTGCTACGCGACTGGCAGGCGCGTTACGCCGCCGAGCACTACGTCTACGGCACAGGGCCCGACACGTTCCTGCGTGACGCCGTGACCACGCTGTCGGCTGGCGACACGTTGTGCCTGGCCGACGGTGAAGGGCGCAACCGCGTGTTCCTGGCCCAGCGGGGCCACCAGGTCACCCGATCTTTGCGCACATGCATATTCCGGCCATCGTGATCGCTCAGTCCGGTCATCGTGATCGCCGCGTTCACCGCATTCGAAACGAGAACTGCGACAACTCGCGGGCACAGGTCGAGCCGGTGGCCAAGTCGACCTTCACGTTGTCGCCGCGGACGACACCGGCCTCGGGCCGGCAGTGAGCTGAGCGGACCCGGCGATGCCTACTGCGCGAGCAGCCCGCGCAGCAGCACGAACGGCGATGGCAGCTCGTCGCGCGGGTGCATGTCGGTGTTGACGGCCTCGGGGTCATAGACGCCAAGCGGAGGCAACGCGGCCGCACCCTTCTCGAACACCGGGGCCATCAGCTCCGCGATATTCAGGCGACCGCGGGCAAAGTAGTCCTGCACCGCCGGGTCTTGCAGGCGTTGGCGTACTACCGGCCAACCGACGTCAATCGGCGTGTCCGACCCGAGGGCCACGAAGTCGGCCAGATAGACCACGTGCGGAAAGACGCGCCGCATGGTCTCGAGCACGCGCGGCGTCGGCACCCAGGTCGCCGACAGGCCGCCGGGATGAAGCTTCGAGCGCACCAGCTGGAAGAACTCGACCGAGTAGAGATTGCCGGCATAGCTCGACGTGGGACGCAGCGCGTCGGCTTCGATGACGTCGAATCGATCGGGATTCGCCAGCAGTGCGTGCCGGCCGTCGGCATGCGTGATGGCGATGCGTGGATCGCGCAGAAACCAGTCAATCGACTGGTCGGACGTGCGCACGGCGTACTCAGCCAGAAGCGCCCCCTGGCTCTCCATGACCTCCCAGGCGACGATGCGCTCGGTGTCGCGCCGCGCGCTGGCTCCCCAGAGCGTGCCGCCGGACCCGAGGCCGATGATCCCGACGTGGCGGGGGCGTGGATGGACGAACGTCGGAATGGCCCCTAGCAGGACATGCCCCGAGTCGCGATGCCGCGGGAGGACGCTTTGTCCGAGGCCGTTGGCGAACACGGTGGCGTTGGCCGACTGGCGTGAGTCGAAGCGGATGCTCGAGACGCCCGAGGCGTCTTCCCGGTAGAGCAGGCGACCCGGCCCGCTCTGGCCAGCTAGCACACGCCAGAGATGGTCCTGCGCCGGCACGGCGGCCACGCTCGCGACCAGCAACCCCGCAGCGAGCCCAGGAACCCAGCGACGGGTCGTTGCGCCGGCCCACCACACGCCCGCGTAGACCACGCCGATCGCCGCCACGGCCTGCACCGAGCCCGACGTGCCGAGCCACGGCAACGCCACCATCGTCGTGAGGGTGGCCCCGGCCACGCATCCCAGGATGTTGACAAACTGTACCCAGCCGAGGCGCCGTCCAACCGCGGCGAAGGAGGTCTGGAGCAGCTGCTGGGACAGACTGAAGCCGCACCCCATCAGCACGGCGGGCACGAACAGCACCAGCATGGGCAGCAGCAGGTAGTTGGCCAGCACGATGCCACGCCCGCCGTTGCCGTCGTAGGCGGTAAGCGCCTCCAGCCAGGGGCGGGCCACGCCCCAATGCTCCAGCGCGTAGATGAGAGCCACCAGACACCCGGCGATCCAGATGTACAACGCGGTCTGCGAGGCCAGGAACACCGTGCGGCGGTGGGCGCCCAGGCGGTGGCGCAGGCGGTCGCCAAGGAGGCCGCCAAACGCCAGCCCTGCCAGGAAGACGCCCAGAATCACCGCAAACGTCTGCGCCCGCGACTTGACCATGTTCTCGACGACCCGAAACGCCAGCAACTCCCAGGCGATGCCGGTCAGGCCGGCCGCAAAGGCGTGCGCGAACCAGCCCGTCCACCACAGGCGCGATGGCGTGGCGCCCTCTGGCGCCGCCAGCGGCGTGCGGACGAGTCGATGCGCGTGACGATCAACGGCCACCGGCGAGGCCGACGTCGCCGCCGGCGCGCTGAGCAAACCCATGCGGTGCAGCAGCAGCAGCGCGCCGGCGGCGCAGAGCACGTTCAGGGCGGCGCCGACCCGGACACTGCCGTCATAGCCCAGGGTGCCCACCAGGAGCAGCGCGGTCAGCACGGCGGCCACGGCGCCGCCGAGGGTGTTGGCGAAGTAGAGCCGCGAGATGAACCCCGACTGGTCGAGAAGCGTCGGCCACTGGATCGATCGCGACAGGATCGGCAAGGACGCACCCATGAGGAACGTCGGCGGCAGCAGCAACACGAGCACCGCCGCGTAGGTGCGTGCCGGCGCCTCCGGTCCCAGTCCGCCGACGGTTGGAAGCCACCCGTGCAGCAGTGGTCCACTGAGAAGCGCCGCGACGGCGATTCCCGTTTCGAGCACGGCGAAGGTGAGCACGGCTTGGCGCGGCTGCAGGCGGTCGGCCCAGCGCCCGCCGGCGAGATAGCCCAAGCCGAGCCCAGAGAGGAACCCGGCCACGATGATGCCGATGCTGACGGTGGACAGCCCCACCGTGTAGACGAGCCAGCGCTGCCAGACGACCTGGTAGAGCAGCGCGGCAGCACCGGACAGGGCATAGATCCACAGCAGTAGGTGCGCCATCAGTGCAGATGTTATCGCGTGAGCCCAGCGCGACCCTCGAAACGGCCCACCCACGTGCCGTATCGGGCCACCGGCGCCGAGGAGAAACGACGGCCTCCGCAGGCTCGTGACCGTGCGGTTGGCAGGGCCGGCGCACGGGCGCGCCGACCGCGGGGTCAACTACGATGCGCTGTATCGCGACCCTGTTCGTGTTACGTCGGCCTGTTATCGTGGGCGCTTGCGCTGGAGGGTGTGATGACAAATGGATTCAGGCGATTCGCTGACATAACCGGGTCCGTGGTTGGCTCGCCGTGGGCCTTCACTGCGACGGTAACGCTGACGGCCCTGTGGCTGGCGCTCGGTCCGGTCTTTCAGTTCTCGGATACGTGGCAGCTGACGATGAACACGGCCGCGTCTCAAGTGACGTTCCTGATCGCGTTCCTGCTGCAGAACGCCCAGAACCGCGACACGCGCGCCCTTCAACTGAAGCTCGATGAGCTCATCCGAAGCACCCCGGAGCGCGGCCACAGCTCATTCAACTCGAAGGGCTGGACGACGACGAGCTCGATGCGTTGAAACATGAGTTCGAGCGGGTGCGCCAGCGTCGAGGTTCAACGGCTGGACAGTAACCATGCAGCTCGCAGCGTCCTTCGCCCTGTGGTTCCTGCCGGGGATCGTCCCGGGCGGCGCGGTGATCTGGCGAACCCGCGCGCGTTCGCGGCAGCTCGTGGACGTCTAGTACGGCTGCGGTGGCTGGTCGGCGGGGATGTTCGACATCTGCGCGATTGTCGGTCACCTGGGGCTGAGGCGGAGCTTTCGCCCGCTTCGAGCACGCCGCCGCAGGCGTCGAGCGCCGCTGATACACTCGCGCGATGCTCGGGTACCAGCGCTGATGAGCCTCGACCTCGCGGTTGGCGATCGCCGGCTCGCCCTTCGGCATCAACGCCTCGGCTGGTGGTCGCTGGCCCTGTTCGCCGGCCTCGGTCTGGCCCTCGAGACCCTGCACGGCCTCAAGGCCGGCCTCTATCTCGACGTGTCGAACGACACCCGCCGGCTGCTGTGGACCCTGGCGCACGCGCACGGGGCGCTCCTGGGGATGCTGCACGTGCTGTATGGCCTGACGCTGCACACGACACCAGGCTCGCCGTTCACCTCGAGGTGCTTGATCCTCGCCGGGCTGCTGCTGCCGGCCGGCTTCTTCCTGGGCGGCATCGACGTCTACGCCGGAGACCCTGGTCTGGGCATACTCCTGGTGCCGGTTGGCGGCGTGGCGCTCGTGACGGCGCTCGTGCGGATGGCGCTCGCGACCCAGGTGGCAGTCGTCGCGGTCGACCGTCGTGGTGCGGGCGCCGACGCCGCGAAGCGTCGATAGCGCGCTATTCGCGCAACAGCATGCGCCGGTTGTTGCGCTGCCGGACGAGCCGCAGCATGGCGTCGACCTGCAGCCTGCCCTGAGGGCTGACGAGCACCGCGGCGCCATCGACCGGCGCGGCCGAGCGGGGCCGCGCGTCCCACGCCCGCATCGCCTCGAGCTGTCGCTGCCGGCGGGCCCGCGGACCGGCCACGAAGTCGAAGGCGAAGCCGTCGAATCCCGGCAGCGACGCCAGGGCGCGGCCGGCGCTGAAGCGCACCGCGTCGTACGGGTCGTCGAGCAACTGCGCCAGCGGCGGCGCCATCCACCAGGTGCCCGCCACCTGCTGCGCCGGTGACCAGCGGAGCGCCTCGGCCGCGATGACGCGCTGTCCGGCGTCGCCCGACAGCGCCATCAGCAGCACGAGCGACACGCGCTCCTGGTCATCCGTGAGCGCCGCTGGCGGCTGGCCGTACCAGCGGCCGAGCGCCGCCGAGGTCCAGCCCAGGGACCGGTCCACGTGACAGAGATTGCACGCATTCGGGCGGCCTGACTCGGTTGTCTCGGTCAGAGACGGGCTGCTCACCGTGTGACTGCGCATGGTCTTCAGCAGGCCATAGGTGGTGTAGGGCATGTGGCAGTTGTAGCAACTGCTCCCGCTCGAGTCCGGCGCGTGCCTGGTATGGCGCGGCAGGTCGGCGCCGATCGCCGGATGACAGCCGATGCACGCCGCGTTCGACTGCATGCCGGCGCCAAGCTGGTCGTTGGCCCACTCGGTCACGGCGCGTGGGTCATCGGGCCGCTGGTGCATCGTGTGGCAGCTGCCGCAGGTCAACGTGCGATCGGCGGTGGTGGCGTTGACGAAGCAGGGCGACTCGATGAGCCCGTTGTACTCGCGGCCCGATACGCGCACCTTTCCGTCTGGCCAGAAGGAGTCGCGCACGAAGCCGGTGTCGGCGGCGAGCAACGTCTGCATCGCCGCGGAGCCGCCGTTCACGGTCGGCTGCGCCACGAACCGCGACGCCGCCAACTCGTCGCCGGGCCGGAACGGCAGGCCTTCGGCCGCCGCTCGCCGCTCGGCCGCGCCACTTGCGAACTCCCAGATGCCGTGGCACTGGCCGCAGACCTGTGCCGCCCGCTTCGGATCGAGCCGCGCCGGCTGCACGATCGTCGCATCGGCGGAGCGGCTGAGGTGCAGGCCGTAGCGACGCCAGGGGCTGCGGTTCGCCGCGACGTGCGTTGCTCCAGGCCCGTGGCAGGACTCGCAGGCGATGCCGAGTTCGACGGCGGTCGAATCGGCCACCAGCCGCGCCGTGGGCTCGGTGCCGAGCGGGGCGCTCGTTTTGGCCTTGCCGTGGGTCGAGTGGCAATCGATGCAGACGCCGTTCCAGTGGCCCGTCTCGGAGTAGACCGGGTCGCCCGGCGGATGCAGCACCGCCATGCGGCGCGGAATCCAGCGGCGTTCCGCGATGAGATAGGCGCCCGGCAACTGTCCGAGCAGGCGCTGACGCCCGGTGGCATACCAGTAGATCTGCTGCTGATGCGAGCCGGTCGTCATCACCACCTCGCGATCGATGCGCGGCGGGGTGCCCTGGCCATCCCAGTCGGGGTCGTCGAATGCGGCCAGGAATCGGCCGTCCTGCCGCGTCAGGCGCATCGGCCGACCATGAACAGCGGCGACGGTGACGTCGTTGAAGTCGGCGCGCACCGTGCCCGGCGCGGCCACCTGCGTCATGGTGCGGTGGAATGAGCCGGCCCAGGAGGCGTATTGACCTGGATGGCAGGCCCGGCACGTGTTCGACGACGCGTAGCCGTCCTCCGCGACCTGGACCGGGCGATTCGTGACGGCGGATTCTGGCGGCACGCGGCCGGAGGCCGCCACGACAGCCCAGACGAGGCCAGCGGCCAGAGCCAGCGCGACGAAACGGATCACCCTACCGAAGCCCTGCCTTCGGTGCGCCTCCGGCGACCTTGATGGCCACGCGCGTGTCGCCGGTGGCAGCGCCATCGTCGGCGGTGGCGCGCAGGATGTAGTCGCCGGGCACGGTGAATCGCGCCGTCGTCTCGGTTCGGCCCGCCGCGGGTACGGCATAGCGCGGTTCGAAGCGTACGTCGGCCGGGCCGCGCCAGACCGCCCACGTCACGACCATCCCCAGCGGGCGCGCGCCGGCGGCCCCGGGCGCCGGCGCCGCTTCGCGCGAGGCAATGAGCGGCACGTTCACGGGCGCAGTCGTGCCGCCCTGCAGGGTCGGCGGCGTTTCCTGGCCGACGGCTGGCTTGGGCCTCGGCCGCGGCTCGGGCAGCCCGTCGTCGATGATCGCACCGACCAGCGCGACCGCCGTCGACACCTGCGCCGGGGCCGGCAGTGCCACCGTGATCGTCGGCGCCTTGTTGGCCACCCGCTCGGCGCTGGTGTTGCCACCGCCCGACGCGCCGCCAACCGGGTCGATCTCCCATTCCGCCTGCCGCCAGCCCACGGCCCGCTCGGTGCGGCCGTTGAAGGTCACCGTCCACACCAGCTCTTCGCGCGGTCCCCAGGTGGCCGGCACGTTCACCGTGAAGAGATTTCGATTGGTGCGCGCATAGAAGAACGTCGGCTGCCCGCGATCGGGGCCGCCTGGCTCGATCCGGTTGCTCGGGCCGACGACGACCTCCGGCTGCTCCGCGTAGTTCCGGTTCAGATAGCCGAAGTGCATGTTGACGCTGCGATCGGGCGCCCACGACCAGCCCTCGAAGATCGGCTGGATCGATTGGCCGCGGTTGTACTTGAAGTTGTTGACGAACTCCTGCGCCTGCGGGTGCGCACCTGCAGCGGTGAGCATCACCAGCATGCTGACCCCGATCCCACATGCCGCCCGGAAGCCGATCTTCATGTGCACGTCCCCCTGAGTGACCGCGCCGCGATCGCGGTGCGCTGTGTCCAGATCGCCGGCGTTCAGCGGGGCTGCGGCGGCGTCTCGGTCAGACGCTGCTGCTGCGCCTTCCTCGCGGCGAGTTGCTCGGCGTACTCCTGGTCGGTCAGTTCGACCCAGCCGATCCAGAAGAAGCCCATCTCGTCGATGGTGCGCTGCCCGTCGCCGACCCAGTTCTTCGGATCTATGGCCCTCGGGTTGGCTGCCGTGTTGTCGTGCCACTGGATGTTGTGCAGGATGGTGCCCGCCGGCAGGAGCGGCTGCTCGGCCTCGTTGTAGTTGTAGGTGAGGTGCCAGTTGTTGTTGAAGTCGGCGCAGTTGAGCATCTCGGTCTGCGTCCTGGTGCCCGACGTGGGATAGATCGCCTCGAGACATTGCCGCTTGCCCAGATTGTGCATGTGTGGCTGGAACGCGAGCAGCCTGGCCGGCTTGTGCAGGATGGTGTAGCCGTCGCTGCGCGTGATCGTGCCGGCCGGAATGTCGATCGGCGTGGTCGGCTGTGCCAGCTGGCGCGACCAGCGGATGTGCTTCGGCACATACCCTTTCGGGTAGAGCTTGATGCCGATCTCCACTTCCGCCTTGGTGGCCTCGCCGATCGAGTGCAGGTGGTAGCTGAGACGCGCCCGCTGGCCCTTCTGCAGCAGCACACCGGAGCCCTCGGGGTAGACCTCGGCGTTCTTGCCGGAGGCGTATTCGACCAGGAACTGCCCTTCGTCCATCGCCGCCTGCTCGCCTTCGGGGGACGCCACCGAGTAGGACAGCGCGTGATGCACCACCTTGTGCGACTGCGGGGTCGCCGATCGGGTCTGGATAGCTTGGATGTAGCGGTCCTCGTCGATCGCAATCGGCGCAAACAGATCGCCGAACAGATCCGGCCCGGCCGCGGCCACGTCGTAGGCGGGGAACTTGATGACCAGGTCGGGCTCACCGATCTGCCAGTCGCCGGTCTTGGCGAACGTGGCCGCCGGCGGCAGGTCGGCCGGGTTGCCCTGTGGCGCCCCGGCGTCGACCCAGCGGCTGACGAGCGCGATCTCGGCGTCGCTCAGCGACGGGTCGTCCTTGAACGCCTGGATGCCGATGGTGCGATCGACGTGGAACGGCGGCATGTCGCGCTTCACGACCCGCGTCTTGATCGAGCGCGCCCACGGGCGCACTTCCCGATAGGTGGTCAATGCCATCGGCGCGATCTCGCCCGGCCGGTGGCACGACTGGCACGACCGCTGGAGGATCGGCGCGATGTCCTTCGAGAAGGTGGGCGATGCCGGGGTCTGCGCGAGCGCGGGCGCTGACAGGAGCAGCACGGTCACAAACGCGCCGCCGTGGAACCGAAGAACTCGACTGGTCATGTCAGGTGTCTCCTCACAGGTGGTGACCGGGCGCGGCCCACACACCTCCAGCCGGGATACTAATCCCAACTGGCCCACGCCGGATACCCAAAACCTGGTACCGACCTCAGACCATTGCTACGGCACAGGTTGTCGCCGCTCAGAACTTCAGCGGCGTGGCCACCCGCACCAGCCGCCCTTGCAGGATGGTGAGCGGCTGGCCGCTGGCCGCGCCGAAGACTTGCGCGGTCGGGGTCAGACCCCTCTCGCTGCAGCGCGTGACCATTCCGCAAGCGACTGTGCCCGCTCGACCCACGCCGGCGACGCCTGCCACTCGTCCACCGGCACGGGCACGCGCCAGGTCCAGTTGGCGTCGTTCACCGTGGCTGGCGTGTTGATGCGCACGTCCCAGCCGAACACGTCTTGCAGCGGCACCATGACGTAGCGGGAGGCCGATCCCAGCACGCCCCGCAGCAGCGTGTCGCGCACTTGCGGCACAAACGGCGAATCGGCGTGGACTGGACCAGCATGCATGCCCGGCAGGGCCAGCAGCCCGGCACGTTCGGCCGACGGCAGCTCGCGCCACCACTGGGCGAGGGACTCGGTGTCGTGGGTGCCAGGCAGGGCCACCGAGTCGTCGGGATACGACCCAGGGTCGATCAGCGGCTGCCCGGGCTGGTGCCACGCGCGTTCCCAGCGCAGCACCTTGAAGCCGGGCACGCCCAGCCGCGCCATCGACCACCGCACGAAGTCGGGCACGGTGCCGAGGTCTTCGGCAATCACCTCGACCCCGCTCTGCAGGTAGATGCCAAGCAAGGTTGCCCCGAGCAGATTCTCGCTGCGCTCGTCGGGCGGCGCAAACACCATGGGCAGCGCGGCGTCGATGGGCCGCACGTAGATGCGGTACAGGCCCACCAGATGGTCGATGCGCACGCCGTCGAAGAGCGCGGCCGTGCGCCGCGCCCGCGCGCGCATCCACTGGAAGCCGGTGCCCTGCATCACGTCCCAGCGCCACGGCGGAAGGCCCCAGTCCTGTCCCGTCTCGCTGAAGGCATCGGGCGGCACGCCCACGGTGGCGTCGAGCATGAACTCGTCTTTGCGCGCCCACACGTCGGGGCTATCACCCGACACCATGAACGGCAGGTCGCCGAACACGCGCACGCCCGCCGCTGCGCGCGCCGCCTGCCACTGCCCCTCGGCTATCCACTGCAGATACGCGAAGTGGATACGGGCGTCGGCAAACGTGGCATTGGCCTGGCGCAGAGCCTCGGGGTCGGCGTAGGCGAGGCCCGGCGGCCAATCCCACCACGCGCGCTCCTGTTCGGCTGCATGGATGGCGCGGAACGTGGTGTAGGCATCGAGCCACCACGACTCCCGCGCGGCGTAGGCGCGAAACGCCTGCGCCCGCGCCGTGTCGTGGGCCAGCTCTTCGTCGCGAAACCGCGCGAACGCCGTCGCGAGGCAGTGCGTCTTCACCGCGCGCACGTCGGCATAGCGCACGCGCGCCGCGGTGCGCACCGCGGCCAGCACGGCCCGCTGCGCGTCGCTCAGCACCGCGTCCCCACCGAGCGCCTGGTAGTCGGGAACGTCGGCCACACGGATGTAGATGGGATCGAGCGCCATGGCCGTCATCGATGAATACGGTGACGTCTCGCCGGGCGAGATCTCGTTGAGTGGCAGCAACTGCACATAGCGCTGCCCCGCCGCGGCACACCACGAGCCGAAGGCCGGCAGATCGGCGAACTCGCCGATGCCCCAACTGCGCGACGACGTGAGCGAGAAGAGCGGCACGCCGATGCCGCTCTGACGCGGGACGCGTGCCGTCATGCGTATCCTCCTGACGACCCGGTGGCCCGCGCCAACACGCGCGCGATGGCGGGATCGAACACCCCGGGACCCACGAGCAAGCTCACGACCACGAACGCCTCACGCGGAAAGTCGAAGAAGTAGCCGGGCTGCACGAGCACGCCGTCCTGTTCGAGGAGTGCCAGCACGAGCGCCTCTTCACTGACGAGCGACGGTACCTGCAGCACCGCGCACCACCCGCCAGCCGGCGGCAGCAGCGTCACGGCGGGCACGGCCGCCACGGCTGCGGTCAGCGCCGACAGATTGCGGGCCGTGCGCTCGCGGATGGCATCGCGCACGACGGCGCCGTGCATGAGCAAGCGCGGCAGCGCCACTTGCGCCGGGGTGGACACCGAGAGGAAGGTGTCAGCCACGATCTCGAGGCCGGTGAGCGCGTCGGCCACCAGCGCGTCGGGTCCGTGCACCGCGATCCACGCGACTTTCACCTGCGGCAGCCCCACGGACTTCGACAGGCCGCCGAGCGCAAACGCCAGGGCGCGCGACTGCTGTAGCACCGACACCGCCGGCCCCCCGCCATCGAGCCGGTAGTCGGCAAACACCTCGTCGCCGACGAGCGCGACACCGCGCGAGGCGCACAGGTCAGCCAGCTCCTCGAGTTCGCTGGACTGCACGACCGACCCGGTGGGGTTGTTGGGCGACACGACCAGCACCGCCCGCGTACGCTCGTCGACGTTCCGGGCGATGGCGGCGACATCCAACCGCCAGTCGCCGTGCAGATCGAGCGCGTAGGGCACGGCCTGCACGCACTCGAGCGCCGTCAGGTGCTCGAACAGCGGATAGCTGGGCTGCGGCACGAGCACCCGGTCGCCCGGGTCGCACAGCAGCTTGAAGAGCAGCCCGTAGGCCTCGCTCGTGCTCGCCGTGAGACACACGCGATCGGGCGTGACCGCCACGCCCCGGCGCGCGAAGTCGGCCACGACAACCGCCCGTGCGCTGACCAGGCCGAACGGCTCTGGTTCGTATGTGAGGCCCGCCGGATCGGCCAGCGGCGCCAAGAGATCGAGGGGGTACGGGATGCCCGCGCGCGTGGGATTCGAGAGCGTCAGATCGGCCACCGGCCGGCCCTCCGCGCGCGCCCGCGCCACCGCCGCGGCGAGCGGATTCGGCGTGAGGTCGCGCGGCAGACGCGACGAGCGGATGCTCACAGGGGCGGCGCGTCCACGAGTTCCACGCGCGCCATCACATCGCCCTCGAGCACCGTGTCGGCCACGTCCATGCCTCGCTCGACGACGGCAAACACCGTGTAGGCGTGATCGAGGCGGGGCGAGTCGACCAGGTTGATGAAGATCTGACCGTCGCCGGTGTCGCGGCCGCGCGTGGAGATGCCCACCGTGCCGCGGTTGTGCGCCACGCCGGGCTCGTCGCGCATGTAGGGTCCGTCGCCCATGTACTCGTTGGCGCCGGGGCTCCCGCCCTGCAGCACGAACGTCGGCTCGACGCGGTGGAAGGTGAGGCCGGTGTAATGGCCGCGCGTAGTCAGCTCGGCCACGCGCAACACGGTGGCCGACGCCTCGTCGACCAGCAGACGCAGTTCGATCACCCCGCCGCGCGCCATGGTGATGCGCAGGCGCTGGCGGCGCAACGGCTCGAGCGCCGCGGCGTCGGGCGGCACGGTCGGACGCAGCAACGGATCGACCTCGCGCACGGTGCCGGTCCACTGCGAGATGGCCTTGGCGGCCAGCTCGGCCACCTTCGGATCGAAGTCCCTGAGATACGGCGAGGTCGCGGCGGCGTCGGCAGCCGCACCGGTTTCAATCAGCCGCGTCATGAGAGCCACGCGCGGATCGCGCGACGTGTCGCGACCCTCGCGCGTGATGCGGGCCAGAGCGGCCAGCAGCGCGAAGGTGGCCTTGGCCTTGTCGGCCTCGGCCTCGAGCGCGCGCGCTGCCGTGATCACCAGGTGGTAGTCAGGACGCATCAGCGCGTCGTAGGCCACGGGCAGCGCCTCTGGCCGCTTCAACCGGGCCAGCTCCTCGAGCGCGGCCTCGCGCACGTTGTCGTGCGCATCGCTGCCGAGGCGCACGAGCGGCTCGATGGCCCCCGACTGTCCGGCCGCGCGCGCGGCATACATGCGGACCTGCCATGTGGGGTGCCCCACGAACCGCGGCAGCAGGGTGCGCGCGTCGGCCGGCGACGCCACGGCAAGGCTCACCAGGGCGTGCGCCGCGCGGTGCCACGTGGCGCCCGAGGGGGGCAGCGCCTCGGCCTCCTTCTGCAGCAGCGCCGACACGGGATCAGAGGCGGCGCACCCGGCCCCCAGCAGGTCGAGGGCCTGCAGCGCCACATGCGCGCTGCGGTCGGCCACGGCCGCGAGCACCGGCTGGCACGAACGCGCCTGCAGGTGACGGCCCCAACCGCGCACCGCCTCCAGTCGCACCCGCGGCTCGACATCCTTCAAACCGGCCGTGAGCACCGTCTCGCGATCGGCATCGCTGATGAGGGCCGCGTCAGCGACGACCGCCGCCGCCGCGGTGAGCACGGCCAGACGCCGTACCTCGTCATCGGCGTCCTTCGCGGCGACCCGGGCGAGCGCGCCGTCTACGGCCCGTGCGTTGCGCAGTGCCGACAGCGCCAGCCGGCGCGTACGGGCACGTGAACGGGTGCCTGGCGCATCGGGCGTCTCCACCACGGCGGAGAGACGCGCGCGCGTGTCGGCCGAGAGCGGCGCCACCTTGCCGCTCACGCGCGTCAGCGCTTCGAGCCCGCGCGCGGCGCCTTCGATCTTCGGCGCATCAGCCGCGCGTGCCAGCCGCGCTCCCGCACGCGCCCCTGGCACAGACGTGATGGCCGGCAGGCCAGACGCCAGCGCCTTCTCCACCCGCGCGAACACCTCGGGCGTCAGCATGCTGATGCGGCCGAGTTCGGCGGCGAACACGCCCCAGTTGGCCGGCACGGTCGTGTCGAGGGCGGCGAGCAGGGCCTCGATCGACTGGCCCGGGAAGATACGCGCGGAGCCGGCCGTTGCCACCGCGGCCCAGCGCCGCACGTCGGCGTTGGCATCTGACAGCAGCGGCAGGATGAGCGTGAGCAGCGCCGGCGTCTCGAAACGTCCGGCCGCACGCACGGCCCGGGCCCGCACGCGTGGGTCGGTGCTCTTCATGCCTTCGGTGAAAGCGGCCTGCGCGGCGGTGCTCAGTTCGCGGGCGTCTTCGAAGGTGACCAGCCGGGCCGAGAGCGCGTCCTGCGCGGCGGCGGGCGAGGGAGCGGCGAACGTCACGGCCATCAACGCGCGGGCCAGCACGCGCAGGGGGCGGGCAAACGAGTAGGACATAGGCGTCAAGTGTGACCCAAGTGACGTCCCCTTGTCGTCTGAGCGGCGGGGTCAGACCGTCGCGGCTTCTTCCGGTGGGCACGGCGCGTTGCTGTAGCCCGAACGGAACGCCTTGACGTCGCCGGTGGCGGGCTCGAAACGATGCCGCCACACGCACGCGGTGTCGTTGGCCAGCAGGTGAATCGACACCGACGGCACGTCCGACACCGTCTTCACGTAGTGGATGTCGTCTTGCGGCGGCAGCAGCGCGTAGAAGTCGCCGGTCTCCATCGTGCTCGCGCGCGACACTTCGAGCGACGCGTGGGCTTCATCGCCGCCGTCATCGAGCCGCCGATAGACCGTTTCGTGCTGACGTCCGCGATACACGCCAATGAGGCCCCAGGCCAGGTGGTCGTGCACGGGCGTCTCGGCGCCGGCCGGAATGACCAGCGAGAACAACGTGAGCGAGCCGTCTTGGGCGCGGTAGAGCGCGTACTGCCCGATGCCGCTGCCCATGCCACTGGTGAGGTCGGGTGCGCCGTATGCCTCGGGCAGCCAGCCCTCGGCCGCGAGCAGCGCGGCAAACGCCGGCTTCAGCGCCTCCACGCGCGCGGCCGTGTCGGGCATGGCCTGCGTGAGCCGCTGCGTCTCGGCGATGAGCGCGCGAATCTCGGGCACGTCCACGAGGAAGCCGTGGGTGGCATGCGGATGGTGATGGCCGAAGTCGCACATGACGCGATTCTAGTCCCACGTGGGCGCGCACACGCGGCTATTGCGGTCGCCGAGCACCACCTGCTCCGGCATCACCTGCGTGGCATCAATCGTCGTGCCGCCTTCTTCCGGCCGCGTGAAGAACTGCCGCGATTGCGCGCCAGGTACCGAGCCAAGAGCTACCGCTTCCCTCGTCCAGCAGAGTTCATCCAGTAAGCGAACTCCGGCATGTGGCACACGCCCTCGAGGTCGTTGGCGCGCTCCTGGAAATACGCCTGCGCGTCGGCAATCGCCTGGTTGTAGACGACCGCTCCAATCTCAGCCACGCAGAACTCGAGGAGCAGCGCAGCCTTCAGATCGCCGATCTCTTCGTCGAGGTTCTCGGCGACATAGCGCTTGATGGACGCCTGGAGCTGCTTGGTGTGGTCGGGCGAGAGCGTGATCGGCATGACGCAGCCGATCGTAGCCGACCCACGGCGCGAGGCGGCACCGCCGTCTCCTCCTACGCCCGCGCGCGCCGCTCCGCCGAGTACTCGAGCATCTGGGTCGCAAAATCCAGGCAGTACGAGATCTGCACGTCCACGATCTGGCCGCTCGCCTCCGCCACCGGGGTGAGCGTGGGCATCACGAACGCCGTGTACGACGGCAGGTTGAGCGCCTCCACGCGGCGCACGATCTGATTGCGCAGCTCCGGGTCGAAGTGCACGCCGTAGGTCTCGAACAGCGCCTTGGCGGCCACGTAGTCGCCTTCCGACTTGATGCGCTGCACGTCGCGCAACATGACGCCGACCCCGGCGCGGAAGCGCTCCACGCTCTCGACGACGTGATACGTCTTGCCGTCGCGCACGCGCACCGACAGCGCGTCGGTGTTGGCGAGCAGCCAGTGCACGATCGCCTGGCGATTGCGCATGTGATCTTCTTCGAGCTGCGTGCCCTCGCGCACGCGCCGCAACTGCACCAGCGCCGCGCGCGCGAAGGCCTCGTATTCGGTGCGGATGACCTCCGCGTGCTCGTCGGCCGGCACGATGCCGAGCTCCACCAGCCGCGGGTCGGCGCAGAAGTACAACGCCACCAGGTCGGCGCGGGTCTCTTCGAGCGCCGAGTACTGCTCTTTGAGCAGCTCCTGCGGCTGCGCTGTCACCCCCGCCGCCATGCGGCCGGAGCCGTGACCGAGCACCTCGTGAATCTCGGTGGCCAGCTCGCCGGCCACCACGCCCCAGCGTTTGGCGCGCGTGAACTCGTCGTCGTCCCACGCAAACTCGTGGCGATATTCGTCGGTGGTGCTGTTCTCGTAGGCCTCGGTCACGTTCGAGAGGGTCACCGACTTGCTGCCGTAGGCCTCGCGCACGCGCTGATCGTTGGGCAGGTTCACGCCAATCGGCGTGATCGGGCCGGCATCGCCGGCTTCCACCACCACCTCGATGGCCATGGCCGTGACCCCCTGCACCACCGGCTTGCGATAGTGCGGATCGATCGGCATGTGGTCTTCGAACCACTGCGCGTGCTCGGCCAGCGCCTGGATGCGCGCCGTCTTCTCGCGGTTGATGTAGTAGACGATGCCTTCCCACGCGCCCTTGATGCCTCGGGCGTCCAGGTAGACCTCGGTGAAGCCGTTCATCGTGTCGACCGGTGAATCGGTGGCCTGCACCCAGGCCACGTCGAACGCCGTGCGGTCGACTTCTTCGCCCGTGCGGTACCACTGGATGAGCGCCGTGAGCGCCGCCGCAAACCCCGGCGTGGCGTATGGGATGGCCGCCTCCAGGTGGTGCACGACGCGCGCGAGGTACTCGCCGTAGAGGCCGCCCACCCGGTAGACCTCTTCCTCGAGACGGCCATCGCGCTTGACCAGCCGCGAGGTGAGCGGATACCGCTCGACGAAGCCGTCGAGGTCGGCCATCGACACGCCGCTGTAGAGGTTGTTGGCGCTGTCACGCAGCAGGTCGCCGCCCGTACCAGGGGTCTTGTTCGTCACCATCGGATCGACCGCGGCATCGAGCAAGAGCGGCGCCAGGCGAAGCGCCAGATCCGCCACGGATTCGCCCCCGCGCATACGAAACGCCCCGCCGCTCGCCGCCACGGCCTGGGCCGCCGCCACCAGGGCGTCGGCGGTCAGCGTCATCACGAACTTGCGCGCCGTAAGGTTGTGGTAGCTGCCCGAGTTGATCCAGAAGAGCTTGGTGTAGCGCCACACCTCGCGGGCCACGCCGGCCGGCAACGCCGCCTCGTGCAGTACGAGCGTTTCGAGGAAGTCGCGCAGCTCGAGGCCATGGCGATGCCGCTGGTCGTAGTAGATGTCGCGCCCGGCCAGCGCCGCCTGATAGAGATGCCAGAGCAGCACCTTCTGGTCGGCCGGCAGGTGTGTGAAGCCGTCGGCATACAACTGCACGATGGCGGCCTCATCCACCCGCTCGAGCAGGTAGCGGCGGGTCGACGTAGTGGGAACGAAAGTGGTCACGGGCTTCTCAACGGGATGAAGTCGGTTGCCGATGGCGCGCTACAGGGGGATCGACACACGGTCCCCGTGTCGCGGTATCTGCACGTTCCAGGCCAACTCCGATTCGATTCGGGTTTTGAGGGTGTCCTGGGCGGACGGCTCGCCGTGCACCAGATAGGTGATGCCCGGCGGCTTGGGGAACGTGCGCAGCCACTGCACGATCTCACTCGCATCGGCATGCGCCGACATGCCGTTCAGCTTCTCCACGCGGGCGTGCACGGGAACGAACTGCCCGAAGATCCTCACCTCCTGGGCGCCCTCGATCAGTTGACGGCCGCGCGTGCCCGCGGCCTGGAAGCCAACGAAGAGCACGGTGTTCCTGGCGTCCGGCAACCCGTGAGCCAGGTGGTGCAGAACCCGCCCACCCGTAGCCATGCCGCTGGCCGAGATCACGATGGCCGGGCCGGCGCGTTCCACGACGTCGCGCGATTCCTGGGCGGTCGCGACCGGCGTGAACCGCTTGGTGCAGAAGGCCGACACCTCGCCCCGCCGCCGCGCGATGTCGCCATCGAGTTCGTCGGTCCGGCGCTCGTAGAACCTCAGCGCCTGGATGGCCATGGGGCTGTCCACGTACACGGGCAGGGCCGGCACGGTTCCGGCATCTTCCAGCGTCTTGATGGCGTAGAGCACCTCTTCCACTCGGCCGATGGCAAACGACGGGATGATGAGCTTACCCCGCCGATCGGCGGTCTCGTTGATCAGCGTCGCCAGGCGCGCGGTTTCGTCATCAGCAGGGTGCAGGCGGTCGCCGTAGGTGGATTCAACCAGCAACACGTCGGTGGCCGACCCAGCCGACGGGTCGGCCAGAATCGGCCGGTTGTAGCGGCCCAGGTCGCCTCCAAACAGCACCGTGCCGGCCGAGCCGTCCTGCCGGCGCATCCGCACATAGGCCGCCCCGAGCAGGTGCCCCGTGGGTAGGAACTCCACCTCGAGCCCACTACTACCCACGGGGATGGGTCGTAGATACCCCACGGGCTGCAGGCGGGACAGGGTGACGACGGCGTCGTCTTCGGTGAAGAGGGGCTTGGCCGGGCGGTGTTTCGTGTAGCCCTTCCGGTTGGCCCGCTCGGCCTCCTCTTCCTGCAGGCGTCCGGCGTCGGGCAGCACCAGGGAACACAGGTCCTGGGTGCCGGGCGTGCAGTAGATGCGCCCCTTGAACCCTCGAGCCACGAGCCGCGGCAGCATCCCCACATGGTCGAGATGAGCGTGCGTGAGCACCACCGAGTCAATCGAGGCCGGCGGCACGGGCGGGTCGGCCCAGTTGCGCAGGCGCAGCTCCTTCAAGCCCTGGAACATGCCGCAATCGACCAGCACGCGGTGTCCCGCGGATTCGACCAGATACCGCGACCCCGTGACGGTGCGGGCCGCTCCCTGAAACGTCAATGTCGATGCCATGCCTTCGGGACTCTACCAGACCTGCTAAGCTGCCGATGCGCCGGCCGCACGCCGCGGTCCGTCTCGAGGATCACAGCATGCGCGTGGCCGTCGCCATCGGCGGCGGCAACGTCACCGACTGGCTCTACGACAAGACCTCGGTGCTGAAGGCGGCCAAGCACCTGCACGGCAGCTCACCCATGCTCGTGAAACACATGCGGCAGACGATGTTCGCCTTCACGCTGGAGACGCTGCTTGCTGCGCGTCCGGCCGCGACCACGAGCGACGCCGGTCAGGCGCGGCGTCTGAGACGCGCGTGAGCGGCATGCCTCAGGCGCCGCGCGTCTCAGACGCCGCGGTCGACCGGTTGTTTGCGGAGGCCGATGGGGCGCGCTGGGGCCTTGCGCGCGAGGTCTTCGCCGAGGCGGTGCGCCGCGGCCTGTCGAAGGTCGCGCCTGGCACGCCGGCACGCCACGACGTGGCGGACACGGCCGTGGCCGCGCTGCACGGGCGCGATCTGGCGCTGGCGCTGGCGTGCGCGGAGGGGCACGGCGCCGCGTGGGATCACTTCGTGCTCACATACCGGCCGGAACTCTACCGGGCCGCGCGCGCCATTACCGACGAGGCCACCGGCCGGGAGCTGGCAGATTCGCTCTACGCCGATCTCTTCGGGTTGTCGGAGAAGGACGGCGTGCGCCGGTCGCTGTTCCGCTACTACCACGGCCGGGCGAAGCTCTCCACCTGGCTGCGCAGCGTGCTGGCGCAGCGGCACGTCGATCTGGTGCGTTCGCAGCGGCGGATGACATCGCTCGACGACCCCGACCGGCCGGCCGACGGGGTGCTGCCCACGCCGCCGGCCGAGCAGCCAATGCGTGCTGGCACCATGCGCGTGGCGGCCGCCGCCGTGACGGCCGCGCTGGCGGTGCTGGCCGCCGGCGACCGCGTGCGCCTCGCCTACTACTACGCGCACGGGCTCACGCTCGCGCAGACGGGCCGGCTCTTCGGCGAGAGCGAGGCCACCGCCAGCCGCAAGCTGGAGCGCGCGCGCAAGAACCTGCGCACCGGCATCGAAGCGGAGCTGACCGCGCGACGGTTGTCGGTCAGCGACGTCGATGATTGGGTGGCCGTGTCACGTCAGGCGTGGGACGTCGCTCTGGCCGACGCGCTCGGGGTGCCCGCACCGCAAGATCCCGGCCCCCCGCCGTTCAGAGGAAAGAGGACGCCGTGAGTCTGCCCATCGATCCCCGCTTCGATCTGGTGCCCGATCAGCATGCCGACCCGCTCGTGGCGTCGGCCGTGCGCGCCGCCGCCGACGTGCCCGCGGCCGGCTGCCCAGATGCTGAGCTGCTGGCGCTCTATGCGGAGCGGGCATTGAGCACGAGCGACCTGGCTCTGGTGCATCCGCACCTCGACGGCTGCCCGCGCTGCCAGGCGATCGTGGCCGCCTGCGTGCGCGCGTTACCCGAGGGCTCCGAGCCGATGTCCGAGGCGGCCGGCGCGTTCGAGCCCGGCGCCAACGTCCGCTCGTGGTTCGCCGGCTGGCGCTGGCTGGTGCCGATCACGTCGGTGGCGGCGGTGGCGCTCGTGGCCGTGTGGATCGCACGTGGCCCATTCGATCGGGTGGCCGAACAGAGGTCCGCCAAAGGGCAGGCCCGCGAAGCATCGGCGCCGGTCGCCGGCGCGCCGGCTGTGGAGGCAGACCGCCAGGCCTCTACGTCGGGTCGGATGTCCGCTGAAGGGCAGCGCCTCGAACGAGCCGACAACGCCGCGACCCCGGCACCGGCCGGACGGCGTGACGCTCCACGTAACGAGGACGTCGCGGCGGCAGTTCCCCCGGCCACGCTGGCGCTGCGTCTGCCCGAACGCAGCGAGCCGCTGCCCACGCCCAGCGAAGAGGCGCGAGCGAAGACGGCCAAGGCCGAAGCCGGCCGGGACGCTCGACTCGCCGACGCCGCGGCGGCGCCATCTGCGAACACCTTCCGGGCGTCTGCGGCTGAGGCGCCTGCGCCTGCGGTGGCTGCGCCGGCGGCACCCGCACCCGCTTCCGCTTCCGCGCCTGCGCCCCCAGCGACTGCCGGCCGGGCGGCCAATGCCGTGGGCGCGGCCAGAGCGAGAGAGGCCGTGATGGCCACACTGACCGGCATCGTGACGTACGGCCCGCGCGTGGCCCTGCCGGCTGGGGCGGTGATCGAGGTGCGGTTGCTCGATGTGTCGGGCGCCGACCCTTCGACTTCGCTCAGGGCAGGCGCGCCGGCCGACACGCTGGCGCGCGTGGAGATCGTGACGCGCGGCGAGCAGGTGCCGGTGGCCTTCTCGTTGCCGTATGACCCAGACGCCATCCAACCGCGGCGGCGCTACGTCGTGCACGCCACGATTGCGGTTGGGGGCCGCGTGGCGTGGCGCACCACCACGCAGCATCCGGTCTTCGTCGACGGCGCGGCACCAGCGTCGGCGGTGACCATCGTCGTCGACCAGATTCGCTGATCGCGTTGGTTGACGCGCGCCGCTCAGCTACTGCCCCAGGATCAGCGGCAGACCGTTCTTCGGATTGCCGATGACCACGATCTTGCTGTTGGGACTGTTGACCAGCTTCTCGGTGGCCTCGATGCCCTTCCACTGCAGCAGCTGATCGCTGATGCCGGCGGACACGATGCGCTGGAAGTCGGCCACGCCCTGCGCCTCGATGCGCTTGCGGTCGGCCTCCTGGCGTTCACGCTGCAGCACGAACTGCATCTGCTGCGACTGCTGATCGGCCTGCTGCTTCGCTTCGATGGCCGTGCGCAGCGTGTCGGGCAGCTTGATATCGCGCAGCAGCACGTTCTCTACCATCACGCCACGCGCTTCGAGGATCGGCTTCAGCTGGTTGAGCATCTGCTGCGCCACCCCTTCGCGGCCCTCGCTGTAGAGCGCATTGGCGGTGTGTGCGGCGGTGACCGCACGGATGACCGACCGCAGGTTCGGGGTGACGACGATCTCGACGTAGCGCGGGCCGATCTTCTGGAACACCTCGCCGGCCCGCTCCGGCTCGAGCCGGTAGAGCAGCGACGTCTCGAGGCCGATGATGAGCCCCTCGCTCGACGGCACGTCGGCATGCTCCTTGATCTCCTGCGTGCGCACCGACATCTCGGCCACGCGCTTCAGCGGGTTGACGAGATGCAGGCCCTCGGCGAGCTGTTCGCCGGTGAGCCTGCCGAAGAGCGTGGTCACGCCCACGTGCCCGGTGTCGATGGTGCGGAAGCCGCATGACGCGGTGGCGGCGATGACGGCCAGCAGCAGCACGATGCCCACACCGCCTCGGCCGCGGCGGGACATCTCGATCGTAGTCGGCGACATGTCTTGGTCCTTTCGATGGGAGCGACAGCTCCGCCCAGGCAGTGTGGCACGCCGGCTCGACCAATGCGTTGCGCCCCCGCCCGCGCCGGGTCAGAATGTCAGACTCGTCCATGAACTTCGGCAGCGACAACGTCCACGGCGTGCACGACGCGATTCTCGACGCGATCCGCGACGCCAACACCGGCACGGCCCGCTCCTACGGCCACGACGACTGGTCTGCAGGCGCCGAGGCCCGCCTCCGCGAGGTCTTCGGTTGCGACCTGGCGGCGTATCTCGTGGTGACCGGCACCGCTGCCAACTCGCTGGCGCTGGCCGCCTGCTGCCCCCCGCATGGCGCGGTCGTGTGCCACCACGAAGCGCACATCCAGGTGGACGAGTGCGGCGCGCCGGAGATGTACACCGGCGGCGCGAAGCTGATGAGCGTGCGCGGGCCCGCCGGCAAGCTCACGCCGGCAGCCGTCACCGCGATGCTCGACACCATGGGCCGCGGTGAGCACGAACAGCGCCCGAGCGTGCTGTCCCTGTCACAGGCCACCGAGCTCGGCACGGTCTACTCCGTAGACGAGGTGACGGCCCTGGCAGCGACGGCGCGCGAACGCCGCATGCGCGTGCACCTGGACGGCGCCCGCTTCGGCAACGCTCTGGTGCGCCTCGGCTGCTCGCCGGCAGAGCTGACGTGGCAGGCGGGCGTGGACGTGCTGAGCTTCGGCGCCACCAAGAACGGCGCCCTCGGTGTGGAGGCGGTGGTGTTCTTCGACCACGCGCTCACGACCGACTTCCTCTATCGCCGCAAGCGCGCCGGGCAGCTCGTGTCGAAGAGCCGGTTCCTCGGCGCGCAGATGCTCGCGTATCTCCACGACGACCTGTGGCTCGAGAATGCCCGGCACGCCAACGCGATGGCCGACCGGCTCGCTGCCGGCCTGCGAACCGTGTCCGGCGTGCGGATGCCGCTGCCAGTTGAAGCCAACGAGGTGTTTGCCGTGATGCCGCGCACGCTGCACGAGGCCATGCTGGCCAAAGGCGCGCGATTCTCGACGTGGCCAGGTGAAGGTCCAGGCCCCGGCGCTGTCGCTTCAGACGAGGCGTTCGTGCGGCTGCTCACATCGTTCCGCACGACGCCGGAAGACGTGGACGCCCTGATTCGCATCGCCGCGACGAACTAGCTACAGGGACGTCCGGTTCCGGGACGATCGACGTTCCGGAAGCGCGCGAGCCCGGCGCCGTGCGCGGCGTGCTAGTGTGCCCATCCATGGACACCAAGGTCGTTCAGTGGTCGATGCGGCAGTGGGCGGCAGTGGCGGCGATCGCGGCCGCGGTCGCCCTCGGCTCGGCCAGTCCGCGCGCTCTACAGACCACCTCAGCGCCGGCCGCGCGCACGGTGCTCGTGAAAGCGGCGCAGATCATCGACGGCCGCGGCGGAGCGCCGCTCAGGAACGGCGCGGTGCTGATTCGCGGCGACCGGATCGAACGCATCGGACCGGCCGCCGGCATGACCGCCGACCGCACCATCGACCTCGGCTCGGCCACCGTGCTGCCTGGACTTATCGACTTGCACACGCACCTCACCGACGAAGTGGGCACCAACTGGGAATCGGCGCTGCTCACGACCACGCCTGGCCGCGCCGCCATCTACGGCGCCGTCAACGCCAGAACCACGCTGATGGCCGGCTTCACCACCGCCCGCGACATGGGGCCGACCTGGCCCTACACCGACATCGACCTGCGCTATGCCATCGACAAGGGCTCGGTCCCCGGGCCACGTCTGCAGGTGGCCGGCAACTATGTGTCAGCCACGGGCGGCGCCGGCGACGCGCGCCAGTTCTCGATCTACGTGGACGTGCCGATCGTGCGGAACCTCGCCGACGGCGTGGACGAGGTGCGGCGCGTCACACGCACGAACCTGAAGAACGGCGCCGACTTCATCAAGATTCTCGCCACCGGCGCCGTGATGTCGAAAGGCATCCCGCCTGCCGCGCATGCGCATGGCGCCGAGGGCATCAAGGCGGCCGTGCGGGCCGGCGTGCGCACCATCGATCACGGCAGCATGCTGGATGAAGAGGGCGCCCGGCTCATGAAAGAGAAGGGCACGTTCTTCGCACCCACGCTCTACGTGGGCCACGCCATCCTGAACGACAACCAGACACTCAATATCCCCGCGCATCAGGGACAATCGCCGATGGCGGCGATTGAAGGCGCCACGAGGATTGCGGCCGAGGCCATGGGGTGGAGTGACCGCGTGGGCACGCTGCAGGCCGGCCGCTTCGCCGACCTGATTGCCGTGGACAAGGACCCGCTGGCCGACATCAGCGAACTGGAACGTGTGCAGTTTGTGATGAAGGGCGGCCTCGTGCACAAGACGAAGTGACCGTTCAGGAACCCGCATGAAGCGATTTGCCGTGGGGTTGTGTGCGCTCACGCTGGCCTGGGCCAGCGCCGCTCGGAGCGCCGGTTCCGTTACCGCGCCGGTGGACGAGGCGTTCCATGCCTATTGGAGCGCGACCTCCGTGCCCGAGGCCGCGAAGGCGGCGGCCGCCGTGGTGGCGTCAGGGGTGAGCTTCGACGAGGCCTACGCGCGCCTGCGCGCGGGCCGCACCTACCAGGCCAACGTGCCTCGAGGCGTGCAGAAGCTCACGCGTTCAACCGACACCGGCGACTTCCCCTACACCGTCGACGTGCCGCCCACCTACGACCCGGCCAAGAGGTATCAGGTGCGCGTGCAGCTGCACGGCGGCGTGATGCGGCCAGACCCGGCGTCGCGCGGCGATGGATCGATTGGCGCGCTGGCCGGCGCCGAACAGATCTACATCCTGCCGCAGTCGTGGGCCGAGGCGCAGTGGTGGGCCCCGCCCCAGGGCGACAACGTGCCGGCGATTCTCGACCGCGTCAAGCGCACCTACAACGTGGACGAGAACCGCGTGGTGATGTCGGGTGTGTCCGACGGCGGCACCGCGGCCTTCTACTTCGCCATGCGCGACACCACGCCCTACGCCAGCTTCCTGCCGCTGAACGGGCACATCCTGGTGCTCGCCAATCGCGATCTGGGGCTTTCTGGCGCGCTCTTCCCCCACAATCTCATCAACAAGCCGTTCTTCGTCGTGAACGGCGGAAAAGACCGCCTCTATCCGGCCGCCAGCGTCGAACCGCTGCTCACCCATTTCAAGACCGGCGGGCTCGACCTCGACTTCCGTCCTCAACCCGAGGCCGGCCACAACACCGCGTGGTGGCCCGAGGTGAAAGACGCGTTCGAGGGATTCGTGCGCGAGCACGCGCGCACGCCGCACCCCGCCCGGGTCACCTGGCAGACCGACGACACGTCGACGCGCAATCGCGCTCACTGGCTCGTCATCACCCGGCTCGGCCACGCGCGCCCCGGCGAGGCGCTGCCCGACATCAACGAGATCCGCGCGGGCGAGGAGCCGAACTTCGGCGTCAGGTCCATCGGCATGCGCCTCACCTCGGTGGTGCGCGGCTCGAACGCCGAGGCGTTCGGCTTCCTGCCAACCGACACCGTCGTCAGCATCAACGGGCGCGAGCTGCCGCTTGGACTCGAGCTTACGGAGTTCATGGGTCTGTATCAATCCGGCGAGGCGCTCCACTTCGTGGTGCAACGGGGGCGCGAGACAGTTGACCTGAAGGGCGTCTACCAGCCCACGGTGATTCCGCGCGTGCGCCAGTTGTTTGCCACGGGGCTGCCCACCGGACGGGTCGACGTGGTGCGCGACGGCAACACGGTGCGCGCTGCCGCGCGCGGCGTCGGGGTAGTCACGCTGCTGCTGTCGCCCGACGTCTTCGACCTCAGCCGTCCCATCACGGTCGTGGCCGACGGCAAGACGGTGTTCAGCGGGATGGTGCGGACGAGCGTCGAGACACTGATGCGGTGGGCGGCGCGCGACAACGACCGCACCATGCTCTACGGGGCCGAGCTGGCGATCACGCTCACGCCGTGATCGCGCGTGAGGGTCGCACGCGCCAGCGGCGTCTTTGCGGCTGTGAAGATCGAGAAATGACTGAAGCGCCGGAGACGAGGGATTCGCCTGTCGCCTGCGCTGTCGACGCCAGCGTAAGATGAGGATGAGAGGGGCCATGGCTGCTGACAGTGAGTTCCGCGTTCTGGTCGCGAGTGACGGGTCGGCGTCCGCAAAGGCGGCTGTCGCGACTGCCGTCCGGTTTCCGTGGCCCGCTCGAACACGCGCCCAGGGCGTCACCGCGCGACACGTTCCAGCGGATTACAGACGCTCGATTCTGCTCGAGGCCCTCGGCCGCAGTGCCAACCTCATCGCTACCGGCGCGCGCCGGATACTCTCGCGTCGCTGGCCGGGAGCCGAGGTGACCATTGTCGACAGGACGCCCGTGGCGGGCGTCCTGCATGAGGCGAAGCGATTCGACGCCGACGTGATCGTCCTGGGGTGGCGCGGTCACGGGGCCGTGCGCCAACTCCTGATGGGGAGCGTTTCTCGAGGCGTCGTGCGCGGCGCCACATGCGCCGTCCTGGTCGTCAGACGTGGGCGACGAGAGGTGCGCCGAATCGTGATCGGGTTTGACGGATCCGCCAACGCGCGGCGGGCTGTGGATTTCGTCGCCAGGCTGCCCCCACCCCGTGGCGGTCAGGTTACGTTATTCACCGCGGTCGATCACTTGGACGTGCCGTCTCATGCCCTGGCGTTCAGCGGAGTCCGCGGGACGGTCGCGTCGGAGGTCACACGCATCAATGCTGAGCGTACCGGACGTGCGAAGAAAGATCTCGCACGCGCCCAAGCCACCCTCGCTCGCGCCGGCTGGCGCGTCCGCACCGAAGCCACCGCTGGCGCACCATTGCGCGACTTGCTGGCGACCGTCGACGCGGCGGGCGCCGATCTGCTCGTGGTGGGCGCCCGTGGCGCCAGTGGCGTCCGCCATTTGTTGCTGGGCAGCGTCGTCGATGGCGCCCTGAACCGATGCCCTGTGCCAGTCCTGGTCGTGCGGTGAGGTGCACGCGGTGAACGCACAGCTGCGACTTCGAGTATTTCTTGCACGAGACCAACCCGGCGAACGGGCTCGTCGCTGACAGATCGCACGCAGGCGCTCCCGCGATCGCGGCCGTCGGCTTCGCGCTGGCGGTCTATCCGGTCGGCGTCGCGCGCGGCTGGATGATACCCGCACCGACGCAATCGAGCGTACGCTTTCGGTGTTGCGGTTCTTCTGGACCAGTCCGCAGGGAACTTCGCCCGATGCAGCCGGGCACCACGGCTTCTACTAACCAGACAGCATGAGCATATCGATGGTTGAGGAGTCGCGATGAAAACGAGCGTGATGGAAGTGCGCGACATGCTGTCGGTATTGAGCGTGGACGAGGTGGAAAGGCGGATTGGCGAAGTGCCGGGTGTCGAAAGCGTGACCGTGAACTACGCTGCGGAAAGCGCCACCGTGCGCTAGGACGAAACCCGACTCGAGGTCGCCGACATCAAGTCGGCCGTGCGCCAACGCAGGTATACGTCCGCCGCGCCTGAGGCTGCGGCTGATGCGCCGGAAGCTCCCCCTGCCGAAACGCCCACACCTGACGCTGCGCCCACCTCTGCCGATTCGCCCGTGCCGGCCGCTCCGGCGGCAGCCGCTTCACTGCTACAGCCACGACGGTTGTGGCTGACGCCGGCCGCGCCTGCTGCAGATCAGAGCGCTGTGCCATCGGCTCCCGCAACCGCCGGTCACAAGGGACTGGCGCAGGCGTGGCACACGCTACCGCTTGACGAGGCGGCCCAGCGTCTGCAAACCGACGCGACGCGAGGGTTGACAGACGCCGAGGCGTCCCGGAGGCTCGCGCAGCATGGCCCCGACCCGACCGAAGCGGGGTCGTCGCGGCGAAAAAGGCGGGGATGAGCCATGCCGCCCTCGAACCGGACTACCCACGCATCGGGGAGGTCCCGTTCGACAGCAACAGCAAGCGCATGGTTACCGTGCACCGCACGCCCCAAGGCCGGACGGTGGCCTTTGTCAAGGGTTCGCCCGGAACATTGCTTGCTGCGAGCAGTTCCGAAGTTCGAGCGGTCGACGTGGCGCCCCTCACGCCGGAGGACCGCTGACGTTGGGAGGAGACGAACCAGCAGTTGGCGAGCGCCGCGCTGCGCGTCCTCGGCTTGGCCTACCGCGAGTTGCCGGAGGGCTACAGCGAGGGGCGACCTCGCCTGGGAACTGATTTTCGTCGGCTTGGTCGGGATGGTCGACCCGCTCCGGGACGAAGCCAAGGCTGGAGGGGTTATTGCCCGCACAAGGTCGTGCAGCGATCGACGACGCTGACAAGAGCGCGACCGTGACGGCTCGCCCGGCACCACGCTGACGTTCGATGATCCCGTTCGGAGGGCAACGAGACACGCCCGGCATCGGAGACCTCGATGGCTCCGAGGCTGCCCAAGGACGAGTGATCCTGGCCCATCTGGGAAATGGATCGAGCCTGGCCGTCGTTCTGGGCGGCAACAGCATCGACGATCCGACACGCTGGTGTTCGCCCCGTCTTCCCTGCCCACCGGGCGGGTCGACGTGGTGCGCGGGATGGTGCAGAAGAGCGTCGAGACGCTGATGCGGTGGGCGGCGCACGACAACGACCGCCCACTCTACCGGGCCGAGCTGTCGATCACGCTCACGCCGTGATCGCGCGTGTGAGTCGCGCGCGCTACTTCCGGATGTCGGCCTGCTCGATGACGGCGTCGTAGGCGTAGCCGGCGCCGAAGTCCTTGCCGGTCGTGAGCACGCCCGCCACGGTGACGACGTCGCCCGTCTTCACCTGCGCACGGCTCGTCACGACCAGGTCGTGGGTGCCGTTTGCCACCACGCCGCTGCCGTCTTGCAGGTGGTACCAGTTGGCGCCCAGGATGTCGTAGTTGACCTTCACGATCTGACCGCGAATCACCACCGGCTTGCCTGAGAGCGTCGCGCGCCTGGTCCACACGTCAGCCACGGTCATGCCGCCGGGCGCAGCCGGCACGGGGGCAATCAACACTGCGGCGAGAGTCGCGGGCGTCGGGGCGGGCGCACTGGCCGTGCCGTGGCTGCCCATCATCGCCGGCGCAGACGGCCCCGCCGACGATGCGGACGCCGATGCCGCCTGGCCGTTGCGCGCCACGTCGCGCACGAAGTAGATGATCGGAAAGTCGCGATTCAGCGTGCGGCTGTGGAACTGCTCCATCGGCATGTCGACCGTGGCCGTCACCGTGTCGCCCACGGCGAGGCTGAACTCCGTGCCGGCAATCCACGTCTCGGCGCCACCGGCTGCGAGGCGTGCGTAGGTGTAGCCGCCGGA
>Ga0105044_10001624_pt1 | contig 30256 bp, 28 predicted proteins | sample MAT01_FD_78092 | JGI IMG/M metagenome (GOLD analysis project Ga0105044, IMG submission 78092) | Freshwater microbial communities from Lake Fryxell liftoff mats and glacier meltwater in Antarctica - MAT-01 | ecosystem: Environmental > Aquatic > Freshwater > Ice > Liftoff microbial mat | place...
AATCTCAGCCGCCGCGATTTCTTCGGTAAGTTCGCGATGGGGGTGGGTGGTGTCGCGCTCATGAATTTGATGCAGCGGTCCGCGCGCGCGGAGCCGCTGGCCGTCACCCCGTCCGATTTTCGTGGGGTGTTGGGTGCGCCGCATTTCGCGCCCAAGGCGAAAAGGATCATCTACCTCTTCATGGCGGGTGGGCCCTCGCAACACGACCTCTTCGATTACAAGCCGAAGCTCAATGCGATGAACGGGCAGGACCTGCCCGAAAGCATTCGGGGCAAACAACGGCTGACGGGGATGTCCGCGCATCAGTCGCGGCTGCCGCTTGCCGGTTCGGTCTTCAATTTTGCCCAGTATGGAAAAAGCCGGGCTTGGGTGAGCGAACTGATGCCGAACACGGCGCGGATGGTGGACGAACTGTGCTTCATCCGCTCGATGCACACGGAGCACATCAATCACGACCCCGCGATCACGTTTTTCCAGACGGGAAATCAGCTGCCGGGTCGGCCCTCGATGGGCTCGTGGCTTTCCTACGGACTGGGAAGTGCCAACGAGAATCTTCCGTCGTTCGTGGTTCTGATTTCCAAGGATCGCATCGATCAGCCCCTCTACTCGCGCTTGTGGGGCAACGGCTTTCTTCCCAGCCAGCACCAAGGCGTGCAGTTTCGAGGAGGCGGCGAGCCGGTGCTGTTCCTCAAGAATCCGGACGGCGTTTCGGCGCCGGGGCGTCGGCAGATGCTCGACCGGCTGGCCGAGCTGAGTGCGCTACAGTTCGAGAATCTCGGCGACCCCGAAATCACTTCGCGGGTGGCGCAGTACGAGATGGCCTATCGCATGCAGACGAGCGTTCCGAGCGTCATGGACCTCAGCCGCGAGACGGCGTCGACGTACGAACTTTACGGCGAGGACGCGCGGCAACCGGGGACTTTTGCGGCCAATTGCCTGTTGGCCCGTCGCCTGGCGGAAAAAGACGTGCGTTTTATACAGCTCTATCATCCCGGCTGGGACCAGCACAGTGCATTGCCCAAGATGATCCGGCGGCAGTGCGTCGATGTCGATCGCGGCTGCTATGCGCTCATCACCGACCTCAAACAGCGCGGTCTGCTCGACGACACCCTCGTCGTGTGGGGCGGCGAGTTCGGGCGCACCAATTATTCGCAGGGCAAACTCACTGCGACCGATTACGGTCGGGATCACCATCCCCGGTGTTTTACCGTGTGGTTGGCGGGAGCGGGGGTAAAACCGGGTCTGGTTTACGGTGCCACCGACGATTTGGGTTATAACATCGGTGAGAACCCGGTGAGTGTGCACGATCTCCAGGCGACGATGCTGCACCTCCTGGGGCTGGATCACGAGAAGCTGACCTTTCGCCATCAGGGCCGGTATTTCCGGCTGACCGACGTCGAGGGACATGTCGTCAAAAGAATTTTGATCTAAGCCGAGGAACGCCCGAGAGGATGCCCCCCGAAACGAAACCGCCGAGCTCTTCCCTTTCTGGGCGAGCGGACGAGGTAACCGCTTGGACCATTCCTGGTTTGCCATTGCGATTTGCCATCGCTTAGCAATTTTCCGCGCTTTGCTCCTCGGAGCGGTCCGGGATCCGAGCAACTTAATCGAAGCGATGGAAACGCATTGATGGTTCCTCTTTTCTTTTCCTTTCTTTCCCGAGCCTGTCTCACCCTGAGCTGAATGGATTCCCTTTTTATATTTCTCGGCCGCCTTCACCCGCTGATCGTTCACCTCCCGATCGGCGTTTTGATCTTGCTGGCCTTGCTCGAGGTCGCGGGGTGTCTGCCGCGGGTCCCCAAGTTGAGCGATGGCGTTCGCACGCTGATTCTTTTGGTGGGCGCCTGCTCCGCCGCGTTTGCCGCTTTGTTCGGTTGGTGGCTGGCCCGCGATGGCGGGTATGACCCGACGCTGTTGTTTCGGCACCGCTACCTCGGCGTGGCCACGGCGGTCCTGGCGTGCGTTCTGTTGGGGGTTCACCTCCTGCACTGGCGGCGGACCTACGCCGTGACCGGTGTGCTCACCGTGGTGGCGCTGTCGCTGGCGGGGCACTTGGGCGGCTCGTTGACCCACGGTGAGGATTACCTCGCGTTACCCCAGCCGAAGAAAGCGCCGGTCACCGACCCCACGAAAGTGGTGGTTTTCGCCGATATCGTGCACCCCATCTTAGAGTCCCGCTGCGTTTCCTGCCACGGGCCGACGAAGAGCAACGGCGACCTCAGGTACGATTCGTGGGAAGCATTGCTCAAGGGGGGCAAGAGCGGGCCGACTTTCGTAGCCGGCGACTCCGCTGCCAGCCGGATGATTCAGCGCGCGCACCTGCCTCTGGATTCCAAGGAGCACATGCCTCCTAAGGGAAAACCGCAGCTGACCGATAACGAACTTTCGATCGTGGAGTGGTGGATCGATGTCGGTGCCCCCAAGGACCGGAAATTGGCCGAGGCGGATTTACCGCCGAAGATTCTCGAGGCTTTGGCGCCGCGGTATCCCACCCTCCGTCCCCCCGTCCCGGACCGGCCGACCTCGCTCGTCGCCGCGAACGCGCTCGAAAAGAAGCTGAACGTTCCCATCCGTCCCCTCGCGATGGACAGTCCGTGGTTTAGCGCGAACGCACGCCTTGCAGGCTCGCAGTTTGGCGACGCTCAATTGGCGACCCTGGCTCCTGTAGCCTTGGCGCTGCAGTCTCTGGATTTGGGGGAAACTGCGGTGACCGATGCCGGCCTGCAGGCGGTCGCGGCCATGAAGAACTTGAAGCGCCTCAGTCTGGATCGAACCGCGATCACCGACGAAGGTCTCGGTCACCTCCTGCAATTGAAAGGACTCGAGTATTTGAATCTGCATACGACCGCGATCACCGATAAAGGGCTAACGTCGCTCAAGGCGCTTTCTAAACTTCGGTCGCTCTATCTCTGGCAGACCAAGGTGACCCCCGCGGCGGTGGAGGCTCTCGGAAGCCAGATGGTCGATGTCCGCCGGGTTCGTCGAATCGAGGATCAGATCGCGCAGCTGCAGAACGAAATGCGCCGTGAGCAATTCAATGCGAATCTCGGCACCGCCAATGCGCCTCCGGCGGAACCCGCGAAGCCGGCGGCGAGCGTGCCCTCGACTCCGACGACTCCACCCGCTAAGCCTCCTGACGCCCCTCCCGTTCCCTAAAATCGGCGTTCGCTTTTCCTCTACGTACACTCGTCGCTCGTTCCTCACCAAGGTGGCTGCCACGGCCTCGACGTTCGCAAAGAGGGCGGCATCGAGGTACTCTACATTGCGACACCGCTCGCTCCAAAGTCGTCAAAACCAGCCTGAAGGGCGAAGTCCTCTGGTCGCATGGGTATCCCAAGGAAACGCCGTCCTACGCGGAAAAGCCTATCGACTCTATCCTCACCAACGTGGCCTTCGCCCCGAACGGAGAGTTTTACGTCGGCGACGGCAACGAGGCGGGCTGGCGCTCGTTGCGCCAGCCCTTTCGTTTTACACCAGAATACCCTTGACGACTTTACCGGCGACATCGGTCAACCGGAAGTCCCGGCCTTGCGAACGGTAGGTCAGGCGCTCGTGATCGATCCCAAAGGTCGCGAGCATGGTCGCGTGGAGATCGTGAACGTGCATTTGCTGTCCGTCTTCGAGGTAGCGGTAGCCGAGTTCGTCCGTCGATCCCCACGAGAGGCCGGGACGGATCCCGCCACCTGCCATCCAAATCGAAAACGCATTGATGTGGTGATCGCGACCGGTGCCTTGCCCCATGGGGGTGCGGCCGAACTCTCCGCCCCAAATGACCAACGTATCGTCGAGCAGCCCCCGTTGTTTCAAATCCTTGATCAGTGCGGCCGAGCCTTGGTCCACGAGCTTGGTGACTTTCTGAATATTTCCGTCGAGATCGCCGTGGTGATCCCAGCCTCGGTGGTAAAGTTGGATGAAGCGGACGCCTCGTTCCGCCAGTCGGCGGGCCAGGAGGCAATTCGAGGCGAAGGAGCCGTCTCCCGGTTCCTTTACGCCGTAGAGGTCGAGCGTCGATTGCGGTTCGCCGCTCATGTCCGCCAGCTCCGGCACGCTGGTCTGCATTTTGAATGCGAGTTCGTATTGCGCGATCCGCGTTTGGATTTCCGGATCGAGCGTTTTCTCCGCGCAGAATCCGTTGAGTTCCGCGACCTCGTCGATCATCTGGCGCTGCATGCTTTGGCAGACGCCGTCGGGATTTCCCACGTAGTGAACCGGTGCGCCTTTGCTCTGAAACTGGACGCCTTGAAACTTGCTCGGAAGCAAACCCGCCGACCATTGCCGCGCCGAGACGGGTTGATCCGCTCCGGGACCGTTCGACATCAGGACGACATAGCCCGGAAGGTTATCCACTTCGGACCCCAAGCCGTAGAGAAGCCACGACCCCATGCTGGGCCGGCCCTTGATGATGGACCCGGCATTCATGAAGGCGTGAGCCGGGTCGTGATTGATCTGTTCGGTGTGCATCGAGCGGACAATGCAGATGTCGTCGGCGATGCTCTGGGTATGCGGCAACAAGTCCGAGATCGTTTGTCCCGAAAGTCCGCAGCGCGAAAATCCGAAGGAAGAGCCGCGCGCCTTGAGCACCGCGTTCTGCAGCTGCGCCAGTTGCTGCCCCTTGGTGAACGATTCGGGGAAGGGCTGGCCGTGCAGCGCATTCAGACGCGGCTTCGGATCGAACGTTTCCAGATGCGACGGACCGCCGGCCATGCAGAGATGGATCACGCGTTTCGCGCGGGGAGGGAAATGCGGAGCGGACAGGATTCCCCGCCAGCGCTGGTCGCCGGTGGCCGTGGCCGCTTTAAGCAAGCTGGGGTTCACCAGCGAGCCCAGCGCGAGGGCACCGATCGCTTGGGCAGACTTGCCGAGAAAGGTGCGGCGCGACCATGCCTGCTGCCGTTTGCGGAGAAGTTCGGGATCGAGAGGCAGATTCATGGGCGAAGGACGTTCCAGAGTTTCAATACCGGACGATCGTCTCGTTCAAATTGAGCAGCACCCGCGACACCGCGGTCCAGGCCGCGAGTTCGGCCCGGTCGACGTCCTTCGCGGCGGGACGCAAGCCGACGCTGGTGAGCTTGCGTGCGTCCTCGGGCTGGGCGCGAAAGGCGATCAGCTGCTGGTTGTAAAATTTCTCCAACGACGCCCGCTCGCGCGCGCTCGGCTCGCGTGCGAGTACACGAAGGAAGGCGGCGTCCAGTCGTTTGGCGGGTTCCACCGGGAGCACCCGTTCGGCGAGAACGCGGGCGGCCTCCACGAACGTGGGATCGTTCATCAAGGTCAGCGCTTGCTGGGGCGTGGTCGACAGGTTGCGGGCGGCGGTGCACTCCTCGCGCGAGGGCGCGTCGAAGTTGGCCAGCATCGGATGAAGAAACGTGCGCTGCCAATGCATGTAGATTCCCCGGCGATACTGCCGCTCGTCGGTGTCCGCAAGATAGTCGCGCTGCGGAAAGTTGATCGCCGCATAGTATCCCTCCGGCTGGTACGGATGCACGCTGGGACCGCCCAGGTCCAAATTCAAGAGGCCCGCCGCGAAGAGCGCATTGTCGCGCACAAATTCGGCATCGAGGCGTCGGGCGTTTTGCGCAGCCAGGAGGCGATTGGCAGGATCGAGATCGGCCAGTTCCGGACGACGCGTGGAGGATTGTTTGTACGTCGCTGACGTCACCAGTAGTCGGACCATCGCCTTCACATCCCATCCGCGGTCCACGAACTCGAGCGAGAGCCAGTCGAGCAGCTCCGGGTGGGTGGGATATTCGCCCTGCATGCCGAGGTCGTCCACGACCGCCGAAAGCCCGGTGCCGAAGAATTGCCCCCAAAGGCGATTGACGAACGTACGGGCGGTCAGCGGGTTTTCGCGCGAGGCAATCCAGCGTGCCAGATCCAGGCGACTACTCCGTGGACCGGCGGGAGAGGCTTTTTTGGCACCCGGTAGAAAGTGGGGGGTGGCGGGCGCCACGATTTCGCCGGTGTCGTCCTGCCAGTTCCCCCGCCCAAGAACCCGAGTGACGCGTGGATCGACAGAGACGGTGACCAAACTTTGCGTGCGTCCTTCATGACAGCCCGCGAGGTCGAGGAGGAGTCCGGTGGAAACGGAGTCGAGTCCTTTTTCGCCGATACCTGCGGAGCGCGCATAGACTCCGGCGATCAGCACGTTTTGCGCGGCGGTCGGCCGGTCCGCGAGCAGGGCGGCGCGCGTTTCGGGAGGGAGTTCTTCGGGAGGCAAGGTTCCGCCGAGCGGAGAGGTGGTGAAGCGAACGCGGCCAACGTCTCCGGACGTGAGGACCGCGACCAGTTCGTCGCCCGGGGCGATCTCGATCGGCTCGCTAAGGTGATAGACCGCGGCCTGCGGTTCGCGGACGATTTTGCGATCGGAACGCCAGCGCGTATGAACCGAAGCGAGGGGCTTGCCGTTGAAATAGGATTCCGTGCTTTTCTCCGCAAACGCATAGCCGATTGCGAGAGGCTCGTTCTGAGTCCGACCGGCCCGGCGCAGGGCGAGGGTCAACCTGAGGTCGAAGCGATATTTTTGTTCCCGGGTGGTATAGCCTCCGTGGGCATCGTCGGGCAACACTTCCACCCGCACCGTCGACAACGGTCCTGAGGCGGGAAGCAGTGTCAATCGGTTGGGATTCGGTTTTTTTACGGCCGGTTTGCCTTCGACCACGGTTGGCGGTGGATCGACAAACAGGACACTGCCGTCTGGGAGAATCGTGGTCGTGACGCCTTCGGTGGATTCCGCATTCGAGGCCGGCGCCGCACTCCACGCAGAGGAGGGACCGTCCTTCAATCGTGTTCTCACCTCGGCGGCCCAACGCTCGATCGCAGCTTGGCCCGCGGGACTTTCCATCGCTTGGCGTGCGAGAACTGCGGTGCGCTCGGCGATCTGTTTGCGCAGGCGCGCTGCGCGTTCGACGAGGTACGGGCTGGTGAGTTCGATTTCGGGAGGGAAGGGGTGATCGTTATCCACACCCTTCAATTCGGGCTCCGGCGTGTACTCGTAGTCGCCGTAAACGCCCCATTGCTGCACATCGGAGAAAAAGGCCGCAAGAGAGTAGAAGTCACGGGTCGAAAAAGGATCGAACTTGTGATCGTGGCACTCGCAGCAGGCCATTGTCGATCCGAGCCAGGCCGTGGAAACGGCGCGTACGCGATCGGCGGAGTATTTTGCGAGGTACTCTTTCGACTGTGCGCCGCCCTCGCGCGTCATCATGTTGAGCCGGTTGAAACCGCTCGCGACCCTTTGAGCCGTGGTGGCGTTCGGCAGGAGATCGCCGGCAATCTGTTCTACCGTGAACCGATCGAACGGAAGATTCCGATTGAAGGCATCGACAACATAGTCGCGATAGGGGAAAATATTCTGTTCTTGATCGCCGTGGAACCCGACCGAGTCGGCGAAACGAACCAGGTCGAGCCAAGGCACGGCCATCCGCTCTCCGTAGTGCGGTGAGGCGAGCACCCGATCGACGAGGCGTTCGTAGGCGTCCGGCCGCAAATCGTCGACGAAGGCTTCCACCTCCGACGCCGTCGGCGGCAACCCGGTGAGGTCGAGCGTGAGGCGGCGGATCAATGTACCGGGGGGGGCTTCCGAGGAGGGTTGGACGCCTTTTGCGGAAAGTGGGACCAAGACAAAGCGGTCGATCGGATGCATCGCAGCGAGGACACCCGCCTTCGCGGCAGGCGCTGCTTTCTTTTCCATCGGGGCATAGGCCCAGTGGGGCTGATATTTTGCGCCTTGTTCGATCCACCGCTTAAGCAGCTCTTTGTCGTTGCCCGTGAGCTGGTGAAGCGCGTCCGGCGGCGGCATGACCGTCTGCGGATCGTTGGCGGTGACGCGTCTCCAGAGTTCGGACGCGGTCACTTTTCCCGGGACGATCGCGGTGGTGACCAACCCGGTTTTAGCCGTGTGCGTAGCCAGCGCCGCCTCGCGCACATCCAGCCTCAGGCCCGATTTGTTAGCGGCGACGTCCGGCCCGTGACATTTGAAACACGTATTCGAGAGGATCGGACGAATGTCGCGGTTAAATTCGACCGGCGCGCCCGACGTTTCCGCTCCCATCGCGTCGAGACTTAGACCGACGGCAAGCAGGAGAAGAGAAAGGGGAGTGCGGTGGATTCCCAGCATGGGGTGCTTAAAAGAAAGTGAACCGAGGGTAAAAGCCTAGTGCGGAATGCCCGCCTAGCAAGGGACGCGTTGGAATGAGGCGATTTTTTTACGGTCTTTCATCGCAGGGTGCGAAATCGGTGGGTGCATGTCGCCGAGAAGCGCTTTTCGCTCTTCGAGCTCACGCGGGAGATGTGTTGAAAATCCAAGGCGACGCTGCCCTGTTCTGTATTCGGCTTCCCTCCCTTCCCTCCCTTTACTCCTTCATATGAACTCTATGTCCTCTCGTTTTTGGTGGTTGGCGATCGCGTTTACCCTAGCGGGCGCGGCAGAGCGTGTCTCCGCCGCCGCAGCCGTCGTCGCGCGTGGCGACCTCTTGCTGGATCTGCCGCCAGGGCCCTCGAATCCGCGCAATAGCGAGGGGGCCTTTATCGCGACGCACGACGGCGGGCTGCTCTTGGTCTACAGCAGGTTCGTCGGAGAGGGCCATCACGACAATAGCCTGGCGTATTTGGCGGCCCGGCGTTCGCAAGATGGAGGAAAGACCTGGACTAAGGACGAGATCGTCGTCCGACCTCAGGACCATGAGCGGGTGTCTGCTGACCTGGGCACCAACGTCATGAGTGTCTCGCTCGTGCGGATGCAGAACGGCGAGTTGGGCTTGTTCTATCTGCTCCGGCGGGGGTGGCACGACATGAGAATGCAACTGCGTCGCTCGGGGGACGAAGGCCGCACGTGGAGTGCGCCGATCCAGTGCTTTCCCACGGCGGGCTATTTCGTGGTTAATAACGACCGGGTTATTCGTCTCGCGTCGGGCCGTCTCGCGATTCCCGCCGCTTGGCACCGGCAGCTCGCCGATCTCACGGAGTGGTCGAAGGACCGTCTGCAGTCGATGGAGCCGTGGACGAAAGGGGCCGTGGACCGCCGAGGTATTTTTTGCGTCTTCACGTCGGACGATGACGGCCGGACGTGGCAGGAATCGGCGAACTTTTGCGTTTTGAACAACGCACACACGGATTCGGGCTTGCAGGAGCCGGGGCTGGTTCAGCTGACCGACGGAGCGTTGTGGGCCTGGGCGAGGACCGATATGGGACGCCAATACGAAGCCTTCTCGCGCGACGAAGGGCGAACCTGGTCGGAGGCCACCCCGTCGCGTTTTACGTCTCCGAACTCGCCGCTTTCGCTCAAGCGGATTCCCGGGACTGAGCGATTCCTTGCAGTTTGGAATCCGGCACCCCGCTACGAAACGCGCCCGCTTTTACCCGCCGGGGGAGACCGTACGCCCCTGGTTGCAGCGGTCGGGACCGGCCCGACGGTTTGGTCGAAAGCGGTGGTCATCGAAGGAGACGACGGGGTGGACGCCGGCTACCACTATTGCGCGATTCATTTTTTGACCGCCGAGACTGCGCTCCTGGCGTATTGCGCCGGCAATGCGGAGGATAAGCACCGACTTAACCGTCTGCGAGTCCGAATCATTTCGATCGCCGCGGGCAACGTTCCGTTCGGCAACGCGATCCAGTAATCCTTCCGGCGCTCTGCCGGTCCAAAAAAGAAAGGGCCCGGCGAAACCCCTTACGCCGGGCCCTCTATTTTCTTTCCGACTTTTAGGTCGGATATCCATGTTACCCCAAATCCCTACTTGAAGCAGGGAATCGTACCGGCAGGGCAGCACAGTCCATGCCAACGCGACGAGTTTACCTTGAGTGGACGATTTCGATCAGGCGTCGTCGGAAAACCGTGCGAGCAGAGCCAATTCCTCGGCGACATGCCGGTCGCTGCGGCAGCGTGGCATCTTCCCTTGGCCGCCCCATTTCCCGGCCGTTCGCATCCATTGTTCGAAAAGTCCGGGCATCACCAGGCGAACGACGGGCGCTTCCATCGTTCGACCGGTGCGTCTGGTGGCGTAGTCGTTATTCAAGCGCTGAAGCTCGACGTCCAGTTCCGCGGCGATGACAGGACCGGTGGGAGTGACGACGGTAGGGGTCTTCAGTTCGATCCACCACTCGTGTCTCCCGTGTGTTTGACCGAGAGTATTTTCGGTAAAGTGAGGTGCGACGTGGAAGTTGACGATATTCCATCCGTGACGCTGGCAAACGCTGACGAGGGCGTCCGTCAGTTCTTTTTCGATGACGTATTCGCCCAAGGCGCTCAGCTGGAGTTTGGTGCGGCCGACGTAGATCAACCGAGGGATGTCCGTCGTCAGGAAACGCACGACATCGCCGATCACGTAACGGCAGAGCCCGCCGGGAGTGGTGATCACCAGCGCGTAGTCGATGCCCGGAACTACGCCGGCCAGCGGGACCGTGCGGTCTCCGAGCTGCCCGATTCGTGTCTCGGCGAATTCTCGCATCGGGAGGAACTCGAAGAAGAGCCCGACGTTGGTCATTAGCCGCAATCCGAAGGTAGCATCGGAATCCTGAGCTGCGATGAAGCCTTCGGAAGCGGGGTAGATTTCGTGAAAATTGACCCGCGGTCCAATCGCGGCCCGAATTTCGTCGGCGAACGGGCTCATCGGTATACCCCCGTGGACGACACATTCGAGGTTCGGCCAGACCGCTTTAAGATATGTCGGACGGATCTTGCCGTTGATACTGCGGGCGAGAACGGCTTGGGACAAAATGAGGAGCCAGTTAGGGATGCCGCCGAGGAGCGTGACATCCTTGCCGACGGTGCGATCGGCGATCGCTTTGACTTTTTTTGGCCAATCGGAAATTTGCGCGATTTCGGACCCCGGTTCGTAAAGATGTTCGTCCGCCCATTTGGGCAGATTGAGCGCGGCGATTCCGCTCAGATCGCAGGCAAACGCCTCGTGATCCTTCGAGCCTTCGATGGGCGCCAAGGCGGTCGCACCCCCAAGGAAAAGGTGTTTGCCGTGGAAAACGCCCGCGTGGCCGACCCGGGCGGTGTAGTAAAAGAGCGAGTCCAGTCCAGCGGTGCGAAAGTGCTGGAGCAGGGATTCGGTCACCGGGATCTGCTTGGTGCGCCCGGAGGTGGTCCCGGAGGTGAGTGCGAAGAGTGAACATTTGCCCGGCCAAAGCACATTAGCCTCGCCGGCCTTCATGCGATCGATGTAAGGAACAAATTCCTCGTAAACTCTTAGGGGAACACGCCGTTGAAACTCTTCGTAGGGCAGTTTTGCCTCGATTTGCGAGTCTTTTCCAAAGGCAGTAGTTGCCATGGAACGCACAAGCTCGCGGTAGGTTTTTTCCTGAGCGGGAATCGCCTGCGTCGCCTTTTGCAGACGCCGCAGCGTCCGTGCGGTCATGATATTCGCGCCAAGGTGGAGCAGGCTGCGTGGAAGAGCGGGCATGACAGTGGTCGAGACAGGCGGAGAGGCCGGTCGTGTGTCGTTGAGGCAGTGTTCAGGAGCCAACGGCCGCAAGCCCTTTCCCAACTATCGCAACGCATTACGATTTTTTTAGCGGTGGGCCTGGCGGACCGCTAAGAATGCGTAAAATCGGCGCGCGGATTTTGGACGAATGAGCAACCCGTCGGACTTAGAAATCACCGTTGGGCAGGTCCGCAAGTGTTTGGCCGCCGAGGCACCGGCCAACGCAGACGGGCTGCCATGCCATGCCTGTGCGGTGCGCGGCGCGAGGTTCGAGATTTCCGAGTATTTTATGTCTGGAAACGGTTTGGTGCCTCGTTTTCACACCGCGAGGGCGACTGCAACGGATCGCGCATCACTTCGAACCGTCCGTCACGACACGCTACTTTGCCTGTTTCAGGACTGCGAGAGTCGACGCTGGTGTCAGTTCATACCAAATGGTCCGGAGTGAGCCGTCGCTAGCTGCACGCTGCTGGGATAACCCATGTCCCGCGAGAAACTATTCGAGGCAAGAACGATCGCATCCGACCACACTTCGCCGGGGTCCTTGCTTAGCCGGGCGTGAACTTCGTAGGGGTTCGTGCGTGACGTGTAGGTCAGAAGGAATGAATTGTTGCTAAGCCGAAGGAGATGCGAAGGGTATCCCAGCACGCCGATGGCACGAGGTTCGGTCCAAGTTCGTCCCGGGAGACCATGCTCTCAACCCGGCCGAATGGACAGACGTGGGACTCCCTTCCGCTTGACCAGACCACCCAGAGTTCGCCGTTGGCGCGCCGAGTCACAGTTGGCCAGCCGTTGTAATTGTAGTCCGCCGGGGAGATGGTCGCCACTTCGTCGATCACGTAGTTCTTCGCACTCACCGCGTGGGAAAAGGTGAGAACACCGTAGGAAAGTGCGCCGATCCTCCAAAGAGTCTTGGATACAGGAAAAGGTGACATGAAATGAGTGCTTTTATTCATCAATCGTCGCCGGAAACACGGGAGAATTTTCTGTTCGAGCGCACGCTCGGGCGCGCGTGCTCCGAGATGCAGGCTGTGCGCAGTTTTCCGTCAGCGGCTCTCACCACCTGATGGTACTGAGGTCGGGCGTCTTTGGGTGCCAGAGATCGAGAGGTGGCCGAGTCAATCCACGATTGTTCGGACGGTCGATTGCCGCAGGCAGCGGTCGGTGTTCAGCGGGAGATCCGATTGCGAGCGTATGAGGTGGAACATCTCTGGTTACCAAGGTACCCGCCGCTATGAAACTCTGCGTCCCGATTCGAATCCCCGGCAGGATGACGCACCCCCCGCCAATCATGACCTCGTCTTCAATGGTTGCACCCAGAGGGCTTTTCATGACCTCGAGCCGCCCTGGCAGCTTATCGTTCAGAAACGTGGTGCCCGGACCGATAAACACGTGGTTTCCTATCCGGGTCCGACTGGGAATATAAACCATCGACATGATTCGCACACCCTCTCCCAACTCGACCATTCCCTCTAGCACGCTGTGATTTCCCAGAGCACAGTAATCGCCGGCATTTACCCGGGCGCGAACGACGGTGTAATGCCCAGTTTGGAAATACTTCCCGACCTTCACGTCACCGTAGATGACCGTTCCGAGACGCAGAATACTCTCCGCTCCGACGATTGCTCGTCCACAATCCGGGTGATACCTGACTCCAACGTGAACCTGGGCCTCGATGATGGTTCCACTGCCGATGTCTGCATTGTCGAAGGTTTGGGGCTGTTCGGGAACGCTCGGTGGATTCACTGTGTTCAGTTTTTCATGGCCTGCAAAAGCCTGACCGCCTCATGGGCAATCGCGTCACCACCGGGCCGGGCAAACGCCGGCCGGGGCGACGATTGGTCGCGCGAATTCGCTGAAGAGCGGTAGAACGCGCTCATGTATTCACGATCTCCCGTATTCGGTCCGTCGGTCACATAACCAATGGAATAGTTTGCGTAGCCGCACGCAATCGTGAGTGGCAAGGGGGAAGACGCCCGGATAAGGCGGCCAATTCCCTGGAAGGGTTCACAGGGCATTCCAACGATGCCAACGTCTCCCACTCGCAGAACCCAGAGCTCGATCGGCATTAATGTCGGTAACGTAGCGGCAGCGCCCGTGCGCCGCCGTTCCAGGGCCCACTCGGTCCAAGGTTCGATCTGATTCACAAGCCCCGCCCGGAATCGCGGACTCAAGTCGCGCGGAAAGTTCAAGCCAACGCACGAAAGGGCAGAATTGTCGCCCCCCAGCGCGCGGGCGACAAATGCGTCGATCTCCGACAACTCCTCGACCAGTTCCTCAGCGGGAGGCAGCGGTGCCAGTGGCAGGTGCGCGATCGAGTGCGCAAACTCCAATCCATCCCGTTTCGAACGTACGAGTTGAGCAACCGCAGCAACGTAGGTTTCTCCGAGCATTCGTCCGTACGCAGCGGACCTCGCCACGCCACCGCGGAACATTTCTTTGGAATTCACGTCTCCTGCGCAGCCCTGTAGGAATCCCACGGGAACGGGTCGCGAGCCCGGAGAAATCTGGGCGGCGAGATAGTCAATTGCGACTTGTGGCCATTCACCGAAGACGACCGGTGATTCTGGATTGAAGCTGGTAACGGGATGACCGGTGAATTGCTCAAGTGCGGCCACCGTCTCGCCGCTACGCTTTCGAAACGTCACGACAGGAGCGTCCGTGTCGACATCGCCGCGGTAGTCTGCAGCCTGCTGCAGTCGATCCTCTTCCCGCATGAAGTAGGTGCTGCCGTCCGCGCGACGGCCCTTTCGATTGTAGGTTATTCGACTCGCGTGACCGACTGCCCACCAAACATCAACGGGCTCCAACCGTTCCAAAAGGGGCCGGGCATTCTCAAGAAGCTGATCCGGAAAGCGCTTTCCGACAGGCAGCAACACTGCTTCGGGGTCACGAATTGGCGGCATCCCGTAGGGTCTGCTACCGTTCTCTGCGAGCGCAAAGTCGCTGTGGTTGTGCGACATGACTATAACTACATGCGAAGCCGAAACGCCCAGTTCACGACCGATTTCGCTTCGAATGAGTCGGCCAACATTATGGGCAATACTCGTTTCACAGGTTGCATTATACACCCGTGTCGCTCCGTCCGCAAGAAGCGTCGGCGTTGTCCTCAAGGGCCCATGAACAACCGCCAAACCCTGATCCAACTTGACCGCATTGCTCGTGACTTCTGCGGGCGCAGACCAAGACGCTCCATGATCGTAGAGGCACAAGGATACAAAGTTCGCTGAAGGGCGGGGATCGCTCGGTCTCGATCCGACCTCTGTGTCTTTGTGCCTTCGTGGTACAATGCCGAAGAAAGGTTGTTACCCCTCCGGGCCACCGCGGACGTTGAACTCTTCGTACTTTCTGTTCATGAAGCCGGAGATGCTTTTGCCTCCGATCGTTTACCAGGATGAAGCCATGATGGCCTTCGACAAGCCGAGCGGACTCCTGGTGGCGCCGGATCGCTGGGACAAGAAGCGTGCGAATCTGATGGGGAGCGTCCACGCCGAACTCGGGAAGACCGTTGCCAATGTCCATCGGCTGGATGCCGACACCAGCGGGGTCCTGCTTTGCGCGAAAACCAAGCCGGCGCTCGATTTCTTGAGCGGTCAGTTTCAGTCGAAAACCGTCGCGAAGGTCTATCATGCGCTGGTGGTCGTGCTTCCCGTCGACCAAGCGATGAAGGTCGTGGCGCCGGTGCGTAACGAAGCCGGGGCGTTGCCCGACGCCTTCACGGTGGATTTGGCGCTGGGCGAGGACGAGGAGAATCCCGGACGCATGCGCGTTTTCAAACGGCGCGGCGGAAAAGTCTGCACCACCGAGTTCCGCACGCTCGAACGCTTTCGAGGATCGCGGGGAGGTAGCTACGCGTGGATCGAGTGTCGCCCCGTGACCGGGCGCACCCACCAGCTCCGGGTCCATCTCGCGGCGATCGGCGCACCGATTTTGAATGACCGGTTTTATGGCGTACCGGAGATTGTCCTCCGCCTTTCCGATCTGAAACGTGGATACAAAGGTCGCGACGAAGAAAAGCCCCTGGTCGATCGCCTGGCCTTGCACGCAAGCGAACTCACCGTCTCGCATCCGGAGACCCGGGAGCCGGTGACGATTCGCGCAGAATGCCCGCACGAGTTTACCGTTGCCCTTAAATACCTGAGAAAGTTCGCGGCGCTCTGAGCGGCGGCCGGCTCATTCCGCCCAGCATTTGGTACGCTCGACCGCCCTTTGCCAGATGCGGCGGCGGTTGCGCACGTCGGCGGGTTTGGCCTGCGGCGTGAAGGTGGCGTCCTTCGACCAAAGCGACGCGATTTCGTGCTGGCTGCGCCAGAAGCCCACGGCGAGACCGGCTAAAAACGCCGCACCCAGTGCGGTGGTTTCCGTGGTTTGCGGACGCACGACCGGTACGCGGAGGAGATCGCTTTGGAACTGCAGCAATCCGTCGTTGGCGGTCGCTCCTCCGTCGACCCGTAGCTCGCGCAGGCGTCGACCGGAGTCGGCTTGCATCGCTTCCAGCAGATCGGCCACCTGCAACGCGATGCTTTCCACAGCGGCCCGGGCGATTTGTGCGGCGGTGGTACCGCGGGTGAGCCCGAAGATCGCACCTCGCGCCGTGGCGTCCCAATGCGGCGCTCCCAGACCGGTAAACGCGGGGACAAAGACGACGCCACCGTTGTCCTTCGCCTGCGCAACCAAGGAGACGATGTCGCGGGAGTTTCGAATCAATTTCAACCCGTCCCGTAGCCACTGCACCACCGCCCCGCCCACAAAAACGCTCCCTTCCAAAGCGTACTCCAGCGGCGCTTTCGGGCCCAGTTTCCAGGCGACGGTCGTGAGCAGGCGGTGTTTCGATACCACGGGCGTCCGACCCGTGTGCAAGAGCAGGAAGCAACCTGTTCCATAGGTGTTTTTGGCCATGCCTGGCCGGAAACAGGCTTGTCCGAACAAGGCTGCATGTTGGTCGCCCGCGACGCCGGCAATGGGCACTCCTCGCAAGGCGGCAATGCTGCTCACTTCGCCGAACGGTTCGCTGCTCGAGCGAATGTGAGGGAGGACCTCGTGGGGGATGCGAAGCGCTTTCAGCAGCGCTTCGTCCCAGGTGCCGGTGTGGAGATTGAAAAGCAGGGTGCGTGAGGCGTTGGTCACGTCGGTCGCATGCACGCTTCCGTTCGTGAGCTGCCAGAGCAACCATGTATCGACGGTGCCAAAGGCGAGCTCTCCGCGTCCCGCCCGGCGGCGTGCGCCGGGCACCCGATCGAGGAGCCACGCGAGTTTTGTTCCGCTGAAATAAGGATCGAGCAAGAGACCGGTTTTTTCCCGAAACGCCTCCTCGTGGCCCTGGCGGCGGAGCGTTGCGCACCGATCCGCGGTTCGTCGGTCCTGCCAGACGATCGCCGGTGCCAGCGGACGCCCCGTCGCGCGCTCCCAGAGCAGCGTGGTCTCGCGCTGGTTGGCGATGCCGATCGCCGCGAGGCCCTTCGCGGTGAGGTTCGCTTCGGCGAGGGCGGACGTGGCGACGCGTCGCGTGGTTTCCCACAGATCGGCCGGTTTGTGTTCGACCCACCCCGGTTGAGGAAAGGACTGGCGAAATTCCTGTTGAGCGCTGCCGAGCGCTCGACCGGCGCGGTCGAACACGATCGCGCGCGAGGAGGTGGTGCCCTGGTCAATGGAGAGAACGGCCGTGCTCATCTTGGGGGAAAGAAAACGATGCGAAGAGGCAGAGAGTTTCCGGCGTGGATCGCAACGTCGGTTTCACCCAACCCAAAAACGGTGGTCTATCCAAAGGCAGCAGACACCAAGATCGGATTGGAATCCGATATCTCCTCCCTCCGATCTTTGTGTCTTTTTGCCTCCGTGGTGAACCTCCGTTCCCAATTTTTTCCGACTGCACGGCGGACCGATCTCCGGAATTTTTACCACAGAGGCACGAAGGCACGAAGTTCGGATTGAGATTCGGCCCTTTGATCTTTGATCTTGGTGCCTCCCCTTCAGCCCGCCCACCTTGCCATGACTTCAGAAGAACGCCTTGCCCGCCACCTCACTCGAACGCCCGAGATTTCCCGGGCGATCTGGATTGCTCGAAATGCCACGGTCGTGGGCGACGTCACCTTGGGCGATTTGACCAGCGTTTTTTACGGCGCGGTCCTTCGGGGCGACATCGCTCGTATCGTCGTGGGCGAGGGGACCAATCTACAGGACAATGTTGTGGTACACCTGGCGGACGATCTCGATGCCATCATCGGCAAATGGTGCACGATCGGGCACAGCGCGATCGTTCACGCCTGCACGATCGAAGACGAGTGCCTGATCGGCATGGGCGCGACGGTGCTCGATGGTGCGCACATTGGGGCGCGCTCGATCGTCGGTGCGGGGGCCGTCGTCAAGCAGGGGATGATCGTTCCCCGTGGGTCGATGGTGCTGGGAACGCCGGCGAGAATCGCCCGGCCGCTTTCCGAGGAGGAACAATCCAAAATTCGCCTCTGGGCCGAAAAATACATCGCGGTTTCCAAGGCGCACGCGGCGCTGAACAGTCGATGAGAGATGGGCGGACGCAGATCCGGAATGGATCCATCCACCGGAAATTTTACAGGAGCACGCAGAGGTCGCAGAGTCCAGTCGCTCGAACTCGGTACCGGATCGATCCGTACTCTGCGACCTCTGCGTGCTCCTGTAAAAAATCGATCGGCGTTCGGATCTGCCCGGGCGCTCTCAGCGAGCGAGTTCGACGAAGGCGTAGTGCCACGTTCCCTCGGACCCTTCGCGGCGGGAGATTTCCCGGGGAAATTGGTCCCGCCAGTCCGGGAAAAACCGGTCTCCCTCGACGTGGGCGTAAATGAGAGTCAAAAAGAGCGAGCCGGTGGCGATCGCCAAACCTTCTTGGTAGATACGTTCTCCTCCACAGAGGTAGATATCCCCGCGCATTCCTTGGGCCTTCATGATCGCCGACTCCAAGTTCGGCGCGCAGGCGAAGGAACCGAAGCCTTCGGGTCGAGCGGCGTTGACCGTCGCGGAAAGGGTGGAGGTCACCGCCACCACGTCCCTCCCGAAACCGGCGTCCGGCCAGTCTTCGAGACTGCACCGCCCGGCGATGACGGTATTTCCCGAAGTCTTTTTCTTAAAGAAGGCGGTATCTTCTGAGATCGTCCAAGGAAGCGTGCCTTGACGCCCGATCGTTCGATTGGCCGAGCATGCCACAATGAGGTGAATCGGTTTCAATCGGGTCGAAAACTTATGTTTTCAAAAGTCTTCGGTGTCAGTGTTTAGTTTCCCGTACGGTTCATTTTGGTCCTGTTTACACTCATTGGCCTCCGCCAGCACTGCCTTACCTAGGCGTGGCCCGGTCTAAAAGTCTCTCGTCCGAAGGGACGGATCTTGTGTCGGACCGTTTAAGGTAGGGGAGCGTGCGCGTGAGGCCGGCCTCTGTTGGCGTTTTGCTTAAGCTGTTGCCTGACTCCACGCTCGACGACAGTCTGGGGAATGATCATCGGGGTCCCGAAGGAAATTAAGGACGGTGAAACGCGGGTGGCGATGACGCCAAACCTCGCTCGTCGATGTGTGGCCTTGGGTTCTAAAGTGCTCGTGGAAAAGGGCGCCGGGCTCTCGGCAGGATTTACGGACGCCGAATATCGGCATGCGGGTGCGCAGAGCGCTCAGACCGCAAAACGCCTCTGGGCGGACGCCGAACTGGTGGTCAAGGTAAAGGAGCCTTTGCCGGAGGAATATGGCCGGATGCGCGAAGGGCAGGCGCTCTTCACGTATCTCCACCTTGCGGCCGGTCCCGAACTCACCCGCGCGCTCGTGGCCAAACGCGTTCTAGCGATCGCGTACGAGACCGTGGAAGCGCAGGACGGGACACTTCCCCTCCTCAAGCCGATGTCCCAGATCGCCGGGCGTCTCGCGATTCAGATTGGCGCTTATTTTCTGCAGACGCAAAACGGCGGAGCGGGCGTTCTGCTGGGTGGCATTCCGGGGACGGCGCCCGGGCACGTGGTCATTATCGGGGCGGGCAATTCTGGGGCGCATGCCTGCCGCATGGCCACCGGTATGGGGGCTCGCGTGACGATTTTGGACCTGGATACTCGAAAGCTGGAACTGATCGAAGAGGAGTACGGCGGTCGGGTTGTCACTTTGCTCTCCAATCCCGCCAACGTGGAAGCGTCCGTGGCGGGTGCCGATCTATTGATCGGCGCGGTGCTTATCCCTGCGGCGAGGGCACCGATCGTGGTGAACAAGGCGGCCGTGGCTTCGATGCGACCCGGCAGCGTGGTGGTCGATATTGCGGTCGATCAGGGCGGATGCGTGGAGACGATTCGTCCGACCTCCCACCACGTGCCTACCTATTCCCACAATGGGGTCGTCCATTACGCGGTTCCCAACATGCCCGCGCTCGTCGGCCGGACTTCGACCATCGGTCTGACTCAGGCCACGGAGCCGTTCATCATCCGCTTGGTGGAGCGCGGAGTGCAGCGCGCGCTCGAGGAGAACCGGGGTCTAGCCAAAGGGGTAAACACCCGCGACGGAAAAATCACCAATCTCGCCGTCGCCAAAGCATTGGCGGATTCGGCGGTCTAGCGGTCAGAGCGTCCGGACATATCTCCGGATGAGGTACGTGCGTGTGCCTTTCAGGCGGCCGCGGGAACGATCTTGATCGACTTTACTTCGACCCGGTCGATCGGTGTGCTCTTTTCGCCGCCGCCGCCGGATTTGGTCGGAACGGAGGCGATTTGTTCGAGAATATCGTCGCCGCCGACGATTTCGCCGAAGGCGGTGTATTGCTTGTCGAGGAAACGCGCATCGCCGTGACAGATAAAGAACTGGCATCCCGCAGAGTCGGGCGCCGACGAGCGGGCCATGGAGATGACGCCGCGAACGTGGGCTTTGGCGTTAAATTCGGCTTTGAGCTTGTAGCCAGGGTCGCCGGTTCCAGGCATTCCGCGAGCCCCTGCCTTGGTGTTCGGGCAGCCGCCCTGGACCATGAAGCCTTTGATGATCCGATGGAAAGCGGTGCCGTCGTAGAAGCCATCACGCGCAAGTTTTTTGAAATTTTCGACCGTTTTAGGGGCGACGTCCGGCCAGAAAGACAGGGTCATGTCCCCGTAGCTTGTGCTGATGATGGCGTTCTCGGAAGCGGTGGGTGTACTCATGGAAAGGGTGAGCTTAGGGGTGCCTGGAGCAAAGGTGCAAGCCAGCTTTGACGTGGGTGGCACCGTTGCCGGCGATGTGCCTCGGTCGCTCGGTGGAAGGCACGCGGGTTGCTGACGAAGGCGAATGCAGGCACTTCCTCTCACGCACACACCGACCGAAAAACGGTCGTTGCGGGCGCTTTTTGAGCAAAACGTGTGGCCTACTCGGCGTACAAACTGTCATTGGACGCCGGCAGCGCCTCGGAAGCAAAGTGGTGGAAGCGTTGCTTGCCGCCGCCGAGCCGGAGAAGCGAGACGGGCCTCGCAAGTAGCGCTTCGGCACGGATCCCTGCAGGAGGTTTCCGCAGAGTCCGAAGATTATGCAGATTTCACAGAATTTCGGAGGTGACCGGAGAAATCCGGGTCGGGAAACTATTTTTCAAATCTGCGAAATCTGTGGATAATAAGTTCTGACGTATTGAGGTTCGACGATGTCGGAATTCGAGCAGGTTTCACGCAGAGCCGCGAAGCCGCGAAGTGAAAGGTCGATCCACCGCTCCTCAAGCTATCTTCGAGGCGACGTTGGACCGATGCTTCAATCGCATTCTTCGCGGCTTCGCGCCTGCTTCGCGTGAGTCCTTCCGCTTGGCTCGCCCTTCGGAGCTCAACCCTGACGATGAACCTCCCTTGAGGCTTTGCCCAACGTTTCGACTCGGCTGCGCCTTTCGTGGGACGTCGGGAGAAAACCCTCAACGCATCGCGACGTTGGTCGCGGCGGCGCGGGTGTCGAACGCGAGCTGGTAGCGGGTGAGTTTGGCACGAATGGCCGCGAGCTCTTTGGCGGTCGGACGCAGAATATCTGCGGCGGGCGGCAGCGCTCCGAGCGTCACCAGGCACTCGGCGAGAACGCTGCGGGCCTCGTCGCTGGAGAGACTGCCGGCCTCGATGAAAAGATTGTCGGGATTGACTGGGAGGGAACCTTGGGCCGCGAGTTTGACCACCGGAAGACCCATGGAGGCAGCGCGCTCCAGCGCCCGTTCGGCGGCGGGGAGAAAGGCGCCGTTCCGGTTGCCGACCCCGATCACGCCGGCCAAGGGATGAAATTCCAGCAAGCGGGCGACGGACAGAAAAATCTCGAACTCGCTCGCACCGTCGCGTTCCGCATCGTTCGGCGACCAGCGGGTGCTGCGGACCAAAGCGATTCCCGGAGCGGCGTCCGGCCGAAGCCGGCCGTGCGCATCTTCGATCTCCACTTTGACCACGCGCGTATTCAAACCGTTGCGACAGAGACCGGGCACCGTCGCGGGCAGCGCTCTTTCGGCGCAAAGGACACCGGAAAAAGCGAGGAGGGCGGTGGCGACAGCCAGCGCGGAGAAGCGTGGGCGGTAGCAGGAGAGTGTCATGTCTTCCAGTGAGCACCCGGTATGCCCCACCGCCCATTGGGGTATGAATTGTTTTCTTGGCTCGGGCGATTGACCCAGACGCAACGGTTCGCAGCTCTTCTGCAGGAGGCGGCGACGATCGATTTGCGCCTGCGAGGCCGACACCGCTGCGGGCCCTCCGGACACAAAAAAGCCGACCCGCGCACAGGCGGATCGGCTCGAAACCAAAAGAGGTGGGAGAGCTTAAATATTGCCAGGTTGACGCTTCGTCTCGGCATCGTTCAACACGGCGCGCAAAACCGAGCGAACTTCGTTCGGTTGCTTGTCGAGCTGAGCGCGGCAGATTTCCATCACCCGAGGGTGCGTCGCGGCATTCATCGCGAGCGAGATGCGGGCAGCCTCGGTGATGCCGGGCTGACCGGATCCGACCGCGGCCAGGATATTGGTGATATGCTTTTCGTTACCGCTAGCGAGGAAAGCGCCCCACTGGAGATTCATCGAGGACTCGGACAAGACGGGGGTTTCCGCGACCGACTTGTTCCCGCCGGCAATCATACGATTGATTCCGGAACGTACTCCTTCCGAGGAGTTTGCTGACATTTCAAGCAGACGACGCTCTCCTTGCTTGTTACCGGAATACCAGAGCGCGGACGCCAGCACGCGCTGGTCTTTCACCGGCAGACCTTTGAACTGGGCAAACCATTGATCGATCATCGCAGGATTCTGCGCAAAGACGGTGCTGAAAAAGCCAATGGCCTGCGCCGGTTGGCCGGAACTTTCGAAATAGCCTTCGCGGCTGAGTTCGTAAACGACGTTGGGCAGCGCGGACGGCTGGGGATTTTGGTAGTAGCGATTGAGCCACTTGTCTCCATTGACGGAGCTATTGGTCTGCCCCGCGAAAACGGAGTTAGACGAGACGACCAGCGCGAGGCTGGCAACGATCAGGGATGGGAGTTTCATGGACGGACACGATTAGGGTTGCGGACGAGGATAGAGACCAAAGGGGGGTTTGGATCCTGAAGAGACCCTAATCGTTTGTAACCGCTCGTAAAGGCGGCCTTATCTGAAAATTTTTCATGAGGACACGTTGATTCGCTGTGAGATAGACAAGAAATCGCTTACGATTTTTTTACTTTTCGGCGTGCGCGAAATCGACCAAGACGCGAAAGACCCCTGTGTTGGGGCGATCCGGCGCTCGCAGGGCGGAAAATCTCCGGCCACGACTGCGACCGTTCGATTATGTCACCGCCGCTTTCCACCGCCCAAGCGTTTCTGGTCCTCAACGCCTTGCCGGAGATCGGTCCGATTACGACCAACCGTTTACTCGCGCTGAAAGGGGGCGATCCTCGCGCCATCTTCGACGCTTCGGCCGAAGAGTTGCTGAGCGTCAAAGGAGTCGGCCCGGCGATTCGCTCCTCGATCGCATTATGGCGGGAGAAATTCGATTTGTCCCGTGAGGAGGCGCGGATGAACGCCGGCGGGGTCGTCTTCATTCCCGCTACCGAAGCGGGCTATCCGCCGCTACTCCGGGAAATTCACGACCCTCCGATCGGACTCTATCGGAAAGGCAGCTTTGCGTTCGACCGACCGTGCGTCGCGATTGTGGGTTCGCGGCGAACCACGCTGTACGGGAAGGAGATTGCCGCGAAACTCGGAACGGAGTTGGCGCGCGCTGGGTTTTGCGTGGCCAGCGGGCTTGCTCGAGGAATCGACACCGCCGCTCACGAAGGTGCGCTTGCGGCGGGAGGGAAAACCGTGGCGGTCCTCGGGCATGGGATCGATCTCGTCTATCCTCCGGAGAACCTCGCATTATTTCGCGAAATCGAGGCGAATGGCGCACTGCTTTCGGAGTTCCCTTTTTCCCGCCGAGCCGATCGGCAATCGTTCGCGATGCGCAACCGGATCGTGGCGGGAATGAGCGTCGCGCTGATCGTGATCGAGAGCGATGTCGACGGAGGCTCGATGATTACCGCGAAGTTTGCGGCAGATCAGGGGCGACCGGTCTTCGCGGTCCCGGGACGCATCGATCAGCCATCGAGTGCGGGTTGCCATCAACTCATCCGGGACGGAGCGACTCTCTTGACGTGTGTCGACGATGTGTTTTCGGAGTTGAACTATCTCGATGGGTTGCGCCCGTCGCCGATCATGGAAAACGCCGCTCGCGCCGAACGGTTGTCGCCGGCGATTTCCCTTACGCCCGAGGAGCAGACCGTGCTGCGTTGCTTCGACGGTGGAGCGATTCTCTCGATCGATGCGCTTTCGCTCTCGGCCGGCCTCGGCCCCGCGCAGCTTTCCGCTCTCTTGATGCGTCTCGAGTTAAAACGCCAGGTGGTGAAGCGCGCGGAAGGCACCTTCGAAGCGAGGACCCGCGGGTGAGAACGTATCCAACGTTTTTCGCGAAAAGCGTTTCCTCCACTTGCGGCTGGCGATTGCGTTGGCTGCCTGCCGTCCGTTCTCCGCCTTCCGCCCTCTGCGCCTCGATTCCTAACCGGGTGGCCAGCCGAGCGCGCGCCCGCCGAGCAGATGGACGTGGAGGTGGGGCACGCTCTCGCCGCCGTCGGGACCGTTGTTGATCGCGATGCGATAGCCGTTCGCCAGATTGAGTTTTTTTGCGAGAGCCGCGGCCGTCAGCATCAGATGGCCGAGCAGAGTCTGGTCGGCCGAGGTCGCGTCGCCGAGGCGCGCGACGTGCTTTTTCGGAATGATCAGCACATGTACCGGAGCCTGCGGCTGGATGTCATGGATTGCGATACATTGCTCGTCTTCATGGGCAACTCGGGCAGGGATTTCGCGGTCGATGATTTTTTGGAAAATCGTTTTGGGCATGAGAAGGAGTTTTACCACAAAGGCACAGAGACACAAAGGTCGGATTTGGATTCGATCGTCGAACTGCCCGCTCTTCTTCCGACCTTCGTGCCGCTGTGCCTTCGTGATGAACCTCTGTGTCCCGTGGATTCCTCTGCTATCCGAGAAGCGGAGGCAGCGCAGAGTGAGGCCACGTCGAGTAGGGGTGCATCGATCTTCCAGGGAAGGCGCACCGCTGGCCGATTAGAGAAACAACAGTTGTAAACTGGATCGGCGCGAGGTGCGGGCGGCCGCCAACGCCTGAATGAAAGCGAGCGCCTCCGTGTACTCGCGTTTGCGCCGCGCGCTCTCGGGACGAGAGGGTGGCAAGAGCGCCGGCCGCAGGTTGGTCACGAGCAGGGTCGCCTCGCGAAAGGGTGCGAGGTGTTTTAGTCCCGCCATGATTTCGGCGCGGGTGAAGAGCGGAGTGGCGGAGACCAAGCTCAGCGATGCGTCCCAGTGATAGAAACCGTGTCGTTCGGATTGCCCGAAGAGTTTGGCGAGCAGGTCGGCCGCGGCTGCGGTGAACGAGGCGTCGTAGCGCGCAGCGGACGCCGGCTCCGCCAAGGTTTTTCGCTCGAACTCCGCCAAGCTGAACGCAATCGCGTCTTTGATCTGTTGCGCGAGATAGAGATCGTGCCCTGTCACCTGTGCAAACAGGGCGTCGATAAAATGCAGGCGGCGAACGTCGTCTCGGGAGTAGGCAGGCACAGACGCGGCGCGTGAGGTGCGGGGGCGGATTCGACCCGGTCGAAGCGATCGCCGAGCGCCGCCGAACCCGCGGGCTTATTCCGTGGGTTCGGCGGCCTTGGGCGGTTTCGCCAGGGAACTGATTTCGTCGACGAACTCGCCGACGTCGCGAAACTCTTTGTAGACGCTGGCGAATCGAACGTAGGCCACCTGGTCGATTTTCCGGAGGCGTTGCATGACTCCATCGCCGATGGCATGCGACGGGATTTCGCTGTCGAAGCGGGCCTCCAAGGCGTCGAGGACATCCTCGATCAGCATTGCGATCTGCTCGGCGTCGATCGGACGCTTGTGACAGGCGGCTCGAACGGCTCGAACCAGCTTATCGCGATCAAAATCTTCGCGTCGGCTATCGCGCTTCAGAACCACAATTCCATCCCGTACATGGGTTTCTGTTGTCGTATAACGGTGACCGCATTCGAGGCATTCGCGCCGGCGCCGAATCGTCGAACCCTCCTTGCCGATTCGGGAGTCGATGACTTTGTCCTCGATGGAGGTGCATTTGGGACAACGCATGGGTAAAAAGGTGTGACCCAGCCGACTTACTGGAGTTCGAGAAAGTTCCGGAGTAGTTGCATACCGCCTTCGGTGGCAATGCTTTCCGGATGAAACTGTACGCCCCACACCGGCAGGGTGCGGTGCCTGAGTCCCATGACTTCGCCTTCGGCGGTTTCGGCGGTGATCTCCAGGACGTCGGGAAACGAGGAGCGTTCCACAAGGAGCGAGTGATAACGGGTGGCGGCAAACCCCTGAGGAAGACCTTTGAACACATCCGTGTTCCGGTGCAGAATCGGCGACGTTTTACCGTGCATTAAACGGTCGGCCCGCACGACTTTACCTCCGTAAAAATGACCGATGGACTGATGTCCAAGGCAGACTCCGAGAATGGGTGTACGACCCGCAAACGTCTCGATCATGTCCAAGGAAACCCCCGCTTCGACGGGCGAACAGGGGCCGGGTGAGATCAGGACGCGGTCGGGTTTCAAAGCCACGGCCTCGGCCGGGGTGATTTCATCGTTACGGAAGACGCGCTGCGCCACTCCCAACTGCCCAAAATACTGGACGAGGTTGTAGGTGAAGGAGTCGTAGTTATCGATGACAAGAAGCACGGTAAGGAAAAACTAATACAAGCGAGGCACCGAGGGGTCAAGCTGACGCCCCGGCGCAGCCGTCGACACCGGGTCAAACGGTGCCGCAGCACAGTTTCCGACGAGAGAGGGTAGGTGTCCGAGGGAGATTTTCCCTGGGAGTCGACTTCTTGGCCCGCGCTTGCGAGAAGTGGCCGTCAGACGAGCCGCTCGTTTTCAAGCCGGCGACCGGGCATATCGCGGACCGATCTCGCTTAAGCGCGGTGCGCGTACGACCGTTCCGGAGCTCATCGCTTCCGGGCCAATCGTACCGTCCGGTTCAACCCGGAAGCGACCGAGCCTCGGTGATGTGTCAGGTAGTGGCGCAACCAGAAGGAGTACCGGTCCGGGTGGTCGTTCGTTTCCTTTTCCAAATCGGAAAGTGCGCGCAGGCTGACGTCCATGACTTCGGCCCGATTCGGACGAATGGCCGCGGGCATCGCCCCGAAATAGACGTGAACGATTTCGTTCTCCTGAAGACCGTTGGGGAACGCGATGTGGTAGCGGGTGACGAAGCCGAGCGTCAGCGGTGCGGTCGCGCCGAGCTCCTCGCCCAACCGGCGGCGGGCGGCGGTCACGGTCCGTTCGCCGGGAGCGGGATGACCGCAACACGAATTCGCCCACAGCCCTCCCGAGTGGTACTTCGCGAGGTCCCGTCTTTGCAGCAGAAGGAGGCCGTTCGGATCGACAAGAAAGATGGAGAAAGCGCGATGGAGCAGTCCCTCCGCATGGACGGTCCGCTTGTCGGCGCGCCCCACCGAGCGATTGTGGCGATCGACGAGGATCAGCTCGTCGCGGTTGGTTTGGGTAACCGTCGTCGCAGGCATTCCCTTGGCGCCGAGCCGGGCTCGCTTCGGGGCGGGAGCGCGAGAACGCTCGGCCGGGTAAGGAGTGACGCGGGGTCGTTGCATCGAGCAAGTGGGTAGCGAAGGGTGCGCGGGAGGTCTCGTTCCGCAATCTCGATGACCATTTCAACGGTTTGATTTCCGGCGAGGCTGTGCTTTGCTTTGACCTGCTTTCTGGAATGTGAAGTTTTCATTCTTCGCCGCATGCCTACCTCGCGAACCCCTCGCCCCCCCGACCACCTGCCTCTAGAGGGCCACGTACAGGCGATTGTCGATACTGGGTTTGTCCCGGTACGCGCGAAACTGTTGGAGGTCGCCGCCTTTCTCGACCGGGTGGAACGGTATGGGGTGGCCACTGACTTTCGGTGCGATGCCCTGCGCGAAGCCGCCAAGATCCTGGTCGATGGCGGTCCAGAGCGCGCTCGACGTATTTTGGAGAAGCTGAGCGATCCGACGACCGAGCCGGAAGCGACTTCTTCGGGTAAGGCCGCTCTCGGAGCATGGCAACCGTTCGTAAAATAAGGCCAGCGTATGCGTTACATCGAGCCCCACGGCCACATGGTGAGCCGCACGACGGACGATTATCAGGCGATGGTCGCGGCCGGGTGTGCCGCGGTGTGCGAGCCCGCATTTTGGGCGGGCTTCGACCGCGGTTCGGCGGATGGGTTTCGAGACTACTTTCGCCAGTTGACCGTCTACGAGCCGGCGCGGGCGGCAAAGTTTCTTCTGCCTCATTTCTGCTGGCTCTGCCTGAATCCCAAGGAGGCGGAGGACCTCACTCTTGCAGCCGATGTGCTTGAGATGATCCCCGAGTTTTTGGAAAAGCCCAACGTCCTCGGCATCGGCGAGATCGGCCTCAATCGAAACACACGGAACGAATTGAAGGTACTGGAGCGGCACGTGGAACTCGCGGTCAAACATAATCAGTTGATCCTCGTGCACACTCCGCATCTCGAGGACAAGAAAAAGGGCACCCGTCTCATCGTCGACGTCCTGCGCGCTCACCGCGGCGTCTCGCCTGGCAGGGTGATCGTCGACCACGTGGAAGAACACACGATCCAGTCGGTGCTCGACGAGGGTTTTTGGGCCGGGATCACGCTTTATCCCGATTCGAAATCCTCGCCCCCGCGCGCGGTCGACATGCTGGAGATCTGCGGTCGCGATCGGATCTGGTTGAATTCCGCCTGCGATTGGGGCGTGAGCGATCCGCTGGCGGTGCCGAAGACGGCATTTGAAATGCGTCGCCGCGGCTACAGTGCGGAGTTCGTGGACGAGGTGCTCTATCGAAACCCCGTCCGTTTCCTTTCGCAGAGCCCCAAGTTTGTCCTGGGCGAATCGTCCGTCGGATGAAACTGAATCACGGTCTTCATCTTGCCTACTGCACCAACGTGCATCGGGGCGAGACGTGGTCGGAAACCTTCGGAACGCTGGAGCGTCACACCCTCGCCGTTCGTCGCCGCGTGGCAATGGGCGAGCGTTATGCCATTGGGCTTCGCCTCGGCCAACGCGCCGCGGAGGAACTCTCGCAACCGTCCGCCTTGACGGCGTTTCGCGCCTGGCTCGACCGACACGACTGCTATGTTTTCACGATCAACGGGTTTCCCTACGGTAATTTTCACGGCACCCGCGTAAAGGAGCTGGCTTACGCGCCGGACTGGTCGACCCCCGAGCGCCTGACCTACTCGAAACGTCTCTTCGACCTAATCCTCCACCTCGTCTCGCCTGGAGTTGGCGGAAGCGTGAGTACGGTGCCCGCGTCGTTCAAACCTTGGACCGATCGGGATCCGGCGCGCCTCGCCGCGATTTTTTCCAATCTTACGGACTGCGCGCGGCATATCGCGGAGCTTTCCGATCGCACCGGCCACGATTTGCATCTCGGGCTGGAGCCGGAGCCGTGCTGCACGTTCGAAACGACGGAGGAAACGGTGGCGTTTTTCGATGCGTGGCGTGCCCACGAACCGGCCGTCGAGGCGGAACGCTTGTTGCGGCGAGTGGGCGTCAATTACGACTGTTGTCACCTCGCAGTCGAATTCGAGTCGCCCGCCGAAGCGCTCGACCGTCTCGCCCGGGCAGGGCTGCGCTTGAGCAAACTGCACGTGAGTTCGGCGCTGCGGGTTCGACCCGATGCGGTGGGACGTGCCGCGCTCGCGGCGTTTGTCGAGCCGGTTTATCTGCATCAGGTGGTCGTGGGGCAGGAGCGGGGTGGGGTGCGTCGGCGCTTTGTCGATTTGCCCGAAGCGCTGGCGGACAGCGAGGCCTCCCGACCTGCGGACGAATGGCGGGTGCATTTTCATCTGCCGTTGCACGCGGCGCCGGGTGCTCCCTTTGCGGATACACGCGATCATGTGCTCGGAGCGCTCGATTTGCTCCAAGCAAATCCCGCGGCGTGTTCGCATCTCGAGATGGAAACGTACACCTGGGAAGTGCTGCCGCCGGCACTGCGCCTCGGCATCGAGGACCAACTGGTCCGCGAGTATGCCTGGACGCTCGAAGCGCTGGCGCAGCGTGGACTCGCCGATCCGGCGCTCGCGGCGCGTGTCGGCGCGGAGGCGCACGGATGACCGGCAGTTCGACCGTTCCCGAGCGCAGTGCCGTCGGCATCTGGCTGGATCTTGCTCGTGCGGGAAATTTTCCCTCGGTGTGGAGCAATGTGCTCGCCGCCCTCGTGCTTTCGGCACCCTTCGCCGGATCGTTTCCTCCTCTCGGATCGATCGGCCTGGCCTTTTTGGCCGGGAGTTTGGCCTATGCGGGGGGCACGACTTTGAACGACGTGGCCGACGC